>ERZ1066140.3-NODE-3-length-352536-cov-20.955274_pt1 | contig 352536 bp, 277 predicted proteins | sample MGYA00382787_ERZ1066140 | MGnify/ENA primary metagenome ERZ1066140 (study PRJEB33369, sample SAMEA5778370) | biofilm metagenome | biome: Industrial cooling water; feature: Water cooling tower basin; material: Biofilm | place: United Arab Emirates | collected...
TCCAACGCCCCCTGCCGTTTCGGCCCAAACCGCGATCGCCCCTGTTTCCCCGGTGCGCTTCCAGCCTGCGGCCCAAAAGTCTGTCACCCCAGTTACCGCCGCCGCCAAACTCCAGCCCAAACCCCTGACAAATCGCGCGATCGGGGCTTTGCTCACTGGCCTGATATTGGCTCTGGGAGTATTTAAGATCGGCCCCTTGCACCGGGTTTTTTATGGTTTTTTGGTGTTGGTACACGAACTGGGCCATGCGCTGACCCACTGGCTATTTGGTCGTCCGGCCCTACCTGCGATCAACATTTTGTATGGCGGTGGCATTACTTTTGCCCTGGGCCAAGTGAGTTGGCTGGTGGCGATCATCTATGGTGGCTTGGGCTGGCTGGCCTACAAAGTCCGGGCGTATCCGGGTTGGCTGGGAGTTTTGGCTGGCTTCAGCTTACTTTATACCGTGTGTCTTTTAACTCCTATTAATTTGATCTTGTCTAAGTTTATGGGGCATGGCATGGAGTGTGTGGCGATCGCGTTGTGTTTGTATTTTGCCACGAGTGGCTATTGCTGCCGGATCAAAGGCGATCGTGCTATTTACGCCATGTTGGGCTTTTTTACCCTGTTCAACACAGTAGAATTTTCCTGGCAATTGAGCCACGATGCGGATTTTCGTGCGGTGTATGAAGAGGGCGTCGGGGGCGTAATTGACAATGATTTTGTGATTTTAGCCAATCAATACTTGGGGTTAGACCTCGCCACGATCGCCACCGCCTTTGGCCTCGCCTGTTTAGCGGCCCCAGTGATCGCATTTTTGGTCTTTCGCTACGAAGCTTGGTGGGTCACTGGCCTCAAGCACCTGAGTCAACGGCGGGCGATCGACTAAGCTTCAATCCACAGCTTCCAGCACCGCCTGCAATTGCTGGAGCAGTTCAGTCATCGAAACATGGGCCGACAAGATCCGCCGTGCCATTTGGGTAATCAACATGGGTAACGGCGACAATTCGGGTTCGCCCTGCTCCTCCCGCTGCCGATGATCCAGCACCACGATCGGCATTTTATCCGCGATCGCCGCCAACTGCATCAACTGCGCCTCCAACTCCGGCAGCAGCGAATCCGCCGTCCAGCACAGCACCAAAACATCCGCCCCCCCCGAAGCTACCTGCTGCAACACTTCCGGCCACGCGCGCCCCACACAGCCCCGCAACCCAGACGTATGCAAATATTGCTTCAATGCTTGTAACCACTCAGCCTCCTGCAACCCACCGCGCCCCTCCGTCTCGCGATACCTGGATTCACCATCGCCCCGCACCGCCAACGTGGCCACATCCACCGCCAACACCAACGGTCGCCACACATACCCCGCCGCAATCTGAATCACCTGCTGCAAAGTAGAAATTTCTGCGGCTGGGTGAGGTTCCGGCCCCGGCTCCAGCGCCAAACACGGAAAGACCAATAACCCAGGCACTTGATTGGCTGCCTGGGTCGTAGGCTGATCCAGCGTCACCAATGGCAAAGACGCAATAAACGATAGATCGCTCAGTTGCCGGAGGTAGCTGAGGGGGTCATGCTGCGGACTGCTCAACAACACCACATCAGGCCGCCACACCCGCGCCAATAACTCGGCTTGTTCCAAATCATGAGACTCCAAAATTCGATAACGCTGGGCCTGGAAGAGATCATTGATTTGCCGCGTCAGCACATCTGGCCGCAGTTCCAGTTCCACATCGGGGTACAGGTGCAGAATCGTTAACGGATCCGAGTTAGTATCTTTCGCGATGACTGGTTTCCCCCCTAATAGGAGGTGTTGCAACGTCTGCTGGAGGTCTTTTGCTTGGACAGGTAAGCTCAAAAAGCCATCCACATGATGGTGGGGCGATTGGTGAGCATCCAAGCCAGTCGCCGTAATCACAACTGGAATATGTTGGGTTTTGGCGTTGGATTTGAGCAATGTGAGGACATCCCAACCCGATAAGGTCGGCAGGGCCGGATTGAGAAAAATAACACAGGGCTGTAGCCGCCGCGCTTTTTCCAGGGCTTCGGTGCCCGATCGCGCGATCGCCACCCGATAGCCAGCCCCCGTCAAATGGTGCGTCAACGTTTCCACAAAAGCGGGCACCGCTTCCACAATCAACATTAATCGGCTCCGCTGCAACGGCAACCGTAACTCTTGCAGGATATCGTCCCGCCATTCCTCTCCAGGCGGTGAATGCAACGGCACCCGCCCACTAGGATACTCGCTTAACTTGGATGACTCGGCATGACCGGGGGTTGTAGTGTTGCCCTCCCCTCGCATCAACCGAGTTTTTTCCGGTGGATGGGGCGGCAACAAAATCGTAAACTGGCTCCCCTGCCCTTCCTTAGAGATAAACGTCACATCCCCCCCATGCAACCGGGCCAACCGCCGCGTCAGTACCAACCCCAGGCCCACCCCTTCAAACTGCCGCGTCAAGGGATTTTCGAGTTGTTGAAATTTTTGGAAAATCAAGTGTTGCTTGTCTGGCGCAATCCCAATCCCCGTATCCCAAACCGTGAAGGCAATCCACCCCCCCCACCGATTCACCCGCAACCCCAATGGTTGATTAATATCGGTGAATTTCAAGGAATTAGACAATAAATGCAGCAACATTTGCCGCAACCGCAACTCATCGGCTACTAATAACTCCAGCCCAGGCTCAAGCTCCAAAGAAAACTGAGCATCGATCTGTTCTTCTTCGAGGGGCGGATCTATTCTTAAGGTCGCCAAGCGGATTTGCTTCGCCTGTTCAAAGGCGCGTTGGCACACCGTTTCGATGTGGGCGACATCATAAATCAGATCGAGTTGCCCGGTTTCGATGCGGGTCAGGTCAAGAATGTCGTTGACAACGGCCATCAAATGCCGACTGCTTTGATGAATGAGTTGGGCATAGTGAACCTGGCGTTGGTTCAATGCGCCTAGGGTTTGGTCTTTGAGCAAGCTAGACAGACCGAGCACGGCGGTCAGGGGGGTTTTTAATTCGTGGCTGATGCAGGCTAGAAATTCGTCTTTGAGGCGGTTCAGTTGCACCAGGTCGGCGTTTTTGGCAGTTAGCTCTTTGGCCAGTTGTTGCTGCTCGGTTAAGTCTTGGGCCAGCACTAGCCACAAGGTTTCGGCAGTGGGGGCGGCAGGTTGGGGTTGGGGTGTGGCGGCGGCTTCCCAGGGGATAAATTCGTCAGTATCGGTGGTCAGGGCAGCTAGATGAAAGGCCCGATCGCCTGGGGGTGGCTCTTTGGCCGGGGCGACCACTGAAGCGGTGGCGGTGGGGGCGATCGGGTCGCTCCAATCTAGATTGAGGTTGGGCAGCAATGTGCCGAGGGGAATTTTGACAAACTGCAAAACTTGTTCATGGCCATCTTTGAGGGGACACACACACACGCAGACATCGGTTGTCTCGCCCAAATGGCAGTGGGCTGAAGCGATGGGTGGCATGGGTTCCGGGTCTGGGGCCGTGGGCGATCGCGCTGGCTCGACCTCCCCTGTGGCTAAATTGGGCCGTGCCCCCAACCACCAAGCCGCTTCTTGCCAAATTTGCACCGGATCACCCAGCGCCCCGATTTGACGACACCACACTGCATTCTGAGCCAAAACCCGGCCACTGTTCGTTTGCAACATCAACGGCAACGGCAAATGCTCTAACAATTGCTGCAATACATCCAACAACCCCCCAGCCCCAGCCCGCGCCTGGAACAAGCTGGCTGGCTGCAAAATGCTGAAAATATCCACAGGGCTGTGGCTGGTTTGCTGTCGCCGGAGCGCCGTGATTTCTTCGAGTTGAATTTTAATACGTTGTTCCAATTCAGCCCGTTGGGCCAAGAGTTGCTGCGTCAGTTGCAAAATTTGCTGAGCTTCTGGCCCACTCAAGCTGTCTGGGTTTGTGGCCGGCGGCGTAGCCATCTCGGTGGTAGGACTGGTAGACAGATCGGCCGTAGCCAGGTGCGTGAGCGATCGCCCCAACGCAATCTCATCCACCACCCCCACACAATGCCCCTGCTCATCCACCACCACCACATCGTGCCAATCACCATCCGGAGCCAAATGCGTGACCAACTGGGCCACTGACCAATGCCAAGGCACCGGGCGAATGGCCGCGATCGCCACTTCCGCTTCCACCAAATCCCACAAGGTTTGCTGCAAAAAAGCCGCACGCTGCTCCGTCCCACCGCTCCCCAGCCACAAAGCCAGAATTTGGCCCAAGGACAACAGCCCAATAGGTTGATGGCGATCGTCTACGACCAGCAACCGTTCTGTCGATTCTAGTTGGCACTGAGCGATCGCGACGGATAGGGCAATCCCACCCGAACAGATCGGCACTAAACGAACAAAATCCCGAAGCAAGAGAGAATGCAGGAGCATGGTTCCATCGTGGTCGTACAAAACAACACGTCGCTCTAGAGATTCTCTTCTACCCACCGTTACCGCCAGCAACCTTGCTCTAGATCGTCATCAACACGCCAGTTGGCAACCCAAACAGCAGCGGAAGATGACAGGTATGACGGGACACGCAGAGGATGACAACCCCCGGCTTAAGTACACGTAAGCGACCAGCACCAAAACCGTAAAATACTTTCTGATAAACCTTAGTAAAGTTTCGTCCTCTTCCAAAACAAGCGACTTTGAACGAGCTTAGGGCTTAACCGACACCACCTCGCGGTTGGCCAAGAGCGTGATCCCCTCCATTATGGAGCGGAATAGCGGGCTTCCGAAGAACAATAATAATTAATTAAAGTTGGAAATTTACAAAATTTTAAGTATCCTATGAAAGCAAGGCTATAGTAACTAGCGCTGCCTAACGAGGGATAAGGTTTAACGTTGCTGATGTTGAAACCATGATGAATGGGTTGATCTGACTTCACTCCTCATGCCCGCACTCCTGTCTAACCATTCTATTCACTGTTCAAATCCTTGTCGCTTACACGTTCCGTTGGTATTTTTGTCACCCCCACTCTTTCACCCGATGTGCTGGAGCGGCTGAAAGAGAAAGATTACATTGTCCAGCAACACACTCAGTTGGCCGAATTTCAGCAATTTTTGCAGGCAGCTAAGCCTACTCTCGATTGCCTGGTTTTGGCAGACACCACAGAACTGACCCCGATCGCCACCTGGCTCCACGGACAGGCCATCTTACTGCCAGCCATTATTCTCCGCTCCCCCCTCCCTACGCCCCAAACCACAAAAGCGGTCTCCCACCCAACGGTGGAACCCTTTGTCTATCACACGGCAGAAGTAAACCTCGCGATCGCCGACCTAGAATCCTTGGAACAGGCCATCCAACTCGCGATCGTCCAATTCATTGCCCTCAGCCCCACCTGCTGGAGCAAACCCGACACCACCACCGCCAAACTGCTAGACAACCTCTCAACCTCCCAACAAAACCAACTCATTGAAAAATTCAAAGAGCGACTCGGATACTTGGGCGTGTACTACAAACGAGATCCCAACAACTTTTTTCGCCACCTCACCAGCGAAGCCAAAACCGAACTGCTGGACAGCCTCCGCGAGGCATACCGAGAAATCGTCCTGCGCTACTTTCAGAATGATGGTACGCTCAACCAACGGATCGACGAATTCGTCAACACCGCTTTCTTCTCCGATCTCTCCGTCGCCCAAGTCGTGGAAATCCACATGGACTTAATGGATGAATTTGCCAAACAGTTAAAATTGGAGGGTCGTAGCGAAGAAATTTTGCTCGATTATCGCCTGACCTTGATTGATACGATCGCCCATCTCTGTGAAATGTATCGCCGCTCAATTCCCCGGCAACCCTGAGCTTGTTTTGGCACTAGCACCAACCGCTAGACCCCAGCATCCAGCGTCTTTCGCCCGCCGTTCAGCCTTGCCTAATCTGAGTTTCGTATTGTTATTGCTAATTGTATGAATCCCCTGAAGAAAACCTATGTGCTCAAGCTCTATGTTGCGGGGAATACCCCCAACTCAATTCGAGCATTGAAAACCCTCAACACAATTCTAGAAGAAGAATTTCAGGGTGTTTATGCATTGAAAGTAATTGATGTCCTTAAAAATCCTCAACTGGCAGAAGAAGATAAAATCTTAGCCACTCCCACACTGTCTAAAATTTTACCCCCACCCGTCCGTAAAATCATTGGTGATTTATCCGATCGCGAAAAAGTCCTCATTGGCCTTGACTTGCTCTACGAAGAATTGCGCGAGGATGAGGCAGGAGCAGACTAAAATAGCGGCTGACACCATACGATAGAGACCTTGATAGTGAGATACCAATGCTCGTGATGGACTGAAGGTGCTTCTTTTGTGGTAAAGATAGCCTACAGGCAACCAATATAGGGAGAAGCAATCCAGTTTTATAAACTCTTATGACTCAGTTGAACCAAGCAGAAGAAAGCGGTCTCGGTGCTTCCAGCATCCTCAAAACTCGTACCCTCATTGAGGGCTTTGATGATATTAGCCACGGGGGGCTACCCGTGGGGCGCACAACCCTGGTCAGCGGCACCTCTGGCACGGGTAAAACCTTGCTGGCCGTCCAGTTTCTTTACAACGGGATTATCGAGTTCGATGAGCCAGGGGTTTTTGTCACTTTTGAAGAATCTCCGGCAGACATTATTAAAAACGCCTTTAGCTTTGGCTGGAATCTCCAAAGATTAGTCGATGAGGGTAAGCTTTTTATTTTAGATGCGTCCCCCGATCCCGAAGGGCAGGAGGTCGTGGGCAATTTTGACTTGTCGGCGCTGATCGAACGGATTCAGTACGCCATTCGCAAGTACAAAGCCAAACGGGTATCCATTGATTCGGTGACAGCGGTTTTTCAGCAGTATGATGCGGCCTCTGTCGTCCGGCGGGAAATTTTTCGGCTGGTGGCCCGCTTAAAGCAAGTGGGAACAACGACGATTATGACCACAGAGCGGGTCGATGAATATGGCCCGGTGGCCCGGTTTGGGGTAGAAGAGTTTGTTTCGGACAATGTGGTCATTGTGCGGAATGTGCTGGAAAGTGAGCGACGGCGGCGGACGATCGAAATCCTGAAATTGCGGGGCACAACCCACATGAAAGGGGAGTACCCGTTTACGATTACCAACCAGGGGATCAATATCTTCCCGTTGGGGGCAATGCGCCTGACTCAGCGATCGTCGAATGTTCGGGTGTCATCGGGGGTCAAAACCCTGGACGAGATGTGCGGCGGGGGCTTTTTCAAGGACTCGATCATTTTGGCGACTGGGGCTACGGGGACGGGCAAAACGCTGTTGGTCAGCAAGTTTTTGCAGGAGGGCTGTACGCGATCGGAACGGGCCATGTTGTTTGCCTACGAAGAGTCACGGGCGCAGCTTTCGCGGAATGCCTACTCCTGGGGGATTGATTTTGAAGATTTGGAGCAAAAGGGGCTGTTACGCATTCTCTGTGCTTATCCAGAATCTGCGGGTCTGGAAGACCATTTACAAATTATCAAGTCGGAGATTGCGGAATTTAAACCGTCGCGGATTGCGATCGATTCGTTGTCGGCGTTGGCTCGTGGGGTCAGCAATAATGCATTCCGTCAATTTGTCATTGGGGTGACGGGGTTTGCGAAACAAGAGGAGATTACGGGCTTCTTTACCAATACAACGGATCAGTTCATGGGGTCGCACTCGATTACTGACTCGCATATTTCCACGATTACAGACACAATTTTGATGTTGCAGTATGTGGAAATTCGGGGTGAAATGTCGCGGGCGATCAATGTCTTTAAGATGCGCGGCTCGTGGCATGACAAGGGCATTCGTGAATACACGATTAATGAACACGGCCCTGAAATTCGCGATACGTTCCGCAACTTTGAACGGATTATCAGCGGTTCCCCCAGTCGGATTACGGTCAATGAGAAGTCGGAATTGTCTCGAATTGTGCGTGGGGTTAAGGGCGAAGACGAGTAACGGCAGCGATCGCCCAAGCCTCCGAAACACAGCTTACGCCTAAGCACGGCGGGGCCACTCGGCCTCAAGTCAGTCATTGGAGGTGCAATGGGTTGCAATGGCGATCGCGCAACCGATTTGTCATAATCGGCGGTTGGTTTATCGCAAAAAACAGCAAAAAACTACCCCCAGTCATAGGCTAAGGCCATCACCGGGGGCGCGATTGATCGAGTTTAGTTTACTTTGTCTTCGGATTACCCCTTAAGGATGGCGGTTCCGGCGAGGGGCGTTAGTTCAGCCAGGGCACCGATCGCCGCATTGAACAACCGCGCAGGCTGCAAGTCATCCTTGACCAAATCCCACAAACGCTGGACTTCAGCCGTGTGGAGGCGATCGTCTTCCGTCAGCGCAATCAACAATTGGTTACGCAAAAACTTACCCTCGTCGGACAACAGGTACTGAATCCCCAGTTGGGCCGAAGGCAACAAATCAAAGCTAGCACTGGTGCGGGCGATCGCAATTAGATTTTCGAGGCGATGCCACTGGAAGCGACCATCCTTAAAGAGCACCTCCAATAACCGTCGCCGGAGGGCAGGCGATTCGCCCCGGAGCAAACGCCGCGCCACATACGGATACGCCACTTCGACAATCCGAAAATTGGGATTAATGGTCAGGGCTAACCCTTCCTGAGTCACGAGCGAGCGAATAATCAGCGCAAACTTGGCGGGCACCCGGAACGGGTATTCATACATCAATTCCGAAAAGCGATCGGTAATTGTCTTGAAGTTAAAGTCCCGGACACTTTCCCCGATCGCCTCCGAGAAGACCGCATCTAGGGCGGGAATGATTGGACGAATATCTGTGTCAGGAGTTAGAAAACCTAGCTTGACAAAATCTTGAGCGAGGTCGTCGTAGTCTTTGTTGATGAGATGAACAACCGCATCCACCAGGGTTTCCTTGGTTGTTTCATCCAATTGGTCCATCATACCAAAATCAATGTAAGCCATCTGGGCGACTGGATCGACCGGAAACTTGCCATTGACATCACACTGAGGGGCCATCGCAAACAGGTTGCCGGGATGCGGGTCAGCGTGGAAAAACCCATGCTCTAGCAACTGCTGCAAGCCCGTTGTCACACCAATTTGAATCAGATCGTTAGTGGCCAAACCCGCTTCTTGGATACGCTGAGTATCGGTCAGCTTGTACCCATGAATCCATTCCAGGGTCAAGACGTGTTGACTGCTGTAGCGCCAGTAAATCAGCGGAACTTTGACTTGGGGATTCTCGCGGAAATTGGTCGCGAATTTCTCGGCGTTGCGGCCTTCGTTGATGTAGTCCACTTCTTCAAAGAGCTTGGTGCCGAATTCATCCACAATCAGGGTCAGGTCATGGCCCAAGTTGAGGGGGAGAAACGGGGTCATCCAGCTTGCGGCCCACCGCATGAGATAGAGATCGAGGGCTAACACGGGCAGAAGATTAGGCCGCTGGACTTTAACTGCCACTTCTTCGCCGCTGTAGAGCCGCGCTCGATAGACTTGGCCCAAACTGGCGGCGGCTACTGGATTGGGAGAAATCTCGCGGTAGAGGTCTTCCACCGGGCGATCGAGTTCAGTTTCGATGATGTTGAAGGCGATCGCATTGGGAAACGGAGGAAGCTGATCCTGGAGTTTGGTCAGTTCTTCCAAAAAGTCTTTGCGAATCAGGTCGGGCCGGGTAGACAGAGCTTGACCCACTTTGATGAAGGTAGGGCCAAGGGCAATCAGTGTGCGGCGTAATTGTTCGGCCCGTTGGGTATTGGTAGAGGGATCTCGCCCCAGCCAGCGATCCAACTGTAGACCCAGCACAAACCCCAAAAAGGAGAACACAATTCGGAGTGTGCGCCAGATGGTTAACCAGGGACGGACACGATAGTAGCGGGCGATCGCATCAGCGTCATAGCGTCTCAAACGAGTTAGGGTTTCGTGACCCACCGGTGCGTAACCTCTCAAGCGAAAACGATAGAAATCGAAAACCTGAGGTTCGGGGAGCAACTCAACGTGGGCTACGTTTGAACCGTTTAATGCCTGCGGTTACGCGGAATCGCTCAACCAACCCTCGACTATAGACAGAACCGAATACAAACTTGACCCAGCCTAGGCTGGAGCCTTGTTATATTTCTTATTCTAGTATAGAAAACTACAAACAAGCCAGGATCTTTTGTAATATCTGGCGACTGATTTAACTGAGCCAAAGTCCAACATTGGGACGATTTTCCCAGTTCTTTCCCCTGCTAAGGGGCCGTTACAATCGGGTTGCGCGTGTTAAGATTGCTCACCTCCAGGGTTTGCGAAAGTTTATGTCTGATTTGAAGATTCAGCGGCCCTCAGGGGCGGCGGGGGCGATCTCGTTCCGGTGCAGTTCCGAGTATTGCTAGAGTGCCCCCATTGGGAACTTAACTGCACACGCAGTCTTTGAGCGCATAGACCACTTGTTGCTGCTGGGCCGTGGTCAATTCAGGAAACATGGGCAAAGACAACACTTCCTGGGAGGCTTGCTCAGCGTTGGGGAGTTGGCCTGCCTGGTAGCCCAAATGTTGGTAAGCGGGTTGCAAATGGAGACACAGAGGGTAGTACACCATTGCAGTGATGCCGTTGGCTTGCAGTTGGCTCCGCAGGCGATCGCGTTCTGGCGTGGCAGCGGCGGGGTCAGCCTGGAGCACCCGCACGGTGTATTGGTTCCACACGCTATGGCCGCCAACGGTAGCCTGAGGAACCACCAGACCCGGAATGGGGGCGAGCAGTTCTTGGTAGCGGGTGGCGATCGCGTGGCGCTGTTGATTCCAGGTATCCAAATGCGGCAATTTAATCTGGAGAATGGCCGCCTGGATGGCATCTAAGCGGCTGTTTACCCCCAACTCTTCGTAGTAGTAAGCGCCCCGTCGGCCATGATCCCGCAACCGTCGCAACCGTTCAGCGATTGCGGGGTCATTGGTCGTAATCGCGCCGCCATCGCCACAGGCTCCCAAATTCTTGGTGGGGTAAAAGCTAAAACACCCAATTTGGCCAATGCTGCCCACCTTTTGGTCGCCCCACGTGGCCCCGGTCGCCTGGGCACAGTCTTCCACCACGTACAGGTTATGAGCCTGGGCGATCGCCATCAACCGCGTCATGTCTACTGGATTGCCAAACAGATGCACCGGAATCACCGCCCGCGTCCGTGGCGTGACCGCCGCTTCAACTTGCGCCAAGTCCAGGTTAAAACTCTCCAGACTGATATCGACAAAAACCGGAGTTGCCCCCACAGCACTGATCACTTCCGCCGTCGCAATGAAGGTAAATGGAGTCGTAATAACTTCATCTCCTGGCCCAATGTTCAGCGCGCGCAAGGCTAAATACAACGCATCGGTGCCAGAGTTACAAGCAATACAGTCTGCGGTACCAATGTATTGGGCAAACTGCTGTTCAAACTGTTCCACGGCAGGGCCACCAATGTATCGCCCAGAAGCCAGTACCTCTGTGGCAGCGGCGTTCAGCGCCTCCCCAATGAGCTTGTACTGTTCCGACACATCGAACGGAGGAATTTTGTTCACGCAGTTCACCACACTAAGTATTAATCACTAATCACTAATAGAACTACTAAATTATGGGCCGAAAGGGAAGTAGTACGCCGATCGAATTGCTATCTAATTACCAGAAGACGCGCCCGGATGCAGGTTTGTTGCTTGGGTGGCCATCAATCCAGCGCCCTCACCAGATTGACTTTTGTTGGGGCTGAGCTTGGCGACGATCGCCCCAGTGCAACGGCAACATCATTCTGGCTCCAAGATCAACGATAGTAGGGAGTGGGTACAGTTTTACATTCGAGTGAGCGGATTTATGGCATCACTGTGGCAGTTAATTTGGGCCTTGGGCCTGATGGCGATCGCGATCGGGCTATCGGCATGGCAACGGTTGGGGCTGACCTGGGATTTGACCCTGGCCACAGGCCGCACCATTTTGCAACTTTTTGTGGTGGGCTATGTCCTGGCGATCGTCTTTGAGCTAAAAAATCCCGTGGTGGTACTGGCCATGTTGGGAGTCATGAGTGTCGTCGCCACCATCGTTGCCCGCAACCGCATCAGCCGCAAAATTCCACGGATCACGCCGATTGTCGCCAGTTCTATGCTGACGGGAATGCTCCTCACCCTGATTTACACATTGCTGTTTGTGATTCAACCGCCCACCTGGTACGATCCCCAGTTTTTGATTCCCCTCGGCGGGATCGTGTTGGGCAATGCGATGAACGCCGCCGCGATCGCCGGAGAACGCCTGGTCAGCACCCTGAATTCCAGCCAACTGGAAATCGAAACCCACCTGAGCCTGGGCGCAACTCCCCAGCAAGCCGTCGCCCGCTACCAACGGGAAGCCATCAAAGCCGGACTCATCCCCACTATCAACACCATGATGGTCGTGGGCCTCGTCACGCTCCCCGGCATCATGACGGGCCAATTGTTGAGCGGTGTGCCGCCCCTGGTGGCCACGTCTTACCAAATGGTGATTATGTTTATGTTGGCCTTTGCCACTTTAGTCACCACCTTGCTATTAACCTGGGGGATTTGTCGGCAATTTTTCAACACGGCCGGACAGTTAATTTTGTGGTAGTCGATTAATAGCGATCGCTCCAATGCATCGACAGACTGGGCGGGGCATAACCAGGGCCAAATTCACTGGGCGATCGCGTTTCTTCGTCCATTGCCCGCGTGAGTTTATTGTAAATTTCCTCTGCTTGCTGCGGCGAATTGCCAATACTGGTCAGCCCCACTTTGCCAAATTCCGACAGGCAACCCATCAAGTGAAACACTGTACCCGTTTCCGTGCCGGTGTCAAAATGCAAATGATGATGGGCCAAAATATCCATCAAATCATTGGGCAACAGGCCGTGATACTGTTCTTTTTGCAAGTTATCCGTTGCCATGTAGTATTTCGGGCGACCTTGCAAACTGTAGAATAGGCCACTGGAGGGGTCATAGCGGCCATTGGTCAAAAATTTGAGCGTCATAAACGGGTGCGTCGTGCCTCCTTTCCGCAGGTTGATCTCGATCGCCTGAATATCCCACTCTGGTTTGCCCGGTTGATTGGGTTGGTGAATCGCGACAAAATCCACCCCAAACCGCTCGATCGAGCCTTTTTCCGCCAAACTCCGGCCAATTCGCATTCCCAGTTCTTGCAACCGCAGCCGATAGGCTTCATCCGCCGGAAACCGACAGCCGAGGTAGATTTGACCACTAGGGCCACCCAAGATCTGGTCATGGGTTGAGATAATTTCCACGTCGCCCAAAGGACTGATTTGACCTTGCACACTGGGCGATCGCTTCTCCCCTTCCAAAAACGCTTCCACAATCGCCCCTAACTCCGGAATCCGACTGCTAAAGTTATCCCAAGTTTCGCCCCGCCCCTCAAACCGCATACAGGCAAACTGTTCCCGCAGGGCATCGATCCGCGCATGATGGGGGGCTAACTCTGGCGCAACTTCTTGAATCGGGCGCAAATCTAACAACGCATTGCCTTCCCCAGAAAAGCCTTCATTCAGTTTCACCACCATCCGTTTGAGCTGGGTTTGGCGTTCCCACAAGGCCGCAGCAGCTTCGGCCAATTGCTCCACCGTCCACACCGAATCGCTGCCATCGGGATGGGGAACTCCGGTTTCGGCAAAGATCTGGCGACTGCCGCCCTTAGTGCCCCATTTGAGGAGGGCTGGATCGAGGGCGTAGAGCGGAATCCCGGTTCGCACCGACAGTTCTTGTTCCGCTGCTGTGGAGTTGTAGCAAATCATGAAACAGCGATCGCGCCGGACTGACTGCCGCAATCGTTCGATGAGTCGGGGACGCGCCAAAATTTTCTCACTCAAAGAACTCAGCGAAGAGTCATACGCCGACAACAACAAGAGGCGATCGCGGGCATGGGAAAAGGGAATCCCCGGCAACAACTGCAAATAGTAATCCACCACACTGGGATGTAACGGCTGCGACGTAACATAAACCAACCGAGTCCGAGGATTTCGCAACCGAATGAGGGAAAATAATAACCGTTCTTCGTAGTGGTGAAAACCTTGAATTTTTTGTAACTCTCGCTGGTCTAAACTCAGCGATGGCACCACCACAATATCGACATCACTAACATCCAGAGATTCGACCGATCGCCACAGATCCCGTAATTGTTGTTGCAATTGCTGGAACGTTGGACAAGCTTCAGGTGCAAAAGATTGGCTCGTCATGGGCGATCTGTCTTCCTGCAAAAAATGACCTACTCCAATACTCTGCCCTGAAATGGGCCAAATGGATATAGGGCAGAAGATAGAAGCTTTGCTGGGCACCTGTGCGCCTCGGCCAAGCAGCAGCCATCAGAGGGGGCAGGCACGCGGGCCACCGCCCCACAGCAAAGTATTAGTAGATATAAATCGCACCTTTTTCGTCAACATTCACCGTTTGCGACGGGCTGCCGCTACCCGTTTTTGCGGTTTTCACATTGACGACAATCTCATTGCCAACGGTTTTGACATTCAGAAAAACCTGCACCGGGTCATTGGGGTCAGGTGTATTTTGCAACGTAACTTGCAAGTCCATCGGTAGAGGCAAATAGCTGGTATGCAAGCGGCCAAAGGTTACGGTTTGACTAGGGCCAAGGTTCCGATAGCCCGCGGCCGGAATAATTGAGGCGACGACGGGTTCTTGGGTTTGGCTAACGACGCGCACCTGAATGGGCCGCTTGGGGTTGATCCGGGCGACGGCGGCACGGACATCGTTTTGTTGGGGTTGCGGGGTATCTTGCGCGATCGCCACGGTCAGCCACGGGGTCGCGATCGCCCCGATTACCAGCAATCCCACCCAGGCAAACGTCTTGATAGTCATAGATTTTGTGCTTATCCAAGGCTCCAGTGACCATAGTATAAAGCCTGGATGGAACCAATTTTCTATGACTTGTCAGATAACCAGGACGGACAGAAGCTTGCCTGTACTGCCGGGGGCTTGATCCTACGTGGCAGGAGGAAAATAGCCGACGGATTCCAGTCTAAATTCCGCGATCGCGGGGTTAAAGGGGCGATCGCGGAATCAAAAGAAAGTGACTCCGAAGCTATACTGTTTAATTCGTTAAATTGGCCTAATTACGAGTGTAATAACCTTGTTCAATCCAGCTCCGAATTTCATCTTCGGTGCCAAAAGCAACGTACTCGCCCGTATTAGGATTGTAACCATGCCAACCGATTTCACCAAACCGATTTTTTCGTTGCCAAATCCGAATATCTGAATGGCGATTGGCTAAATCAAACAACGTATTCCAGACACGAACCAATTGTTTTTGAATAACCACCAGGGGGGATGGGGGGACTGTGTGAGTTTTCATGGTAGTAGCCCTCCATAAAAGGTGAATCTACTCTTACTATCGGTGTTGCAGAAGGCGATCGCGAAGGTACAGATAGGAGAATTTTGACTAGAACAGTGCCAAAAAAAATCACTGTATTAGACAAATATCCCCCGACTGTATCAGGTTTAGAAAAGAGAAATTCGGTATAGTGCAGGACAGTCAATACCCCATTTATGCCGAGCGCAACGGCTAGCGATTAGGCTTGGTACGGGGGAAAGGTGGCTGAACCAAGTGCTTTGAGTTTTCCGAATTAACCTCCGCTACAGCGATGGAGATGCGGTTATGAAAATTGTGATTGATCGCCAATCTGACAAACCAATTTATTTACAAATTCGCGATCGCCTACAGCATCTAATTCAAACAGGGAGTCTGCAACCCCGGCAGCAATTGCCTTCGATTCGGGGTTTGGCCGACGCAATTCAAGTTAACAAACTGACCGTCCTAGAAGCCTACGGCATGTTAGAAGCAGAAGGCTTAATCTTTGCACGGCAAGGCGCAGGCTACTTTGTGCAACCAACCATCACCGCCCCTGGCCAACGGGACTCGGCCTTTGCGCCCGCCCAATCCGTCATCATTGCACAAGAACTCAGCGGTTCCTTTTACAACGTCTACACCACGATGTTGAAAGCCAACCAAGATGCGGACTACATCAACTTTGGGATTGGCATTCCCCATGCGCCCGATGACTTAGCCCGGATGGCACGGCGGGCCATGACTGAAATTGGTGACACGTTATTCAACTACGAACATCCTCAAGGATTACTATCACTTCGTCGTCAAATTACCCAATTATTAATTCAGCTTGGGCTAGAAGTTTTACCCGATGATTTAATTGTAACGACGGGTTCTCAGCAAGGTTTAGCCTTAGCGATGCACCATGCCATTCAGCCAGGGGATTGGGTCATTGTCGAAAGCCCAACTTATTACGGCATTTTGTCCATGTTAAAAAACTTGGGAGCCAGAGTTATTGGCATTCCAATGACGGCAACGGGGATGAACTTAGAGTTACTAGAACGCTATTTACAAAGCCATCAACCCCGACTAATCTACACAATTAGCACATTACATAATCCTACGGGCATTACAACCAGTTTGGAACATCGGCAGCAATTACTTGCATTAGCTGAACAGTATCAGTGTCCAATTTTGGAAGATAACGCCTATGAAGGGCTGAGTTTTACTGCGGTACCGCCACCAATCAAAGCCCTAGATCACCAAGGTTGGGTGACGTACCTGGGCACATTTTCCAAGACACTAATGCCGGGTTTACGAGTTGGTTATTTGGTCACAAATTCACGCAATCAACAGGCACTTATTGAACAAAAATTATTACAGGATTTATCGAGTTCCACGGTCTCCCAGGCGATCGTGAGTGAATATTTGGGTTCAGGGCATTATCGGCGACATTTGCAGCACCTCCAGGAGCGGTATGAACAGAGCCGCAATACGATGTTGCAAGCAATGGAACGTTATTTCCCAGAGGAAGCAACCTGGACAGTGCCCCAAGGTGGTTTGTTTTTGTGGGTGCAGTTGCCCGATGGGACGTTGGTCTCAGAGATTTGTGAGGCGGCGATCGCCCATAAAATTGTGTTGAATGATGGGGCAACGTTTTTCCCAGATGGCCAGGGCTACCCCGCTTTGCGCCTCAGCTTTTTGCACTCGCCGGAGATCATTGAACGGGGTATCCAAATTTTGGGCAATTTACTGAAACAGCATCTCTATACACACCACGCGCGATCGCAGCCTGCCAACGGGCGATCGCAAACTGCGGCTTGTCGTATCCGTTGATTGCCAGCCAACCGGGTTAACCGGGCTTTCAGGCAACTTCAAGGATTGGTGGAGGTGGGGGCAATTTGATAGTCTGTTTCTCGCAGTGGCAAATTTACACTGGGGGGATTTTTCTGAGAATATTGTTGAGCGTGCAATTCTCGTACTTGCTGTGTCCACACATCAATTTTTGCCTGAGCTTCTTGATACAATGCTCGGCCAAAATAGACATTATTAGCCTCACTAATGGCCGCCTGTAAAGAGGCTAAATCACCCTTACTAGCCAGCTTGTTCGCCCGATCTAAGTAAGGTTGGTCTTCCGTTGTTTCGAGTTGGCGCGTCCAGTCAGCAATTCGTTTCTGGGCTTGCCCATAACGAGAGGTGCCAGAGAACACTAATTCTGCTGCTCGGACTGCGGCCTTTAGATCATCAGGCCGCCCCGTAACTGCTAATTGCTCCGCTTGGTTCAGTTGATTGATTGCATCCTGTTCCTGTTCGCGTTGCCAATCACTGAGTAGCTCATCGGTGGAAGTAGCCGAAAAAGCCGATGCCAATACTGTTTTTTCTTTCGTGGGTTTCTTATTTGCTAAGTCTTTTTTACTTTCTTTAGACGCTTGAATTTCATTAACTAATTCTTGAAACCGTGTCGTGCTCCAGTATTGGTTTTTAACAATTAGTAATTTCCTGGCTTCGGCAAAGGCTTGAACTAATTCATCCGATTGTAAGGCTGATTGGGCAGCATCATGAATGGTTTGGGCTTCGTCCCAAATTTTCTTCCACGCTTGGGTGCGCGCGATCGCGGTGTCATACAGTTCAATATCGCTGGGAATGCCTTCAGCCAGCTTAATTGCCTGATCTAACTCTCCCGTTTGAAATGCATTTTCTCCCAGTTCCAACAGTCGATTTGACCACTGACGAATGAGGCGATCGCCATCGCCCCGCAACGGATGATTACGCGCCATTGAATCAGCCAGTTGAATCGCATCGATCAGGGCTTCTGGGGTTTGTTGATGAGCAATAGACTGAGCACAATACAGCTTACTGGAATCGGATAACGTGAGCGATCGCTGTGCCCCTTGACACTCATCATTCTGCGCCTCCCCTAATAGCAACCAGGCAAAGCCAGCCGCTCCAGTAGGTATTGCCAACATCAATACAATCCAAAACGCAATTGGTATCTGCTGCGCCCGATTAACAATACGATTCAAAAATAAGGAACTGTTCATCGCATGAATACTGTAACGCTTGATTCAAATCCTTGAGCCAACCTGAGGCTTTTGTCCGTGAGCCTATGGCAATCGCCACGGAGCAATCAGCAGCCATAAGTTACAAATGGTGCTCCGATCTAACCACTAATTGTGCTTAACTCATACTCATGCATTGCACACTGTTTTCAAGTTGCCAAGAGTAAAGTTGATCATTTGATTGATCAACTATTGATCAACGTTAGTTGCATCTAATGTCATAAAACATACCTTAATTTTTGGCGATCGCAAACTCCAACCCAACCCTTGACGCGGAATTTCCCCGTATTGAGGGGCGATCGCGAACTCCAACTGAATGAGTGCGGGGGGCCTGGATTGGTGGTCGCCAGGGGCATCACAGCAACGGTGTTGGCCCAGCCTACCGCTGCCCGCTCGCCCAAGAGATTCCACACAGTACCTTAATCTCAACATAGAGACTTGCCATACAGTGCAGATTTTGCACAAAACTGGGCGATCGCGCTCAACACACCCAATGTTTTAATTGACAAAGTTACAGCAACCATGCATTGTTCGACCGCGATCGCCAACAAACCCCGACCGCTCAAAGGTCTGGCACTAGGGGGCTTGGCTTGGCTGCCAGAAAACGCAATTTCTAAATTTTGTTTCTAAAAAGTGAATCGACATTCTGTATGATGGAATGCATTGGGTCTGATCCGTCGATACACTAAATTTTTGATACCGCTGGAGATCTGGATATGGAAACCCTCAAGGTTGTTGTTTACATCGTAGTGTCATTTTTTGTGCTACTGTTTGTCTTCGGCTTTTTGTCGAACGATCCGTCCCGCAACCCTGGTAATCGGGATTTGGACTAGGCCGGAAACATTTTTATCTTGTAGGTGTCTTCAGGGGTGGTAGGTATCTGCTGCCCCTGCTTCTTTGGGTTGCTTGCAGAAATACAAGTGTCAGGGCACACTAGCTTCATTGCAAAAGTTAAGTGCCTAGGCTTAAGTTGTTGACTGAACTCTGCGTTGATTCAACAAGGACACTGCCTACAGACCCGTTTATCGAGTTGTTTGCTGACATATGCCCTACCCGGCTTTGCCACCTGAGCTACCCCAAGTTGCTGCCATTGCGATCGCCAGTCCAGCGGATTGTGCCAAACCACCGAACCCAGTTCAGGGCAATCGGCCTGCTGACCCAACAGTTGGCCCCCAGGCCAAAGCCAGTGCCGCCTCCGTGCCTCCCGCTGCGCCCCCCAGCCGCCCCGAAGCCTTTGCTCCGACCTTTGCGAAACCAGCCGCCCCCGCCGCCGCAACGCCCCTGCCCCCCGCCGGAGAGGGCCGGATCGCCCAACCTGAAACCATTCCCTCCTGTGCCGCCCTGTTAGGCAACACTACCGCTGCGGGGTATCTTTCGGTTAGTCGGGATTTGCCACCAGCTTCGCCAGTGCCTCAACCAACGCCTGCCGCGATCGCGCCCCCAACCAGCCCCGCCGCCGTCCCCCGCTTAGAGGCGATCGGCCGTACCCCCACAGAAACCGCCCCTGCCGTCCTCCCCAAGCCAGTGCCCAAGGCAAATCCATTGACTCAGCATAAGAGTTCCCTCTCCTATGCGGTCTCTGGTATGGCGGGCGAACTGGCTTCCCTGCCCCAATCGACCTTCATGAAAAGCATGGATGAAGCGATTGTGTTCGAGGGGTTTGCCGAAACCTATCAGGCATTGAAAGCATTGACCGCTGCCGATTTAGCGCGACTCGCCAAAACCAAATCCACTCGCATCAGCCAGATTGACGATCGCATTCCGCGCTTTCCCTCCCCCCTCCAAACCCCCTTTCCGCCCTCCCCGCCCCAAGCACCACCCCCCCAAGAACTGGAAGTTCCCGGCACCGACACCACCACCCCGACTGGAACGCAACCCCAGGCCACTAGCCCCGCCAATGTGATCGAAGTCACCGCCGATCGCCAAGAGTACGACGAGCGCCGCCAGGTATTTACCGCTGAAGGCAACGTCAAAATGCGGTTCCAGGGTGCATTGCTGGATGGCGATCGCATTCAGGTCAACCTGGTTAACCGATTTGCAGTGGCCGAGGGGAATGTCGCCCTAACGCGGGGCCAACAAGTTTTGCGCGGTTCGCGGTTTGAATATAACTTTGTGCAAGGCACGGGCACCGTCGCCAAAGCCAGGGGTGATATTTACCTCCCGGCCGCCGGAAGCGACACCACCTTTGCCACCCCCGGCACCACCACCGACCAAAGTATTTTGGCCCGCCCCCTGAGCGATCGCGTCACCTCCCAACAACCCCTAACCAACGTCACCTCGCCCGGTGGGGTCGCCGTGTCTGTCGGGGCCGGACGGGATATTCGCCGCGTCCCCGGAGCCTTGCCCAGAGGGGGAGAAATCCGGCGGCTCCGGTTTGAAGCAGAAACCATCGACTTCACCCCCGAAGGCTGGGAAGCCACCAATATCGACATCACCAACGATCCCTTTTCGCCACCAGAACTGGTCTTACGGGCCGATCGCGCCACCCTCAAGCGCATTTCCCCCCTCCAGGATGAAGTCATCGCCACCCGGCCCCGCCTCGTCTTTGACCAAAAAGTTGCCGTTCCCATCTTCCAACGTCGCCTCTTGATTGACCGCGCGGAACGGGAACCCGGTTATTTCCGCTTCGGAGTCGATGGCGAAGATCGCGGTGGCCTATTTTTAGAAGGGATTTTGCGGGTCATCCAGTCGCCCCAAGTCAACCTCACCATTTATCCCCAGATCTTTCTTCAGCGGATGTTTATTGGCGAGGAAAGCGATAGCATCCTAGACCCAGACAACTTTGGGGTACGGGCACGCTTGGGGGCCACCCTTTCCCCCTCCACTCGGTTAAGTGCCAATGTTTCCCTCACCTCCTTCGACACGGAAACCATTGAGGATAACCTCCGGGCCAGTGCGCGGATTCGGCAAGTCATCGACACACCCATCGGCCCACACAACCTGGCTTTTGAATACAGCTATCGCGATCGCCTCTTCAACGGGTCATTAGGGTTCCAGACCGTCCAATCCAGCATTGGGGCCATCCTGGTTTCCCCCAACATCGTTTTAGGGAATTCCGGCCTCATCCTGAACTACCAAGTCGGCTATCAGGGCGTAACCGCCGACACCGATCGCCTCGACTTACTAGACCCCATCCGCGACAATAACCGCGCCACCCTGGGACGCTTCCAGACTGCCGCCGCCCTCACCCGCTCATTTCTCCTCTGGCAAGGCAAACCCCTGCCTGCCACTCGCAACGAAGGCTTAAACTACACGCCCAACCCCATCGTGCCCTACCTCAGCGCCAGTGCCACCCTGCGCGGTGTTTTCAGCAGCTACACCAACGGCGACACCCAACAGGACTTACTGGGCACCGTGAGTTTACAGGGGCAATTCGGCCATTTTTCGCGGCGCTTTTTTGATTACACCTCCTTTGCGCTGTCCTATACCCAAATCATTGGCAGCGGCGAATCACCCTTTTTCTTTGACCGCACGGTGGACAATCGCACCCTGACCTTTTCAATGTTTCAACAACTCTATGGCCCCTTGCGAATCGGGTTTCAGACCACGTTGAATGTGGACACCAGCGAAGAAATCAGCACCGATTACTTTGTGGAATACAGTCGGCGGACACATGGCATCATCCTGCGCTACAACCCCGTGTTGGAAATTGGCTCCATCAGTTTCCGGCTCAGCGATTTCAACTGGGTGGGTACGGGTGAACCGTTTGATGGGGCAGGCGTAACCCCGGTAGAAGGCGGACTGAGGCGCAATTAAGCCCCAACTCAACCCGGCAAGGCTGTTAAGGTATAAAAGGAGCAAACAAACGTGAGCAACCTCAATATCTCAATGGGTTTGAAGGATGGCAGTGGCATCGGTTGAACGGATTGAACGGGATCTAGCAGAACTCAGCAAAACCGTAACTGGCCTAGCCCAAGAGTTCTACGATCGCTATACCGAATACTTACAAACATTGGGCCAAACCGTGCGCCAACAGGTCATTTTGGCCTGTTTTCAAATGTGTACCCAGGGCTATCCGCAACAGTTTTTGGCGTTGTCTTTGGGGCAGCGGCAGACGTTGCAGCGATCGCTCCGGGAACTGGCCAAAGATACTCAAACGAACTTGGCGGCCATCTTATATTTTCCGGGCACAGAAGAGGCAGTTGCTTTGGCGCTGGAGCAACAACCCTGCGATTTAGCCGAAAACCCAGTGGGGGACACGGCCGCTGAAGCGATCGCGGTGACGGAGCCAGAGCGATCGCCTGAGCCTCCCAATCCAGAGCAGGATGCCGCCGCCTTCCCTGAACCCGGCGATCGTTCGCCCAGCCCACCACCAGAGCCGCGATCGCTCACCCCAACAGACTTGGCTACCTGGCAAGAAAACGTAGAACTGTCAATTTTGAAAGAACTCCAACTGGCCTCCCATCAGGCCAATCGGCTGCTGCAACAGGCAGGCATTTTGCCCACCCAACTGGCAGAAACCTTGTTCCAACAGATGGGCCAACCGGAAATGGCCGAAGTGGTCGGGAATACGCCTAATTTACTCAACCTTTTGATTGCAGCGGCTGAAGATGACGGCGACGACGAGACCGAATCCCGCGAACAAGCCACGGCAGTGTTACAAATCCTGGCCATTCAGTTACGTTTACCCGAAATTGAGTTTGCCGAAGCCGCCCTCACCACTTGCCGCAATCGCTTACGGAGTCTCTCGGTGCGGCTCAAAAAACTGAGTCAGCTTCACTATAAAAAAAGACAGGAACTCGCGATCGCCCAAGCCCAGGATGCATGGCGGGCCAGTTGGTACGAAGATTAACCGCACCAACAACAGCTTGAGTGAAGATTTCGGTCGAGATCTGTAGGAAGCGTGTAGGGTAGAAACCAGATTGTTATTGCCGTTGCCTGTTTACGATGCAGTCTCCGAGTTCTGAAGCCCCATCCCCAAACCCGGCGATCGCCGACCCGCCCGACTGGGTGCGGCTGCAAAATGCCCTATCCCGCGAGGCCCAGGATGGGTTCAACGATTTGCAGGGCAAACAGTATCGCTTTAGCGAGTTTTTGAGCTTGAGCTTGCAGCACCCGCCCACAACGTTTTTGCCCACCGAACAGCAACGTTGGCACACCCTGAGTGAGCAATACGGCACCTATGACACCCTGACCTTTGCCCAGCGGCGGCACCTCGTCGTCGAAACCCGGCGATATTTGCAACAGGCCCGACGAGTGTGGGAACTGGAACGGGAAGCGGGCGATCGCCTCCGCGAAACCGCTAACCAGGCAACCGACGGGCGATCGCCAACCCCCAAAGTTAGCCAAACCACCAAAGCCAAAACTCCCCGCACCGCCAAGCTGACTGAAACCAAGCGCGACCTGACCCTGGATCAACCCCTCACCTACCTACCTGGTGTTGGCCCCAAAAACGCCGAACGGTTAGCCAAATTGGGCCTGTTCACCGTGCGGGATTTACTCTACTACTATCCCCGCGACCACATCGACTATGCCCGCCAAGTCACCATCCGCGAACTGGAACCGGGGGAAACCGTGACCCTGGTGGCCACAGTCAAACGCTGCAATTGCTTCACCAGCCCCAAAAACAGCAAACTGACGATTTTTGAATTAGTCGTCCGCGATCGCACCGGGCAACTCAAAATCAGTCGCTTCTATGCCGGGAGTCGGTTTGGTAGCCGGGGTTGGCAAGAATCCCAAAAACGCCTATATCCCCCCGGAGCCACGATCGCCGCCTCTGGGTTGGTAAAACAAAGCAAATATGGTGTCATCCTGGAAGATCCAGAAATTGAAGTCTTGGAGCACTCCCAGGACGAAATCGACTCGCTGACGGTAGGCCGCTTGGTGCCCATCTATCCCCTCACAGAAGGAGTCGGAGCCGATCTCGTCCGCCGCACAATGGCCACCGCCATCCCCGCCGCCATCCAAATTCAAGAAGCCCTCCCCGATGGATTGCGCCAAAAATATGGCTTGGTCGAACTGCCCGTCGCGATCGCCCACATCCACTTCCCCCCCGATGCCGCAGCCCTGGAGGCCGCCCGTCACCGCTTGATCTTTGATGAATTCTTTTACCTGCAACTCGGTCTGTTGAAACGGCGCAAAGCCCAGCAACAACTCCAAGCCAGCGCCATTCTGGCCCCCACCGGCCACCTGATCGATCAGTTCTATCAAATTCTGCCCTTCCACCTCACCAATGCCCAAGAGCGCGTCGTCAACGATATTCTGACCGATCTACAAAAGCCCATCCCCATGAATCGGCTGGTACAAGGCGATGTGGGTTCCGGCAAAACTGTCGTCGCCGTGGTCGCCATGTTAGCCGCAATTCAAGCGGGTTATCAGGCCGCATTGATGGCCCCAACAGAAGTTTTGGCCGAGCAGCACTATCGCAAATTGGTGAGTTGGCTGAGTTTATTGCACCTTCCCGTCGAACTGTTGACTGGCTCAACCCGTACCGCCAAACGCCGCGAAATCCATGCCCAACTGGCCACGGGGGAACTGCCAGTGTTGGTGGGTACCCATGCCCTGATCCAAAATCCGGTGCAGTTCCATCAGCTAGGGTTAGCCGTGATTGACGAGCAACATCGGTTTGGGGTGGAACAACGGGCACGGCTTCAGCAAAAAGGCGACCATCCCCATGTGTTGACCATGACCGCTACGCCCATTCCCCGTACCCTGGCCCTCACCCTCCACGGGGATTTGGATGTGAGCCAAATTGATGAGTTGCCACCGGGCCGCAAACCGATTCAAACCACGGTGCTGCAAGGTAAAGACCGGATGCAAGCCTATGAATTGATGCGGCGCGAGATTGCCCAGGGTCGCCAGGTGTATGTGGTATTGCCCTTGGTGGAGGAGTCGGAAAAGCTGGATCTCAAGTCGGCGATCGCGGAATACCAAGAACTCCAAGATCAGGTTTTCCCAGAGTTTCGCGTGGGGCTGTTGCATGGCCGGATGTCCTCTGCTGAAAAAGACGATGCCATCAGCCGCTTTCGGGATAACGAGACGCAAATTTTGGTGTCTACCACCGTGGTCGAAGTGGGGGTCGATGTGCCCAATGCCTCGGTCATGCTGATTGAACACGCGGAACGGTTTGGCCTGTCCCAGTTGCACCAGTTGCGGGGGCGGGTCGGGCGGGGGGCCGCGCAGTCGTTTTGTTTGCTGATGAGTAGTTCCCGCAGTGAAACCGCCCAACAGCGCCTCAAGGTGCTGGAACAATCCCAGGACGGCTTTTTTATTTCGGAAATGGATATGCGCTTCCGGGGGCCGGGGGAAGTGTTAGGAAAGCGGCAGTCGGGGTTGCCGGATTTTGCCCTGGCTAGTTTGGTGAATGACCAGGCCGTGCTAGAAGTGGCCAGGGAAGCGGCAGAAAAGGCGATCGCCAAAGACCCGACGCTTAACCGGTGGCCCCGAATGCAACAGGAATTGATCTATCGTTATCAACGGCTCATGGGTGGAGCCATCCTGACGTGATGCTTGCCATTGCCCTGTTCACTCAATGTTTTGGGAGCGCCGATGTTTCTTTTTCTCTCCAAACTCATTCCCCTGTTTCTCTATCCGGTGGGTCTCAACTGTGTCCTGCTGGTGGTGGCGCTGGTGTTGCTGTGGCGCAGACCGCGACTTGCAGCCATCCCGATCGCCCTGGCCCTGGTGGTGATCCTCGTCACAAGTAATGCCTGGTTTAGTGGTTGGTTGGTGCGATCGCTGGAAACCCAGCACGTCCCGCAGAGCGAATTGCCTCCAGCCGATGCGATCGTGGTCTTGGGGGGCTGCACCAAATCCGCCTTACCGCCCCGTCCCGGCGTTGATATCAGCGAGGAAGGCGATCGCATTCTCTATGGAGCAAAATTATTTTTAGAGAAGAAAGCGCCCAAAGTCATCCTCAGCGGCGGTCGAGTAGATTGGCGCGGCACTGGCCCCTCGGAATCCGACGACATGGCGCAAATTATCATGGCCCTGGGCGTACCCAAAACCGCCATTTTGCAAGATCCCACATCGTTAAACACTCGCGAAAATGCCGTCAACGTGAAGCAAATCATGGAGGCAAACAAGATTCAGTCCATTCTGCTGGTGACATCGGCCATGCACATGCCGCGATCGCTACGCATCTTTCAAAAACTGGGGATCAACGCCATTCCCGCCCCCACTGATTTTCTCATCAGCGATCAGGATTTTGAAACCTTTGATAACAACATTCCCGCCCAAGTTTTAGGTGCATTACCAGAAGTTGATCGCCTCCGAGGCACCACTCGCGCTCTCAAAGAATACATCGGTATTGCCATTTATTGGCTCCGTGGTTGGGTTTAATTGATTTCCCAATTTGTTCGCTATAAACATTAACAATTGATCGCCAAACATGAATAACCAAAGTAAAAATTAATATTGCTTCGTATTCCTCGGCGATCGCCCATTGCTAATCACAAAAATCGATGCCTCGTAGAGGTTTAAAGCCCCAGCATCAGCGGGTTGAAATTTCCAAAATTTGTTACATTTGTTGTCTTTTGAACCCAAATTCAAGTTGTACGATCAAAGGTTAGAACCTAATTTTGGGGGAGAGAGTCGCATGGCGCTCGTTCAGCTTATTTTGATCGTGATTGTGCTTTGTATTGCTGTAACGGCAGTTGTGTTCAGTCTCTTCTCGGCCCCCTGGTATGCCCTGTTTGGGGTGCTGGTGCTGGCCTTTGGGATCACACGCTGGCTCATGCCCACATCCACTACCGCGATCGCCTTATCGAACTACACACTAGACCCCGCACAACCAACAGACAATCCCACCGTTGCGGCTGAACCCACCGCCGACAGCCCCCACCTCAGCTATCGGGGTGCGCCCTACCGGGAAGAAGGCGAGGCGCGATCGCTGGCCGTCTTTGCCGGTGGCCCTTTGCCCATGAGCTACCGGGGGGCCAAGTATGACCGCAAGCACAAAGCAGAGAAAGATACAACCGCTCTAGAACTTGACTCTACTCGCCAGCTAGATGCAGCAGAGGAGCGCCAGACTCCAGCTATGAAATATCGCGGTGTCAAAGTTAACTGACACTGTAACGCAGTTCTTGGCCCAAGGGCGTGCCCATGTGGGCAGCGTCCCTGCGAGAGATTCTCAATAAGAAAGCTTCTTGCAATTGAATGCTAATTAGAACTATCATGGCGGCATTGGTTGCAGCCTGAAATTTCAAAGGCAAGACAGTTATGTTTTCCTATACTGCTGGTTCTCTCAAGGCCGAGTTAAATTCCAAAGGATGGCGGCTGACTCCTCAACGCGAAATTATTTTGCAGGTTTTTCAAAATTTGCCCCGTGGTAATCACATCAGTGCAGAAGAGTTGCACGCCCTTTTGGAGCAACGGGGCGAAACCGTCAGTTTGTCTACGGTTTATCGCACTGTCAAGCTGATGACCCGGATGGGGATTTTGCGAGAATTGGAGCTGGCCGAAGGCCACAAACACTATGAGTTAAATTCAGCTTCTCCTCACCATCATCATCATTTGGTTTGTGTTCAATGTAACCGCACCATTGAATTTGAAAATGATTCGATTTGGAAACAAGGTTTGAAGCAGGTCGAAAAAGCTGGCTTTCAAATGATTGATTGCCAGTTGACTATCTATACCATCTGTCCGGAGGCGCTGCGGATGGGGTGGCCTGCGTCGGTGCCGAGTCATTGGGTTTGCTCCAATGCGATCGCCCAAATGCCAGTGGAATCCTCTGAACTCCAGGAGAATTAGCCTTTCGATGGAAGGAAAACTGCTGAAATTGAGGGAGGCGCTTGACAGGGAGAGTGAGGCAAGCTTAACGTGACCGTAGACCAGCACAGAGGAGGCACTCCCCATGAAATGGCCAAAAGCCAAGTCCACTTTCTTGCTGTCAGTCTTGAATCGGCCTGTGGACAACGATCGCCCAGACCAGCCAGCCAAGCCTCAACCTACGGCAGAACAACCGACAACGGCCTCACGCGCTGCGATCGCCCGCGAGTATGTGGATGGCTATGCTTACCGGAAAGTCGCCAGTCAGGCGCAAGTGGTAGCCGCGATTCAGGGCTTTTGTCAAGATTTTTTGGGTCGGGAAGCCAGCCCAGAATGGTTATCAACCTATGTGCAGCAATGGCAGCAGGGGCGATCGCTCCGCAGTATTCGTGATGAAATTGCCAACTGCCTGGAAGCGCAACGCTATGGTTGGTAACGCACGGGGATGAGTCATCAGGACAAGCTAAGACCAACGCTGAGTGCACCATTGCCAAAGTTGGCTTAATTTTGTTTCGATCCACACAAAGCACTGATCTAACCAACGCATAACCCGTTCTAACACCGTGTGCTCGTAGCCCAAAAGGGTAGCATCGGCATCAATGTAAAGGTCGTCTTGGTAGTTGTTCGCTGCGGTCGTTGCATCTAAATCGAGGGAGCCAAAAGCGGTTGGCGGATAGACGGGCGATCGCCCCATGCTGTTGGTTTGGGCGCGGTTGAGTTGGCCGTTGGCCGTGGGTACAGGATGGCTAGGGGCCGCTGGGGCGATCGCGGTGGTGGATGGGGGGACGGCAGGGTCAGCTTTTGCGACGGGTGGGGCCAAAAACCATCGTGCCCAGGCCCGTTGCTGTAACTGTTGACCGAGGTGATGGCGGAGATCATCCCACAGAAGGGATAACTGATCCAGGCTGCGCGAGTCAAATTGGGGCCTTGCCCCCGGTGCTGGTCGTAGTTGGGGCGGTGGCGCTTGGGCAGGCAAGGGACAGGTCGTAATCGTGGCTTCCTGAAACAAATTGGTGGCAGCAGCGATGGGGCCAGATTGCATCCAGGCCATGAGCCAGCGGAAAGCCCGCACTGGGGGAAGTAAGGGACTGGCGGGATGGGGAGGGCGCAAAGGACTAAGCCGTTGCATTTGCTGACACAGCCGGAGGTAACGATTGTAGTGGGCGACTTCCCAGATGATGCGGCGCTGCACCTGCTGTTGTTGGTCAGGGGTGAGAATATCGAGGACGGTGTTTTGGGCCGTGGTTAAAACCAGCGATCGCGTTGTCAGCGAAGAAGCCACGCCACGCACCGTATTGGGGGCGATCGCCGCTACGGGAACAGTCATCTGTCTGACCACCGGGGGGGCTAGAAGCGATGGCCGCGCAATGGTGAGAGTGGTCTCCGGGGCCGCCGGAAGTTGCAACACTTCGGTAAACGGCAGGGCAGGCAAGATACGCTGCACCCATTGCAAAGACGCTTGAAGTGGGGCTTCGGCGGTCAGGGCTGTAGGCAGAGCCGGGAAAGACGGGAGGGACGCGGCCTGGAACTGGGCGGGCAAGCGCGATCGCACCGCCTGAACAACAGTGTGCAAGAACTGCTTGGGGCGCGCCCAAAACTGCTGTTGGTATTGCTGCTGTACCAGTTGGGCCTCAATGAACTGCGCTAGTTGCTGCTGTTGGGCCTGGGTCAACACCTCCAAAACCTGATTTTCTGCATCGACCAAAACCAGCGCCTTGGTTTCTACCGTGGACGCGATCGCCCGGATCACCAACTCAACCTCTGGCAACGCCACAGTCACTTCAGCGGGCAACCAGGGCTGGACGGCTTGCAAAACGTGTTGGAGGGGGGAATCAACGGTCAAGCGGCGAGTCGTCGCGATCGCCGGAGTAGCCGCTGGTGGAGTAGCCGCATCCGCATCGCCTAGCTGAATCGTTTGGTCAACCTGTTGGCCCAACAACCGAGCACCCTGAAACAAGGCATAAAGCGGATATAACACGACCTGGGTGCCCCAACTGGCCGCAACCTGAAGGCGACGCACCGTGGTTTGGCTGCGGTCAAGCCAGCGCCGGGTTTGGGCCAAAACAGTTCGCACAAAGCGGCTTTTATACGGATCAGAAGGGGACGGAGCCATACGTGTTCCTGTTGCGATCGCCTGCTCCAGATCATCCCACGAGCAAGCCATGCAAATTAATTCCTGTCGCTATCGTAATGCCAAAACCGGGGTTTTTGCGCGATCGGTTTGCAGAACACCGTATACTAAGAAAGTTTGCCGCATCCTGTACGAATAAGATTTTGGGCGTTGATCTTCGCAGTTACGTGTATATTGATCGGCTCCAGGCACAACACGCTGCCTACATGGGCACAGTGTCTCTGGGCTTTTTACCCTTACCCGGCGACGCTTCCTTATGGATTGAAATTTCTCCGGGAATCGAAATTAACCGCATTACCGATGTCGCCCTGAAGGCTGCTGTGGTGCGTCCGGGGGTGCTGATGGTAGAGCGCCTGTATGGGTTGCTGGAGATCCATTCAACGAACCAGGGCGAAGTGCAAGTCGCCGGACGGGCCATTTTGGATGCGCTGGGTGTCCGCCGCCAGGATTGTCTGAAACCCCGCATTTTATCCAGTCAAATCATCCGTAATATTGACCCCCACCACGCCCAACTGATTAACCGCAATCGGCGGGGCCAAATGATTACGGCAGGCCAAACCCTCTATGTCTTTGAAGTAGAACCCGCAGCCTACGCGGCGTTGGCTGCCAATGAAGCGGAAAAAGCGGCGTTGATTAACATTTTGCAAATCTCGGCGGTGGGGAGTTTCGGGCGCTTATATCTGGGGGGCGAGGAACGGGATATTATTGCGGCGGCGGGAGCAGTCATTGAGGCGATGGAAACGGTGGTAGGACGCGAACAGTCCTCCAACCGAGTCGAGTAACCCGCCGCGATCGATGGGAGAATGAAGACTATGGCAGACCTCCACTCGCGATCGCAGGCCCACGTTCCTGTTGCCAATGACCCACACCCACATCCGGCAATGGCCCGGTTAGACTTCAGTTGTGAGGCGCTGCAAGGGGTGAATTGGCGCGATCGCGACTTGAGCCACGCCAACTTTCACAGTGCCCTGCTGAATACTGCCGACCTCAGCCACAGTCTACTCCTCCGCGCCAATCTCAGCTTTGCCGAATTGGTCGATGTGTCCCTCCAATACGCCGACCTGACCCACGCCACCTTAACCCAGGCCAACCTGATTGGGGCCGACCTGCGCTGGGCCATCCTCCGGGCCGCCGATTGTACCCAAGCCAACCTGATCGGCACTGAATTGCATAAAGCCGATCTCCGGGAAACCGACTTCACCGCTGCCAACCTCAGCCGCGCCGACCTGAGTTATGTCAACTTGCGGGGCGCAGAGTTGGGTCATGCCGTGTTGAGCGGGGCCGTGTTGAGCCAAGCAGAATGTAGCCACACCCACCTGTACCAGGCCAACTTACACCAGGCCAACTTGACCCATGCTTATTTTTGCGGAGCCTATCTCCCCCAGGCCAATCTGAGTCGGGCGATCGCGGGCCATGTGGATTTACGGTGGGCCAATCTACGCGGCACCGACTTGAGCTACGCCGACCTGACCGGGGCCACCTTCCGAGGAGCCAACTTGACCGGGGCCAACCTGACCGGGGCCAACCTGACCGGGGCCAACTTCCGGGGAGCCAACTTGACGCGATCGCGCCTGGTCAATGCGATCCTCACCGATGCCAACTGGGAAGATGCCCACCTGGACAACTGCCAGTTTGAATAAACCACTTTCAATAAAATCGCCCCACCGGGAAAAGGAAAGAGCAGGACATAAGCCGGGTTCTGTTCTCCACCAGGGAGGATGGTTATCTGTCTACGACGGCTGTTGCCAACCGCCTCTAGCGGACGCGCCGGAGTCGCCTCCGACCGGAGCAGGAAAAAGACCAACCCTCGCCCCTACGGCCTTGCTTCCAACCGGGGTTTACCGAGCCAACACCTCTCGATGTTGCTGGTACGCTCTTACCGCACCTTTGCACCCTTACCTGTGGCCCATGTCGCCATGTAACCCATCGGCGGTATGTTTCTGTGGCACTATCCTCACGCTCACGCGCACTGGTGATTAGCCAGCAAGTTTGGTCTTTCGGAAGCCCGGACTTTCCTCGGCCTGTCAATGCAGGACGCAACCATCTCGCCTACTCTTTCCTTCCCCAGTCTACGGGGTTTTGGGCAGGGCACAAGGGGCTGTAACAGTCTGTGGCAAATGGACAAACTGGGCGATCGCAAGCGGACGACTTACCCCGCATTGGGCGATCGCACCGGGATTTCGAGGTCAAAGGTTGCGCCTTCGCCTGGAATAGAGTTGCAGGTTAGCTGGCCCCGGTGGGTTTCAGTAATCACCTGATAACTGATCGACAAGCCCAGGCCCGTCCCTTTGCCCACAGGTTTAGTCGTAAAGAACGGGTCAAACAAGCGTTGTTGCACGGCTTCTGGAATGCCGGGGCCATTATCCCTAATCTGAATGCGGATGCGATCGCGATTGACCACGTCCGTCTGAATCGCGATCGTGGGGGGCTGTCCAGTTTGGGCCAGGGCTTCTAACCAGGCCGGATCATCCAGCGCATCGATCGCATTACTCAGCAAATTCATCAACACCTGATTCAGTTGGCCCGCGTAACACTCCACCAACGGCAGCGTCCCGTAGTATTTTTGCACCGTAATGCCGGGGCGATCGCCCTTCGCCTTGAGCCGGTTCTGCAAAATCATCAGCGTACTGTCAATGCCATCGTGAATATCCACCTCTTTCACCTCCGCCTCATCCATCCGCGAAAAACTCCGCAGCGAGAGCACGATTTTTTGGATGCGATCGGCCCCCACTTTCAACGAGGCCAGCAGCTTTGGCAAATCCTCCAGCAAAAACGGCAGTTCGATCGCGTCAATTTCCGCCTGAATCGCCGCCGGGGGCGCAGGGTAATGCTGCTGATACAATTCCAGCAACCCCACCAAATCTTGGGTGTATTCCGTCGCGTGAATTAAATTGCCATAAATAAAATTCACGGGATTATTGATCTCGTGGGCCACCCCCGCCACCAACTGCCCCAAACTCGACATTTTCTCTGCCTGCACAACCTGGGCCTGGTTTTGCCGCAACTGTTTCAGGTTTTCGCTGAATTGCCGCGCTTGGGCCGCCGAGGCTTCCAGCAAAGCGTCGTGGGCAGTGCGTTGTTCCGCCAATTCTTCCTCAAGCTGGTGACACCGGGCCAGGAGGGTTTGGCGATCGCGCTGGGTCGCTTGCAGTTCCGTCTCCACCGCCAGCAATTTAACCTCAAACTGCTGCACCAGGTTGTGCCAACATTCAGCCTGGTGCTCCGTAGACAACAAACACTGATTGATCTCAGAGGCAAAGTCTGGAACCCGCAGCGGCTGGGCCATGCCCGATTCAGATTGCGTGACACCCATCATGTGAGATCCCTCCGTTTGTGCGCCTTGTGTGCCAGTTGGCATGACTTGTGCCCCTAAGCCATGAGGGGTTCAGCCATAAGCCAGACTGCACCCAGCTTGGTCGGCTCAAAGCCTTCTGGGAAGCGGGTTTCGTCGGTGTATAGCGATCGCACCAACGTGGCCCCATCTAACGTCGCCTCCGCCAGATCCGCCCCACCTAAATGGGCTGCTTGCAAAATCGCTAACAGCAAATTGGCCAGTTTCAACCGGGCTTCCCGCAAGTTGGCCCCGGTCAAGTTGGTATGGCGCAAATCCGCCCCGTTCAGTTTGGCCTCGCTCAAATCCACACCACTCAAGTCAAAGCCACTTAAGTCCACCCCATTGAGATAGGCTCCTTGCAACTTCACATCCGTCAGCACCGCGTCATGCAATTTCGCCCCACTCAACCGGGCACCGCTCAGATTGGCCCAACTCAAGTTGGCTCCAGTCAAATTGGCCGATCGCAGATTAATGCCCCGCAGATCCGCGCCCCGCAAGTTCACCCCGTGTAAATTGGCTTCTCGTAGATTCACGCCCGCCAGTTGCGCCCCGCTGAGTTTAGCCCCTTGCAAGTTGGCCCGCACCAGCAATGCGCCCCGCAAATCCGCTTTGGTCAGATCGGCATTAGTTAAGTTGCCGCCCTGCATTTTCGCCGAGACTAAATTGGCCCGGTACAGAAACGCCTGACTCAAGTTCGCGCCCGTCAGATTCGCCCGTTCCAAGTTCGCCGAAGCCAGGTAGGCTGAAGTCAAGTTGGCGTTCACTAATTTGGCTTGATTCAGGGCAATTTCTGTCAGGTTGGCACCGAGAAGATGCAGGTTAGACAGATCAACGCCAGAAAAATTCCGTTCGCCTTCAAGATACCGTTGTAGCAATTCGTAATCGTGCATAGGAAGCCTCCAGGTCCGGCTGGAAACAGATGTACCTGATTAGGGTTTACCGTCTGCCCAGATGGGTTAGGTAACGGCCAAAAATCAATGACGTGAGCGTTTTAGTTCCAAACGGGGCGGCGCTCAAGCGACTGATCTGGGTCTATGGTCTAACGTTCCCGAAAATCTAAAAGAAATCAGAAAATGGTTAAATTTGACACAATCCGTAACGCGAGTTTAGGGCGTGGGACGGGTGCCGTGGGGAATAGGGAAAACCAAGGGCGGTGGGGCGATCGCGGCTAGCTAACGGCTTTAACTCCAGAATTCAATCAACTCAGCTGGCGGTTCCATGCAGATGGGGCAATCCTTCTACAATAAAGAGGATGTGATGGTTACAGAAACGTTGATCCAGTCAGAAACCCTTAATTTGTTGGAGTGGGAGCGGCTCTGTCAGCATCTCGCGACCTTTGCGGCGACGAAATTAGGGGCGATCGCGGCGCGGCGAGTCGTCATCCCCACCCAATTGGCCGAAACGCAGATATTGCTGGCCCAGACCCAGGAAGTATACGAACTCGAAACGCGGCTACCAGGGGGGTTGCGGTTTGATGGGATACAGGATGTGGGGGAGGCGCTGGAACGGGCAGAACGCAAGGGCATGTTGGCGGGGGAGGAATTGCTGGCGATCGCCACGACCCTGGCCGGAGCGAGAACCCTGCGCCGCACGATTGATCAACATGATGATTTGACGGTGCTAAACGCGATCGTCGCCGAGTTGCGAACCTATCCCGAACTAGAACAGGAAATTCATTTTTGCCTGGATGACCACGGCGATGTGTTAGACCGGGCCAGTCCCAAGTTGGGCGGCATTCGGGAACAACTGCGCCAGGTGCGGAACCGGGTTTATGGCCTGTTGCAAAGCCTGATCCAGCGCAAAGCCGGGGCCATGCAAGAGGCGGTGATTACTCAGCGGGATGGGCGGTTTGTGGTGCCGGTCAAAGCCTCCCAAAAAGATGCGGTTCCAGGCATTGTGCATGATACGTCGATGAGTGGAGCCACGCTGTATATTGAGCCTCAGTCCACGGTCAATCTCAACAACCAACTGCGCCAACTCCAGCGGCAGGAACAGGTCGAAGTGGAAGCTGTTTTGCGTTTGCTCAGTGGCAAGGTGGCTGAGGTGAAGCCAGACTTGGAGCGGTTACTGGCGATCGCGACCACCCTGGATCTGGCAACAGCCCGTGCCCGCTACAGCCTTTGGCTAGAAGCCAATCCCCCCCGTTTTATCGACTGGCCCCGCCACACCCCAGTAACCCCGACGGCCCCCCTCCCCACGGAGCCGATCGTCTTGCGGCAATTGCGCCATCCCCTGCTGATCTGGCAACACCACCACGAGCAAGGCCCAGCCGTTGTCCCGATTGATCTGGTCATTCAGCCCCATATCCGGGTTGTGGCGATTACAGGGCCAAATACGGGCGGCAAAACCGTCACCCTCAAGACGTTGGGCATGGCGGCGCTGATGGCAAAGATCGGCTTGTTTGTCCCGGCGAAAGATCCCGTTGAGTTACCGTGGTTTGACCAAATCCTCGCTGATATTGGTGATGAACAATCCTTGCAACAGAGCCTTTCGACTTTTTCAGGCCATATCCGCCGCATTAGCCGTATTCTGTCGGCTTTATCCCCTGCAATACCGGAACTGAAAGAGTCTGAACCGTTGCCCGAATCGGAACCTGAATCGCCAACGCCCCAAAGCCCAGAGCCATTGACGGAAATACCTGGGGCAATGCCGCCGGACATAACCGCTGAAGCCCCGCCCCAGGCCGCGATCGCGCGATCGCCCCTGGCCGCTGTGCCGTTGTCTCTGGTGTTGTTGGATGAGGTGGGAGCAGGGACTGATCCCTCGGAGGGGAGTGCTCTGGCGATCGCGATTTTGCAATATCTGGCGGACTATGCGGGGTTGAGCATTGCGACGACGCACTTTGGCGAGTTGAAGGCGTTGAAATATCAGGACGATCGCTTTGAAAATGCCTCGGTGGAGTTTGATGATGTCTCCCTGGCTCCGACCTATCGGTTGTTGTGGGGGATTCCGGGGCGGTCTAATGCCCTGGCGATCGCCCAGCGGTTGGGGCTAGATTCTGAGATCATTGCCCAGGCCCAAACCTATGTGGGGGGTGCGTCGCAGGATGTCAACACGGTCATTGCCGGGTTAGAGGAACAACGCCGACGGCAGGAAACAAAATCCCAGGAAGCGGCACAATTGTTGCAACAAGCGGAACGGTTGTATCGGGAAGTGTCGCAGAAGGCAGCGGCGTTGCAAGAGCGGGAAAAGTCGTTGCAGGTGGCCCAGGAACAGGCGGTACAGGCGGCGATCGCGGAGGCCAAACGGGACATTGCTCAGGTCATCAAACAGTTGCAGCAAGGCCCCCAAACGGCACAAAAAGCCCAGCAAGCCACCGACCAGATGAAGCAATTAGCCCAACAACACCTCCCGTCGCGGCAGCAACCAGCTAAACCAAAACCCGGATTTCGGCCTCAGGTGGGCGATCGCGTCCGGATTCCCCGCCTGGGCCAGACCGCCGAAGTCATCACCGCACCCGATGCGAATGAGGAGATTACGGTACGGTTTGGCTTGATGAAAATGACGGTTGCCTTAAGCGATGTCGAGTCGCTAACTGGGGAAAAAGCTGTTACCGAGAAAAAAACTGCGGCCAAAGCAACGAAGGAAACCACCAAAGCGCCACCAGAGCCAACGCCTCAACCCGAAGCGCCCCTGCTCCGCACCTCCCGCAATACCCTGGATATTCGGGGGAGCCGGGTTGCCGACGCGGAACGCCAGATTGATCATGCTTTGGCCGAGCAAAATAGTGTTGGCGGTGCGCTGTGGATTATTCACGGTCACGGCACCGGCAAGTTGCGCCAGGGAGTCCACGACTATTTGCAGCGTAGTTCTCTGGTGGCGCGGTATGAGTTGGCTAGTCGGGAAGACGGTGGCTCTGGTGTAACGATCGCCTATCTCCGCTGATCAAGCGAGTCGGGTTGGGTAGAGCGAACCCCGTAGCCTTCCCGGCCATGCGATCGCCCCTGGCAAGAAAACCAGGCGATCGCAATCCACAAGAGACAGCCCAAGAGCCGTTATTCGCCCCCAGAAGCCGGGGGGGGCGGGGGTTCTGAGGGGGCCATCGGCGCGGGCGGCGGCGGGGGTTCGACTAAGGGTGCGGCGGGTTCCGGCGGCGGGGGCGCAGCTTCAGGAGCAGCATTAGCCGGGGCTGGAGCCTGGTAAGCGGGTTCCGGTTCTCGATAGCTTTCACCGCTGCTGCCCCCACTGCCACCACCACCGTCGTAGCTGTCATTGGAGCGATCGCCGGAGTAGTCACCAGAACCCCCCCCGGAATCAGAACTTCCAGACGACTCTTCCGAGGGAACATAATTGCCAGTTTGTACCCGGCCTGGGCGCTCTGGCTTGGCCTTGATCGAGCCTTTGCGCCCATCTAAGGCAGGCAACTCCGGAAATTGCTCCGTTTTCATGCCCTTGGTTGCGGCCATCATAAAATCATGCCAGGTGGCGGCGGCGGTGGTGCTGGCGCTCCAGGTGGGATCATTGTTGTCGTTGCCCAGCCAAACCCCTGTGACAAGTTGAGGAATGTAGCCGACAAACCAGAGATCGCGCGCATTTTCAGAGGTTCCCGTTTTCCCGGCGGCGGGGCGATCGATCGCAGCAGCGCCGCCCGTTCCCCCACTAATCACTCCACGCAACATCCAGGTTGTGATCGCCGCACTGCCCTTGTCTAACACTTGTTTAGGAGCAAATTTGGCATCGTAGATGACATTACCCTGGCGATCAACAATCCGCCGAATCCCGTGGGCTTCGATGTAGCGGCCCTGGTTGGCCAGCGTGGCGTAGCCATTGGTCAACTCCAATAGATTGACCTCAACCGAACCCAACGCCAGAGAATAGGCCGAAAGCATTTTTGATTTGATGCCCATGTTTTTGGCCATTTTGATGGTTGGCTCAAACCCGACATCCACCAAAACCTTGACCGCAATGACATTGATGGAACGGGAGAGTGCATCCCGCATACTCATCCAACCCGAATGTTTCCGGCTGTAATTCTGCGGCTTATACCCGTCTACGCTGTAGGGCGCATCAAGATAGCCATCGTTGGGCGAAAACCCCGCCGCGATCGCGGTGGCATACACAAAGGTTTTAAACGACGATCCCGGTTGACGTTGGGCTTGGGTCACCCGATTAAACTGACTGCGGTTAAAGTCCGTGCCGCCGACCATCGCCCGAATCTCCCCAGTTTTGGGGTCGATCGCCACCAGCGCAGCCTGAGTAAACCCTTCGTAGGGGCCGTAGTTATCGACCGCATTCAAGACCACCTGATCTGCGGCCTTTTGCCACTTGGGATTCAGCGTGGTGTCAACCGTCAAACCGCCTTCTTCCAGCTTTTCTTTAGACACATACTTCGGAAGTTGCTGTTGGATGTAGCTCGTGAAGTAAGGCGTGTCGCTATACAGTTTTTTCGGGGTAGCAGGCTTGAGTTTCAACGCTTCGGCCTTGGCGGTATCGGCCTCAGCTTGCGAGATGTAACCCGCTTCTACCATGCGCGAAAGCACAATATCCCGCCGTTCCTTGGCCGCAGCCATGTCCACAATGGGCGAATAAGCACTCGGCGCGGGGGGCAAACCCGCGATCATCGCCGCTTCCGATAAGGTCAGTTTGTCAACGGGTTTACTGAAATAAATCCAGGCCGCATCGGCGACCCCATAAGCGCCAGAACCGAGGTAGACCAGGTTCAAATACTGCTCCAGGATTTTTTCCTTGGCCAGTTCGCGGTCAATTTTTTGAGCCATCATTGCTTCCTGGATTTTGCGTTCCAGGGTTTTTTCTTGGTTCAAATAAACGATCCGGGCGAGTTGTTGGGTAATGGTGCTGCCGCCTTCTACAACATCACGGGCCAACAGGTTTTTAGTGGTGGCGCGGAGAATCGACTGAAAATCGATCCCATGATGTTGGTAGAAGCGCCGATCTTCTGAGGCAATGAAGGCTTCCTTCAGGCGATTCGGAATTTTGGTCAGCGGCACCTTGTCGCGGGTGGCTGGCCCTTGCTGTTGCAAAACGCTGCCATCGCTGGCTTTGATGGTGAGGGTGCCCCGGCGCACGAATTTGGGAATGTCGGCGGTACTGGGAAGTTGGCTGTCTAATTTCTTGTATTCCCAACCAACGGCACCAACAACGGTCAGCCCAAAAAAGGCAGCCCAAAAAAGGCGATATTGGTAAACGGGTTTGCCTTTAATCCGCGTCCAGCGATCAAGGCGATCGGCGGCGGCAGGCAGGTGCAGTTTATGAGCAATTTGCACGAACAACGGAGTTTGGGCTTGGGCTAGTCTCCGGGCTTGTCGGCGCGATCGCGATTTAGAGGATTTGCCGTTGCCGTTTGCTGGATTTAGCTCTAGCTCTGGGCGCTCTGCGGGGGGAGGGGTTTGCTGGCGTTCCAACCCCCGATCTTCCAGGTCAGCGGCCAGGGGTTTGCCCTCGGCAGCGCTACGGTCATGGGTGTTACTGGTGCCGTTGTCGTGGTCGGGGGGGGAAGAGAAAGGCGCAGAAGGGGTTAAACCATTCTCTTTGGCAGAGATTGTTTTTAACTTAGAAAGGAAATTATCCACTGTGCGACCTCACCACCGAACGTTTGCCACTTGGAACTGTAATCTTTGCGTAACCAGAACCGACCAACACCCAAGCGTTAACGGATAGATGCGTGTCCGAGAGCGAGCGCAGCCACAAGCATTCCTAACACGAGAAAGGGTTGGGCACTGGCTTGGTACTTCACATCGTTTTCCAAGGGATTACGGAGAAAGTACATATCTTGAAACGTAATTTGAGGAATTATTAACAAGATTAACAGAGTAGCATACAGGTTTTGGTGAATGTGGATCAAGTAAGCGGCAACGCCGGCCTGAAAAATGTCGATCATGAGGACACAAATCCAGGCGGCGGTTTTGACTCCGAACATGACTGGCAAGGATTTGAGACCCAGTTGGCGATCGCCCTCGACGCTTTTGAAATCGTTGACGACAGCAATCCCCAGTCCCGCCAAGCTATAGAACAGGGTCAGGGCCATGATGGTTGGGGTTAAATCGCCAAAGAGCGCCTGTCCGGCCCACCAGGGCAATGCAATGTAGCTGGCACCCAGGGCATAGTTGCCAAGCCAGCCATTTTTCTTGAGTTTGAGGGGCGGGGCAGAGTAGATATAGGATAAAAACGAGCCGCCGATCGCCGCCACCGTGATCGTCGGAAAGGTGTGCCCAGCCCACTGATCCAGCAAGAAGGCCACCCCAATCCCAGCAACCAGCAAGACGATAATTTGAGTCACGACTTGGGGAATGGAAATGGCCCCAGAGGGAATGGGTCGGTAGGGTTCGTTGATGGCATCAATGTCGCGATCGTAGAAGTCGTTAATAGTTTGGGTGTAGCCTGCGAGTAATGGCCCAGACATTAACATACACGCCGCCGCCACCAGTACATGCTCCACGCTCCAGCGAAACCCACCGGAAGAGGCCGCCCCGCACACGACTCCCCAAATCAGGGGAATCCAGGTGATGGGTTTCATGAGTTGCAGGCGAATTTTCCAGATGGAGGTTTCCCCAGACTGTGCCCCTTTCATGCCCAGCAGTTGGCGGGCCTTGGCCGAGCGATCGCCCTGGGCCTCAGGGCCAGCAACCGCAGCACCAGGGTCGGCGTTGACCGGGGATTGGGAAGGATTTAGATCAGACATAGGATTGCAGAGCGGTGAAAGGGTGAGCTGAAGGCAAGGGAAAATGGACAGGCCAAAGACTTAAAAGGACACGATCAGAAAGCCATCTTGGAATTTGGCCCCGGTGACGGACTGCCCCCGCAATTCGGGCGGCAAGATGACGTTGCGGCGCTGATCTCCAGCTTCGATGGTCAATTCAGGGCCATATTGCGTGAGTTTCACGTGTTTGCGATCGAACCCCGGCAAGAAGAGGCTGACTTTGCGTTCGGCGACGTTAATGGCGATGGGGCGCGGGGCTTGGCTGGCTTGATCCAAATTGGGCAAGGCATCCACTAAGGGTTGCCAGTCGTTGATGCTTTGGGTCGCGATCGCGGTGACGGGCAAGGGGGCAAACTCTGTGGGTAGCTCGGCACCGGGTTCGGCCCGATTGAGTAAAACCCCACCAACGGTTAAGCCCGCTTGTTGAGCGGCCCCCCAGAGGTATTTCGCGGTGGCGATCGCGGCCTCATCCGGCGTAGTCACCAGGTAAGCCGCGACCCGGTTAGGATCGGCCACTGCGGCCCGTCCCTCATCCAACATATTGTTGACTTGCTTGGAGGCCGGTTGCTCAAACAAATCATCCGTCCAGTTTATGTTTAAGACGGCTCCGGCAATGGGCTGCAACAGCGGCATGACGGTTTTTGCCAGATCAGAATTGCTAAAGACTTGGCGGAAGCGGCGTGTGTACCAACTCAGCATTTCGGGCATGGCCAGCATCCGCAGGGTGGCTTGATCACCAGCCCCATCAAACACGATGACATCGTAGCGATCGCTCGCATCAAACTCCCGCAGCGCATTCAGCACCAAGGCATTATCCATCCCCGGCAGCACGCTCAATTCCTGGCCATAGATTTCGTTGAAAAACGGGGTACGGAGATACTGGCTTTCCAGCTTTTTCAGCTCGTCCCAACTCCGCTCCAGTAAAGTCGCTGCTTGTAATTGCACGACTGCCAAATTGGCCCCACAGGGTTGGGGGGTGGCCTCAAGCGGGGTGCCCAACAAGACCCCAACGGCTGGCCCCGGATCTTGACTGGCAAAGAGGACGCGCCGCCCCTGAGCCGCATATCGCTTGGCTGCCGCGATCGCCAGGGTCGTCCGGCCTACGCCGCCTTTGCCTAAAAAAGTCAGAATTAAAGACATTGGTTTTGGCTTCCAAGTTCAGCTTGTGTACAGTGTTCCGCAATCGTAAGTTGCTGATGAAGGAGCAACCCCAAAATCTTACCCTGAAGTGCCAAAAGGAGCAGTCTGCCTTCAGGCACTTAGGGATGTACGAGCTGATCTTGTTGACAGCACTTTGGGCGCTAAAACGCAGGTGCCACGCTAGCACGACGCAATCAGACTGGCCCCAATTCGTAAACCTTAGGGCGTAGCCTCAATCTCGTCTTCAAAAAACCAAGTGGCAAATTGGTCTTCAAATTTGACCAATACCCCAACTCCGCTGCCATCTGTCATTTTGTAATCTTCAATGGTGCCAATCTGGCCCAACCGCTTAATCACAGCCGCCGAGACGCGATCGCGCAACCGACGAATCCGAACTTTCTGACCGACTTCCATCTCAACTCCGCAACGACGTAAACCACAAATTAGTGTATCAGCGTCCTGTACCCGATTTAGCCATGAATCCATACCAGCAGGCTAAAATTCAGTGGATTTTAGGAATTTTTTGGGAGCCAAGGACGGAATTATGTTAGCCAAGCGGATTTTGCCCTGTTTAGATGTCAAGGCAGGGCGGGTGGTTAAGGGGGTCAACTTTGTGGATTTGCGGGATGCGGGCGACCCCGTGGAATTGGCCCAGGTGTATAACGAGGCGGGAGCCGATGAATTGGTCTTTTTGGACATCACGGCGACCCACGAAGACCGAGACATTATTATTGATGTCGTCTATCGCACGGCGGAACAGGTGTTTATTCCGCTGACAGTGGGCGGAGGAATTCAATCCTTAGAAACCATTAAACAATTGTTAAGGGCTGGAGCCGACAAAGTAAGCATCAATTCCGCTGCTGTGCGGGAACCTGAGTTCATCAACCGGGCCAGCGATCGCTTTGGAAACCAGTGTATTGTTGTGGCAATCGATGCCCGGAGACGCAAGGAGAGCAACAATCCTGGCTGGGATGTCTATGTGAGGGGTGGCCGCGAAAATACAGGATTGGACGCGATCGCTTGGGCCAAAGAGGTCGAGCAACGCGGCGCAGGTGAACTGTTGGTGACCAGTATGGATGCGGATGGAACTCAGGCCGGTTATGACTTAGAGCTAACTCGGACGATCGCCGAACAGGTAGAGATTCCAGTCATTGCTTCTGGTGGGGCGGGAAACTGTGAACACATTTATCAAGCCTTAAATGAAGGGAAGGCGGAAGCGGCGTTGCTGGCTTCCCTGCTGCACTATGGCCAGTTAACCGTAGCGCAGATCAAAGATTATTTAATGGCTCACCAAATGCCCGTGCGATCGCACCAAGGGCCAGCCTAGCCAAAACTTTGGTAGACAGCTCGGCCACCCCTTGGCCCCGGTTCCCAGCCCCAAACGGCCCATCGCCCCGGAGAAACCGAGAGTAAACCGCGCCATTTTCTGAATGGCTGTTACAATACGCAATATATGTTGATACCCATTCTTGCCATTGTGATTGCGCTCGTCGCCTGGTCTTTGCATCTGATGCACGAGGCGATCGAGTACCGCGAGTTTTCTCTGATGTTAGCGGGGACGCTGGTGGCCTTTTCGGCGGCGGCGCTGGTCGGGGTCTACTTTTTGATGGGAAATTACATGGGTTACGTGAGCCAAATGGCGGAGCATCACGCTTACGAGTTTTCGTCTGCTTATGATATGCAGCTTGTCCTTTCGGGGCAGCAGCAACCGCCAACGATACCCTGGAAATAACTGAGGCCGCAGGGCGCGATCGCCCAATGACCAAGGCCAGTGCTCCAGGTTGCTGCGCTTTGACGATAAGGTTCGCGATCGCGGGCTTCCATTCTTTGGCCGGAATTTTTGAATTTCCGTGTTCTCTGCGTTAGAAATGGTGACAACTGGGCAAAACTAGAAGCGTGGGTTTATTTGCGCCCACAGAGCTTTGCCATTCGGTCTTGCTGGAGAATTTAGGAACACGCTATGACATACACAATCCCCGAATTAGACACGATAAGCCGCCGATTGATGAGTCAGGAGCGACCGAAGAAGGCCAAAATGCTCGTGGTTGATGACGAACCCGACAACCTGGATTTGCTCTACCGAACCTTTCGGCGGGACTTTCAAGTGCTGAAAGCGGAAAGTGGGGTGCGGGCCTTGGAAGTTTTGGGCACCGAAGGGGAAGTAGCGGTGATCATTTCCGATCAGCGGATGCCGGAAATGAAAGGGACAGAATTTCTCAGCAAAACAGTGCCCCAGTTTCCCGATACGATGCGGATTATTTTGACGGGGTTTACCGATGTGGAAGATCTCGTCGAAGCGATTAACTCTGGGCAGGTTTACAAATACATTACGAAGCCCTGGAACCCCGATGAGCTAAAGGCGGTGGTGCAGCGGGCCGCAGAGACTTATGAGTTGCTGAAACAGCGCACAGAAGAGTTGCAGCGATCGCAGGCCCAAACGGCGTTGATGTCCAACATTGTGACCATTACGCAAGATGCCGCCACCGTGGAATCGTGTCTGGAGCCATTGGCCACGGCTTTTGGCAAAACCTTTGGCACCGATGGAGCCATTTTGCAACTGGTCGAAGATTCGGCCCTGGCCACAACGCAGGGAATTTTTAGTGCTGATACGGCGATCGCCAACTGGCTGGCCCAAGATTCCCTTACCCAAGAAGCCATCACCAGCCAAAAAATGCAAGTCGCGGTGGATATCCCTGCCGACACCAATCTAGCCTCCGCCGAGCACTATACCACCTCTGGCACCGAAGCCCATTTGATTGTCCCCGTTGTGTATCGCAACAGCGTCACGGCTGTTCTGTCCTTGCAATGGAAGCAACCGTGCAAACTCCGGGAAGACGAACTCGTGTTATTGCATCTTTCGGCCCAGCAAGTCGCCTTGGCCCTGAACTGTCTGCGGTGTGCCTGAGGATTGTTTTGCCAATTGCTCCTGTAATTCTCCGCAATGATGAGGCGTTCTGCGATCGCAGGGCGCTTTTTGCTAGCAGTGCCGTAGGATAAATGAGGGCGAATTACCCGGCCCCTCGGAGTCCCCTGTCTGCCTGAACCTTCAACCTGCGGCCCATGTCTGATACTGTTCGTGCCATTTTTAATCGCATTGCCCCCGTTTACGACCAACTCAACGACCAATTGAGCCTGGGACAACATCGAATCTGGAAGAAAATGGCCGTGAAATGGAGCGGGGCCAAACCGGGCGATACCTGTTTAGATATTTGCTGCGGGAGTGGGGATCTGACGTTGCTGCTGGCCGAAGCGATCGCCAACACCGGGCAAGTGACGGGCCTGGATTTTTCCACCGCCCAACTCGCGATCGCCCACCAACGCGCCCAACAGCACATTCCCCCCTTGCCCATTCAATGGCTCGAAGGCAACGCCCTCCAACTGCCCTTCGCCGACCACACCTTTGATGCCATCACAATGGGCTATGGCTTGCGGAATGTGGGCAATATCCCGGCTTGTCTACAAGAAATCTGTCGCGTGCTGAAGCCCGGAGCCAAAGCCGCCATTCTCGATATGCACCGACCGACAAGTGCCTGGGTCAGAGCATTTCAGCAGTGGTATCTAGACGCGATCGTCGTACCCACTGCCACCCGCCACGGCCTCACCGACGAATACGCCTACATCGCCCCCAGTCTAGATCAATTCCCCACCGGCACCGAACAAAAACAACTCGCCCGCCAAGTAGGGTTTTCCACCGTAGTTCACTACCCCATTGCCGGGGGTACGATGGGAGTGTTGGTCGTCGTCAAGTAAGTCTCGTTTCGGTGCCGCCTTGGATTTTTCAACCCTCTGGTTATTCGTTGCTCCCCCCGTAGTCGGTGGCATCATTGGGTACTTCACCAACGACATTGCCATCCGCATGTTATTTCGGCCCTACCGCGCGCTGTACGTTGCCGGTCGGCGTTTGCCCTTCACACCGGGGCTGATTCCCCGCAACCAAGAACGGCTCGCCAAACGAATTTCGGACACGATCATGGGGTCGTTGCTCACCCCAGAAGAACTCCAAAACCTGGCCAAACGGTTGCTACAAATCGAACGAGTCCAGGGGGCGTTGCTGTGGTTGCTCAAACTGGCGCTGGATCAGATGCAGGCGGACAAAGAGAAGAAAACCGCCAAGGTGCTGGCCAATATCTTGCATGATCTGGTGGGGCAGTCTTTACCTCGGTTGTTGAAGGTGTTGGCCCGCCGGGAAGACTTTTTGGAAACTCAACTGAATCAAATTTTTGATCAAGTTTTGCTGGAGTTTCAGCTTTCGGCAGAGCAGGCTAACAAGTTGGCAGATTGGATTTTGCAATCGGTGTTGCCGCCCGATGTCGTCCGGCAGGCGTTAATTGACTTTTTGACCGATCGCAACATTCAGGTGATTGACGAAGGCTTCCGGGAAAAAACCAGCGGCACCTATTGGGTCATTGCCAACCTGTTCGGTGTGCGAAATACGCTGGTGCGGCTCCGTACCTATTGCCTGGATGAGCGAGAAGCCTGCAATCAGCGGTTAGAAGAATTATTCGTGGCCTTAAATCTGCGGCCCCGGCTCAAGGAATTTTTACAAAATTTGTCGTTGCAAAATCTGCCTGTTTCCACGGTGCGCCAACTGCGAAAAACCCTGCGGGATACGGTGCGGAACTATGCCCAAGACAAAGGCGCGGAGTTTTTGCAAGATTTGGGTAAATCGGTGGACTGGGAAAATTTGGCCGGTGTGATCCTTAATCGGCTCCGCAACTCCGCTGTGGTCAATGAATCGTTGGAAGCGGTGAGCCTGGATCTGGCGATCGTCATCGATCGCTATCTGGAGCGGGACTTGGAAAAAATTGTGTCCCAGGCGATCCCAATTTTGAACATCGATCAAGTCATTATGAACCGGGTGCAGGCGACTTCACCAAAAGATTTAGAGGCCGCCATTAACGGCATTGTGAAAAGTGAATTGCAAGCGATCGTGAATCTGGGGGGCATTCTGGGCTTTGTCATCGGCTTGTTGCAGGCGATAACGTTGCTGTGGCGCTAGGGGCGATCGCCCAGAAACCCTTAAGATTCTAGGGCACAGTCGGGAAAACGGCCTAACCCATTCGCTTCGACGATCGCGTTGCGACATTCCAACAGCGTTTTGCCCGTGCGGCGCGACAACTCCCGCAGACTAATCACCGGATTGGTAGATTGAGGCGCTTGCAGATAAAGTTCATAAGCCACTTCCAAAACCTTGTGGTTTAGCATCAGGGGCTTTACGGTTGCTTCCAGAACGTTAAACATAATCTTTGATTTGGAGATATGTGAAATTGCGTACTTTCTTTATACGCAACCTCTAGCGATCCCCGTTTCTATCGAGAGGCAGAAATGCGATCGCCCCTCTGGCTGAAACCAAAGCTGTTACCCGTAAAGCGTTCCAAGCTTAAGCCTGCACTCGTTTTTCAAATTCCTCGCGGGTCTGTTCCACAAGGGCCAAAGCAGCGGGATAAAGGTCAGGATGCACTTGCTGTAACCAGGCCAAAAGGCTTGACAGTTGGGCATTTCGCAGCTCTAGATCGGCCTGGAAAATTGCCGCCGTGGCCATGTGGGTAGCGTATTCGGTGGGGTGGCCCTGGTGAATGAATGCAGCAGTCAGGGCGGCCAAAGCGTGTTGACGGATGGGATCGGTCGGTTTTTCGGTAAACATAGGATGAAGCGTGAAACAAGACTGACGAGATGGAATGGGTTCTAGGGGCGATCGCCTCAAGCGGGGCGGGAAGGAGTGGCCTTGGCGGTTTCTCGTTGTCGCCAGCGGGCCACCAGCCGCGTTTTCAAGGATCGGAGCTTACGGAATACATACTGAGGTAAGCCTTTGGATATTTTTTCAAAACGGTAGAAAAAGAGGATATTCACCACATCTTCTCGGCTGAGGGGAGCCAGATAGGTCACAACTTTATCTACCATTTCATCGTATTCCCGCAGATAGACCCGCCGACACAGACGTTCACATAAATTCCACTGTTGCCGGAAGACGCGATGCATTTCGGTTTGGTAGGGCGCAAAATTGGCGATCGCCCCCGCCAAGTAGCGTTGAATCAACTCGCTGGCAATCTCGGCGCTGTGCATCCCGTGGCGAATGCCTTCCCCGCCCAGAAAGTTCACGGTCGAAACCGCATCCCCGATCGCGATCGTGCAGCCCTGATAGTAAGTATCCTGCAAGCCAGAACTGTACTTCAGTGTGGAACCGTGGACTTCGACCAGGGTGTAATCCGTCACTTGGAGATAGTCGGTGATGACCCGCTGAATATAGGTTTTGAGCGGTTCCGTCGTGGTGATGACCGTGTGATCCCCATGAATAATACCCGCCCCGACCTTGAGCTGATTTGCCGCCATCGGAAACACCCAGGTATACCCCTTGGGCATCCAGCGGTAGCCCATGAGAAAGGTGAGCGCGTTGGCATAGCGTTGGTAGGTGGTGCTGTCTACCTCAATCAAATATTCAATCCCCACGCCAGTCAGATAATCCGGTGCCGTGGTTTGTTGCGCTGACATTACCGCCCGACTTGGCCCCGTTGCATCCACCAGCACCCGTGTTTCGACTTGACGCTGCTCAGAACCTTGTTTGAGGGTGACGATCGCCCCGGTAGTGGTTTCCTGATGACTGGCATAGCGCCAACCCATCCAAACGGTGCCCCCCTGCGATCGCGTCTCTGTGGCCAAAAATTCCCGGAGTTGACCAAAATCCAGCACCGCCCCCCGTGGGTCAGGGCCAGACCAAACCCCTTTCTGGGTCGATGTAACCACAACAAAATCCCGCCAATAGGCCCCAACGACGCGATCGGGCAAGTCGTATTGCTGCAACGCTTCCAGGGGCACCCCCGCACTAGAAAAGCAATTGACCGCAAAGGTTTTGTGGCGCTCGACCAACAGCACCCGGCACCCCGCTTTGGCCAGACTCCGGGCACACTGCCCCCCGGCTGGCCCCCCGCCGACAATGACTACATCAAATTTGTCCATGCCAGATTCTCGATCGCGTGTCCTGTGTTTCAGAATATCCTTTCGTGGGATCCCCTGATTGCGGAGATTTGCGGATTCTGCGGGGATTCTGTGGGGCGATCGCAAACAATCCAGACGCGCAGAATGATCATCAATTGAACCCAAGAATTTGAACTCAACAGGAGTCAAGACGGCGGCAATTGCTCAGGCCCATTGATGATCCCCCGACTTTTTGGGCCGCGCTCTTTGAATTTGGCGCTATGCTTGTGGGTGGGAGTTTTCGATCCATCACAGCAAGGCGATCGCTCAAGCCATCGATTGCCACCACATCAGCGCATTGATTGCTACACAAATTTAAGTTTTTCTCAACATAAGCTACATTTTGCGGTGTTGCGAGTACCGTAGAGTCGGGTTCCCGGAACTTGGACAGTGGTTAGCAGCTTGGTGTTGGGCATACTGACTGAGCCATTCGCTAGTCATCGGTCTATTACTGAGGTTTGGCAGCACAAAAGGACTCTTCCACAAAATCTATGGAAAATCGACCAGAACGAACAGGGGAGAATGGGCGAACAGTTGAAAGCGTTTTGCAAACTGTCACCCAGGATTTGAAGCGGTTGCATCAGGATGTCATTACGCAGCTTGCTCAGGAAGTGCGGGAATTACAGACTGAGAAAAGCCGCCTTGCGGAAGAGGTACAAGCTTTGCGATCGCAAAGTCAAACCTTGCAAACCCAGAACCAACACGCCCTCTCGCAACAGCAAATTGCCCAACAACAAATCTGGGCGAAACAGTTGGCGTTGCACCTGTCGAATCACCTGCAAGGCTTGATGATGCAGCAAATCGAGCAAGCCATCCAAGTCAAAGAGCGGCAATGGGGCGGGGGCAATCTGGCCAGCGGCAATGTCCATAGCGATAACGCCAATCGGTTGTTGGCTTCCCTGGATGCAACCTTTAACTCCACCTTCCAATCCTTGCAGCAAGAGCTAAACAGCTACCAAAGTTCCTTGTCGCAACAATTAAGCCGGATGCACTCCCTAGAACAACAGGGAGAAGCAATTTTAGAAGCATTGGTGGCGCGGTTACGGGAACAACTGCAAGCCCATGCCGCAAGTACGTCATCCCTGTCTGGCACGCCCAACGCCATGCTGATGCCGCCGCTTACCGATGCGGACATCATGAACCAAACGGAGGCAGGGCGATCGCCATCCCTCAGCGAGTTGCAAGGCGTTCCCACCCAGGCGCAACCCAACCCCAATTTTCAACCCTATACCCGCCAACCCGGTAACACCGCCTATCCGCCCTCCGGCCAAAGCGATCGCCAACCCAATACCAATTCGCTCCCCTTGGCGGTGCCTGGGGTTTCAGCCGCCAAACCAGCCGCCGAGCCAAAAAAAGAAAATGCCAATTTTTGGTTAGGTTTAACGCTAGTCTTAATTTCGACTGTGGCCCTATCCATCCACAACGTTGTCGTCAAAATCATCGGCACCCCAAGTTCCATCCTGGGTTCCCCCAAAATCGGTGGCTTTATCAACCTGGGAACCCTGGGGAACTCGTTGTTGATTCTCTGGCTGCGGATGTTGGTGGTGCTGCCGTTGATGGTAGTCCTGGCAATGGTGCTGTATCCGCCCGTGTGGCGCGATTTGAAGCGGTTCTTTCAATCCAAAGACTGGAAGCCTATTTTCAACGTCGTCGGGAGTGGCTTCTTCCTGTTCTTGTCGCAAATCTTGATCTACATTGCGATTAGCAAAATTGGCCCTGGCCCCGCTGTCACGATTCTGTTTATGTATCCCATCGTGACGGTGCCCCTGGCCTGGGTACTGTTTGGCGATCGCCCCACCTGGTTACGGTGGACAGTCATGGGGGTCATTTCCTTTGGGGTCATCCTGACCGCGCTACCGGGCATCATGGCCTCTAAAACAGGTCTGTCCCTGGATGGCTTCCTCATCGCGGCGGTTTCTGGTGTGGCATTTGCCCTGTACCTGGTCTTGATGCAACTCGGCTTTAAGCGCCTGCATCCCGTGCCAGTCAGCCTCATCCAGTTTTTCACCATTTTCGTGTTGTCCTCGGTCATTCTGATTATCTTGGGGCCAAACCTGGGGGTCAACGTGGTGGCCGACCAAAGAGCTGGATTCATTTTTAGCGGCATCATTTTGGGTGCACTGACCCTGGTAGGTTATCTCACCAACAACTTTGGCGTGCGGTTTATGGGGGCCGGGTTGGCTTCCATCATTGCGTCGATTGGCCCTGCCATGACGGCCCTACTTGCCTGGGCCATTATTGGGATTGCCTTGCAAGGAACACAAATTTGGGGCATCTTACTCGTAACTTTGGGGGTTGGGGCCTTGAGCTTTGAACGGATGACGCTCCAAAAGCGGCCCCCCAAGCAGACCTCCAAACAGACCTAACTGGGCGAGGCGAATGCAAATGCCCCCAACCACCCAGCAACTGACTGCATGGCAAACGTTTCTCACCACGTCGCTGGATGAGCAATTGGCGCGATCGCAGGCCACCGATCCAGCGGTGACTGTGTTGGCTTTGTTTCATCAAACGGTGGCCACGGTGCCCGCCTATCGGTCGTTTTTAGCGGCCCACGGCATTGACCCGACGACCATTCAGGCGATCGCTGATTTTCAAACTTTACCCCTGCTCACCAAAGCCAATTATTTACAGCACTATCCCCTGGCGGCCCTATGTCGGCATGGCCAGATTGAGCAGTGCGATATGGTGGCAGCGTCCTCTGGTTCAACGGGGCAGCCGACGTTTTGGTTGCGATCGCTGGTGGATGAACTCCAAATTGCGACTCGGTTTGAGCAGGTGTTTTATGACAGCTTTCGGGCGGATGAACGGCGAACCCTGGCGATCGTCTGTTTTGCCTTGGGCACCTGGGTCGGCGGGATGTTTACCACGCAGTGTTGCCGGTACTTGGCGGCCAAAGGCTATCCGCTGACGGTGGTCACGCCGGGGAATAACAAGGCCGAAATTTTGCGGGTGGTGCAAGCGTTGGGTGCTGAGTTTGACCAGGTGGTGCTGTTGGGCTATCCCCCGTTCCTCAAAGATGTGATTGATAGTGGGCGGGCGGCGGCGGTGCCGTGGGCGAGTTACCAGGTCAAGCTGGTGATGGCGGGAGAGGTCTTTAGCGAAGAATGGCGATCGCTGGTGGGTCAACGGTTGGGAACACCTCATCTTTGTACCGATTTTGCGTCTTTGTATGGCACGGCGGACGCTGGGGTTTTGGGCAATGAAACGCCTTTGAGCGTTACCATTCGGCGGTGGTTGGCCGAGCATCCCGCCGTGGCCCAAGCCTTATTCGGGGAATGGCGGTTGCCAACCTTGGTGCAGTACGACCCCACCAGTCGTTATTTTGAGGAGCAGGACGGCACGCTGCTATTTTCTGGCGATAACGGGATGCCCCTAATTCGCTACCACATTTCGGATCAGGGGGGTATTATTCCCTATGAGCAAATGCTGGCCACATTGGCAACGCACGGGTTTGACCCAACGGTGGGGTTGGAGCGGGGCGTGCGACCATTGCCCTTTGTCTATGTGTTTGGGCGATCGCACTTCACGGTGTCTTACTTTGGGGCCAATGTGTTCCCGGAAAATGTCACGGTGGGGCTAGAGCAAGCGCCAATCTGCGACTGGGTCACGGGCAAGTTTGTGATGCAAGTGCAGGAAGATCGCGATCGCAATACGTTTCTGGCCATTGTGGTAGAACTCGCGCCGGGACAAGAGGCCGATGCCACCAAACCCACGGCGATCGCCGAGAGCATCGCGCAACAACTCTGTCGCCTCAACAGCGAGTTTGCCCACTATGTCCCGCCAGAAAAACAACTTCCCCACATTACCCTGAAGCCAGCAGGCGATCCAGACTATTTTCCCGTTGGCGTAAAACATCGCTATACCCGCAAGCCTGAGTCCTAGCGATCGCGCTGGAACCGCTTTGGCCCCTCCTGGCTGGACATACGCCTATTGCTGGTGTTGCAGCCACTGGTCTAATTCGTCTGGGCTACGGAATTCTAGCAAGGCTTCTCCCAGGGTCTCTAACTGCGCCAGCGACAAGCCCTGAATCTGCGATCGCTGCGAATCTGAAACCGCGCCAACCCGCCGCCCTAACAAGCGTAAAACCAGGGCGATCGCTTCACTAACTTGGCCTTCTTGCCGTCCTTCTTGCCGTCCTTCCTGTCGTCCTTCTTCCTTCGCTTCTTGATAAACGCGGGTTTGTTGGAGCGAAATTCCCAACATGGTTTCTACCTCTTGCCGACTCAACGTAGTGAACTTGTACACCATGATGGTGATGAGCATATCTATGATGGCACGACTTTCGGCCGGCGGGAGTTCTTGCTGCGATCGCAGGAGGAGCAGGCGAGCCGCATCCACTGCTTGCTGATCGGCCAGCGTCGTGAGCACCATCAGGGCACTGCTCAACGGCAAAGTTTCGACTGGGCCAATTTCATTGAGAAAAACTCGATGCACCTGCTCACTGTGCAGCAACGCACGATAAGGTGTAGTCCGGGCTTGCTCGATCGCGCGGGTTGGGTAGATGACCACGGCCTGCCAATCACTGAACCGAGAACGATTGCGATAGAAGTATAGAAACAACTCGCCAAATAATCGTTCGTACAGTTGTTCATCTTTCTGAAACTGGATTTCGCAGAAGAAAACGACTCCCGGTGGGTCTGTCTCTGGGGGCAAAAATACACCATCAATTTCAAACTTGGGTTCTTTGACGGCAACCGCATCAAACCGATAGGCTGCGGCATTGGCGGGCGGATGGTCGAGTAAGGTAAACAGAACAGCCGGTGATTGGGCAAAAAGGTGATAAAAAATTGAGTCTCGCCGCATGAAAGGAACCCAACTCACTAGAACCATTGTACTGGGAATAGGAGATTGAAGGGAGCGATCGCCCCGGATTCCTGGCTACTGTGCACCGGGCAGCGAAGAACCGAAGGCTGGGAAGCTCCTAACCGTTGGAGCGATCGCCCACTTGACCGACTTCCAGACCGCCGACTCTACCGCAGATTTTGAATTTGTTGCAGTTCTTTGCCACCCCTAGCGACAACCAGGGTTGCGGGCGATCGCCCAGGCTGATCAGGATTCGTCATGGGAAACCGGAGATTGTAGCTATAGTCGCCATTGACCCACAAAATGCCACACATTCCATCCCGGCAGGACATTTTGCCTTGCGCCAATTCCAGGCATTCTTGCTGCGAGTTGCACCCACGATAGGTCAGATCACCAGTGTTGTTGACCCCCGACCAAGAATTCATATTGCCGACTTCAATCGTCCACTGGCTATTTTTTAATACCATCCGATCTTGAGTTTCAGTCGGTGCGGCGGCATCAATGCGATCGAGTTTAATGACCACATTAGCGCGGCGAGTTTTACCACAAGGCTCATTGCTTTGACAATCACTCACATTACGGACACCATAGATTAGGCGTAGCCGCTGATTCAAGTACTGCCCTGATTTTTCGCAGAGTTCAAATGTAGCTCCTTCGGTGCGTTCTTTGCCAGCTTCGTCTATGAATGTTATGTAGCACATTAAATCACCTTGCTGGATAGCTTTGACCGTACCAATTTCAGGTTCTAAATCGGTGACAGGAGCCTCCGCTTTGGGCTGGCTGACTGGAACCTCTGCTTTGGGCTGGTTAACTGGAGTTGGGTTGGGACTTGCAGGAGCCTCGCTAGCGACTGGAGCGGGGGTGGTGGCTGGTGGTGGAGCAGAAGCGTTTGTGGTGCTACATCCAATGAGACTGAGGCTACAAGCAACGAGGGCGATCGCAACAGTAGACCGGGATAAGGCCAAACGACCAATTTTATTACTGGCAAACATGGGGCTTAGTGCAGTAGGAATCAATTTCATGAGGTAGAATTCACAACAACATTGGGTAGAGACAATTCAACCAACAAAGCGCTAAATAGAACTACACGACGAATAGTTTTGTTTTAGGAAACATTTCATTTAAACACCTGAAAATACCGGATTCGGGTGATAGAAATAGCTAGAGACAGGGCACTTTTGCGATCGCCTTTTTGCTTGAAAACCTCGCCATACAAAGCTTTTATCTTTTTATCGCGATCGCCCATTAACGATTAGTCTAATATTTTTTTCATATTTCTGGTGATTGAAATCACTGAGATAAAGCAAATTACTCCAATCCAACTCGTTCAAACTCGATCCAATGGTGCACTTTAGATATGAGTTATTTACCGCGAAGACAAAACGTTACTCCATGCCCGCAGGTCAGATGACTAGAACTTAGAAGACACTGCATTTGCAGCAATTTTGTCATGGGTACATCTCCATCAAGGTTCACAGTTTGAGGTCAGTCTAGCTTGGAGATGATAGCCCCAGAGCCAAATTGCCCAGAGCCAATCCAAGGATTCCTGCGCCATCTTTGGACAAGGGCAGTATCATGGGGCGCAGAGTATAGTGAGTCTCCGGCTGGGGAAACCTGAACATGGCAGTTTTTGTTCAGAAGCGATATTTCAGTTTGCTGGTGGCGATCGCGATCGTCGGGGTCAGTAGTGTCGGCTTCATGGGAAATAGGGGCGATCGCGCCATTGCCCAAACCCCACTACCGGAGAGCAATGCCCCGGTTTATCCGCCGGATGCCCCGCCCCCGCGCCGTCCGCCGCTGCCTGATGAACGTCAGCAAATGGAAGAGCAATCCATCGGGGCTGATTATCGCGTCAGTGCGCTGCAAGCGGGAGGAAAAAATGGTTTGTGGGTGGGGGGCTGGCAAGGACTCGCCCAAATTCACGCCAGTACAGGCCGCATTCTGAAACGGGTAAGTTTGCCCAATACAATCGTGGGTGCCCTGGCCGAAGACAAAATGGGGCGGATCTGGGTTGGAACCTACGAAGGACTGGTACGGGTTGATCCCAAAACAGGCCAGATCACAGCGCAAAATTTTATGTTGCCGTCCAATCGGGTGTTGTCCTTGTTGGTGGATCAACGGGGCTATCTGTGGGTGGGCACCGATGCGGGTTTAGCGTTGATTAGTCCCGACCAGGGGTTGATCATGACAACGGTGAAAAATTTGCCCGGTGTGAGTGCAAATGCCCTCGCCCTTGATCCCCTGGGCGATTTGTGGGTGGGGACTTTGGATGGCGTGGTGCAAGTGGATACTGCCAGTGCCCTGATTAAGCGCCATGTGGCCAATATTCCGGGGACAACCGTGCAGGCGGTGGCCGTGAGTCCGTGGGGGGCTTTGTGGATGGGCACTCCGGCGGGTTTAATCGAAGGGGATTTGGGCATTGAGCGATATATTAAAACGATTAAGGAACCGATTCCCCAGGCCGAGTTACCGAAAGCGAAACCCAAGCCCAAACCGACCAAGCCAGGGCAAAAACCGGCTAAGCCAGTGCCGCAATTTCGGATTCGGCGGGAAGTGGCCTATCGACCAGGGCCGCCGGATCAGTTTGAGGTGCGGTCGGTGACGCTGATGCAGGGGCGCAATGTCACATCGTTGCAGTTTGACGACGTGAACAGTATTTGGGTCGGGACAACTTTGGGCTTGTTCCGGGTGAATCCCTTTAATGGCGCGACGGGGGGCGAAATTCCGAATTTGCCATCGGGGCGGGTTTTGTCTTTGGCACCGGATGCGGGGGGTAAGTTGTGGGTGGGTACGACTGAGGGGCTTGCGTGGGTCAATACAAGCACGTTTAAAGCTTATCCCCATAACACTTTTCGGGCGGTGAAGTAGGGTCGCGAGACTTAGTAAAGTTGAGTTTGTTGTGGAGCGATCGCGTTTTTCTTCACCCGCTATGGCCGAGTCTAAAGTAAGTTCTTAAGAAAACAACGATTGTATCGTTTTAGGGGGACGATTGAGTTCGGTTTAAGGCTAGTGTTGCGCCAGAAATGAGTCAAAGGTGGCGCGATCGGGCATGGCCGTTTGGGCACCCACTTGGGTTGTAGCTAAGGCTCCAGCAGCACACCCCCAGTGTACGGCCTGGATCAAGGAGAGGCTCTGGGCGATCGCGGCAGCAAAGCCTCCCGCAAAAGCATCCCCTGCGGCCACAGTATCAATGGCGGTGACGGCAAAGGCGGGCACAAAAAACGAGTTGGTTGGGGTGGCGCAGTAGGCTCCTTGGGCACCGAGTTTGATGATGACGGTGTTGGCCCCTTGCTGGTGCAGGTGGGCGGCGGCTTGGGCAGCGGTAGCCGGGGAGGTGACGGGAAACCCCACAAGCTGACTGGCTTCGACTTCGTTGGGCAAGAGAAAATCGACCCAGGGATACAGGGAAATGAGCGATTCCGGGGGGACGGGGGCCGGATCAAGCATCACCTTGACTCCAGCTTGTTTCGCGGTTTGGGCCGCAGCCTGGGCGATCGCCAGGGGGATTTCCAATTGCAGCAAGAGCAAGTCCGCTGCGGGAAGATAACGCTCAAGCCGTTGAATATCCGTTTGGTCAAGGCGATCGTTGGCCCCCAAAACGCCGATGATCTGATTTTCCCCGGTATCGGCCACCGTGATCACCGCCACCCCCGAATGCACCGAGTCATCGACGACGACACCACGGGTATCGACCCCGGCTTGCCCTAATGCCGCCAGCAATTCGGGGCCAAAGGCATCATTTCCCACGCGGCCCACCAAGTGTGTCGGCAACCCCAACCGGGCGATCGCCACCGCTTGATTCGCGCCTTTGCCTCCCGGCGTGGTGTAGAAATCAGAGCCAATGAGCGTTTCACCGGGGGCAGGCAAGCGCGGTGTACGGCTCACCAAATCCATATTGACGCTGCCAAACACAACCAGGGTCATTCGTTGAGGCTCTCAGGTGCAATGAACAGGGCAACGACGGGGTTTACGGTTTAGCCGGATTGAACGCCGTCGTGGTGTTGAGTTGATGCTCCGCTGCTAGTCGGGATTTGATTTGAGGATCTTGCACCAGATAAGCCTCAAAGGTGCCATTGGCGCGACTTTTCACAAATTCAAAAGGGTTACTGGTGCGCGCGCCCAAAAACACATCGATATGATTGTCTTTGATCGCGCTACCGCCATCGGCAGCATAAAAATAGCCATCGTGGATGGCCTGTTCACCGGAGGGGAGATTGAGGATCGTGCCACGGGCAGCGGGAATATACAGGACGGAACCCATTGGGATATAGGTGCGGTCAACGGCGATCGACCGGAAAGGCACCAAAGCAAAGCGACCCGCCCCTTCGCCATAGGGAGTCCGCGAGGGCTTGAAGCGCACCCGGTTGGTGTTGGCAATGGGCTTCAGGTTGGGATAAAAGAGGGAACAGTCCACCTGGTCGGTGCTGCCGCGTCCCGCAAAGTTGAAGGTGCCCAAAGCCTGGTCGCCGTCGGACACTTGGACGCTGCCCTGTAGAGCCGCGTGGCACCAATCGCGATAAGACAGCACTGGCCCCAAGGGATTGCCTGCTAAATCCAGCAGGGGAACGCCATCGCTCGTTACGCTGGCAACGTGGGTGTAGTAATAGGTGGCCCACAGACTGGTTTCACGGGCGAGCATGGCGCTGGGGGGTTCGGGCAGGTTAAATTGTTCGCGGCTTAGGGGTGGGTTGATCTGGGGAATACCCAAGTTAGGCCGGAGCGTTGGTGAAGTGGCGAGGGGCTTGGTGGCAAGGGCCGGTAAGTTGACCGTGACGGGGGTAATGGTGGCCGATAGTTGTTGGGTGGCGAGGCGTTGTTGCAAGGTGGTGGCGGTGGCGCGATCGCGAAATAAGCCCGCTTGCATCACTGATTGGCCATCAACCGTCGTCCGAAAAGCTTCCGGCACTAATTGTTTTACACGGGCTTGCTGGGCGGGGGTAGCGGCGGCAACCAACACTCGATAGCCCGTCGCAAAGCTATTACTGGAGTTCACCAGGTTTGGGGGGGTTGTCGTGGTGGGGCGGGTCGCGGTAGGTGTTGTCGCGGTGGGTCGCGGCGGGGAGAGCGCAGGACGCACATTCGCCACTGGCACAACATAAGACTTGCTGCGGGACTGGGGGCCGGGAGCCGGGGGCACCGCAGGCCGCAGGGGCATCGTGGGCACCACGACGCTAGGCACTACCACCCCGTTAGGATTGGGGCTAGAGGGTTGGGCGCTGGGCAGGGGTTCGGTGTAGCTGGTAGGAACTTCCTGGGTAGGCAGGGCTTCTGACTGGGGGGGCGCTTGGGGTGGGGCGATCGCGGGTTGATTCTCTGGGCTGGGGGGCGTGGTGGGCGCAGCATTGACCGGGGGTTCCACAACGGGCGGGCGGTTCGCAAACTCACTGAGGCTGCTATCCGTCGTCAGGTAAATATGGCCCACAGGCTTACCGTTATAGGTGCGGCGGGTCAATCGCCAACCCGGATTAAGGTAGACCTTCATGAAGCCATTCGCCAAGCCGTAGGTTTTGCCAATTTCAATCGACTCAACGGTTTTATCCAGCAGCGAATAGGCGATTAATACCAGATCATTATTCTTCCGGGCCAAGCGGAGGTGGTAGCGGCCAGCCAAATCTTGACCAGCCATACGGACGGAGTAGCCATTGCTATCGGTGCTGCGCCCACAGATGCCAGTAAAGTCAAAATTATTGAGTAAGGGGTCAACGACGGTGGGATACGTCCCATTCTCTTGCCAGCACTGCCGTTGGTCGTTTAGTTGTTCAATAATTAACAGCTTGAAATTGCCGGTTTGACCAATGGGCGAGGCCAGCACGAGGAAGCGGTTGGGGTCGTTCACCTCTGTTTGGGTGAAAACACTGGCGATCGCGGGGGGTGTCGCTATATGCCCCAGGCCCAACGCCAGAGCCGCTAGCCAAACCACCTGGGAACCCACTGTGTATCGTCTCTTCATGATTGCCTGTCTAAACTTGTGCGAGGAGTGTGAGCGAACAATTGCCGTTTGTTAGCGTTTCTAGACGCAGGCGGAATTAGAAAGTTGCATTCTATGCGACGGTGCCGTGTTTGGTGAATTTTATTTAGTGGCGGCCCAATCGCGAACCAGGTGACGAACAACAGCCTGTTGTGCAGCAATGAGAAGACATTATGCAAGACAACGTAACAATCCGCAATTGGAAAAATATGTCGGAGGAGCGTTCCCAACAGCTAATGAAAGTGGGGATTCAAAGCCAGGGCGATCGCGGCCAACGCCCCCACAACGACGATTTCCCCCTGGCGAAACGCGGCATAAATTTCCGTGGGGTGCATCAGCACAATTTCCATCGTTTCTAAATCGCCAGAATCTGGTTCTGCTACTTTGTGGGCGTTCTGCGCCATAAACACATGGCCTTCACTGCCGCGATAGTTGGCACTGGTCACAAATTGGCCCAGCGATCGCCACGTCTCGGCTTGATAGCCCGTTTCCTCCAGCAATTCCCGTTGGGCAGCGGCGATCGCGGGTTCCCCCGGCGACAGCCCCCCACCGGGCAACATCAAACTGGCCCGCCCCACCCCATGCTTGTATTGCCGCAGCATAATCACCCGGCCATCGGGCACCTGGGCAAAGATAATGGCGTAATCCTGCAAAGCAAGGCGATAGTAATCCTCCACAATGCGGCCATCAGGCAATTGCACTTGCTCAATCGATAACTTGAGCCACGGTTCGCCATTGTGGACATCGCGGGTGGTCAAGGTTTTCCAGGGTTGAAGCTGTGAGTTATCCATTGGTATTGGTTAGGTTGGGGAATCGACAAAAACGGCCCAGCACTGGGGCCTGGTCGCAAAAATAACGCCGATGCGATCGCTCGATCGCAAAAAAAGAGAGAAAGAGTTTAAGTTTTGTCAAATTACAGTAAGCTGTTTGCAGTTGTCGAGTTTTTGGCCACAGTCCAGAGGCTACGGCCTTTAGGCTGTCGGCGTAACGTGAAACATTACTGGCGCAAATTGCATCAAATCCAGTAAGCCCTATTTCTAGTTGGCGAATCCTGGGTTCTAGCCAACCGAAATGAAGCTGTTGCGGGAAAAGCGGCTGGCCCCCAAAGGCTTTTGATCAGCAAGCGATTTCTCTGTTTCCTAACTCCTAGTGTTAAGACAATTCTTGGCTAAACTATGACGACCCGCCCTTACCTCTCTGTTGTGGCCACCGCCCGAAATGACAATCACGGCGGCAACATGCTGCGGCGAATGCAGATTTTTGTCAACGGTTTGATTGAACAAGCCCGCCGCTACCAACTCCCCACTGAGTTAATCATCGTGGAGTGGAACCCCCTCAGCGATCGCCCCCGCCTCACCGAAGCATTGACCTGGGATGTGCAAGCGAGTCCCTGCACAGTGCGGGTGATCGAAGTGCCCCCAGAGCAACACCAAACATTGCGCTATGCCGAAGCCTTGCCCCTGTTTCAGATGATTGCGAAAAACGTGGGCATTCGGCGGGCTGAAGGCGAGTTTGTCCTGGCCACGAATATCGATTTGCTCTTTTCCGATGCGCTGTTTGAGTTTTTGGCCTCGCGGCAAATGCGACCCGGCGTGTCTTACCGGATGGATCGCTACGATGTCAAAGCCACTGTTCCGTTAGAAGAATCTCTGGCTGTCCAGCTTGAGTTTTGCGATCGCAACATTCTGCGAATTAACCGCAAAGACGGCATCGAAGAACTGGATCAGCCGCCTGTAGACTTGCCGGAACCGGAACCCGTGGCGATCGCCCCTGAACCCGCCGCCCCCAAGCTATACGAACGCATCCCCGAATCCTCCTTGCCCCTGTTAAGCAAAGTGCGTCGGGCTTACAAACGACTTTTGCCGACCCCCGTGCGCGACGGCATCTTGCGATTTATGCCCAAGGACTTCACGGAATGGCTGATCGACAAAGGCTTGCTAACCAAGCAAGACCCGCCCCCCCCACCCCCCGCGCCCGAACCCATTGCCGAGGAACCCCCACCCCTCCCCCCCTGGCAATATCCCCAACTCCACACCAACGCTTGCGGCGACTTTACCCTCATGTCCAAGCAAGACTGGGACAAGATTCGGGGATATCCAGAATGGGAAATTTTCTCCTTCCATTTAGATTCCGTGTTGCTTTATGTGGCGCATTATGCCGGGATTCGGGAAGAGATTTTGACTGATCCCATGCGGGTCTACCATGTGGAACACGCCTCTGGCTGGTCGCCCCAGGTCGAGCGGGATCAAAGCCTCAACAAACGGCTAGCCAAACTCAAAATTCCCCAACTCAGTTTTGAGCAATTTGACGCGATCGCCCGCCTGATGGAACAAACCGGCCAACCCTTGATCGTCAACAACGCCGATTGGGGCATGGCGGCTGTAACCTTGCCAGAAACCACAATCCAGCCAGAAAGCCGCGATCGCGCCGCCGCCAGCCCAGTCTCCTGATCCCCGGCGCGATTCCCGGCAACGGCTTGCATCAGGGTTGACCCCAGGCGGTACACTGGGAAAGATTGCGTAGACCTGGCCTCTAGGGTAGATTATGGCGACGTTTTTGCTGGAAGTTGGAACCGAAGAATTGCCCGCTGATTTCGTAGGAGATGCCCTGCGCCAGTGGCAAAGCCGGATTCCCAAAAGTCTGGAAGAGCACTACCTGACCTCGGAAAACATCGAATATTTCGGTACGCCCCGGCGGCTAGCAGTGTTGATTCATGGCTTGCCCGATCGCCAACCCGACCAGGAAGAAGAAGTCAAAGGGCCACCCGCCCAAGCCGCCTTCAAAAATGGTGAACCCACAAAAGCCGCGATCGGCTTTGCCCAAAAGCAAGGGGTCGATGTGGCGGATTTAGAAATTCGACCTACGGAAAAAGGCGAGTTTGTCTTTGTCAACAAAACATTAATTGGTCAACCAACGGCGGATCTACTCAAAACCCTGGTACCCGCTTGGATTTTTGGCCTGGAGGGCAAACGGTTCATGCGATGGGCCGATGGCGACCTGAAGTTTCCCCGCCCAATTCGTTGGCTCGTGACCTTGCTCGACTCCGAGGTTTTGCCCCTGGAACTGGTCAATGGCAGTCAGGGGTGCGCCAGCGATCGCCAATCCCAAGGGCACCGCGTCCTGCATCCAGACCCCATTGCGATCGCCCAGGCCCAGGACTATGTGAAAACCCTGCAAATGGCCTTTGTACAAGTCGATGTTGCCCAACGGCGCACCACCATCGAAACCCAGATCAAAACCGCCGCCAAACAAATCAAGGGAACCGCAGTCATCGATCCCGACCTGTTAGCCGAAGTCACCAATCTAGTGGAATTTCCCTCCCCCGTCGTCGGCCAATTTGATGCGGAATTTTTGGAACTGCCAGCGGAAGTCATCATCACGGAAATGGAAAGCCATCAACGCTATTTCCCCGTGTTGAAAAAAGCAAACACCGACGAACTCCTGCCGTACTTCATCACCATTTCCAACGGCGACCCGAAGAAGGCCAGCGTGATTGCAGAAGGCAATGGCCGAGTGATTCGGGCACGGTTGTCGGATGGCAAATTTTTCTTCGATGCCGATCGCGCTCAACCCCTGGAAGCCTATTTGCCCAAACTGGAAACCGTCACCTTTCAGGCAGATTTAGGTTCAGTCCGCGCCAAATGCGATCGCATTGTCCGCGTGGCCACGCACATTGCCGAGCAACTTCAGGTCAGTTCCGGCGATCGCCAAAATATCCAGCGGGCCGCCTTGCTATGTAAAGCCGACCTGGTCACGCAAATGGTGGGCGAGTTCCCCGAACTACAGGGAGTCATGGGCCAAAAATATGCCCTGAGCAGTGGCGAAGCGGCAGCCGTTGCCACCGGAATTTTTGAACATTATTTGCCCCGTGGAGCCAGTGACGCATTGCCCCAAACCCTGGTGGGTCAAGTGGTGGGCATGGCTGATCGCCTGGATACCCTGGTTAGCATTTTTGGCCTGGGGATGATTCCCAGCGGTTCCTCCGACCCCTTTGCCCTGCGCCGCGCCGCCAACGCGATCATCAACGTCACCTGGGCCGCAGATTTGGCCATTAACTTAGCCAGCTTGCTCGATCAGGCGATCGCCGACTTTGCCGCTGACTTTGCCTCGGTGATGAAACTCGCCGCCGCCGAGTTAACGCAACAACTCCAAGCCTTTTTCCTGCAACGGGTGCGGACACTCTTGCAAGAAGACCACAGCATTGACTATGACCTGGTGAATGCTGTGTTGGGCGAAGATGACCCAGAATATACTCAACGGGCCTTGGTGAATGGGTTGGATGTCCGCGATCGCGCCCTTTACCTGCAAGCCATCCGCCACGACGGCACCCTGGCCACCGTCTACGAAACTGTGAACCGCGCTTCTCGCCTCGCCGCCCAAGGATCGCTCTCGACCGATGTCCTTGATCCGGCCACCGTGATCCAACCCCAGTTATTCCAGAAAAACTCCGAACACGCCTTTTTCGAGGGTCTAGTCCAACTGCACCAGCAAATGCAAGGCGAACAAGACTACCAAAAATTGATCGCCGCCCTCGCCCAAATTGCCCCCACCGTCAGCACCTTCTTTGATGGGGCAGATAGCGTGCTGGTGATGGATTCTGACCCCAAGATCAAAGCTAACCGTTTGAACCTGTTGGGCATTTTGCGGAACCACGCCCGGTTATTGGCTGACTTCGGCGCGATCGTCAAAGGCGAGTAACCGTAGACATTCCAAAAATTGAGTTAGATTGCGGAGGGTGGGTCAGGCAACGCCGATCGCACCAACAAGCCTGCCCCAGTGCGTTACACCATCGCAACAGCACCCTAAAGGAGTATCAGCTCTTTTATTGCCCGGTTAATAGCTTGTTCACCTTGAAGCGTGTCCTATGAGCAATCGGGTCGCAGGCCAGCGGCGTTATATTTGCCTGATGACTTGATGCTTCAATTGCAAGATTAGGGAACAGTAGAATTTCACCTGGGCAGCTTGGCCATGCGAACTCCGCGCTTACTTCGATTTCTGGTGCTAGCGTCTTCGCTGACGATGGCCAATCTCTTTGCCTATACCGCTGCAACTGCCCTGTTTTTAAGCCATGTCGGGGCCGAGGCGATTCCCCAGTTCTATATTCTGCTGGGCATTTTGTCGATTCCCTCTTCCGTGTTGGTGTCTAAACTGATCGATCGCGTTTCGCGGGTGCGGCTCTTACAAACCTTGTTGCTGATTGGTTTAGGGCTAATGCTGGGCTTACGCGGCGCGATCGCCGTCGATAGCCTTCCCATTTACTACAGCATTTACATCACCGCCAGCCTTTTGGATTTGCTCAGCGGCATCTTGCTGTGGACGCTGGTTTCCGACTACTTCACCTCGATCGAGCTAGAGCGCCACACCCCGCTCCTCGCCATGTCCATGACCTTCAGCGGCTCCATTAGCGGAGTCATTGTGCGCGTCCTGTCCGACCTGATTTCAACCAGAAATATTTTGCTCCTCCTCCCCATTTTGTACGGCGGCATGATCGGGCAATTGTTCTGGCTGGAACGGGCAGAAAAACCCCTGGAAGTGTATCCCCTCAAAGAATCAGAAGACAAGCTTTTATCCAGTTTGCGGGCCTTTCCCAAACTTGCCCTGCGTTATCCCATCATTGTGCTATTTGCGGGCAGCATGGTGTTGTCGGTGTTGTTGTGGGGCATGAGCGAACTCCAGTTTTACACGGTGTATTCCGATCGCTTCCCTGACCAGAGCGACCTGACAGGGTTTCTGGGGTTACTATCAGCCAGTTTAGGGCCGTTGGAGTTGGGCATTACCTATTTTGTGACCCGACCATTAATCCAGCGGTGGGGAGTGAGCCGCATGAATTTGCTTTATCCCCTGACAACGCTGCTGAGTTTTGTTGGATTGGCGGTGCATTTTCGGTTGCCCAGCGCGATCGCCGCCAATATTAACTATGAAACGCTTTACAGCAGCATTGCCCAACCCGTGCAAAACCTCAACTACAACGCCATTCCCCAACGGTTTAGTGGGCGGGTGCGGGTCATCATCGATGGCCTGTTGTATCCCGCCTGCCAAGCGTTAACGGGGGGGCTATTGCTTGCCCAACAAAAACTGCTGACTTCCCTACAACTCAGTTTGCTGGGCATTGGGCTAAGTTGCGTCTACGTTGGGGTGGGGCATCTCACTGGCCAGACCTATCTCCGCGCCATGTTGTCGCGGTTGCAATCCGGCTTGCTGAACTTAGACGAGGTGCGGGCAGGGTTAGTTCAAATTCCTGAAGCCTACACCGACGAAGTGCGGCAATTGTTGAAAAGTGATAATGCTGAGGCCCAAGAGTTGGGGCTAGCGTTGGCGGCGCGGTTGAGCAAACCGGGACAATTTTTGCCGGAAGTCCAAATGTTGCTATTGCGGGCAAACCCCACGGTGCGGCAGGCCGTGGTGCGCTTTTTGGCGACCAATAGCCACCCAGATTTTTATCGTTATTTGCAAGTGCAATTGGTAGATGATAATCCGGCCATTCGAGAAGCGGTGCTGGAAACATTGATCGCCATGCGGCAGCCGTTGTCTACGGTGCAGTTGATGTTTTTGTTGGACGATCCAAGTTTGCCCGTGCGATCGCTCGCCTTTATCGCTGCTCAATATAGCGATCGCCAAAACCCCACCATTCAAGCCGCTTGCGAGGCGACCTGGCAGACCTTAACGAGCGCCTCCCCCCCAGCAGATTTGCCAGATCCAACCGTTGAAGCTGCCCAAATTTTGGTAATCCAGGCGATTCAAGAATCACGCAATCCTCAATTTATTCCTCTATTACAAGCTTTAATTACAACCGCCAGCGATACAGTCAAACACTTAGGGCTGAACACATTAGCAACGCTGGCTGCACCCAAAGATTATTCTCTAGCAACCTTAGCCATATTTGAATTGGAATCAAAAGTAGCGGCCATTCGAGCTGCCGCATTAAACATCCTGCGAGTGGTACAAATTGACTTATTTTTACCCAGTATTGCCACCATGCTGCATGATCCGTCGGCACAAGTGCGGCACCAAGCGATCGCAACGGTTGTGGCCTATGGCGAGGCGTGTCTGCCTGTCGTGCGTCCATGCCTCAATGCCGAAGAACTGGAAACCGAAAAAGCCGCGATCGTCGCCCTGAGCCAACTGCAAACTCGGCGGGCCGAAACTGTTTTGTTTGAGCATTTTCAGCCCCTCTATGCGGAACTAACGCGCACCTTGCAGTGGGCTAAACAAATTCCTGTAACTTCTAGTTGGACAATGGTGGCGATCGCCCTTCAGGATCATCACAATCAAACGTTGCAACGGGTCATTTATGTGTTGTCCTGTTTGGAGCAAGATCGAAATTTAACAAGTTTGTATTCTCTGCTAACGGCCAGCGATCGCCTGATTCGGTTACGAGCGGTCGAAACTCTGGCCTCGATCAGTCGTTATCGGCGCTTCATTCAACCCATCCTACCGTTACTAGAAGAGCGTTTGCGTGCAACCGAAGACCAACCAACTCCGCCCGCAGAGCTAACTTTAAACACGACAAAAACCCTGTTATTGGAAATGATTGATGCGCGTTATCGCTGGATTCGGATGACCGCGATCGCCAGTTTAAAAAGCCGCGATATTCCCCTCCCGCTGCAACTCATTCATGATCCTGATCCGCTGGTTGCCAAACTAGCGGCGATGACGCTAGCGTCGTTGCGATCGCCAACGGAGGAACTCAATTTGAGCCGAATCTTTTTCCTAAAGCAAATTTCTCTTTTACAAGATTTACCCCTTGATGACCTATTAACAATTAATCGCACATTAAAAGAACAAGCTTTTTTCGCCGATGAGTTAATCTTTCGTGAGAATAGTTGGGGCGGAGACTTCTACTTTATTTACAAAGGCGCAGTCACTTTACTCAAAGAAGTGAAGCCAGAACAAAAGGGATTAGTCCCAGTTACCCATACTTTTGCCGGAGTCCCACAGCGCTTTTTAGCCCGCTTAGAACCAGGCCAATTTTTTGGTGAAATGGAGTTTTTTGATAATTTACCCCGTTCTGCCACCGCGATCGCCGCGACCGACTGCACCCTACTTACCTTACAAAAATATGACTTTCAGACCCTACTCGCCCAACGCCCAGAAATCGCTTTACAGATGTGCAAAGTTCTCAGTATGCGGCTCAGAGGTGCGAACGAAGTCATCGATCAACAAAAACGCGCTTCCGGTGAAACAGACGCAGAATCAAGCACATGAGGCATTGGTCGGGGTCACTAGAAGCACCGCAGCCGCAGACCAAAATGCCGCTTGGCTGGGGGAATCTATCTAGCGAGATAATTATGAGACTGTTTGGCCGATGAACTTCAATCTTGGGGTTGAATCCGTTAAGGGGTATAAAGCGATATAAAGTAAACGTTGGGTTGATAGAGACGACTTGCTGATTACGATACTTACTTCAGTCAACTGGCCTGTTCACTTGATTGAACGCATTATCAGAATCAGAATGCATTGACAAACTAGGCTAACAGCCATGCTGTTTATCTGCTCTTTGTCTCAGCAATTCAAAAGCTGACTCATTACTATCACCAAACTATTTGTAAATATAAATTCGCACACCAATAAGGAGACAAGCCCATGACTAATTTGAACTCATTCTTGAAATATGCAACTCGGTTTTTGATTGCTGCGATCGCTTGCGTCAGCTTGTTCTTCGCCAGTGTAACACCGGCGCTGGCTGCGGGCAAAGCGGCTCCAGCCAAGCCCACCGAAGGAGAAGCCCAACTCACCAAAATCTTGGATGAATCTGAAGATGCCGCCAAGGAAGGTCGTTCTTCTTTACAAGAAGTTGCCGAGCGTTCTGAAAGAGGTTTGAACGAAGTACAAGGTAGCGCTGATTTTGACAAAATGAAGCGTCCTGAAAACTCTCAAGGGGCAACATCTTTTATTGATACCATTAAAGAAGGGATGAAAGAAGCTAGTCCTAAAAACTAAGTATTTAGCATTCATTCAACTTTGACTTGTGTTGGCTCCCAATTAAATTGGGAGCCATTTTCATATGAATGTTTATATCACGGCTACAGGGATTTAAACTAAACAATCGATCGCCCCCTGCCCCCTGACTACAACATATCCAAATACAGGCATTTGGAAGGAGGCGATCGCGCGTTTGCTTAAATGTGGCAAATTAGCAGTTTTTACGGTGGCCCTGAAGCCATAATGACTCCAAGCCCTGGCAAACCAGTTCAGTAGCCCTGGGCACATTGCAAATGTGCAAACAGGCGCGTTACTGGAGACGGTCACAAAAATTCTCAACTAACAATTTAATGGAATAAAAATGGATGTTAAACCCAGTTTTTGCCATAGCCACAAGTCCTATGGCGGCTTGCTTTTGCAGGAAATTTTTATTTTATTATCTGAATTGAACGCTATGCTAAGTGATAAAGCCTGGTTCGCTAAAGCTTAAGCCGGTAGATAGTAGTGCGATATAGATATTGTCTGGGTGCATTCTAATCATGTCTAACCATTCGAGGTATCTCCATACTCACGACTCTGAACAAAGTACTCCAAAATCTGTCCTTGATGCTGCTGTTGATTTTTTGTCCGCAGAGCTATATCCGCCCCATCAACAAGCACTAGCGAGAAACTTGGGGCTGAGTGCAATGGATGAAATTATGTTGCATTTAGCGTTCTGTGCCATGCGGAGTGGGGGGCATCGGCATGGGGCGTTTTTGGATGCGGCGGCAACAGCAGCCAAATGTGCCATCTACACGACCTATTCGGAAGAGGGGCACAATCTCCGATTCACTGGGCAACTGCACCATATTGAACCAAAACGGGTCAAGGTGATTGTTGAAGAAGTACAGCAGGCTTTGACTGAGGGGAAATTGTTGAAAATGCTGGGGTCAAATGAACCCCGGTATCTGATTCAACTGCCTTATCTCTGGTTAGAGCGGTATCCGTGGCAACCGGGGTTGTCGCGTATTGCCAGTACCAATCTGACCCGCGCCGAGAAACAGGCGATCGAAGCGCAGTTGTCTACGCCATTACCGGATGCCCGCGTCATCCAGGGGTTTGAATTTGATGAGTTGATCGAGATTTTGCACGATCGCTCCCAAACTGAATTGCCGGTTGATCGACGGTTGCCCTTAAGCGAAGCGATGGCCGAACACATTCGTCGTCGGTTGCTGTATTCTGGCACCGTCACGCGGATTAGTGCAACTTGGGGTAGTGCTTTTTATGCCTTGACGCGCCTTTCCTATTCGCCCTCGGCTGACGAAGAGCGAGATTTTATCGTTGTGGAAGATACAGCCCGTTTTTTTGCGTTGATGCGCCACTGGGCCAATCAGCAACCGCAGGTGATGCGGGTGTTGGAAGAGGTGAACATCTTGCCAGAACGGGTGGATCAAGCTCTAGCAGAGTTGGATGAGATTTTGATTCAGTGGGCCGATCGCTATCACGATGCTCAAGGGGAGCCGATCGCGCTCCATGCCGTTGTGGGGCCGCAGGTGCCTTAAACGCTGGGACAAATCGCGATCGCCCAGGCCCACCCATTAGCCACAATGCCACGAATGAGTAACCAGTTAATTTGTACTTTTTTGCATGAAACTGGTGTACTATGAAGTGATGCTTTCAATTCCGTTGCAATGGCCAACCTGTTGCTCATCGAAAGTCCCGGCAAAACCAAAAAGCTGAGTCAAATTCTTGGCTCTGGGTGGATAGTTCGCGCCAGTTTTGGTCATGTGCGGGAGTTGGCGAACGATGGGGAAGATGCGCTGGGGTTTGACCTGTTAGAGCAGCATATCGAATGTCGCTATGCACCACGGGGAGCCAAAGGTAAGCAAATTTTGGCGGACTTGCGGCAAGCGGTGAAGCAAGCAGAAGCCGTGTACATTGCCACTGATCCCGATCGCGAAGGGGAAACCATTGGCTGGCATTTGCAACAAGCGTTGCGGATTAAAAATCCTCGGCGCGTTGTCTATAGCGAGATTACGCCCCAAGCCGTCCGAGCGGCGATCGCCCAACCGCGATCGCTGAACCAAGCCCTGATTGCAGCAGGACGGGCGCGGGATTGCCTCGACAAATTAGTTGGCTACAAGGGCAGCAAGCACATTGTTTGGCGGTTGAACCTGGGGGCTAAGTCGATGGGGCGGGTGCAAAGCGCCACGTTGCATTTGCTCTGCCAACGGGAAAAAGAAATTCGCGCCTTTCAACCTCAGGATTATTGGAGTGTGTGGGTCGAGTATCAAGCGGGGTTTAAGGCATTTTATCGCGCCAAGGTGAACGGGCGATCGCGGACGACCGCGAGTGAAGTAGACGAGACAACCCCAGAGCGCACCGCCCCCGAATCCGATCGCGTGACCAGCCAAGCCGAAAGCGATCGGCTAGTGGCGATCGCCCGCACCCAGCCCCACCAAGTCGTTTCCGTAGAGGGCAAAATCACCCATCAAAGCCCGCCCCCGCCCTTCATCACCTCCACCTTGCAACAGGCCGCCGGAGCCAAATTACGCTTCAGCCCCGATCGCACCATGAAAGTGGCCCAAGCCTTGTACGAAGCGGGCTACATCACCTACATGCGGACGGATACCGTCACCCTGGCGGCCCCCTTTTGTGCTGCCGTGCGGGACTATTTGCAAACCCACGACCCCACCAATGTCCCCAGCCGCACAACCCGCCACCGAGTCAGCAAAAATGCCCAGGAGGCCCACGAAGCCATTCGCCCCACAGAAGTCACGCGATCGCCCGCCCAACTCGCCAACCAACTCAGTGCCGAGCAGGCCCAACTGTATGATTTAATTTGGCATCGGGCAGTAGCGTCTCAGTGTTGTGCAGCGCGGTTGCGGAAAACACGGGTAATCACGCGATCGGGGCCAGTGCATTGGGAAGCGCGGGGACAGGTTTTAGAATTTCCGGGCTACACGCGCTATTGGAATAACTTAAGCGCCGATGTGCAATTGCCTGCGCTGCAACCAGACCAACCCTTGGAACTGAAGCAAGCCGGAGCCGACCAGAAACAAACCCAGCCCCCACCCCGCTACACCGAACCCAAGCTAGTGCAACTGATGGAACGGCAGGGGATCGGTCGGCCCAGTACCTATGCGCCAACCATCAAAACCCTGAAAGACCGGGGCTATGTTCAGGTGGAAAAAGCCAAACTGCACCCCACCGATTTGGGCCTCAATTTAGATGGGGCGCTGGAGCAGCTATTACCCGACCTGATCCAGCCAGAATTTACCGCCCAGATGGAAACTGCCCTGGACGCGATCGCCCACGGAGAGCAGGATTGGGAAACTTACCTGACCCAGTGGCACCGGAGTTATTTTGCCCCTGCGATCGCCCAGGCCCAGCAACACCTCGGTCAAATCCAGCCGACCTATGTGGGGAGTCCGCCGCCAACCGCTGCCAACCGCCGCGATCGCCCCGCCGCCTCACCCCGCTCCCAACCCGCCGCCACCCCCAAACGCGCCACCCCCACCAAAACCCTGTGCCCCAAATGTGGCGAAGCATTGCACAAAATCCCTTCCAAGTCCCCCAAGCTAAAAGCCAAGCATTTCCTGAAATGTCAAACCCCCAGTTGCGCGACGGTGATGTTCTGGAATCCTACGGCCAAACGTTACGAGTTGCCCTACGCCCAGCGATCGCCCGACCCCGCCGCCTTTACCGAAATCCCCTGCCCCGTCTGTGGTGCCCTGTTGGAACGCTATCGCTACACCAAAGACAACTGCGAAAAAGAGATGCTCCGGTGCTCCTTGCGGGAAAATCGCCAGGGCAAATGCAAAGATGTCGCCTTTTTTGCCGGACGCGATGGCTTTTGGTCGCCGAAGTTTGGTACGTTATCCCTGGCTAGTCGGACGCAATCCGCCCCAGAATAAACCGCGATCGCCCCAATCGGCCATCTCAGTGATTTAATGAACCCAACCCTTTTGTTGTCCCTCCGAGCGAGGGCGCTATCGTTCATGCCCAACTTTCCCGCCATCGTGTTGCACAACAAAAAAGCGGAGGCCGTCAAGCGGTTTCATCCGTGGATTTTCTCCGGCGCAATCAAACAAAAACCAGCGGATTTGCAAGATGGGGATGTGGTGGATGTGGTCAGTGTAACGGGGGACTATCTCGCCACAGGCCACTACGCACCGGGCAATATTGCGGTGAAAATCTTCAGCTTTGCGCCGGTCGAATCTCTGGATGCGCTGTTTTTGCAAAAGGTGCAAGCGGCCTATGCCCTGCGATCGCACTTAGGTTTGGCCCATAGCCCAACGACAAATTGCTATCGCTTGATCAATGCCGAGGGCGACGGTTTGCCCGGTTTAATCGTGGATTGGTACAACGGTCATGCCGTGATACAAGCCTATTCCGCCGGCATGTATGCTCAGCGATCGCGCCTGGTGCAGTGTTTGCAAGCCGTGTATGGCGATCGCCTCTTGTCGGTCTATGACAAAAGCGACACGGTACTGGCCCAGTCAGAGCCAAACACCGCCTTTTTGGTGGGCGATGCCCCCGGCACCGAGGTGTTGGAACATGGCCAGCGGTTTTGGGTGAACTGGCAAGAAGGACAAAAAACCGGATTTTTCATCGATCAACGGGAGCATCGGCAACTCCTAGCGCGGTATGCCCCCGGCCAGCGCGTACTGAATACCTTCTGCTACTCCGGTGGCTTTTCGGTCTATGCAGCCCACGCCGGAGCCAGCCTTGTGCATTCAGTAGACAGTTCCGCAAAAGCGATCGCCTGGACAGAACAAAATTTCGCCCTTAATGGGCTGGAAGCCGTGCCCCACACCGCGATCGCCGCCGATGTTTTCACCTATCTCAAGCAAGTGTCCCCCGCCGACTACGACATCATCGTGCTCGACCCGCCCGCCTTTGCCAAAAACATCTCCGCGCGGCACCAGGCCGTCATGGCTTACAAACGCTTGAACTACTTTGCCATTGCCAAAGTGCGATCGCCAGGGCTGATCTTCACCTTTTCCTGCTCCCAAGTCGTCACCCCCGATTTATTCAAGGGGGCAGTGGTTGCCGGAGCGATCGAAGCAGGCCGCACCGTCCGCATTTTGCATCACCTCACCCAACCCGCCGACCACCCCATCAGCATCTACCATCCCGAAGGACTCTACCTCAAAGGCTTAGTCTTGGCCGTGGAATGAACCGCGATCGCCCCTTCACGCCTGAAGCCACTGCAAAATTGCCGCTTTGGTTTGACTCAAGCCTTTATAGGCCAACGCTTCCGGGGACATCGATTCAATCGCCGCCACCAAACGCGATCGTCGATGAGGATCGGGCTTAATGGCCTCACAATCCTGAAAATAGGTGCGAATTGTGAACAGGGCCGCATCCACCGCAGGCAACCCCCAAATGACTTGGCGCTCAACCCGGAGAAAGAGGCGCGGCTGCGCTGGATTAAACTGTCGCCCCTGCCACTGAGCCACATCAATTCCTGGCGGCGGCACCGGATGATGGTTCAAGCGGCAATCCGTACTCAACCCCCAAGCAAAGCGCACCGTCGGCGATCGCGTGATCATCGTCTGAGCGATCGCGGCTCCCCGGCGGTTCATTGCCGCCATTCCCGCCACTGGCCCATGCACCGTTGCAAAATCCTGACCAATTTTAGTCGCCGCCGCCCAATGATTGGGAAAGCAAAGATGAATTGCACTCATCCAATGCTGCAAATCGCGCCGACTCAGCACCACCAAATCTTCTTGCACTTGCATTGCTAAGGCATCTAGCGTGGAGACATAGGGAGTTGAGTTTGAGTCAATCCTTGGTTCAACTCGTTGCAAACAATAGTCTCGATCAAAGTACAATGTCTCTTGAGTTAAGTCATTTTTTAACTGAATAGACCCATTTGAGGTCTTTGTTAATTGAATATGCTGAGGATATTCTTGAATCAATCGTTTTATAATGAATTCCGCGATCGCGATCGCCACTGCTGATGAGTATTGATAAGTTTGATAATACTTGCTTAAATCTTCCTGCCGAGCAAGTTCTTTCATTTGGCGGTAATGAAAAAAATATTTATCAATTTGGAAAACTTTTTGATCAGCTTCACCATTACCGAAATTAGTACCCAATGGAAGCATTCCCGGTTTGACTTCATATCGTCCTTGGGTCAATGGAAAGTATTCGGCGGCTTCAGGCAGTCCGTTCGCCTCAGTTGCGATCGCGTGTCCTAAATCTACACTCATTGGGCCGCTCTCCCAACGGCTTGGCTGGGACGTTGCTCCGGCCTGACCCTTTGCTCCAGGCCAACGCCCGCGATCGCCCTGAATCATGAAGCCCCCCCTCTAAAACTCGCAACCTGATTGCGCCCAGCCGCCTTAGCCGTATAAAGATGGGCATCGGCCTGGGCAACGAGTTCACTCACCGCATGACTTAGCGTTGGAACAATCGTGGCAACACCAATGCTCACCGTCACAACGGTACTAACTAGGGATTTTTGATGGGGAATTTGGACAGAGCGCACCGCCAAACAAACCTGCTCACCCACTTGCACCGCCCCCTTTGCATCCGTATTCGGTAAGACGATCGCAAATTCCTCCCCCCCATACCGGGCAACTAAATCTGTTGATCGTTTAGTGCTTTTGGTCAACGCCAAAGCCACTTGCTGCAAACAGCGATCGCCCGCCTGATGGCCATAGCAATCGTTATACAACTTGAAGTGATCCACATCCAACAACAGCAAAGAAATAGGGCACTCCTCTCGGAGCGATCGCTGCCACTCCAGTTGCAAATACTCATCAAACCGCCGCCGATTAGCAATCCCCGTCAAGCCATCCAACCAACTCAGCCGTTGCAATTCCGTGTTGGCCTGTTGCAAAGCCAATTCCGCTTGTTTCCGTTCCGCAATTTCTAGATTCAATGTTTGGTTCAACGCATTGAGGGTTTCCGTGCGGCTGACCACCCGTGCTTCCAGATCTTCGTTAAACGCCTGAAGTAACCGATTCTGCTGATCCAAACTGAGAAACAACCGAAACACAGCCCGTGACAACAGTGCCAATTCATCGTGTCCTTCCAGAAGGGGAATTTGCATCGTCGTATCCCCCAGGCGAATGCGCTCTGCCGCGATCGCAATTTGCACCAACGGTTTCACGAGTTGCCCCGCCGCCCACGCCGTCATCGCCCCCGCCAAAACACCAATCACAACGCCCCAGATGAGAATTTCCCATTGTAACCACCGCGCCACCGCAAACGCCTCAGCCGTGGGTTGACGCACCAACACCGTCCACCCCAAGCCTGAATAGGAGCGAAACCCCGCTGTTTTAGCATAGCCCGTCAAATAGGCCACGCGATCGGGCCACACTTCAACAAGATACCCAGAAGCCCGTTGTTGCGCCGCCTGAAAACTACCAAGCTGCCCCCAGTTATCTGCCGTCTCCGATGGCACTGCCGCCGAGGTATCTGGCCCAGAGTCTACCGATTTGGCGAGGTGCGGGGCAAGCAACACTTTGCCATCCCGTGCCAAAATGATAATCTCAACCCGGTGCGACGCTTGAAAGGGTTGCAAGATGTCGTCACGGAGATTTTCAGCCCACTGCCAATACAGATGCGCCCCCAACACTCCGACCCGATGCCCCGTCGCATCGGCCACAGGCGTAACCACATCTAGAAAACGCAACGGCTCCCCCGTTCGACTAGGATTTGGCAACAATCGGGCCAATAGTTTTGCACTATGCACATCCAACACTTTGGGTTGAATTTTGCCTTGAATAAACCACTCCCGTTGAGCAACGGATTTGCCCTCTAAAAGTTGATTCGTACTCGCAACAACAGTGCCGTTGATATTCGTTAGACCAATCCAGGCATAATCTGGGTAAGCCTGCCGTAGTTTATTAAGCAACACCCGTTTACCGGCCAAGGGTTGATCTGGCTCGCGAACAGCATCAAGCAATGCGAGGGCTTGAATTTCTTGGAAATAGCCATATAGCCCCTGATCAAGACTTGCCGTCATTTGGCGGGCCAACTGTTCCATAAATTTGCCTTCATCGTGGCGGACTTGGGTTTCACTGATATGGCCCACAATTGCCGCTAGCAAGAGGAAACAGAATAGGAGGATACTAGAAATCGTCAGTCCTAAGCGAACTCTAAAGCTCCGCCGAGGGTGCAAGGATGTAAGGCAGTCCCAAAGCTGCGGCATTGAGGATGTGGCGAATGAAAGCTTTGGTCTCATTATGCCCTGATTAGTGAGGAGAATGAGTATGGGTGCAGCGAACCAATTGCAAAACTACATAAACGGTCAATGGCAGGCCGCGACGACCACTGAGGTGTTGGGGATTGAAAACCCGGCGACGTTGGAATGGTTGGGGGCGGTGCCGTTATCCACTGCGTCTGAGGTGGAACAGGCGGTACAGGCGGCAACGGCGGCGTTGGCAGGGTGGCGACGGACTCCGGCGGGCGATCGCATTCAGCCCCTCTTTCAGCTAAAAGCCTTGCTGGAGGAGCATTTGGAAGATTTAGCCCAAACCATCACGCGGGAATGCGGGAAAACGTTGGCCGAGTCGAGGGGAGAATTGCGACGGGCGATCGAAAATGTGGAAGTGGCCTGTGGCATTCCGCTGTTGCTGCAAGGGGTGAACTCGGAGGATATTGCCAGGGGTATTGATGAATTTATGATTCGGCAACCGTTGGGGGTGGTGGGGATTATTTGTCCGTTCAATTTTCCGGGGATGATTCCCTTTTGGTTCATGCCCTACGCGATCGCCTGCGGCAACACTTGCATCATCAAACCGTCGGAAAAAGTGCCCCTGACGCTGCAAAAAATCATCACCTTGATGGCCCAAACCGACTTACCAGCAGGGGTGGTCAATCTGGTTCACGGCACCAAAACCGTGGTGGATGCCATGCTCGACCATCCGGCCATTCGGGCGATCAGTTTTGTCGGTTCCACCCCGATCGCGAAGTATGTCTACAGCCGAGCCGCCGCCAATGGCAAACGCGCCCAATGCCAGGGAGGAGCCAAAAATCCGGTGATTGTGTTGCCCGATGCAGATATAACGACGACCACGCGGATCATGGCCGACAGCGCCTTTGGGTGTGCGGGGCAACGGTGTTTAGCAGCCTCGATCGCCATTACCGTTGGGGAAGCCAGCCAAACCTTTACCGAGGCGATCGCTACCGCAGCCGCCGCGCGCCAAGTGGGCTATGGCCTGGAAGACGGCGTGCAAATGGGGCCAGTCATCACCGCTGAGAGCAAAGCCCGGATTGAACACTTAATTCAAACGGGGATCGATGCTGGAGCCACGGCCCTAGTGGATGGGCGCAATCCTCAGATTTCTGACTACAAACGCGGCCACTTTGTCCGCCCGACCATTTTGCAAAACGTTGACCCGACGGGGGAAATTGCCAAAACCGAAATCTTTGGCCCGGTGCTGAGTCTCATTGCAGTGAACACCATTGATGAGGCGATCGCCCTCGTCAACCAGGGACAGTACGGTAACATGGCCTGTTTGTTTACCTCCAGTGGGGCCGCTGCCCGGAAGTTCCGCTATGAGGCCGAAGCGGGCAATATTGGGATCAACATTGGCGTGGCCGCGCCAATGGCCTTTTTTCCCTTCAGCGGGTGGAAAGAGAGCTTTTTTGGCGACTTGCACGGCCAGGGCCAACACGCGGTGGAGTTTTTCACCCAAACCAAAGTCGTGGTGGAACGCTGGCAAGACTGGACGCGCCAATTCTGAGCACCAGGTTAACGCTGATCGGGCGATCGCAGCGGGCGCACCGTGCGGATGGCTGTGGCCCGACGAAACTCGTTCTGTTGTATCAACCGTTGATACACCGCTTCAGCCGTGGCTGGCTCCAACAGCAAACACCAAACCTGGGGTTTCCCGTGATACCGACAGCGATCGCCCACCCGCGTCGGGGGAAAATTGGCCTGTTGCACAAACCGTTGAAAGGCTTGGCGTTGCCCGCTAGACAGTTGCGCCTGATCCACCATCACCAGCTTCAGCACCCCAGGCGGGGCACCCGCGATCGCCGGAGGACAACACCAGCCCAGCGCGATCGCCCCAGCCAACCCCCACCCAACCCAACCCGCCTGAGACTGTCCCATCGCCTTTACTCCCTATCTGCAAGCAACTCAATACCAATGATTTCCGACAATTTAATACATTTGTACTAAAAAAATCAAGTCGGGGCGGAAGCAATTTAGGCTGGGTGCAAGCCGAAAATGTAAACTATTGCTGCGATCGCTATCCGAATGGTCAAATTTCTTTAGAAAATGTGGGGCTAAGATTCGACATTATCGAAGGAGAAGTCAATTGTTTACTTCAACTTTATTAGCCGTTGCCGTTAGAAGCGCAGATTGGTCGCCCTCGGTTGCAATTGTCATGATCATTTGCAACATCATTGCCATCGCGATCGGGAAATTTACCATCCAACACAAAAACGTTGGGCCAGGGCTACCTGCCTCCAACTTGTTTGGCGGCATGGGTTTGGGCGCATTGCTCGGCACCACTGCCTTTGGTCACGTTCTTGGGGCAGGGGCTATTTTGGGCCTGACCAACATCGGCGTACTTTAAATTCTTTGGATTTACATACTGCATTGATTTCCTCAGCGAGTCAGGAAGCTGTTTTCCTGGCTCTTTTTGCGTCACTATCGGCGCGTGTGGCCCGATTATTGTGCTCCCCAATTATTGTGATCTCCACTTGTTGTCACCAACCCTATGAACGAACCGCTTAAACTTGTCACAATTTACACCGACGGCGCATGTCAGGGAAATCCTGGCCCCGGCGGCTATGGCGCAGTGCTGCTATTTGGCGAGCACCGCAAAGAGATATCTGCCGGATATCGCCTCACCACCAACAACCGCATGGAAATGATGGGCGCGATCGCCGCCTTACAAACCCTCAAATCTCCTTGCAAAGTTAACCTGTATTCCGACTCTCAATACGTGGTCAATGCCATTAAGCAAGGGTGGGCCAAGAAATGGCGGGCCAATGGGTGGATGCGGAACAAAACGGATAAGGCCGTCAACCCTGATCTGTGGGCACAATTGCTAGACGAGTGCGATCGCCACCAGGTCAGTTTCTTTTGGGTCAGAGGCCATGCGGGGAACGTGGAAAACGAACGGTGCGATCGCCTCGCCGTCGCCGCCGCCAGCCAACCCGAACTCCCCCCCGACCCTGGCTACAAGCCCTGACCAATCGCCGCTAAATTCCCTCATCCCGCCCACCCATGTTTCGAGTCGTCACCCATAACGTAGACCAAACCTTCGATCGCTGGACAGATGCCCTCGATGCCGCCAGAGCCTTAATGCCCAGTTGCAAGCGGTGGACTCAGGACATTCGGATTTTCCTTTGCGATGAACTGGTTTGGCTCTACAGCCGCGAACATAAATACCCCAAATATATCGGCCCTGGTACTTACAACCTCCTGGCCAAGCTGTTTATCCAAGAGGCAATGGAAGCCGACAACCCAGACACCGCCAGCGACGACGATCGCCCCTCCAATGCTGAATGACGGCGATCGCGAGTCTTTTTGCCCAAGGTTTCCCAAGAGCAATTGTTGTTCACGGTTCATCGGTCCGTGAGTCTCGGTCGCATTCAAGGGGTTGTCAATGGCTGCACAACCAACAATGCACTCCCCGCCGTCACCTCAAGCCGCCAAATAGGGGTAATCGGTATAGCCTTCCGGGCCAGAGGAATAGAACTTGCTCGGTTCGGGCGCATTCAGGGGGGCTTTTTGGGCAAAGCGATGGGGGAGATCTGGATTGGCCAAAAAGGCTGTACCAAACGCGATCGCATCCACTTGACCGTTAGCGATCGCCGCTGCCGCCTCTTCTGCCGTATAGCCTGTATTCCCCACTAAAACTCCGTTGTAGGCGGCGCGCATGGGAGTCATCACATCGCCTTGTTGCTCGCCCAGAAAATCAGCCCGCATCACATGGAGATAGGCCAGGTTGTAGTCGTTGAGGCGAGTGGCTAACCAGGTGAAGGTCGCGATCGGGTCACTATCGATCATGCTGTTGTAGCTGTTGAGCGGCGAAAGTCTTAAACCCACGCGATCGCTACCCCAAACGGCGATCGTCGCCTCTACCACTTCCAACATCAAACGGGCACGATTTGCAACCGCACCACCATAAGCACCACTCCGCTGATTGCTCCCATCCCGCAGGAATTCATCCAACAAGTAACCATTGGCACCGTGAATTTCGACTCCATCAAAGCCAGCCATTTTTGCATTTTCAGCCGCAGACCGGAACCCAGCAATAATCGCGGAAATTTCGTCATCCTCCAACGCACGCGGAGTGACATAAGGAACTTTCCCTTCTGGCCCATGAAATTCGTCGTTGGTAATCGGAATCGCACTGGGAGCCACCGGAATTGCGCCGTTATTCAACAACGGGTGACACGCCCGCCCCCCATGCCAGAGTTGAAGAAATATCTGCCCTCCTTTGGCATGGACGGCATCCGTGACTTGCTTCCATCCCGCCACCTGAGCCTCATTGTGAATGCCAGGATCAGCGCCAAAGGCCGAACAACCGGGCATCACCGCAGTTGCTTCGGCAATGATCAAGCCAGCACTCGCCCGCTGACTGTAATACTCGGCCATCAAGGGCGTGGGCACATGATCGCGATCGGCGCGGCACCGAGTGAGAGGAGCCATAAGAATGCGATTTGGCAGCTTTAAAGCACCGACTGGCAGCGGGGAAAAGAGGTGAGATAAGGACATGCAAAACAACCCAAATTGATGGTGGGATTAGTTTAACTCATTGCATTCTTAAGCAGCCTCGCCTAAGTAGGTAATAACATCGCTTGGCAAAATACATAAGTAGGTGCCCAAGAAAACACACCCTGCATGCTGGCGATCGCCCCTAGCCTAAGAGCGATCGCACCAGACTTTATTCCCATAAAAAATCCATTGCTGAAGAGCAGGTCTTGCAGTAGAGAAAGTCCCTTACAAAATTGGCGATCGCGCTCCAACGGTGAAGTTGTGCGGCGGCAGATAACCCTGAACTCTCACCGACAACATTTGTCCCCGTCCGCACCAACGCAGTGTTAGGCTGTCTCGCTACCTGCTGATTGTGGCATCGACTCGATCAATGCTCTTAGCACTTTATTGACTGATTCAGGCGTTGTAAAAACCTGAGCCACATCCTCATCCAAAACTACGACTGTTAATTTCTGTGTTTTGTGACCAGCAGCAAATCGATTGGGTTTCGCCTTCTCGTAATCAAACTGATACTCAGGTGAAAGTTCGTCTTCAAAATTTTGTGTCTGATCAGAGGGCGTTCTGCTCATAATCCTCACGCTCATTGCGGGTAGCTAGACGGGCACTGATAATACGGACGTTACCAGATCGCGCAGTAAAAGCAATTAACAGCAACCGATTTTGCCGAGAGTGACCAATAATGATTTCTCTCTGTTCATCTACAGAGTGAGCCTCATCATCGAAGATGACCGCCAGAGGGTTATCGAATACGGTTTTGGCTTCTTCAAAGCTGACACCATGTTTCTTCAAATTACTGACGGCTTTCGACTGATTCCACTCAAACTTCATGCTTAGATCATACCTGATTGTTCAAGGAGTGTAGGAATCTAGCACAGAGGCTTGCCCTCTCAGCAATAAGCTCCCCAGCCTCAGACAAGAAGGTATAGTATTCAAATCGATATAACGCATCTAACTGATTTGCAGAAGAAAGTTTTTGATGAAGTAGTTCGTTAATTTTTTATTTATAGTCTTTCATGGGTGTATTGTACTGTGCAGTCGTCTGAGCCACCTCCAAGGAAGTTATTAGATCAAGTTCGCGATGCTATCCGTTTAAAGCATTACTCCTATCGCCCTGAAGAAACCTATGTGCAGTGGATTCGTCGGTATATTTTGTTTCACAACAAGCGACATCCTCACGAAATGGGGGTCGCAGAGATTGAAGCGTTTCTAACCTATCTGGCTGTGCAAGAAGGGGTAGCGGCATCTACCCAAAATCAAGCATTGAGTGCGATTTTGTTTTTGTGTCGTCAGGTTTTGCAGTTGCCTTTAGATGACCGAATTGAGGCAATTCGAGCCAAACGATCGCGGTCATTACTAACCGTGTTGACCAAAAAGGACGCGATCGCGAGAATATCTTTAATCGGCAGACTTTTTGTGCAGGTTTTGTCTGGCCGCAATTATGTCAACCAATTGTTCAGATGAATGCACCTCAACCCCATCTTGACGGACGCGATCTGCAAGGGCATAAAAGGCGACATTATCTTCTCGGTGCTGAAGAACATACGCTCTTAGTTCAGCAATAGTCATCTTGGCAAAGTCCGGCTTGGTCATAAAACTTTTCTGCCTCCGTTGCGATCAATTTCAATCACGATGTCTTCCCCTGCGATTACCACAATATTGCTTGTTCGTTCATCAATTCTAACCAAGTGAATGGACTGATACAGGGTGGTGAGTTGATTGCAAACTCGGAGAAGTTCTAAAAGTTGTGCAGAAGATGGGTGAATTGGGTTGCTCATCTTACGAAAAAGGGGAAAGCAAAGGCTCTCCCCAAAAATATCACCGTGATGATAGGTCGATTTAGATACTTAGATTATTCGATGCCTTCGATGCGGTCTTCGACTTCTTGGTAGAGTTCGCGGAGGCGATCGAGGTTTTCTTCGCTGGTTTCCCAGTAGCCGCGACCGTTGGCTTCCAGCAGCGTCGTCACCATCTTACGGAACGAGTTGGGGTTGAGGTTCATCAACCGCTTGCACATTTCTTCGTCTTTGAAGAACGTGGTGTTGGTGTCCTCATAGACCCAGTTATCCACCGCATCAGCAGTCGCCGACCAGCCCATCGTGTTCACCAAGCGCTTCGACAGTTCGCGCACCCCTTCGTAGCCGTGGGAGAGCATCCCTTCGTACCACTTGGGATTCAGCAACTTGGTGCGGGAATCGAGGCGCACTGTTTCCGACAGCGTGCGGATTTGGGCGTTGGCGGTGGTGGTGTCTGCCATGTAGGCGGCAGGCTTTTTGCCATCATCCCGGAGCCGCGCCACGATCTTGGTGGGGTCGGAGTCGTAGTAGTGGGACACATCGGTGAGGGAAATCTCCGAGGAGTCGAGGTTCTGGAAGGTGACATCCGCTGTTTTCAGCGATGCCTTGAACAGATCTTCGTTTTGCTCCATCATGCCGGGGTTGTCGGAGGAGAAGGCAAAGCCCTTGCGGGAAAGGTACATATTTTGCAGTTCTTCCTCGTTTTCCCAGGTGCCGTTTTCCACGGCCAGGTTGATGTTGCTGGAGTAGGAGCCGGAGGCATTGGAGAAGATGCGGGTGGCGGCTTGCCGGAGATCCAGACCCAGTTCTTCGGCTTGCTGCAAGGCGTGCTTGCGGACAAAGTTCATTTCCAGGGGTTCCTCGGCTTCGGCGGCCATTTTGACGGCTTTGTCGAGGAGAGCCATTTGGTTGATGAACAGGTCGCGGAATACGCCGGAGCAGTTAACCACGACATCGACGCGGGGACGACCCAGTTCTTCCAGGGGAATCAATTCCAGTTTGTTGACCCGTCCGAGGGAGTCGGGCACGGGCTTTACACCGACCATCCACATGATTTGGGCGAGGGATTCGCCGTAGGTTTTGATGTTGTCGGTACCCCAGAGGACGCAGGCGATGGTTTCGGGGTAGTTGCCGCCGTTTTCTGCCGCTTGCCGATCTAGGAGGCGATCGACGACGATTTTCGCAGACTTGACCGCTGCCGCCGTGGGGATGGATTGCGGGTCGAGGGCGTGGATGTTCTTACCCGTGGGCAGAACATCGGGGTTGCGAATCGGGTCGCCGCCGGGGCCGGGGGTGATGTACTGCCCCTCCAGTCCGAGCAGCAGTGCGCCCAGTTCATTATCGGCAACCACTTGCTTGAGGCAGAACTGGAGGTATTCAAACAGGGGTTTGAGGGCTTCCACATCCACCTGGTTGAAACCGAGGTTATGCAGGGCGGCTGTCCAGGGTTCTTTTTTGCTGCCGCCAAAGCTGAACAGGTTGCCCAACATGGAGGTGCGGGAAACACGGCCTTCGGCATCGACTTGGGCGTGCACCATTGCGGTGACGGCGGCGCGAACGGCCTGGTTGATGGTGTTCAGCAGACTGACATCCAGCAATACCCCCCGATCGCTGTTCGCATAAATCTCATCAATGTCGCGGCGGATGCTGTTGGCGATGATCCGTTGCAGGCTGAGGATGCCCTCTTCTTCCCGATCAAGGCCAGAAATGTTGACCAGGGTGGCGATCGCTTCTTCGGCAGTCGGGGGTTTGCCAACAACGTGCAACCCACAGGGCAACAGGCGGGATTCGATCTCCATCAGTTTGATGTAGATTTTGCCGACGATGTTATCCCGTTCTTCCGAGGACAGATCAGCGGCATTGATTTCTGGCAACGCCACATCCTTATCCAAGTTGCAGATGCGGGCTTTGTCCATGATCGTATCGACGATCTGCACGCCACGCCCCGTATCCTTCAGGGTTTGGTAGGAGCTAATTAATTCGCTCAGTTCCTTCAAGCCCTTGTACAACCCAGCATTTTCAGCGGGCGGAGTCAGATAGCTGATGGTTTCGGCGTAGCTCCGGCGCTTGGCGATCGTCGCCTCCGAGGGATTATTTGCAGCGTAGTAGTAGAGGTTGGGAATGGTGCCAATCAGACTATCGGGGAAGCACTCGCCGGACATCCCAATTTGCTTACCAGGCATAAATTCCAGCGAACCGTGGGTGCCAAAGTGCAGCACCGCATCGGCTTTCCAGATTTGCTCCAGGTAGGTGTAGTAGGCGGCAAAGCCGTGGTGGGGGCTGGCCGATCGCGAGAACAGCAGCCGCATGGGGTCGCCTTCATAACCAAAGGTGGGCTGAACACCGATAAACACATTCCCAAAGGACTTGCCGTACACCAACAGGTTTTGGCCGTCGGTATTCAAATGGCCCGGTGCTGGCCCCCAGGAAGGAATCAGCCGTTCATAGTAGGGCGTTAACCGCTCGTACTCTTCCACCGACATCTTGTAGGCGATGTTGAGTTCGGGGCTGTTGTATTGAGCCTGGGCATTGTGCAACACCTCCAGCATCAACTGCTCTGGGCCTTCCGGCAGATCTTGCACGTCGTAACCATTGTCATGCAGGGCTTCCATCACTTTATAAATGGAGCCAAACACATCCAGGTAAGCGGCGGTGCCCACATTCCCTTTGTCCGGTGGGAAGCTGAACACGGTAATGGCTACACGCTTATGGAGTTTGGGTTTGCGGCGCAAATTGGCCCACTTCATCGCTCGTTGCGCGATCGCTTCCACCCGATCTTGCAGGGCGATCGCCTTCCCCGTTGCGCCATCCCGCCCCGACAAAATAATCGGTTCAATCCCACCGTCTAATTCCGGCAACGCAATTTGCAAAGCGACCTGAATGGGATGCAAACCGAGTTCACTCTCCTGCCATTCTTCCGTCGTTTGGAACACCAGGGGCAACGCCACCATATAAGGCCGATTCAACCGCTTCAGAGCTTCGATCGCCTTGGGATGATCTTGCCGCGCAGGGCCACCCACCAGGGCAAACCCAGTCAGCGACACCACTACATCCACCAACGGAGTCGAAGCATTCAGAGGATCGTAGAAAAACGCATCCACGGGTTTGGAAAAGTCCAACCCACCCGCAAACACTGGAATCACCCGTGCGCCCATCGCCTCCAATTCCGAGATCATGGCGACGTAATGCGCGTCATCCCCCGTGACCAGGTGCGTCCGTTGCAGCACCAGCCCCACTGTGGGCACCAGCGGGTCTTGCATTTCATCAGGAATGTCGCGACGGGAGTTATGCCAGTTCAGATATTCCTTCACGTCTTCAAACATCTGGGTCGCCATTGGGTGCCAGATGCCCAGGTCAGGGTAGGTTTGCGGGTCTTGGTAAACCATCGCCCCGATCGCCTCTTCCCCTTTGAAGACATACTTATCTGCCAGCATCAACAGAAAGTTTTGCAGGTTGTCTGAGTTGCCCCCCAGCCAGTATTGGAAACTCATCATAAAGTTGCGAGCATCCTGGGCTTTTTCCACCGGGAGGTATTTCAGCACCGTCGGCAGGGTTCGCAACAGCTTCAGCATGGCATCCTGGAAACCAGCCCCAGACTTCTCCTTGCGCTTTTTCATGAAATTGGCAATCACACTTTTGGACTGCCCAATTTGCGAGAGGGAGAAGCTACCCATTTTGTTCAGGCGCATAACCTGGGGCATGGAGGGGAAGACCACGGCCACATCCAGGCGATCGCGATGGGGTTCCACTGCGGCCACCAACTTATCAGCCAGATCTTCCAGAAAGATCAACGAGGCAATGAAAATGTTGGCTTCGGCAATGTCGCGTTTAAATTCCTCGTAATTCTGCGGGTCGCGCAGTTCTTCAATCAGATAGCCACTGATTTCGATCGCAACACTGGGATGGTCTTGGTTAATCAAACGAACAGCCGTAGAGAGAGAGCTTTGGTACTGAGGCTCTAACACGACATAGACCACCTTCACCAGGCGACGACCGCGTAGGTCATCGGGGGCGATATGCCGAATGGTGGGCTTGACGTGAGTGAACATGCGGTTAGGCTCCTTATGATGCGATTTCAATCAACGAACGTCAGCAATCTAAGTCCGGTCATCGGTGCAGCCAACGCCGCAACGGGTTGCCCCATCAATCCAACAATCCGGCCCCAGAAAAAACGCAACAAAAGACAATCAACAACTGGATAAAAACCGTTTATGAACGGACGCTTTGTTAACGTTGCACAATAGTTGTTTTTACCAGAAAACCGTTACCACATGGGGATTTCATCGGTTATCTGACACAATTTGATAAACAGTCAGAAAGAAATATTTACAAAAATCAATGGGTAAGCCAGGGATGATTGTTAATTTGTATTAAAGTTTAATAATTTATTTGGAATCTATCCTTGATGAATTGAGGCGTTTGCGTTAACCCCTGGGCGTGGGCAAGCTGGAAGTCCCTGAGAAATAGGCGATCGCGCTTAAGCCAGCATGGTGGGCTAGCCGGAAAAAGACGATTTCTCTGTTTTTTGGGGTGTTTGCGGCAGTATTTGACAGCGATGGAAGCCCTCCTGGAGCGATCGCCTTGGTACGCTACGGAAGACTGCTTCCTGATGCGACGATTGCTCCAGCCCGTCTTGCTGTCAAGGTTTGAGCGCCTTAACAGTTCACGTTCTAGCCTCCAAGTTTATAAGGGCCAGCCTACTCGGATGAATGCAATGGAGCCACAGGCAACACAATACTGTACTGTGGTAGCGAGCGCAGAAGAGGGGCGGACATGGACATTGACCAGTTAAAGGGGCGCGTGCGATCGCTGATGGTGGGCGTGATTGGCAGTCTGAGTAGTATGCTGTTAGCCTCAATGACCCAGGCCCAAATGATCCCCGATGCCACATTGAATACACAAACCTTTGGGGCGTGTGACGGCAGCGGCGGTATTTGTGGCATCACCAGTGGCACCGAGCGGGGCCGCAACCTTTTCCACAGTTTCCAGCAGTTCTCATTGCCCAATGGAGATGTCGCCGCATTCTTCACCGAACCGACCATCCAAAATGTCATCGTGCGCGTCACGGGGATTGGACAACCCTTTGTTTCCAATATTAACGGGGCGATCGCCACCTTCGACAACACCTTCAACCTTGCACCCCGCAATTTCTTTCTCCTCAACCCCAATGGGATCGTCTTCGGGCCAAATGCCAGAGTGTTAGTCGGTGGCTCGTTTCTAGCCAGCACCGCCGAGCGAATGCTGTTTCAAGATGGAACGATATTGGAGACCCGCGATCAGACCGTAGCCCCGCTGTTAACCGTCAGTGTGCCGACAGGCTTGCAAATGGGTCAAACCCCTGGCCCGATTCAATCCAAAATGCAAATTGGCGCAGTTAACAGTCGTTACACGGACTTGGCACTGATAGGAGGGGATATCATCTTAGACAACTCCTCCATTTATACGGGAGAACAGCGCCTAGAACTCAGTGGCCTCGGTGCCAATAGTACCGTTGGCTTACAGTTAAATCAAGACGACCTGAGTTTGGTGCCTACGCCCACTGCCGCACGCCGGGATATTTATCTGACCAATGAATCAATCTTGATTGCAGGCACCAGCCAAGGCGGTGGCTCGATTGGGGTGACAGGCCGCAATCTGATCCTTGATCGCGACAGTCTGATTTTGGCGGGTATCTTGTTTGGCATTGACAATGCCGTGACGAATCAAGCGGGGGACATTCGGGTTGACCTAACTGAAAGCTTGGCAATTAGTCAAGGCAGTGGCATTGCCAACTTGGTTGGCAGCGACGCAAGCGGACAAGGCGGCCATGTCCAGATTCGGGCGAAGGATATACTGCTACGCGATCGCGCCGAGATCCAGGCTGCAACCTATGGCACTGGCAGTACAGGTGATATACAGATCATCACCAATACCCTAACGCTGGATAATAGTGCGATCGGTATCCTCGTGGCTGACACTGGCAACGGGCAGGGTGGCAATGTCACCATCCAGGCAGACTCCGTTGCGCTCATAAACGGCTCAAGCCTTTCCTCCAACACAGCGGGTCTGGGAAATGCCGGAAACGTGCAAATCACCGCCCAATCCATGCAGCTAAGCGGCACCGCACCCGACGGTATCGCCAGTGGTATTGCCAGCCAAGTCGGCCCTACAGGCATTGGCAATAGCGGCAGCATCATGCTTCAAACCGATACCCTGACCGTAACAGACGGTGGCGGCATCGCTGCAAGCACTTTTGGCAGAGGGAATGCCGGCAATGTGCAGATTAAAGCAGATACCATTGCCCTGGATCGCACAGTACCCAACGGGTTCGGAACGAATGGCATCAATAACCAAGTCGGCCCCACAGGCATTGGGCAGGGTGGCGATGTCACTATTGAAGCAAACCGCCTCACCCTCACCAACGGGGCCGGAATTTCTGTGAACACCTTGGGGCAGGGGGATGCCGGAAATATTCGGATAGCGGCCAGCGAGATTACCCTGGATGGCGTTGGCCCCAATGGTGAAGGGACTCCCATCAGCAGCCAAGTTGGACAAACCGGCATTGGTCGAGGGGGCAATGTCTCCATTCAAGCAGAGTCCCTCACTGTCAAGAATAGTGCCGCCATTAGTGCAGGGACTTTTGGGCAAGGCGATGCTGGCGATGTGCAAGTTACAGCCACCACAATTAGCCTGGATGGTGCTGCCAGCAATGGTGTTGGCGCTAGCGGGATTGGTAGCCAAGTTGGACGGACGGGGATTGGGCAGGGTGGCAATGTCGCGGTACAAACCAATAGTCTCTCTATCACCAACGGGGGCGGCATCTCATCGAGTACGTTTGGCCGGGGGGATGCTGGCAATGTAGCTGTCACCGCTAAGACTATTACCATTGATGGCACGACACCCAATGGGCAGTTTGTGAGCGGGATTGGCAGCCAAGTTGCACCAACTGGGTTTGGCTCTGGGGGCGAAGTTACTATTCAAACTGACTTTCTTACAGTGACGAACAAAGCGGTGGTTAGTGCGAGTGCGCTGGCCAATGGCAGTGCCGGAAACGTTAACATTACCGCGCACACTATCCAATTAGATGGTGGTGGTATTGTCGCTTCTGCGGTTTCTGGGAGTGGAGCCAACATTACTCTCAATATCAGGGATTCGTTGGTAATGCGACGCGGGAGTCAGATTTCTACCAGTGCTGGTTTGGCTGGAACAGGGGGAGATGGTGGCAACATCACAATTAATATTCCCAAAGGATTTATTATTGGCTTGAAATTTGAAAACAGCGATATTACGGCAAATGCGTTTACGGGCAGCGGCGGTCGGGTCAATATTACGGCTCAAGGGATTTTTGGTTTACAGTTTCGGCCCAAGCTGACACCGTTTAGCGATATTACGGCCAGTTCTGAGTTTGGTATTAATGGGGTGGTGACGTTAGATCTACCTAATGTTGACCCCAGCCGGGGCTTGGTGGCGTTGCCCGTGAACTTGACGGATACGACGCAGCAGATCGATCGCCGGTGCACCTCCCGGCAGGGGCGGGCTAGTTCTTTTGTGGTGACGGGGCGGGGCGGGGTGCCTGCCAGTCCTAGCGATGTCTTGAGTGATGAGGCTGTGGTGACGAATTGGGTGACAGTGAGTGGGGTGAGTGGGGCACAACCAGAACCCAGCACCACGACCAGCGATAAGCTCCAACCCATTGGGAAAGCGGAGGTGATTGTGGAGGCGCAGGGCTGGGTGATGGAGGCGGATGGTCAAGTGCAATTGGTGGTGGCGGGGCGGGGAACGAGTCCGGCGATCGCGCCTTTGGCTGTGCTGGAATGTCCCTAGGGGTGGATACTGGTAAGAGGCTCGTTGTCGGAATATTAGGTATGGCTGGTTTCATGCTCAAGGTTTTGGGGCTGTCGCTGGGGTTATCCTGGCTGATTAAGTACGGTGGGCCTTATTTGCCTGTGACTGGAACCGATGCGATCGCGCTGGTGGCGGTGTTGTTACCGAGTATACTGATGGCGATCGCGCTGGGCTGGCGGTGGCAACAAAGGAGTTCGTCGTGAAACTGGGGCAATGGATCGCGCTGCTGACAATTGTGGCGGCGGCTTATGTGTTGTGGCAAATCAAAGACATTCTGCTCAATATTTTTGCGGCGGTGGTGCTGGCCAACAGTTTAAATGTGCTGGCCTTGAGTTTGCAACGACGGTTAAAGTGGGGGCGATCGCTGGCGGTATTAGCTGCTGTATTTTGCTTAATTGGCTTCACAATTGCCTTTTTTATTTTGGTGGTGCCCGCGTTTGCGAAGCAGTTGCAAGACATTTATATTTTGGTGCCTCAAGGCATTGAGCAGTTTAATACTTGGCTCGATTCACTCAATCGCTGGGTGCCAGCGTCCATTCGGGAATACGTCCCCGATGTTAACAGTATTCTTCAACAGGTTTTACCCGTTCTCAATCGAGTCTTGGGCGGGTCATTTGCCTTTTTCTCCAGCTCTCTTGGCACAGTGCTCAACATTTTGCTGATTGTAGTCTTAGGCTTAATGTTTTTAATTGATCCAACGACCTATCGAAATGGTTTTATTCGGCTTTTTCCTTCCTTCTATCGCCGCCGTGTTGATGATATTTTGACGCAATGCGAACGGGCACTCGGTCAGTGGATTGGTGGTGCGCTAATCAGTATGAGTGTGATTGCTGTTTGTAGTACGGTGGGCTTGTATTTTATTGGCGTACCCGCAGCGTTGGCCAATGGGATTCTGGCGGGTTTGCTCAATTTCATTCCGAATTTGGGGCCAACATTTAGTATTGTGCCACCGATGGCGATCGCCCTGATTGACTCTCCCGCAAAATCCTTGTTGGTGCTCGGTCTTTATATAGGAATTCAGCAATTTGAAAGCAATTTGTTAACGCCGTTTGTGATGGCTCAACATGTGAACCTGATGCCTGCTGTCACGCTATTGGCCCAGGTCTTTTTTGCCACCGTTTTCGGATTTTGGGGATTACTCCTGGCCCTGCCGTTGGTGGTTGTCTGCCAAATCTGGATTCGTTGTGTCTTGATGGAAGATGTGATGGATCGCTGGCAAACGCCCATGCCCCACCTGGCCAATGGTGGCCCCCCATCAGAGGATCAGGCTCCTGTGATGGCAGTATCTCCAACCGCGCCTACTTCAGACAGCAATTTTCAACCCATTGATACGCCTCATGCCATCGTCGAAGCGACACCAGAGCAGCCACCACAGTCAGAGCGATCGCCAGAATAACCACCAGGAGCAAGCAAATGGGGCGAACACTGCAAGCCTTGATTTTTGATGTGGATGGAACTTTGGCTGACACAGAGCGCGACGGGCATCGCGTGGCGTTCAATCGAGCCTTTGCAGAGGTGGGCCTGCCGTGGGAATGGTCGGTGGAGCGATACGGGGCGTTGTTAAGTACGGGCGGTGGCAAGGAGCGGTTGCTGCGGTATATAGCCGAAGATCAGCCGACTTTTGTGCCCCAGCCAGAGGCCAAAACCTGGGCGGCGGCAATCCACCAGATCAAAACTCAGCATTACAAGCACATTATGCAAATGGGGTTAATCCCGTTGCGCCCCGGTGTGGCTCGGTTCATTCACGCTGCCCGATCGCAGGGTGTGCGGTTAGCGATCGCGACGACCAGTGCCCCCGCCAATGCGATTGCCCTCCTGGAAACGGCTTTTGCCCCCGAAGCGCCCCAATGGTTTGAGGTGATTGCAGCGGGGGATGTGGTCACGGCGAAGAAGCCGGCCCCGGATATCTATCGCTATGCCCTACAAGCCTTGGATTTAGCGCCAGACTGCTGTTTGGCGATCGAGGATTCCCACCAGGGTCTTATGGCCGCTACCCAAGCCGGCTTAAAAACAGTCATAACTCGCAGCCACTACACTCAAGATGAGGACTTTGCCGCCGCCGCCCTCGTGCTGGATCATTTGGGTGAACCAGAGCAACCGTTTACTGTGTTCTCAACACCTGCTCCCACCGCCACCTATTTAGATTTGCCCCTGGCGGAACAAATACTGACAGGCAATCTGGATGAGCGGGCATAAGGTCTGAGTTGCGTCAAAGCGAGGCGATCGCGGTATGGGTCAGCAATTAAGCGCCAAGACTGCCGTCACTCTCGCTGAGTTAAATCCAAATGCAACCGCAGCACGGGCGATGCGCGATCGCAACCTCCTGCACCAACCATGACACACCATACAAAACACAAAAAAGAGGTGCAGCGAACTACACCTCTCATTTCAAGTTCAGGGTATGTTGATCAGCTCAACCCGCTTTGGCCATTAGGCAAACAGACCATTGGCAGTCGCAACTACGTTATCGACCGTAAAGCCAAATTTCTCCATACAAACGCCGCCCGGAGCCGATGCCCCAAAGCGATCGATCGCCACCGTAGCCCCTGCCGAGCCAACGTACTTGCACCACCCCATGCTGATGCCAGCTTCCACCGAAACCCGCTTGGTGACGGCCTTGGGCAGAACAGATTCTTGGTAAGCCGCATCTTGAGCATCAAACAGTTCCCAAGACGGCATAGATACAACCCGGACTTTCTTGCCTTCAGCGGTGAGCTTTTCGGCCGCTTGCACACACAACAACACTTCGGAGCCAGTCCCAATCAAGATCAAGTCTGGAGTGCCGTCGCAATCGACAACGGTGTACCCACCCTTTTCAACGCCTTCAATGGAGCTACCAGCCAGGTTGGGCAGGTTTTGGCGAGAGAGTGCCAGGAGGGTGGGACGATTTTGGTTCGCGTTCATAATCGCCACCTTGTATGCCCCAGAGGTTTCGGTACCATCCGCTGGCCGGAGCACGGTCAAGTTCGGGATAGCCCGCAAAGAGGCCACGGTTTCCACAGGTTGGTGGGTAGGGCCATCTTCGCCCAAAGCAATGGAATCATGGGTCATCACCCAAATTGCGCCCACTTGAGCTAGCGCCGAGATCCGGATAGCCGCCCGCATGTAGTCGGTGAAGACTAGGAAGGTTGCGCCGTAGGGAATAAGGCCAGAGCCATGCAAGGCAATCCCATTACAGATAGCGCCCATGCCGTGTTCCCGTACCCCAAAGCGGAGGTTGCGGTTTTGGTATTGGCCTTTTTGGAAGTCGCCTTGGCCTTTCAGTTCGGTGAGGTTGGAGTGGGTCAGGTCAGCGGAACCGCCGAAGAGTTCCGGGAGGACGGGAGCCAGGGCATTCAAGCAAATTTCCGAATGCTTCCGGCTTGCCAGGGCTTTGTCTTCCGGGGTGTAAACGGGGAGGACTTTGTCCCAGCCTTCGGGCAGGGTGCGGGTAATCCGCCGTTCAAATTCGGCGGCATCTTCGGGGTATTTGGTTTTGTACTGTGCCCAGGTTTCTTGCCACTCCGCTTCGAGGCTGGCTCCGCGTTCCACGGCTTTCCGCATGTGGCCCAGAGCATCGTCAGGTACGACGAAAGCGTCGTAAGTCCAGCCCAAGTTTTCGCGGGTGAGTTTGTTTTCGTCTGCGCCAAGGGGGGCACCATGCACACCGGCAGTGTTGCTCTTGTTGGGGGAGCCGTAGCCGATGGTGGTGGTGACTTTGATTAAAGAAGGCTTATCCGTAACGGATTTGGCGGTCTCGATCGCCTGCGCGATCGCCCCCAGGTCACTGTCGCCATTTTCAACGTGCAGCACATGCCAACCGTAGGCTTCAAACCGCTTGCCCACATCTTCAGTGAAGGAAATATCTGTCGAACCGTCGATCGAAATGTGGTTGTCGTCGTACAGCGCAATCAGCTTGCCCAAGCCCAGGTGGCCCGCCAGAGAGCAAGCTTCCCCAGAGACCCCTTCCATGTTGCAGCCATCGCCCAAAATGACGTAGGTGTAGTGATCAACCAGGGTTGCATCGGGTTTGTTGAACTTTGCTGCCATGTGAGCTTCAGCCATTGCCAGCCCAACGCCATTCGCAATCCCTTGACCCAGTGGCCCGGTGGTCACTTCGACCCCAGGAGTTTCAAAGTTTTCGGGGTGGCCCGGAGTCCGCGAACCCCACTGGCGAAATTCTTTGATGTCATCCAGCGAAACGCTGTCGTAGCCAGCCAAATACATCAGGGCATACTGCAACATACAGCCATGACCAGCGGACAAGACAAAGCGATCGCGATTGAACCAGGCGGGATTTTTGGGGTTAAACCGCATGAACTGATCCCACAGGACAAAGGCCATCGGCGCAGCACCCATTGGCAACCCAGGATGGCCTGATTTCGATTTCTCTACCGCATCAATGGCGAGAAAACGAATGGAATTAACGCAAAGTTCTTCAAGTGTTTGAGTTGCAACAACCATGACTTCTACTCTACTGACGGGGTTAAGCGCTGAACCTAGACAAACCACGCGAAGGGGAAGGTAAATTCACCCGACACACAACTTAATCATGCCATCAAGTGGGCCAATAGGCAATAATTCCTATTGAGAAAACTAATGGTAGCCCACCCGAATTCGTGTTTTTTGCAATCATGCCACCATCCCAACAGGTGGGTAACTGGTGGCTGGCTCCAACAGAAATTGGAGGTTAAGGGGCAAATTTTTTGAAGGCTAAAGTGACATTGTGCCCACCAAATCCAAAGGAGTTTGACAACGCCACCTCGACTTGGTGCGCCCGACTGGTATTAGGAATGTAATCCAAATCGCAGTCTGGATCGGGGTTCACTAAATTAATCGTGGGTGGAACCCGGTCATTGGCGATCGCCATCACCGTGGCCACGGCTTCAATGCCACCTGATCCCCCCAACAAATGGCCAGTCATGGATTTCGTGGAACTGATCGCCACCTGGTAAGCGCGATCGCCCAAAGCCCGTTTAATGGCTGCCGTTTCCGTGGAATCATTCGCAGGCGTGCTGGTGCCGTGGGCATTGATGTAACACACCTGATCCGGCGTTAAGTTGGCATCCTTCAACGCTAAGGATATAGCTCTGGAAGCACCTTCTCCCCCTGGTACTGGCGAGGTCATGTGGTAGGCATCACAGGTCATGCCATAGCCCACAATCTCAGCGTAGATCGAAGCGCCCCGCGCGATCGCGTGCTCCATTTCTTCCAGCACCAAAATGCCAACGCCCTCGCCCATCACAAACCCATCCCGGTCTTTGTCAAAAGGCCGACTGGCATGGGCCGGGTCATCGTTCCGGGTAGACAACGCCTTACACGCCGCAAACCCCGCCAGCGACAACGGCGTAACCGCCGCCTCAGTGCCACCGCAAATCATGGCTTGGGCATACCCCTGTTGAACCAGCCGAAACGCATCCCCGATCGCGTTAGAACCCGCTGCACAGGCCGTTACCGAACAGGAATTTGGCCCCTTCGCCCCAAGCTGAATCGCCGTCAACCCAGCCGCCATATTGGCAATCATCATCGGGATCATAAACGGGCTACACCGATCCGGCCCTTTGGTGAGGTAGATCTCTTGTTGATCTTCCAAGACCTTCAAGCCGCCAATCCCAGTACCAATCAACACCCCAACTTGCTCGGCATTCAAATCATTAATGACTAGGCCCGCATTTTCAACCGCTTGCTTGCTCGCAGCAACGGCAAACTGAGCAAAGCGATCCATCCGTTTGGCTTCTTTGCGCTCCAGATAGGTCAGGGGATCAAACCCCTTAACTTCGCCCGCAATTCGACAATCATGCCGACTGGCATCAAACAGGGTAATCGGCCCGATGCCATTCCGGGCGGCCATTAGGCCATCCCAATACTCGGAGGGAGTGTTGCCGATTGGTGTGATTGCGCCCAGCCCAGTAATGACGACGCGCTTACGTTCAACATTTGCCATGATTTAACACAAGAGTTCAAAAACTCCAAACTCAGTCAATATGCAGGTGATTAAAACTGACAGACTCAGAGTTTTGTGGCGCTCAGTCGAGCACAGAGGCTTGAATGCAAAGGCCCCGGTGCCCAACCTAAAGTGCTCACCCCTCAGTCTGTTTTGAGGGTGCGGCGATCGCTAAGCGGCCACGACCTTGTTACTGATATAGTCCACCGCAGCTTGCACTGTGGCGATTTCTTCTGCCGCCTCATCAGGAATTTCGACGTTGAATTCTTCTTCCAAGGCCATAACCAGTTCAACGGTATCGAGGGAATCAGCACCAAGATCGTTGGCAAAACTGGCCTGAGGAGTCACTTCGCTTGCATCGACCCCCAATTGTTCAGCTACGATTTTCTGAACCTTTTCATAAATTTCTGTTTCGCTCATAAGCTTCCTCGCTGGATGCAGTGGCAATGACTCATGCCGGATGGTTTACGACACGCTCCAAAAAGTACCTATCTCGGTGTCATCATTAACGCGTAGATAGGTCATCCTAATTTGGGCATCTATTCATCTTATCTGATTAATGGGATCACACTAACTTGCATCAGGATGCTTTCTTGTTTCCAGAGCGAGGAAAAAGGCACAGGGGCACTGGAGCCGCTAGGCGATCGGGGCTGAGGTGCTTGATTTGGGAGCAAACGGGCCAACGGGAGGTCGGATGGGTAAACCAATCGCTGCACGATGGGATCGTCCCGCTCGCGTCAATCTGTGGCGCAGGCAGGGGCGGGTTTGGGGGTGGCTAGTGCTGCTGGGCCTGGTTTTGGGGATGCCGGGGTGTGCGAGTTGGAATCTGTGGTGGCAGCCAGAGCCAACGGAACCCTGGTTAACGCCGACTGAGTTGGCGGTGATTGTGAATCAAGCTGATCCGCTGAGTGGGCAAATTGCGGCGTACTACCAACAACAGCGGCAGATTCCCGAACGCAATATGATTTCGGTGAATTTTACCCCGGTTCGCCCAGAATTATCGCCGGCTGAGTTTGCCCAGCTTCAGCAGGCGATCGCCAAACAACTCCCGGCCTATATCCGGGCGTTTGTGTTGACATGGGCAGCCCCCTATCGGGTCGGCTGTATGTCCATCACCACAGCGTTTGCGTTGGGATTTGATCCGGCCTTTTGCGCCCAGGGTTGCCAACCGACGCGAGCCAGCCCTTACTTTAATAGTGACAGTCCGCAACCGCCGCAGACGATCCGCCCCACAATGGCGATCGCGGCGACGACCTTTGCCCAGGCCCAAGCCTTGATTGACCGGGGCATTGCAGCGGATGCCAGCAATCCCACAGGGACGGCCTATTTGGTCAGCACGAGCGATCGCCGTCGGAATGTGCGGGCCGGGTTTTATCCCAACGTGGTCGCGGCGTTGGCTCTGCGTTTTACCATCCACCGGGTGGACAATGATGCCTTGCGGGATAAAGCCGATGTGATGTTTTATTTCACGGGTTTGCCCCAGGTGGAACACCTCCAGACGAATCACTTTTTGCCCGGGGCGATCGCCGATCACCTCACCTCCTTGGGCGGAATGCTTACGGATAGTCCCCAAATGAGCAGCTTGCGCTGGTTGGAAGCGGGGGCCACCGGGAGCTATGGGGCCGTCGCAGAGCCGTGCAACTTTCCCGCCAAGTTCCCCAATCCTGGAGTCGCGATGGCTCATTATCTCAACGGAGACACCCTCATCGAAGCCTATTGGAAAAGTGTGGCATGGCCGGGACAGGGGATTTTTATTGGCGAACCTTTGGCGCGGCCCTTTGGGCGGCCTCGGTCGGGCCGTTAAGCCTCTGAACCCCGCCGAGTTGAGCATTGCGTCCTCCGGTTTTGGCGGATGCAAACCTGCTGTACTTGATACTGCGATCGCGGCCCAACGTGCTAATAATGAGGCAGGAATTGCATGGTTAATGTGTATGGAAGCGTTTGATCCGACCCCGCCCCCCTGGACTCAATCCGCGACCCATGCGGCAGAGTTTTGTTGTCCGGCGTGCCGTGCCAGCAGCAAAGCCGCCAAGGGGGTTTGGATTAATCGGCGATCGCCCGTTTTTACCGAAGACCATCGGCGCAAATGGCAAGAGTTTTATCGGTGTGAATGCGACAAAGTGTGGTGGGCCTGGAGCAGCGATCGCCCCCCCTCAGAACTTGCCAACCAGGAACGGGAACTCCCACCTCGGCCTTTTTTCAATCCCTTTGATGAATAATGAGTCGGAGGGCGCGATCGCCCTTCCCCACGGCCTTTCCCCAACCACAGGACGGTTTTCCTCCTCCACCAACCGCATGATCTACCCCGCTTTACCAAATCAACCCATTAGAGGAGATAAAGAATCGGTGAATTTGGGAAAGTTAAAGATGTAGATTTGAATAAGCCTTTATGTCGCATGTTCCTGGAGATAACATCCGTTCAGCCATTTCCCTGAGCCAAATCCTGCACCAAGTCATTGCATCCGGCAAGATTACTCGCGCTGACGAAGTTTACTTTTTCCGCGCCATGTCTTCGGAGTCGGCCCTGTCGCCGGAAGACATGAAAATGTTGACCATGTTGATGAAGCGGTTAGATATGGGCTTAGTCAAAGTTGTAATGGATTAGTCTTTCGATAACAACTTTCTCTATTACAGAGCAACACAACCAGCCTCAACTGACTAGCCAAACTGTAGCAACCTGCCAACCGTTCCATATCCGCCAGGTTGCTTTGGTTCAAGACAGCCCCATTGAAAAGGCGTTAGGAAAACCAGTTATGGTGCTGGCCTTCGCTCTAACCAACAGAAAGATCGCGCTGGGTCTGGCGTTCGCGAATGCGGTCAAGGGTGCCGACGGGAATGGCTGCAATCAACTGGCGCGTGTAGGTTTGGCGGGGCTGTTGATAGACGGTTTCCGCAGGGCCAATTTCTTCGATTTTTCCTTTATTCATGACCATGATGCGATCGCTCATGAACTTGACCACGCTCAGGTCGTGGGAAATAAAAATGTAAGTCAGGTCAAACTCGCTCTGCAACTCCTTTAGCAGATTAAGAACCTGGGCTTGTACCGATACATCCAGCGCCGACACCGACTCATCGCAAATAATAAACTTGGGCTGCAAGGCGAGCGATCGCGCGATGCAAATCCGCTGGCGTTGCCCCCCGGAAAACTCATGGGGAAAGCGATGCATCGCGTTGGCATCTAACCCGACCCGCTCCAGTAGATAGGCAGCCCGTTGCCGTTGCGCCTCTTTACTTTGGGGTTTCCCGTGAATCTGCATCGGTTCCATAATTGCAGCCCCAACGGTCATCCGCGCATCCAGCGCACTGTAAGGGTTCTGGAACACGATTTGCAAATCCTGGCGTAAGCGCCGCATCGCACTACGCGGCAGTTGGGTAAGATCGCTGCCCTCAAATACCACCTGACCATCTAGCGGTTTAATCAATTGCAACAAGGTACGAGCCAAAGTAGACTTCCCGCAGCCAGACTCGCCCACCAGTCCCAAAGTTTCACCGGGATACACGTCAAAACTGATGTCGTTCACCGCCATAAAATACCGCTGCTTGCGACCAAACAGGCTCCGAATGGGGAAGCCAACTCGCAAGTTTTTGACGCTGAGGAGGGGGGGCTTTTGTTCTAAGGTGGCAAGGCGCTGGGTGAGTTCGTCTGTGGAAACAGTCTGGGCCAGTTCTAAGGCGTGGGTTACGTCGTGTTCCCGTTCTTGGATCACGGTTTGGCCTTGGGCATCGGTGGAAACGGCCATGAAATCGGAGACGGTGGGCAGGCGACGCAGGCGGCGATCGAGTTGGGGGCGGCAGGTGAGCAAGCCTTTGGTGTAGGGATGTTGGGGATTGGAAAAAATTTCCCACACGGGGCCAGCCTCTTTAATTTCGCCCTGGTACATGACGGCGACGTGATCGGCGATTTCGGCGATGATGCCCAGGTCGTGGGTAATGAAGAGAATGGACATGCCCCGGCGATCGCGCAGGTCGCGCAGCAAATCCAGAATTGTGGCCTGTACCGTCACATCCAGGGCGGTAGTGGGTTCGTCGGCAATGAGCAGGGCAGGGTCGCAGGCGATCGCCATCGCAATCATGACCCGTTGCATTTGGCCACCAGACAGTTGATGGGGGTAGCGATCCAGGTAGGACTGTTTATAGCGATCGCACTCTCGCTGCTCTCCATTAAATTGGTCTAACAGTTGGTCATCGCTGGGCAGCAGTTTCACCTCTTGGAGACGGGCGATCGCTTCTTTTTGGGCCTCTGATTTAGTTAGGCGTTTGTGCAGTTGAATCGCCTCCACCAGTTGAAACCCGATGGTGTAAACCGGGTTCAGCGAAGACATGGGTTCCTGGAAAATCATGGAGATTTCCCCCCCCCGGTAATCTTCCAGCCGACGCGGTGGCAACGTGGCCAGGTCAATCGCCGTCGCCTGATCCGATCGCCCCTGAAACAAAATTTCCCCACGGGCAACCTTACCGGGGGCAGGCACCAACCCCATAATGGCCAAGGAGGTAACGGATTTGCCCGATCCCGATTCGCCAACAATCCCCAAAGTTTGGCCCCGTTGAAGCTCGAAGGAAATCCCGTTCACCGCCTTAACGGTTTGCCCATAGGTGTGAAACTCAACTTCGAGATTATTGACGCGCAGCACCGGATCACTCATGGGGGTCAAAGCCAACGATGTTTAGGATTTTAACAGCCGCTCAAACGGTCGATGTGCTATTAGATAACATATTTTTAACCAGGACACTGCATTGAGGCGACGGTTTTGCGGTCGGCGATCGCCCCAACTCGGATGCAAACCCCGCCAAAACTCTCGCGTTGGGACAGGCTAGCCTGATAGGATACGGTCAAACCGCTTTCATCACACCACTTTCACCGAACCACTTGGCCTGGGGCGCAATGCTGACCTATCTTGTCTTTTTTATTATCACCGCTGCTACCTATGCCCTGTTTAGCCTGGGCCTCAACTTGCAATGGGGGGTGACGGGGCTGCTTAATTTTGGGCACGTCGCATTTATGACGGTGGGCGCATATACCACGGTGCTGCTGAGTTTGAGTGGGGTGCCGCTGATTGTGGCAACGGTGTTGGGGGCGATCGTGGCGGCCCTGTTGGGCGCGATTTTGGGCATTTCGACCCTCCGCCTGCGAGAAGACTACCTCGCGATCGTGACGATTGGAGCCTCGGAAGTTGTTCGGCTGATTGCGCTGAATGAAGAGTGGCTGACGAAGGGGCCGTTTGGGGTGGCGAATTATCCCTTTCCATTAAAGAACCTCACCAATCCAACGATGCTCAGTCGGTTTGGCTTCTTGCTTCTGTGGACGGCGATTTTTGTGGGGGCCGGGTGGCAACTATGGCGCTGGTTTCGTCGTCAGGGCGATCGCCCCAAGCCCCAAGCCCCTCAACCCCCAAGAGCCAACCCCAAACTACTGGGTATCGGGCTATCCGGCCTTTTGGGCATAGGGCTGTGGTTGGTTGGCGTTCAAGCCATTCTGACGGCCTACTATGACAAGGTGGGGTTGATGCTAGTCCTGGTGACGGTGTTGGCCCTGGTTTATTGGCGATCGCAGATTTCGGTGAATGCGCCGTGGGGCCGAGTGCTGAAAGCCCTGCGCGAAGATGAAGCAGTGGCCCAAGCCTTGGGGAAAAATGTCTTTTGGTACAAGTTGCAGGCGTTGATGCTGGGCGGCGCGATCGCGGGGATTGCGGGCGCGTTTTATGCCTGGAACTTAAGCTACATCAACCCCGACAACTTCAAAACCGACATCACCTTCTATGCCTGGACGGTGGTGGTGCTGGGCGGCGCGGGGAGCAATGCCGGAACCATTTTAGGGGCACTGATCTACGGTGCGTTTGAATCGGTTATGAATTTTTTGCCCAACATCTTCCAGTTTTTACACAGCATCATCCCCGCCATTCCCGGCGACTTAAACGCCATCATCGATCCAGGCCGTTTGGGAGCGGCCCAAAGTATGGTGGTGGGGCTGCTGTTGATTGTTTTGATGATGGCGCGGCCCCAAGGTATTTTAGGCAAAAAGGAGGAACTTACCCTTGGTCGATAATGCGCCAAATGGCCCACACCAACCAACTTCCGGGAATGACACCTTGGAGTCGCTAGTCAACGTACCGTCCGATTTGGCGGCTGACCTGGATGATATTGAAGATTTGCCGCGATCGCCAGAGATGCAATTACCCCTGTTGGCGGCCAGTAATTTAGTCAAAAGTTTTGGTGGCATTCAGGCGGTGGATCGGGTTTCCATCGAAGTGGCCCAAGGGAGTATCACTGGATTGGTCGGCCCCAACGGCGCAGGCAAGACCACGTTGTTTAATCTTCTGGCCAATACTTTGCATCCTGATCAGGGGCGGGTGTTGTTCGATGGTGAACCGATCCAAAATCTCCCGTCCCATTTGATTGCGCGGATGGGCATGGTGCGGACATTTCAGGTGGCGCGGGTGCTCTCTCGCCTATCGGTGATGGATAACCTCTTGCTGGCTGCCCAAAAACAAACTGGAGAAAAGTTTTGGAATACTTGGTTCCGGCCACGGGCGATCGCGCGGGAAGAACAGCAAAACCGGGAACAGGCCATGCACATTTTGGACTCGATCGGCTTGGCTCACATGGCCTTTGAGTATGCGGGTGCCCTCTCTGGGGGGCAACGTAAATTGCTGGAAATTGGGCGGGCGCTGATGACAAATCCCAAACTCATTTTGCTGGATGAGCCAGCAGCTGGGGTCAATCCCACTTTAATTAACCAAATTTGCGATCGCATCCAAGCCTGGAACCGGGAAGGGATGACCTTTTTAATCATTGAGCACAATATGGATGTCATTATGTCTCTGTGCGATCGCGTTTGGGTCTTAGCCGATGGCAAAAACCTCGCCGTAGGTACCCCCGCAGAAATTCAAGCCAATGAGGAAGTTTTGACTGCGTACTTAGGTCAATGATGTTTGATCAACCAAGTTTCACCTCGTCCTCTTCACCATGCGTCTTTGTCTGTTGCAATAAGGCTTAGCGGATTGACTGGTGGCTGAGATCACAACTCCTCCATCATCAAAGCGATTAGGAGGAGCTATGGGGGCTTGGGCAGAGCAGCGAGAAATCAAATCTGTTTACTCGGTGCAGTGCCTATTCGTATTTTCGTAAGGTTTTATGCTGTCATTAGTTTCCAGTCTTTTCCAGGTCAGCCTTACAAACTTGGAGAATGCGCTGGTCGTTTTCACTGACGTGGTTCAGCTTATAAAAACCTTGTAGACCGATCGCTTTCTCGACCGAGTTCGTGTTTGAGGCAACGGTGGAGGATCGATCCAGTGCAATTTCAAATGGATTGGTCGTGCGATCGTAGCTATTGACCACGGTCAACGCTAACTCGTCACGGTTAAACGCGCCTTGCGCGCAATCGAAGGACGAACTTGGCATATACAAAGCGCCAACGACTTTGCCCGCCTTAGCTTCAAACACAAAGTAGCCCTTCCCAATTTCGTTTGGCTGGGTCGATTGGCCATACAAATACACCCCATCGGGCAAGGCGGTTGTTTCTGGCACCGGGACTGCTTCGCGCGTGGAGGTTTGCGCGTGGCCCGGTAAAGAAGCCAGAGTGGCCGCACCGATCGCTAGAACTGTAGTGGCCGCGATCGCGCCGAGTTGAGAGAAGCGTTTGTTCAGGGCAGTTGGGGGCGTTTTCATAATTATCTTTACCCAATCACAGCAAATAGTTATTTCTTGTTACAAAGCTTGTAAAGTTATCGCCATAAATCCAAATGATTATGCAATCACTTCAAATTACGATTGACTTCTTTACTTTAGAGTTCCCAGTTTTGTTCTGCCTCGCCCGCTCGACTCACCTTTTGGGATGAATATTTCTAACCATTGAGTGAGTCTTGTGTAAGCGGTATAAACAACTGTGAGTGTGGTGTTGGAGCGAAATATTTCAAAGCCTTCTATCCTTATAGAATCATTTCTGCCCACCTGATGAGATTACGTTTGATGACACTTTCCTGTCTGGCCACTAGGAGCTACAACGGCGCAGACTGGTTTTTCGGAAACACCGCCAGCGATTTTGCCCCATGAGTCATTACTCAGCTTTTGTAACGAAATGGGCGGAGTTAACCGTGCAGGAGTCGGGTCAATTCTCAGCCGAGTTGCGTAATTTTCCTTCGATCATGTGTCAACCTTTTTGTAGGTTTATTCATCGTTTTGGTATTAAAAGCTTAAGTTTTTATGAACAAATCGTCGCGGTTTAGGGGTTACGGTTGGTCGATGGTCTGCGGGGCCTTGGTGTTGGTCACGATGGGCTGTACGGCTAGGGGGTTTGCGACAGGACGAGCGGATGGGCCTGGGGCAAGTGAGGCTGGGGTGGTGTTGGCTGGGGAGACCGCACCGCAGGCGATCGCCGGGTTATCCCTATCGAGTCCGCTCCCATTAAAACGGGCCAATCAGCGACTGGATGAAGGACTGGGAACGTTAGAAGCAGATGTCCGTACCCGCATTAATTCCTATGAATCTTGGGAGGCAGAACGCGATAACGGTGCGTGGATGTTGGTGGTGAACCGGATTACCTTTGCGCCCGACACACCGCTGGATCTGGATGAAGCCGTCAAGGGAACCGTGGAGGATATCACCGATGGGTTGGAGCAGGCGTGTCAGCCTCAATATTCAACCACTTCGGGCATGGTTGCAGGTTTACCGGGACGACGCTTATCCCTGCGGTGTGATTTACCCAAGGAAGGCCCGGTGTATGTCGAAGGGATAATTTTCAGCCAAGCATCAACCCTGTGGCAGGTGCAAGTGGCATTTCAAAATCCAGCCCAAAAGGCGGAAGCGCAACGGATCTTACAATCTGTCAAGGTCGCAGCAACCAGTCAGTAAATCTGGTTGGGCGAAATACCAGGTTGGTCAGCGATCGCCCTATTGCCAGACACGGGGGGGACAGGCGGGGCGATCGCCATATTGACACCGGAGCAAGTGCCACACCGCCCCAAACCACTGCCGCGCGAGGGTGGTGGAATGCCCCCGATACCGACAGATTAGCCCAGATTGCAACCGGGAAACTCCGATTTCGGTAATGGCCTGATTGGGACTAGGGGGCGGGGCAACCTCGGCCCAGCGATCGCGGGCGTGTTGCACGACTTCTGGGTCAACGGCTGGCCCCAGAAAAGCCAAACTTCCGACCACTGGGCAATTCCATAACCCGTGGGGACTGTGCCAGACGGTATCCTGCCCCGGTAGCCATTGCCGATCAATCCATAGCGGTTGCCCTGCTTGCCAAACTTCGGTGCGCGATCGCCAGTGGCCCGTGGTAAACCGTTCCCCCCTGGCAGTGCGGCCAAGCCGCGTAATCTCCCACCCCAGCCACACGCCACCGGGAGCCAGATCGATATGCAGAGTTTGGGCATAGTCAGCGCCCGCAAACACAATGGTTTCTTGAGGAAGCCATTCTAACCAGGCAGCGGGAGCGATCGCCAGTTTGATGTGTTGCTGGGCGGTTGCGCCATTACTGCGGTAAATTTTGCTGGCCGCCGCCGTTGTGATCAATGCCTGGGCCGCAGGCTGGGCCGTCAGTTCAAGCTGCAAGCGATCGCCCCCGACCATCCCCCCGGCAGTATGCACAATCACGCTATGACACCCGCGATCGCCTTCGGGATAAAACGGTCGCTGCACTTTCAGTGGCGCTTGGGTCTGGGCCTGAAGCACACAGGTCTTCGGCCCTTGGCGGCCAAAAACAAGGTGCAAAGTGCCTTGCCACCCTTTCTGGTCAGCGGTTGTATCCGGTTGCAAACTGGTCTTCACACAGCCTCCGCCCCTCGCGGTAAAAGTGCCCTTTAGGATTAAACCAAAGCTTGGGGCCTAGCACCAATGGGATTGAAGCGGGTGCAACCCAGATGGCTGGCCCTGCTAGTGTAGCTGCCCCCCGACGACCAGCGGGGCGATCGCCGCGTGCATTGCACCTCTCACGCTAACGGCTATCCAACAAAGCCGCTGTCGCAAACATCACCCGCTGGGCAGTTCCGGCCAAAAAGTCGGGGTCAAGGGTCTCAACGGTATCCGATGGCTGATGGTAATGGGGATTCCGAAAATCTGCCGTATCCGTCACCATTGCGGCCCCCACGTTATTCAGCCAAAACGGGGCGTGGTCGCTGCGGAGAATATCAGGGGTTAGTGCGCCTTTGTAGGGGATGGGCAAGGTGAACAGGGGCGGCAAGGCGGGATCGGTGGCCAGTTGAAACGCCTGGAGCAGATAGGGATGTTCGCGATCGCCCACGACGGCCAAAAAATCACCGCGATCGCGCGGCGGAGTCACCGGCAACCCTTGGGGATACTGTTGGCAATTGGCCGTCCGACAAGCATATCCCAGCATTTCGAGATTTAGCACCCCCAGAATGTTAGCCAGATTTTCCGGCTGTTGGGCAAAGGCAAAACTGCCGACCAAGCCTTGTTCTTCCTGATCAAAAAAGACCACTTCCAGTTGATGGTCAGTGGGGCGCGATCGCAGTTGTCGAGCTACTTCCAGCGCCACCACGACCCCACTCGCATTATCATCCGCACCGGGAGAATTCGTCACCGTGTCATAATGAGCCACCAGCAACACCCGTTTAGCCTGCGGACGAGCCTGAGGCCGTTTCGCCACAATATTAGTTCCCCCCGGAAATGCCTGAGTTGTCGTGGCCCACCCAGCAGCCTCCAGGGTGGCTTGTAAATACTGACGGGCATGATCGCGATCGGCGGCTGTATACCGAGGAAAATTAAGCGCCTGGAGATCTTGCCAAATCCGTTCCATTTGCACTGATGGCACAGCCTGGGGGCGGCTCAGGGTTATGGCTGGCTCAGAAACAGCCTTTGGAACTGAAACGGCTGGAGGCGATTCACGGGGAGCAGGCGGCGTAGAAGGTGCTAAACAACTGCTGGCAAGGAGCGCGATCGCCAACCCCAAACCACACCAACGCCCCAGCCGCCCTCTAAACCAGCCCCCCCCAAGCCTAACTCCCCTCATGCTCCACCATGAAAACATTGGCATACAAACTCGCTGTGATCTGTTGGCCTTGTTGAGTCAGCGACAAATACCGCAACGCATCCTGGATGTAGGGATAAACCGTTTTCCAGTAAAAATGGGGATAGTTTGCCCGCAAATCTCCTGGTGTACTGTAGCGCAAAACTTTATTTACCCCTGTTTCCTCAAATTCATAAAACAACGCTGAAATTTTTTTGAGGTAACGGGGATCGCTGAGCTGTCCAATTAGATCTGACGCACGCACCAACCCCGGATAGTTGCGGGTATCCTGGTGATCCTCCTGTGCGGGCACCGGAAACCGGGTCAGTTCAATGTTGGCCTTGATCGTTTCAGCATCCAGTAGTTTGTGTCCGGCAAACCGCTCATCAATAAACAACTTGCCGCGATCGACATGATAAGGAGTCAACACTGCATCGGTCGCCCCCGGGGGCAGAGTCATCATGGTATCGCCAATGCCCGTCGCACACAGGTTGCTCCGATCTTGCCGACACACGCCGCGCACATAGCCAATATCGTGGCAGACCAAGGAGATGATGAAGTGCAGCCAATCATCGGGAGAAACACCGCCTTCCCGGATATGTCGCCCCCGCAGCACCTCCTGCCCAACCAACGTGACTAAAATCGTATGCTCAACGTCATGATACAAAGCATCACTGTTGGCAATATTTTCCAAGGCCATCCCCCCCGCCCACGCAATGATGTCCGCATAGTGGGGATTAAGCTGCCCGTAGGTTTTGCAGTAACCCGCTTGGAGTTGCTGAACAAAGGCATCAATCAGGATTTCGGTGGCATTGAACATAATCAAATCGGAGGGGCGATCGCGACTGTCTCTACTATGCCGTCAACCAATAGCCTAGCGCGTGATGTCACACCATCAACAGTGTGATCTCGGCCTCTGAAGCAAGTGAGGCGATCGCACCCGCCCCCGGCCTTAATCCCATAGTGCGGTATTGCTAATTCACAGCGAAAATCGCACCAGCAGGCATTTGGACATAAAGCCAGATTTGAGCCAATCCATCCAGCAAGATCCATTTCAACTTTGCTTTGTCTAGTTCCTGTTATGCTTCAAATACACTGGGAACTTAAGGAGCTGTGCACTTACAGCGACACTACGATTTAAATAAAACAGCCTTGTTTGGTAAGATACTTAGACTTTGGCTCCAATTTACACCTGCAAAGAAAAGAATGACTGGCAATTAGCAGAAACATTATCCTACGCAGCCATCCAACCTAAAACCAAATCATAATTAGGTAGGCACAAACCTATTCAATTTTGACCTATTATTGTCAATTTCATTAGATGCTAAAAACTAATTTATCCAAAAATAATTTTCTCTTTACATTTATTATTTTAGGTAGCATCATCGCTTATTCTTTATGGGTTGCAGCCTATCCAGCGTTTATTTTTCCCTGGTATGCAAACACAGAAGAATTCGCTTACATTCAAGAAATCATCCGATTTGTTGATTTTGATTTTCGGCAACAGTTTTTTGATATTCCAGGCACGCCTTTAATGATAATAGGAGCATTTTTCTGGTTTATTTACTATCAGTTTTCTATTTTACTTAGCTTTGCCGATCCAGCATTAGGAATTCGACATTTCTCCTTTGAACACACGCAACAGCTTTATACGCTGATGCGATCGCTATCATACTTATTCTATGCAATTTCCATCGTACTAACTTTCGCGATCGCCCAGCGTCTATCAACCACAATCGGTGGCTACATCGCTGCACTTTTATTAGCGTTATCCCCTGTTTACAGTTTTACTATTTTGCATCTACGAATTGAACCGACAAGCCTTACATTTGTATTACTCTCAGTCTGGCTCGTACTGCTTGCAATCAGTTCACACAAATATTCAATTTATCTGGCTAGCGGCATCTGTTCAGGCTTGGCTATGGCCACGAGATTTCCCTCATTGCTAGCATGTTTTTCAGTTGTTCTTGCCTACTGCGTTATCTATCCAGAAATATTTCAAGAACAAAAGCAGCGCCGCTGGAATACCTATTTGCTCGTCATAGGACTACTAACCTTAAATCTATCAGGGTTGATTGTTTTACTAGCAAAGCTTAATATCTTATCCCGAAATTTATTGACTGATTTACTTTTAATCACCGCAGAGGGAAACTATCCCAACGCCACAAGTAAAATCCAGGATCTCTGGTTGTTTATATTCGCCATTACCTCTACTCTAAGCATCACTTATATAATTCCTAAGAGTCGTAGAATTATTCAGCCTTTAATTTATTCCTCCATTTTAACTGTTTGCTTCGGTTGTTTTATTGGCTTTCTGCTCGGTGTCCCAACTTTATTATGGAGTGGCAACTACTTCTTAGCTTCAGTTGAAATGTTTATAGATAGAAATCAAGTTGGGCAAACCTTTATCCATAATTTTTGGGACATGCTTTACTTTTTTCTATTTGGTTTGCCGCCCTGGCGCAAAGATACTATTGTACAGCCAAATGAAAGTGCACAAATATGGTTTAGAAAATTTGAAGCTGGAGTTTTATATACTTACTGGCATGCAATCCTCTTCACCATAGGATTACTTATTATTTTTTGTCAAACTTATAAAAGATTTTATCCTTTTTTATTTGGCATTATGATTGGAATCACATCTCAGTATGGCAAACTTCAAACAATCCGCCACTTGATAGCTTGGTTACCCTATTTTTTGATAATAACAGCTTTACCGCCTGCATTACTCTACGAAAAACTAATCGCAAGCACTGCATTAATACGTCGTCGTTGGAGCTTGAATTTATTTACCCTATTTACTCTTTCAGTACTATTCCTAGGCACTTATTCTTTTCAGGTAGATTTAATTCGTTTTAATGAAAAACAAGTTCAAGAGAAACTTTATCTTTCATCGAAAACTGATTTATGGATAGCAGAAAATATCAACAATTCTGACAAAGTTTTTCATACTTGTTGTGAACCAATCAATCAAGAAGTGGTTCTAGATTGGATGCAAAGAAACGGTGTTGTGATCCCAGCAGGAATCCGAAAAACTGATAATTCAATTATCTGGTTTGGCGACAAAGAATCTCTTGTTCAAGCTGGCAAAGGTTTTATTGTTATTTCAACGGCAACTTACCCTTCGCAATATATCGACTATTATAAGAAAATTGCACCTGAAAGGCTGATTGACCCTTTTCGCGATCCACATTTTGTTTTGAAAGCTACCATTAATCCGGCACGACCTGAGAAAACGACTTCTTATCAGATTTATGCTTTTGACTTTACAAAAGGCTAGTGCTGTTCCCTATTCATAGGGATTTGGTTGAAATGTAAGCTAAACTGTACGATCTCAGCTGTACAGTGAATAGTGGACTTTGGGTATAAATCAATAGCTCGATTTGTGTTTGTCTTAGTTAAGCATTTTCGCTCCAGGTACGGGCTTTTGCTAATAAAAAACTGATTGAGATGAGTTATCTCTTTAGGGGAATCTGCCTCTGTCTCTCGAAAGATGAATGCTCTCGGTTCCGATGGGTATGGTGGCATTAAGAATATAATCCTTGGTGCTAACCCCTATGAATGCAATTCCTCAGCCTCATACATCCTATTGGATTGAGTCCACACCGATCGCCCAATTTCCGACGATGGCAGCCGACGTTACGGTTGATGTGGCGATTGTGGGTGGTGGCATTGCGGGCCTGACTGCTGGAGCATTGTTGAAGCAGGCTGGCAAAACGGTTGCAGTGATTGAAGCCAAACAAATTGCGATCGGAGCTAGCGGCCACACAACTGCCAAAGTCACCTCTTTGCATCAACTCATTTATGCCGAATTAATTCAGGCCATTGGTGAAGAAAAGGCGCGGTTGTATGCCCAATCAAATCAGGCTGCGGTTGAACGAGTTGCTCAGTTTGTCCATGAATACAACATTGATTGCGACTTTTCTCGCCTAAGCGCCTTTACCTTTACCGATACTGACAAAAATTTGGATCAAATCAAGGACGAAGTTGAAGCGGCCAATCGGTTAGGACTACCAGCTTCCTTTGTCACCGAAACAACCTTGCCGTTTGATATTGTTGGGGCGGTGCGGTTCGACAACCAGGCTCAGTTTCATGTCCGCAAGTATTTGCTGCATTTGGCCAATTTAATTATGGGTGATGGCAGCTTTGTATTTGAACAGACGACTGTTCAGGATGTGAAGGATGGCAGTCCTTGTCAGGTGATGACTGAGCATGGGGTGGTGACGGCCAAGGATGTGTTGGTGACAACGAATTTGCCGATTTTAGATCAGGGCTTATTTTTTGCGAAGACCTTCCCCAAACGCTCTTATATTATTGGTGCTGTGATTGATGCGGCGCGATCGCCTCAGGGGATGTTTATTGGCACGGGAGATGATTACCATTCGATTCGCACTACGCCGCACCCCGATGGCACGCTGCTGTTGATTGGCGGAGGCGGGCACAAAGTTGGGGCCATTTCGGAGACGGAGAATCGCTATGCCAAGCTGGAAGCATACGCGCGATCGCATTTTGGCATTGAATCGGTACAGTATTACTGGTCAAGTCAGGACGTGGTTTCCTTTGACCGCATTCCCTATATTGGTAAGCTCACACCGTTTAGCCAGCATGTTTATGTGGCGACGGGCTTCAGCTTGTGGGGCATGAGTAATGGCACCATGTCGGGAATGCTGTTGTCGGATCTAGTGCTGGGGATGACGAATCCGTGGGCGGAATTGTATGACTCGACCCGCGCTACGCCATTTTTCACCGCTAAGTCGTTGAAAAACAACATGGAAACGGCTGTGCATTGGGTGGGCGATCGCCTCAAAGGACTCACAGAATCCCTGCAAGATGTCGGTAAAGGCGAGGGCAAATTGGTGACAGTCAACGGCGATAAAATTGCAGCCTATCGCGACGAGACAGGCGAACTTCACACCGTTTCAGCCACCTGCACCCATCTGGGTTGTATTGTGAACTGGAACAGTGCCGAAAAGAGTTGGGATTGCCCCTGTCATGGTGGGCGGTTTAGTTGTGACGGCGAAGTGCTGCACGGCCCGCCAACCACGCCCTTGAAGCCGCTGACCAAGTGAGCGGCAAGCCAAGGGGGGAGAGCGCCAACGGGATTAATGCTCGAAGATGTTTTGGTATTGCAATAAATCCAGACTGACGATGGTTGGCAGGCACTCAAAACACGCTTGGGCCAGTTCCCATCGCTCTTCCCGCTCCAGCATGGCAGTCAGTTTGTGGGCAGCCGGAATCAAATAACGGACATCGTTCGCGGCATAGCGCAGTTGCTCATCGCTCAGGTTGGCGGCATTGCCCCAGTCGGAGCTTTGAGCCTTTTTGTCGAGTTCAATCCCTTCCAGTTCGGTAATTAAATCCTTGAGGCCGTGGCGGGGGGTGTAGGTGCGGGCAAGTTTGCTGGCAATTTTGGTGCAAAATAGGGGCGCGACCTGAATACCCAGGTTATGGCGCAGGGTGGCGACATCGAAGCGGGCAAAGTGAAAGATTTTTTGGACGGTAGGGGCTTCGAGGAGTTGTTGGAGGTTGGGGGCGGTGGTTTGGCCGCGCTCAATGCGAACAACGGTGATTTGGTTATTGCTGTCGCCCAGTTGCACGAGGCACAGCCGATCGCGTTGGGGCAACAGGCCCATTGTTTCGGTATCAACGGCGATCGCCGGGGCCGCGAGATAGGTGGCAAGTTGATCAGCCGTTAAGTCGCGATCGCAAACTTGGAAAGTGTGAACTGACATGGTGTGCGCGAGGAGTGAGGTACAACCCATTAGGGTACAAGGGAATTTCCCCTAAAGACACAAAACCTCCGATTTCCTGTAGAAGTCGGAGGCTTGTCTTGTTGCTGGCGCGATCGCTTAATCCCTTAGCGCCCTAGGCCGGAACTTAGCGATGCCACCGTGGTTAGCTAGCCAAATACTCCCGCACACGGGCTTTGCGCCGCCGCAGATGGTCTAGGGCTTGCCGCTCCAGTTGGCGCACCCGCTCCCGGCTAATGTTCATCCGTTCGCCCACTTTGGCCAAAGACAACTCGCTGCCATCTTGAAGCCCAAACCGCAGGGAAATCACTTCCCGTTGCTGCGGTGTTAGATCGGCCAACATGGCTTCCAAGTCACTCCGCAATGACTCTTGCGCCATAAAGATTTCTGGGGAAGGCCCGTCATCTTCTAGCAAGTCTTGCAGTTCGGTATCCTGGTTGTCGCCAACGCGCAAATCCAGGGAAACGGGTTGCCGCGCAATGGTGAGGTACTCGCGGATTTGGGCTGGTTCCAGTTCCAGGGCTTCGGCAATTTCGCCAGCGCTGGCGGCCCGCCCTAGTTTTTGTGACAGTTCCCGTTGGACGCGCTTGATTTTGTTGAGTTTCTCGGTAATGTGAATGGGCAAGCGGATGGTGCGGGCCTGTTGGGCGATCGCGCGGGTAATGGCTTGCCGAATCCACCAATAAGCATAGGTCGAGAACTTGTAACCACGGGTGGGATCAAATTTTTCCACCCCTCGTTCCAGGCCCATCGTGCCTTCTTGAATCAGATCTAGAAATTCCAGGTTGCGCTTTTGATATTTTTTCGCGATCGAAACAACCAGGCGCAAATTCGCCTCGATCATTTTTTGCTTAGCCCGATGTCCCTGATGCAAAACCCGCTGCAATTCAGCTTCATCCAATTTGATATGAGCCGCTAGCTCTTGGTTGGTTGGCTCGCGGTCAAGCTGTTTCGCTAAAGCACCTTTTTTCGCTTGCAGCGCCATCATTTGCTGCACCTGCTTGCCATACACAATTTCTTGCTCATGGGTCAGCATGGGTACACGCCCAATCTCGTGCAGATAGGTTCGGACCATGTCTGCCGTAAATGTCGGTTTTGCCGTCTTTGGGTTGTTAGACTTAGTTACGTTGGCAGTGGTCATGGTTGCGAAATTCACTCCAATAACAAACAAATAAAGGAAACACAATACATTCGCCAGTCAATGCTCCAAACATGCAATTCAGGTTACTAGAACAAAAAACTAGTTTGCTGACCGATCTTGAGGCGAATAACTGGATCAATGGGAGCTAGACTAAAACACTCAAGTCATTAATCAATTGAATAGTCAGTGATCAGGATGGGGGGCGATCGCTCAATTCAGGCCGTTGGGAGAACACTTACTCGTCAGCGCGATCGCAAAACCTTGACTCAATTCACTACAAAACTTTAATCCACCGCACGAATACAGACCACTCAAATCGGAATCGTTATGAGTTTACCCTTTCATTCTACTGGGAATATAGACGAGAGTAAACCCTTCCGGTTTCGTTCCGCGAGAAGAATCTATAAGGGTAGCGTAAACTGCACTGCAAAAAACGGAAAACTCCTAAAAATAAAGGGTTCGATGCAATTCGTAATACTGTCAAGCAAGTTAGATCCCAAGGGTTCTTAATCTATGGTCTCTGGATTTCTCAGCAAAAAACAGTCTCAAATGAGAGAAATAACCGAACTGAGTGAGACGGTTGTTCACCCCCAAGACGGATAACCCCACCAAACCTTTCGGGTAGCTCCCACCGGAATGATTGCATTGGGTCTAAATCCTTCGCTGCCATGCCAGACCTCTTATCTTTCCAATCATTAATCAGCTCTATGGCATGTATACCAAACCCATTTAACGACTATATGAAAGCGATACGACTGTCCTGTGTCAGTTCGGTCAAACCATCCTTCATGGTGCACTAAACCCCAAATCTGCTTTTGCGGCCTCAGCGGCTTTGAAGATTAGGGCATCCGAGACTTCGCCCCAAGCGGGTTCCCCCACTTCGGCATAAAACGTTTCGTCGTAGGCGCGGGTTTGGACAACGACGGGCATCGGCACGGCATGACCGAGGATCAAGGCTTGCTGTTTTGAGTCCAACTTGGCCAACACCGATCGCAGGCTAGCGGCTCCTGCAACACCGGTAAAAATGGCATCGATGTCTTTTTCATCATTCAACAGCGCCGTAATCCGGGTGCCAATTTGCGACATCACTTCATTATCAATCCCAGAGGGGCGTTGATCGACCACCAACAGGGTGACGAAGTATTTCCGCATTTCACGGGCGATCGTGCCAAAAATAGTCTGGCCAACGGTAGCTGGATCAAGAAAGCGATGGGCTTCTTCAATCGTAATCACCAGTTGTCGGGGGCGATCGCACACATTTTTGGTTTGTAAAAAAGTCTCGGCTTTTCGCACATAGGCTTGGTGAATGCGCCGTGCAATCACGTTCGTCGCCAACATGTAGGACAACATATTGGACTGTGAACCAAATTCCACCACCACATGTTTGCCTGCCTCCAAAGAATCTAAGATTTGGCCGACGTAATTATGCGGGCAAGAGTTCCGAATATATTTCAATTCATCCAGTCGGGTGAGCTTGCGCTGTAAAGCCATGATGGAAGATTTGCTGCCCATCCGAGTTTCGCAAAACTCCTGTATTTCTAGATTGCTCATAGTTAATAAGCGAGAAATCCAGGATTTACCGAACTCATTCCGCAGAATAATTGCGTTTTCTAAACTTGCCTCAGACAGGTTTAATTCGCCTCGAACCAAAGATAGATCTTCAACTTGAATTTGGTCATGACTAATGTAAAGCTCTTGGGCATCCCGCACGCCGCGCCGCTTGGTGGATTCGGGGTCGAGGGTATAAATTTGTACCTGACCGGGAAACAGTTGGCGTAAGCCTTTGACCGTGCTGAATTGTTTGCCTTCGCGAGTCGCCTCCCAGCCATATTCAGAGTGCATATCAAAAATCAAATTGACGGCAGCTTGTTTGCGAATAATCCCAGACAACAAGAGGCGAGTCAGGAAAGATTTGCCTGTGCCAGATTTCCCAAAAATGCCGTTGCTACGTTCAACAAATTGATCTAAATCGATGCAAATGGGTACAGGCATATCGATGGGTTGACCGATCGCAAAGTTACGCCGATGGGGATCATCTTCCCACCCAAAGACAACGCGAAAATCGCGATCGCTGGCATCGTAAACTTGACTGAAATGACTGGGGATCGTTTTAACCGGGCGCAATTCCAGTTCATCGGTCGTCTCAGCCTGGTTGCTAATCATTAACATGGGTGTGAGGTTGACGGTGCCATAGGTGCCACTGCCCGCCAAAACCTCTTGCAAAAAAGTATCATTGGGGGTGGGGGGATTCGCCAAAATACGGGGGCTACTGGTGCCCAAAGCCACATCCGTGAGCATACAAAAAAAGTGCGATCGCCGCCCTTGGACTACCAAAAACTTGCCCACCCGCATCTCTTCCACCGACACATCCGCGTGTAACCGCACCTCTAAGCCGTGGCTTAAGGAACCTTGAATCACAGAACCCAGGGGACAATCTAAGCTCATACGTTCAAAACCGTGGAGCGTTGGGACAAAAGTTGGAGTGCGGTAGTGTGGCGCGATCGCCCCATCTGGAGCCAGTTTCCACAGGACAGGCGATCTACAATACATTAGTCCTGTTTTTTGGGGATGTCAACAAACATTATTAACTAAGAAAGCCTTTTTGCTTTAGAAGTTTTTTCCAGTTCACAAACTTTCCAATTGCATGAAAAGCTTCAAGATTAAGGTAAGTACCTTTGAATGGATCCTCTTCTTGTAAATCCTCAAACTCTTGGCAAAGCGCCTTATAGATAGTATGCGAAGAATCAGTTGGATTAGGCGAAAGCTCAAAAGCTTCTCCTTGATCAAAAACTGGTTTATTTCTCGTGAGAATCGTGATTCTGCCTTCTTCGATAAAAGAAAATTCTGCTTTGATATGTGGGCAGCTAGGAGTGCCAAAGGAAAAAAGCTCAATCCATCCTATTGCGCGATTGTAACGCCATCCGCCGGAACGATATTTTGCATCAAAGCTGTTTTTTACCAAGTCCAATCTAGATTTAGCAACATTATTTTCGTCAATAAACTGCTGGTATTTTTGCTCAATGAGTTTATTAGTTTTGGCATAGAAAGTATCTTCCGCATCAGGATAGATGGGTATTTCAAACAAATGGTTACCAAACATAAGTCAATTGAGAGGCGAAAACCTGAAGACAAGCTAGCCATAGTACATGAAAACTACTGGCTGTGCAATCAAGTTTATCAAGTTTTGTAAAAATACCGCTGTTAATGTCATCGGGTTCTGATGTACGATCAGAGCTTATGGCGCGATCGGGCTGATGGGCGGAGGTTTCAAGGAGTGCGCGGCTTTGTCGGCCTCCCTCGACAGGGATCAAAATCCGCTCTAGACTGGATTTCAAGCTCAAAATGCAGTCTTCTATACAAAAATTCATCTCGGATTTAGGTGAGGGATCTTTCTGTGCAACTCCAACGTATTGCTGTTCAACGGGCAACAGGCGCTTTCGCATTGATGGATAGCTTAAAGCGTCATGGCGTGACCCACATTTTTGGGTATCCGGGTGGGGCTATTCTGCCGATCTACGATGAACTGTACCGCTTTGAGGCACGGGGCGAACTCAAGCACATTCTGGTGCGCCACGAACAGGGGGCGGCCCATGCGGCAGATGGCTATGCCCGCGCAACAGGCAAAGTTGGGGTTTGCTTTGGCACGTCTGGCCCCGGCGCGACAAACCTGGTGACCGGGATTGCGACAGCGCACATGGACTCGATTCCGATGGTGATTATCACGGGTCAAGTCCCCCGCCATGTGATCGGAAGTGATGCATTCCAGGAAACGGATATCTATGGCATTACGTTGCCCATCGTGAAGCATTCCTACGTGGTACGGGAGCCGCAAGAGATGGCGCGGGTAGTGGCCGAAGCCTTTTACATTGCTAGCACCGGACGACCTGGCCCCGTACTCATTGACATTCCCAAAGATGTCGGCCCGGAAGAGTTTGACTATGTACCTGTGGAGCCAGGTTCCATTAAGCTACCGGGCTATCGCCCTACAGTAAAAGGTCATCCCAATCAGATTTTTAATGCCTTGAAGCTAATCCGGCAGGCAGAACAACCGTTGCTCTATGTGGGCGGCGGGGCGATCGCGGCCGGTGCCCATGCAGAAATCCAAACCCTGGCAGAACGGTTCAATATTCCCGTCACCACAACACTGATGGGGATTGGAGCTTTTGATGAGCACCATCCGCTGTCCGTGGGGATGTTAGGAATGCATGGGACCGCCTATGCCAACTTTGCCGTCATGGAATGCGACTTGCTGATTGCAGTGGGTGCCCGGTTCGACGATCGCGTGACCGGGAAACTGAACGAGTTTGCTTCCCGTGCCAAAGTCATCCACATCGATATTGATCCGGCAGAAGTGGGTAAAAACCGCGCCCCTGAAGTGCCAATTGTGGGCGATGTGCGAAATGTACTGCAAGATCTGCTCCGGCGCAGCAACGAAGAAGGCGACCAGCCCGATCCCCAACGCCACCAAGCCTGGTTACATCGGGTTAACCGCTGGAAAGAAGATTATCCTCTCGTGGTACCTCACTATGCCGACAGTCTTTCGCCCCAGGAAGTGATTGCGGAAGTGGGGAGCCAAGCCCCCCATGCCTACTACACAACAGATGTGGGCCAGCACCAAATGTGGGCCGCGCAGTTCTTGAAAAATGGGCCACGTCGGTGGATCTCCAGCGCGGGGTTGGGGACGATGGGCTATGGGATGCCAGCAGCGATGGGGGCACAAGTGGCCGTTCCCGATGAGCAAGTCATTTGTATCAGCGGTGATGCAAGCTTCCAGATGAACTGCCAGGAATTGGGCACTCTTTCGCAATACGGCATCAATGTCAAAACGGTCATTATCAATAATGGCTGGCAGGGCATGGTGCGGCAGTGGCAAGAGGCGTTTTATGATGAGCGCTACTCCCAGTCGGACATGATGCCGGGGATGCCGGATTTTGTGAAGTTGGCAGAAGCCTTTGGCGTGAAAGGGATGATTGTACGATCGCGGGATGAACTCAAAGGGGCGATCGCGGCCATGTTGGCCCATAACGGCCCTGTCTTGCTGGATGCGCGGGTCAAGCGGGATGAAAACTGCTATCCAATGGTTCCTTCGGGCAAAAATAACGCCCAGATGATTGGCTTGCCAGAACATCGCCACCTGGACAAAACCACCGAAATTATTCAATGCACCAGTTGCGGAGCTAAGAATATTTCCACCAATCGGTTCTGTCCCGAATGCGGCACCAAGCTATAAATCGCGCTGCGTGCCCTGGCAATGAATTAGTTGCTGACTGTTTTTAGAACTCACCGTTGAACGATAGCCAGTGTTAGATTAAACGCACTGGCTTTTTGCTGGTTTGGTAGCGGATTTATGCAACATAGGCGAATCCTCATTGGCGTGGGCGGGGGCATTGCGGCCTACAAAGTGTGTGAAGTGGTTTCGACCCTGGCTAAACGAGGGGCGGCGGTGCGGGTGATGTTGACGGAAGCCGCCCAACAGTTTGTCACCCCGTTGACCTTTGCCACCCTGGCGCGGCATCCTGCCTATGGCGATCGCGACTTTTGGCAACCCACCCACGGGCGACCGCTGCACATTGAACTGGGGGAATGGGCTGAGGTCATGCTGCTGGCTCCAGTGACGGCCAACACCCTGGCAAAATTGGCCTATGGTTTGGCCGACAATCTGCTGACCAATACGGTGCTGGCTTCCACTTGTCCCATCTTGCTGGCCCCAGCGATGAATACGGATATGTGGGAACAGGCGACGGTGCAACGCAATTGGCACCAGGTGCAGGCTTTGCCGCGCTTTCATACCGTGGGGCCGGGGGCGGGGATGTTGGCCTGCGATCGCGTGGGGGCCGGACGCATGGCAGAACCAGCAGCCTTAGTCGCGAGCCTGGAATCCCTGTTGCATACCCACGGTCAACGGGATTTGGTGGGCAAACGGATTTTGATTAGTGCCGGGGGAACGCGGGAATTCCTTGATCCCGTGCGGTTTATTGGCAATCCCTCCACGGGCAAAATGGGGCTGGCCCTGGCGCAGGCTGCCCGCGATCGGGGCGCGACCGTTACCCTGGTGCATGGCCCGATGGAATCCGCGCAATTGGCGACCCTCAACGGAGTGCAGGCGATCGCTGTGATCACGGCTGACACCATGCAGCAAACCTTGTTGCAACACTTTCCTCAGGCCGATTGGACGATCATGGCCGCCGCCGTTGCCGATGCCAAACCCGCCCACTATAGCGAAACCAAATTGCCAAAATCGGCCCTGCCCGATGCGTTGGAACTGTCCCCCGTGCCGGATATTGTGGCTGACTTGGCCCAGCGCAAACAACCCCATCAACTGTTGGTCGGCTTTGCCGCGCAAACGGGGGATATCGTGCCGCCCGCCCTGGAAAAACTGCGCCGGAAACACCTCGACGCGATCGCCGCCAACCCCATCGACCAGCCCAACAGCGGCTTTGGCAGCGACACGAACCAGGCGGTATTTATTGATCGCCATCACCGCCACCAGGCGATCGCCCAGCCCTGCACCAAACTGCAAATGGCCCATCACCTGCTAGACTTCATTCAAACCATTTAAGCGAGGTATTGCAAACACCATGACCGGGCCGGGATTTTTGCCAACCTTTCTTTACTACTGTGCTGGAACCACGGTAATCGTCGCCTTTGTCCTCGCCAAAGGACTAGACTCCAGTGCCTCAATCCGGGAACTGTACCAAATTGGTCTCCTGGTGGGGATAGGGGTGGGCGGATTTGGTGCCTATCTCAACAGCCACCGCGAACTGGAATTGCCGATTAAAAATCGGGGCGCGTTCCTGGCTCAACTCAACCGCACCTTGACGGATCTGGGCTACGTGGAACAAGCCGAACTTGACGGCATTAAAGTCTATCAGCGCCCCTTCCCCAGCAATATCTTCTCTGGCAAGCTATTTATCCAACTTGCGCCCAAGCAAGCCGCGATCGCCGGACGGGCCAGCCAAGTGCGACGAATGCAAAAACGACTGCTGGCCGCTGCGCCAGAAGCAACTCCTTAGGCCAAACGTAGCGATTGAATCGAAAATTGTTGTTCCTGCAACTGATACATGTGGTTAAACAACTGCCAGCAATAGTGTTCAGACAGCCCGCAGGTAATCGCCCCCCGCATCACCACATTGAAATACCAATCATTCGGCGCTAATTCCCGTTCCAGCTTATCGACCACCACATACGTCCGCACATCAGCGTAAACTTGGCCCTGGCAATGGACTGTGATTGTTTCGTGTCGATAGCCATTGCGAGGCACCTCTTCCCGTTCATCCAGGCGATCGCTCAACCGCCAAGGCAACCGATACAACACCCCTTCCACCGTTGAGTTGGCATCCCGCACCACATCCAACGCGCCACAATTGCGCCGCAGCGATCGCCGATAAAACCCCAACCGATAGCCCTGCAACGTGGCTGGCCCCACCACATAATCATGGGTATTTTCGCCCACCGTCCGCTTCAAATCCACCGGGCACATGCATGACCCATAGGCAAAGTAGTAAAACGTCGGTTCAACAGCAGAACTGGACGTTAGCGATCGCCCAGCATATAAGCTCTTGACGACTTGGAGCGATCGCTCATGGGGTTGGGGTAGGGAATGACTCATAGCGCGTCGGCCAACTAAGGGAAAAAATCATGACTGTAAACTAGCACATCCCGATCGGGAAACGCGGATTTAATACTTGAAGTTTACTAAATCTTGGTCAAGCATAAAGTTCTTGCGCCCAACTTCCCGTTCATGCTGCACGATTTCGCCAAATACCCGCTGCGCTTAATCAAATCTTGGGCTTTCTGCGCCCTTCCCTCACCCTAGATTCATAATTGCTCCGGCCATCGCCATTTCTCATCGCGGCGCGATCGATTCAAATAATGCTTGAATCGAGTAGGGGACATATTCCCCGCCGCTCTGCGGCGAAGCTTTGGGACTTGCAATCCGAATCTGGAATTCGGGAGCAAATCTACTTCCATACCCCGTCCGCTTGCGGCGGGGTTCTTGATTCCGAAATCAGATGACGGAAACTCGAACATTATGCATATCTCTATTAAGTATTTTGCATCATTGTCCACTGCATCTAATAGCAGTTACTTAGGCTTACTTCGCCAATGCCCTTTCACACGACTTCCATTCTTTCGCTGATGAGATTCAACCCAAATTTTATCCGAGGTTGCATCCCACTTCATTCTTTTATTTGAACTAGAAGTTGAGCCAGAATCTACACTTCCAGCCATACACTTGAGGATAAAAAACACAAGCCACAATATAAAAAGCGCAAGAACAAGTGCAAATATAAATTTTATGAAATCTACAATAAAAGAGAATACTATTGACGATAATACTGCGAATATGTCCCAAATTAAGGTTGAAGTTTTGCTTGCAGAACCACTAGCAAAAAACCACCATGCTAAAGCAGATAGGATTGTTATTGACAACAATAGCTTGAGAAACTTTTTTAAAGCTTTCCCCAATCCTGAAACGGTATTAGATTTACTTAAAGCATTTTCGACTTGGACATTTTTCTGTGCTTCTAAATCTGAGGAAAGATTCTCTGTTTCATTTGTGTATAGCTTTTCTTGTGGTTTCTGATCTAATTCAATCGCTCTAATCCAGCGTGGTGAATCTTCGCCTTTGTATCGACAATAAATTTTTGCAGCAATGATCGATTCGATACTTATTTCATATAAAGCTTTATCTATTTGATCTACTACTAAAGCTTCGTCTAGAAGTCTGCTTGGTTCTAGAAAAATAAAGTATTATCTTTTCTTCGAACATTAGTTGAGACTTTTCGGTTTGATAGGAAGCGATCAATGACTGCTTCGATTGCTCGCTTATCTCCTCGTCTAGCAAGTTCTAAGGTATCTTTCTGATTCATTCTTTAAGTTTTCTTTCTACGATGAGCTTAGCAGCCATATGATAATCGCTTACTCAACTTAAGATTCCCACGTAGTGAACTGGACTAACAGCACGATGGCTGATCTCCCGTAACTTAGATTAACTATCAAGACGATCCCCACCAGGTTGAATAATTTGGCGGGATTGTACCAGGCTCAGGGGCGTTATGGCGAGGCCGAACTATTGTTGGTGCGATCGCTCCAGATCCGGGAGCAGCAGTTGGGCGCTGACCATCCCCATACTGCCGCCAGTTTGAATAATTTGGCGGGATTGTACGAGTCGCAGGGGCGCTATGGCGAAGCCGAACCCTTGCTGGAGCGATCGCTCCAGATCCGGGAGCAGCAGTTGGGCGCGGAGCATCCGGATACCGCGACCGGTTTGAATAATTTGGCGGTTTTGTACTACTATCAAAACCGTTTTGCAGAAGCAGAACCGTTGTTAGTCAGAGCCTTAGCCATTCGGGAGCAAAAATTGGGGCTGGAGCATCCCGATACCCTGAGTGCACGGGAGAGTTTGGTGAACTTGCGGCAGGCGATGCGGGGTGGGTGAGTGGGTGAGATGGCTGCAATCTACTACACTAGAATTCACATCAGCCATGCGCACCTTCATCATGCAGATTAAAGACCTGACCACCGATGAACTCAAAGCCCTGATTCGTGAAACGGTTCGGGAAGCCATTGAGGAACTCCTGCCCGATCCTGATGCCGGACTCACCATAAAACTAGAATTTGAGCAAAGCCTGTTGGCAATTCGCCAACGGCGACAAACCGAAGCAGTTAGTCTTTCAGCCGCAGAGGTTGCCCGCCAACTGGGTCTAAGCCACGAATGAGCTATATCGTTACTTACGAACCAGAAGCTCTAGCTGATCTGGAAAAGCTCTCAAAAGACGTTTGCCAACGCATTCTCACAAAAGTTGATTGGCTGGCTGAAAACTTTGAACACATCGCACCGCAGCCGCTATCCAGTAACCTGTCTGGTTTTTTCAAATTAAGAGTTGGCGATTACCGTGTCATTTACGAATTCAGCCGCGAAGAACAAACCATCACCGTTGACCGCGTTGGGCATCGCAGCCAGATTTATAACCTGCTGGAGTAAGAAGCAAATCGTCCAGGCGGGGCAGGCGGCACAGTTGTCAGATCATCCGCTGACGCAGGACCTGCTGCGGCAGAAGCAGGCGGGGAGTGGGGAGTAGAGGGGTGAGGGAGTGGATGGGTGGATAAGGACGATCAATTTATGATGCTTTTTGCCCTACGGTTGCTAGTTTTGCTTCTAATTCTTCGACATAGGTTTGTAGACGTTCTAACTCATCCACAACCTGCAACACTGAAACGCCCACCTCTGGTCTCACCGCTGGTGTGGCAGTGTTGTCAATTTGAGACTGCGCCCATGCTTGTAAATCCTGCAAGTTCATCTTCTGATTCTCCAGTTAATCCAGCGATTCGGGTCGGGACGATAAACGGTAATCAATGTTGCCACTTGTCTAATGCGATCGTAACCCCAAACGGAATGAATCGGCTCACCGATTGTGTTAAACCCCAGAACTAAACAAGCAGGCGATGGATAAGCGTCTAGATAATCCTCAATCATTTCACCACTTTCAACTACAGAATCATAGATTTCACCCAATTTCAAATCATCATTGGCAGCTTCGCTTAAACTATGGCGCGATGGTCTGACTTGACCCGCCAAGATCGCTTCTACTAAGGCGCTGAAATCCATTCTCACTCCTATCTGGAATACATGAATTCTGCCATAGGGCGATCGCTCCAGATTCGAGAGTAGCAATGGGGGTTTGACCATCCCGATACCACCTCCAGGGTGAAGCATGATGGTGATGGTATTTAATAGTTTGTCCGCAGGCTATGAAGTTGGCTGTGCAACATTGCGGGAACTGGGAAATAAGGGCGAATCAGGATAGTGAGCGAGCAAATCTGCTGGGTTTTGATAGATTGCAATACAGCCTGCGTCCCGTAATTCAGTTTCGGAAAAACCACCACTGAGCAGACCAATGGTTGCCAATGAGATTTTGCCTGCCAGCTTCCGCATCGTAGGGGCTATCGCCAATTACAATCGCATCCTGGGCAGAAATTTCAGGGAGTTTTTCCAGGGCAGCTTCAAAGACATCAGGGTAGGGTTTTGCCTTTTCGACATCGCCTGTTGTGGTGCAGCCTTGAATGAGATCTTCTACCCCCAATAAATCAATATAATGTTGAGCCGATTCCGGTTGCGCAGAGGAAGCGAGGACGATCGCGAGGCCATCGGCCCGCAGTTGTTCAAACAAGGCTTTGACCTGAGGAAAGGGTTGAACTTTGGGCAAAAAGTTTGACTGGAAATAATCTTTGCGATACGCATGAATTTCTTTGCCAATTTGCTCCATTTCGGTTTCATCTAAGACTGTTTCCATTAGAAATTCGCCGCCTTTACCAATTTGCTTTTGCATTTGCTCAAAGGTAACGGAATAGCCAAATTTGGCAAAGGCAATAACCCATGCTTCCGCATGGAACGGTACAGAATCAACCAGGGTTCCATCAATATCAAAAATGGCAGCTTTGGGCATAGCAAATCCCGCGATCGCGGCAGATAGAAACAACTTTACTAAACCAGATTGAACTTGGGCTGTCATGATTCAAAAGACAGAAGCAGGGGAAAATGTCCAGTTAAACGGGTGTAAGCGGGAACGTTGGCACGGCGATCGCGGCGCGGATGGAACGAGGGCAGGGCCAGAATTGCCTCCCAAATTTGGTGTAGCTTTCAAGAATCGCGGCGATCGCCGATGTAGTTAGAGCCAGATTAATAATCATTCCAAATTGAGTTGGGCTGGAAAACTGATGCCAAGATGGGAGTGATTGAGTGTTTAACCCTTCGACAATGCTGACAATTTACTGGTTTTGTTTTGCCATTGGTGGGGTGTTTGTCCTCCTGGCCGTTGTGAGTGGGATTGATGGGATAGAACTTGGCTACGATGAGTTTTTTGGGGCAGACATTCACGATCTAGACCATAACGACGGGATTGATGCGGATATTGAACTGGCCAATCAATCGGAGCCTTCCCAAGCCAATCTGTTTGCCCGTCGCCGCCCCCAGCATTCACCGTTCGCGATCATTAAAACCTTGCGATTTTGGACATTTGGAAGCTGCTTTTTTGGGCTGACGGGTTTAGTGTTATCCCAGTTATCGGTGGGGTGGCCGCCGGTGGGCATTGCGATCGCCGCTGGGGTGATGGGCGTAGTCTGTGGGGCCATTGTCTCTGGGATGGTGCAGGCAATCCGCGATCGCGGGTCTGATAGCCTCGTCCGCGCTACAGATTTAGTTGGACAAACTGGAGTCGTTGAAATTCCCTTTGATCGTCACTCACGGGGTAAGGTTCGCCTACGGATCAAAGGCTCCATGATTGATCGTATTGCCTACACCGAAGATACCAAGCAGTTTCAACCGGGAGACACGGTTTTAGTGGTGGGTACAGAACAGGATCGACTTTGGGTTGTCTCGACCGATGAACTCAAATCGAATGAGCTTTGAACGAATCCGCGATCGCTGCGTGCAGCGTACCTTCACTGAACTTCGCCACTTAAACTACATCTATTGACGATTCTATTAAGCCCTAAGCATTAGACCACTCTTGACTTTCTGTTTTAACCTTTATTACTGGACGAAGCTATGGTTGATCAAACCGTAAAAAACCTATCGCCACATCCTGTGCAAACTGGGTCTAGCAGCCAAATTTTGGTTGCCCAAATTGACGCAACCCCCACCCAGCCAGAGCAGGAAAATAATAGTTCACTGACTCTCTTGCCCGCTTTAGGATTCTCAGTTTTAGGCACGTTACTGCTCATTTGGCTGCTCAAAATGGTAGTGCGGATTTGCAACCCAAATGAGTTGTTGGTGCTGTCGGGGCGCAAACAGCGGACGAAGGATGGTGCAGAGGTGGGCTATCGGGTCATTTTTGGGGGGCGCACGGTGGTCATCCCAATTTTAGAAACGGTGATGCGGATGGATTTGACGACGATGCCCGTTCCCGTCGAAGTCCGCAATGCCTATTCCAAGGGGGGCACGCCGCTCCAAATTCAGGCGATCGCAAATGTTAAAGTTTCCAGCAACCCGGAGATTGTGGGCAATGCGATTGAACGATTTCTGGGGCGCGATCGCAGCGAGATTACCCGCGTCGCCCGTGAAACCCTGGAAGGCAACTTGCGGGGGGTGGTGGCGCTGCTCACACCGGAACAAGTGAACGAAGACCGTTTGGAGTTTGCCGAGCGCATTGCCCAGGATGTTTCGCGGGATCTCAGCAAGTTGGGTTTGCACCTGGATACGCTGAAAATTCAGAGCGTTGCCGATGACATGGACTATTTGCGCTCCATTGGCCGGAAGCGGATTGCCCAAATTGTGCGGGATGCAGAGATTGCAGAAGCGGAAGCCATGAGTCAGGCCGATCGCATCGAAGCGGATTGCCAACGGCAGGCAGAAGTGGCAAAATCCGAGGCGCTAGCGGTGATCCAACAACGCCAAAATGAACTGCGGAAAATTAAGGCCGAACTGGAACAACGGGCGCGATCGGAAGAAGAACGCACCAAAGCCGCCGAAAAAGAGGCCAGAGCCAAGGCCGAACAACAATTGCAAACGGTGCGGGCAGAACTAGAACGCTTGCGGCTCCAGGCCGATGAAGTGCTCCCCGCAGAAGCCAACAAAACAGCCCAGGAATACCTGGCGCGGGGGGCGGCGGCCCAACTGGCAGAAAATGCGAAGGCAGCGGCCCTGGTCAACGAAATGCTGGCCAATGTATGGCACGAAACGGGGGTAGATGCGGCGGAAGTCTTCTTGATTCAACAAATTGAAATGGTGTTACAAGAAGCGGCCAAAATTCCCAACCGCCTGCATTTGGAGCATATCAACGTGGTAGATAACGGCGACGGACGGGCGATCGCCAGCCTGGTCAATGTTTACCCCGAAGTGGTGCGCCAATTTTTGGCCCGGATGGATGAAACCCTGGGCTTAGATGTCGTTGGGACGTTGAATCGCCCCAAGCAAGCCCATTAACAACGGTTCATCCCCTTCGCAGCACCATCGCACTGCAAACAGTGTCCTTAACCATTTTTGAAGTCATCCATTTGGAGTCATCCCATGATTGAAGCATTTGTTGCCCTCCTGGCGATTTTGGGCCTGGGCACGGGCGCGGGAGTCTTTGTCATCAAAAACCTGTACTACATTTGCCAACCGAACGAAGTGCTGATTTTTGCCGGGAGTTCTCGCCGCCTCGACAATGAACGCAAAGTTGGCTATCGCCTCGTCAAAGGGGGCAGTAGTGTCCGGGTGCCGCTGCTGGAGCGGGCGCTACGCATGGATTTGAGCAATATGATTATTGAGTTGCGCGTGTCCAATGCCTATTCCAAAGGCGGCATCCCCCTCACTGTCGATGGGGTCGCAAATATTAAAGTAGCAGGGGAAGAACCCGCAATTCACAACGCGATCGAACGGTTGTTGGGCAAATCGCGGCAACAAATTGAGCAAATGGCCAAAGAAACCCTGGAAGGCAATCTGCGCGGTGTTTTGGCCAGCCTCACGCCGGAACAGGTGAACGAAGACAAAATTGCCTTCGCCAAAAGTCTGTTGGATGAGGCCGAAGACGACTTGGAAAAGCTGGGTTTGGTGCTGGACACCTTACAAATTCAGAACATTTCTGATGATGTGCGCTACCTCGATTCTATTGGACGCAAGCAACAAGCTGACTTGCTCCGCGATGCCCGGATCGCCGAGGCCCAAGCCCAAGCCGAGTCGAAAATTCAGACGGTGGAAAATGACAAAGTAACGGCCTTGAGTCGGCTAGAGCGGGATCTGGGGATTGCCCAGGCCGAAGCCGAGCGCCGCATCAAAGACACGATGACTAATCGAGATGCGGTTGTGGCCGAAGCTCTGGCCGAAATTGCCTCCGAGTTAGCTCGGTTCCAGGCAGAAGTGCCTGTGCAAAAGGAACGAATTAAGCAAGTGACCCAGAAGCTCAAGGCGGATGTGGTTGCGCCTGCGGAGGCTGAGTGTCAACGGGCGATCGCCCAAGCCCAAGGGGACGCATCCCAGATTTTGGAAGATGGGAAAGCCCGCGCCGAAGGAACACTGCGCCTCGCCCAGTCCTGGCAAGCCGCCGGAGCCAACGCCCGCGACATCTTTTTGTTGCAACGGCTCGAAACTTTGCTAAAAACTCTCACGAATGCGGTTCCCGACGTTACAGTACAAAATGTTACGGTGATCGATGCCAACGGCGGCACCACGGCCACCAAATTAGCTGCTTTCATCGAGCAATTCCGGCAAACTACGGGGATTGACTTAGCAGAAACAGTGCAAACATTAACGACAAAATCGAATCAATCGGAGCCAAACGTTTTGTCCGCTAGCGATCTACCAGATTTGCCGCTGAGTTAACTTTGATCCCAGCACAGAAAGCACAGGTAACTATCGCTGCGAATCCCAGTTCAAGCTAATTTGACTATTGTGAACTGTTTCCTGTCATTAATTTGCAAGCTTACCCGGTTAACTAGAGTTTAGCATCAGGTTAAGCCTGATCTGTAAAGTTGCTTACTTGCTCTACTTGGGTATGCTAAAAGTAGTTCCTCTAAATTCTTAATTAGGAAACAATCGATGTCATTTATTGTTTCACTCTTAACGACTTTAGTTGCTCTGTTCATTTATCTCCAAAGTGGCAAAGTTTCTGGCGATCGCCCTCGTCTTTTAGTGCGAGTTATCTCTGGCCTAATTTTTATGGTGGCCGCGATCGCCGTCCTCTTCCGGAATGTAATTCTGATTGGGGGTGGGAATGTCGGCGTTGTTGAATCCTTTGGCCAAATTTCGTCTAAACCTTTGCTGTCAGGCGTGCATTTAGTCAATCCTTTCTCAACCGTTGAAGTCTACTCAACTCGGTTGAAAGATCTCAAAGAAACGATTGAAGCAACTTCCAAAGAGGGATTGAGTTTCAAAGTTGATGTTAGCTTACAGTATCAAGTTGACCCAGAAAGAGCCGTTGAAATTTATCAAAAAGTCGGCGATGGTGACAACGAAGCTGCCATTATCGCCGCTCGGTTTCGCTCTATTACTCGCACCATTACAGCAAAGTATCCCATTGAAGCGATTTACTCAACGAAACGTCAGGAAGTGAGTGACGCGATCGCCAAAGATTTGGCCGCCCAACTACAACCCATTGGCCTGAAATTGGATGGAGTCTATCTGCGGGAAGTCATCTTACCAGAATCGTTACAAGCCGCTATTCAAGAAAAGCTCAAAGCAGATCAACAAAATCAACAGATGGAATTCACCATCGCTCAAGCCAAAAAAGAAGCAGAGCGGAAGCGCATTGAAGCGCGGGGTAATGCCGATGCCCAAAGAATTTTATCTAGCAGTATTACTTCCGGTATCTTGCAACTACGTTCTATTGAAGCAATGGAAAAGCTTGCTGCTTCTAAAAATACCAAAGTTGTAGTGGTCGGTGGTAACAAAGAGGGCAGTGTACCCACAATTTTGTCTCTTGATGGCTCGACCGTAGCCCCCAAATAAGCAGCCCAGTTAATAATAATGAGGCCAGCAAAATCAATCATCGGGTCAAAGGATTGGCATTGCGCCTCATGGATACGATGACTGTTATTCGATTTATTCCATGCAAGCAATATGCTAGATTATGGACTGAGCAAACTGTTGACAAAATCGGCGAACATCGAACGGATTGACTTTTTAAACAGGCATGGCACAAAAGCAGAAGTTTGCCCATCTAGTGGGTTCTAAATGGACGGCACAAAATAAAATTGATGGCTGGCGACACTTTCAAGTCGTGAATCGGAAGAATGAAGGCAAGTGGGTTTTTGCCGAACTGGTGGCCACCTGTGATCCGAATGTGAGATTTTGGATCAACTCTAAGTTGTTGAAGCAAAAAGATCTGTGGCAAGCAGGCTGGCGATCGCTGTCTTAAGTCGCCCCTGAATGTAAGGATTTTCCGTTTCCCTCCCCATGCATTGCCGCAACGCCAAGAAAGCTGGCAAGGGGGGATTTCCGTCTGGGGGCGATCGCAACAAATTCTTTACAATACAGGAATAGAGGCGGAGCAGCGTCAGTGGTTGGGCCGGAAGACTGGAATTGTGGTCTGTGTGCCCCCCCGTAGCGATCGCCCCGCACGAACCAAGGAGTTATCGACCATGCCCGTTGATAAAAACGACAAAAATCCGATGAAATCACCTCGACGACGGCAGTTTGGCGGCAGCTTGTTGATTCTCTTCACCTTGTTGCTAGTGCTCAACTTTGTTGTGCCGTCATTCTTTGGCCCCCGACGACCCCAAATTCCTTACAGCGATTTTGTGGCCCAGGTCGAAGCTGACAAAGTTGCCCAGGCGCTCGTGTCGCAAGACCAAATTGACTTCATTTTGCGAACCGATGTGCCTACTAATGGCGATCGCCCCCAACAAACTCCGACAGTTTATCGGACTACGCCCATCGCGATCGACCTGGATCTCCCCAAAATCCTGCGAGATCATAATGTTGAATTTGGTGCGCCGCCGCCCAGTCGCAATGGCTGGATTGGCACCCTGCTGAGTTGGGTTATTCCACCGTTGATCTTTTTCGGCATTTGGGGCTTCTTGCTGAATCGCCAGGGGGGTGGACAAGCGGCCCTGACCGTGGGCAAAAGCAAAGCCCGGATTTACTCCGAAGGCAGCACGGGGGTCAAGTTTCCCGATGTGGCTGGGGTAGACGAAGCCAAGGCCGAGTTGCAAGAAATTGTGGACTTCCTGAAAAATGCCGACAAATACACCCGGCTGGGGGCCAAGATTCCGAAAGGGGTATTGCTGGTTGGCCCACCGGGAACGGGGAAAACCCTGCTGGCAAAGGCCGTGGCCGGGGAGGCGGGAGTGCCGTTTTTCAGCATTTCCGGGTCGGAGTTCATTGAATTATTCGTCGGTGTAGGGGCTTCGCGGGTGCGCGACTTGTTCGAGCAAGCCAAAAAGCAAGCTCCCTGTATTGTGTTCATTGACGAACTGGATGCCCTGGGCAAATCCCGTGCTCAGAACGGCATGATGGGTGGCAACGATGAGCGGGAACAAACCCTGAACCAGTTGCTCACGGAAATGGATGGGTTCGAGGCAAATACTGGCGTGATTTTGCTGGCTGCGACCAACCGCCCCGAAGTCTTAGACCCAGCGTTGCGTCGTCCTGGTCGGTTCGATCGCCAGGTTGTGGTCGATCGCCCCGATAAGATTGGCCGGGAAGCCATTCTCAAAGTCCACGCCAAAAATGTGAAATTAGCAGAGGATGTGGATCTGGGGGCGATCGCAGTGCGAACTCCAGGGTTTGTGGGAGCCGATCTCGCGAACCTGGTGAATGAAGCAGCTCTTTTGGCAGCCCGGAGTGGTCGCCAGTCGGTGGAAACCAAGGACTTTGGAGAAGCTGTGGAGCGGGTCGTCGCCGGGTTGGAAAAGCGATCGCGGGTGTTGAACGAGATGGAAAAGAAAGTCGTGGCTTATCACGAAGTCGGCCATGCGATCGTCGGCGCGTTGATGCCGGGAGCCGGAAAAGTCGAAAAAATCTCCATCGTGCCTCGTGGTGTGGGGGCACTGGGCTACACGCTGCAACTGCCGGAAGAAGATCGATTCTTGATGGCAGAGGACGAAATTCGCGGACGGATTGCCACGCTGTTGGGTGGGCGATCGGCAGAGGAAGTTGTCTTTGGCAAGGTTTCCACTGGGGCCAGCGATGATATCCAAAAGGCGACGGATTTGGCCGAACGCACGGTAACGCTGTATGGCATGAGCGATCAACTGGGGCCGATCGCCTTTGAAAAGCAGCAAATGCAGTTTTTGGATGGCTACCAATCGCCCCGCCGGACTGTCAGCCCCAAGGTGACGGAGGAAATTGACCGGGAAGTGAAGGAAATCGTCGATGGTGCCCACCACATTGCCCTCGCAATCCTAGACAAAAACCGCGACTTGCTGGAATCGACAGCCCAAGAGTTGCTCAATCGGGAAGTGATGGAAGGGGAAAGCCTGCGCGATCGCCTGCGCCAAGCCCTGCCCCCAGAAGAACTGCAACAATGGTTGCTCAAAGGCAAACTCCCCGAAGGATTGCGCCTGATGCAAGCGACCTTGGCTTAACGTGTAGATTCTACTCATACTAACAGACTGTCACAAATACTTAGACCTCTTGTACGGGAGGTCTTTTTGTTGTGGCATAAATGTGAACTCACCAAGCTTTTTGGGCACTATAGCTTAGTCTTATTCATAGATTTGATCCTAGCTTGGACCAGACGAGTTACCCACATCTTAATTTTTGGAGAGAAATAGTATGGGATTGTTCGATCGTGTGTTGGGGCTTCAAACAACAACGCAAGCGGCGTTTAGCCCAGCAGAAGCCTACGCGGCCATTACCTTGGCTGCCATTGCCTCGGATGGCTACTTAGCTGATGAGGAAGTAGAAGGCTTCATCACCAACCTGAACCGAATGCAATTGTTCAAAAGCTATTCAGGCGATGTTATGCGCCGAATGATTGATAAGCTGTTCGGCATTATGAAACGGGATGGGGTCGAGGCGTTGTTTAGTTTAGCCAAAGCCTCCTTGCCTCACGAAATGGCTCCATCAGCCTTTGCAGTCGCCGCAGATTTAATTCTGGCTGATGGTGTAGTCACAGCAGAAGAACAAAATTTTTTGAACCAGCTATACGGTGCCCTGGAGCTTTCCGAGGATGTAGCAGTCAAAATCATTGAAGTCATGATGCTTAAAAACCGTACCTGAGGCCACACACTGACCCCTAGTAGCGGCAGAATAATTGCCGTTGATGCAATCTAGGGATACAATACATCTGAACTAAATATCACCTTGAACGCGATCGCCCAATGGCTAATGGGGGCGATCGCTTTTTGCGCGGAGCGGCCCAGAGTTTACAGACCGATACAAGTTTTACAGCCTGTCTTTTGACGAGATCTAGCCCGCGATCGCACAATAGGCAAAGACAATTACAGCTTGCGTTCAAACGCACCAACGCCCACTGCGGGAGTACAACGCTTGTGCCCCTTCAGGGGGATTTTTATAAGCGCCCTTTAGCCTCGACAAAAGGCAACCGGGGAACAAGCAAAAAGCCTGGATCGCTCCAGGCTCCCAGCACAAATTCAAGTAGTCGTTTTCTCTGAACCAGGCCCACTGGCAATCATTGGTCAGAACCGATGCATTACGCATCCAGTTAATTTTTCACTTCGCAGGTCAGTGGGCAAGCCGCATAAACAGAATCATGCTTGGGGTTGGCTTCGCCCCGTGCCCAAGGCAGCCAGCTAATATCTTTGGGGTGTGTACCTTTGAGGGTGAGGATGGCCGCAGTCAGGATTACGCCGAAGACCTGAACGCCAATGAAGCTCATCGCCACAACCACTAAACCCACTCCCGGCAAAACCGAGTCGAGCGCCATTGCCAAGACCGAACCAATGCCTACAATCAAAATCCCAACTGGGAAACCAACGATTAGCAAGCAAACTGTCAAAATCCCAATCCACATCAAAAAGCTTTTCAGCATCAACCCATAATCAGCACGATTGGCAATTTGAGTTTGATAAGTCGTCACTTTTTATATTCTCCTACACGAAAAGCTGAACAAGATGCTTGCGAACCGTCATCCGTAAATTTAATGACTGAAATTAGTTTATAGAAAGAATCCGCAAAACCTGAATTTTAGACAAAAAACTTTACATCCCATCGTGACGCTTTACGTTCCCAAACAAATCGTTGTCTGAATGGGGGCAATGGCTCAGGGGCGATCGCGGCGGAGAAGCTTGACCCAGCCGCAAAAGGCAGATTCATGCCCCTAAAGCGGTTTTAACTGAGTATAAGTACTGCCGTAAGAAGTTGATAAAACCGCCGTCAGCAGTGATCAACCCGAAGTCAACCCATAACCTCTAGTCAATGCTTAACAAAGTGAAATGTTTTTCTCATAAAACAGGGCGGACGGCGATCGCGCCTTGCCCTAGCCCAAACCAAAGCTCGAAATTAAAAAAAAGGACTCAGCCACCGCCAAGCCCCAAACTCTAGAACTCTCTTTTGCTGTGCTGTCAACGCTATACTTCCACCTTGACTCCCCGCCAGAACGCAATGTAGCCCGCAATATTCTTGGCCGCGTCCTTGGGCGTAGGATAGTACCAGGCCGCATCCTTGTTCACTTGTCCATCGACTACGATATCGTAATAGCTCGCTGTGCCTTTCCAGCCACACACAGTATGGGTGCTACTGTCTTGCAGATATTCCTGTTTGACCGCATTAGGAGGGAAATACTGATTTCCTTCGACCACTTCGCAGTAGTCGCTTTCGGCGATCACCGCGCCATTCCAGATTGCTTTGGGCATAGAAGTGCTTCAACTTTAAGAAACTTCAAATTTAGATTAACGAAACCTACGGCCACCCGGCAATGGGATAATGCCTGAGTCCAGCACCGCTCAGGGGGGATAAAACGGCTGAGGCGGATAGACACATGAGATTGTGTCCGTTAAATATTTTTCTGGTGTGCCTGGGAAATTAGGGTTGAATTAATCAGAATTAAGATGACACCTGATTAAGATGACACTTGACTGGATAGGTCGTTGGCTGTTTGGGCAAGTTTGCTTTGTTCAGGGTTTATTGCAACGTATAGGAGGCCCCCATGAATCGCGTTGATGCTTACCAAATGACGGCGATCGATCGCCAAAAACTCCAACAAACCGTGAGTTATAACTTAGAGGCACTACCCGATGTGTGGGCGATCGCGGCCCAACGCTTTGCCACCGTAACGGCGTTGAATGCGCCTCACGTCAAACCAGCAGTGAAACTGACGTTTGCAGAACTGTATGAGCAAATGCAACGGTTTGCGTCGGGGTTGCAAGCTCTGGGCATTCAATCCGGCGATCGCATGGGCCTGTTTGCCGATAATCATCCCCGCTGGCTGATTATGGATCAGGGGATGATGCTGGCCGGGGCGGTGAACGCGGTGCGGAGTTCCCAGGCGGAAACCAACGAGTTGCTGTTTTTGCTGGAAAATAGCGGGGCGATTGCGCTAGTGGTGGAAGATATAGCTACGTTTAATAAACTGAGCGATCGCCTCGGTAGTGTACCCCTCAAGTTTGTCGTGTTGATGAGCGATGAAATTCCCCCTACCGAGTCGCGGCTCAAAGTGCTGAATTATTCCCAGGTGATGGCCTTGGGGGCTGATCGCCCATTGCAGCCCGTGGCCCTCAAACGGGATGACTTGGCTACCTTGATTTATACCTCTGGCACAACGGGCAAACCCAAAGGGGCCATGCTCACTCACGGGAATTTGGTGCATCAGGTCGAAACTCTGGGGGCCGTGGTACAACCGCAACCGGGCGATCGCATCATGAGCATTCTCCCCACCTGGCACGCCTACGAACGCAGCGCCGAATACTTTTTACTATCTCAAGGTTGTACTCAGATTTACACCAGCATCCGCACCATCAAAAAAGACTTAAAAGAGTTTCGGCCCCAATACATGGTCAGCGTGCCCCGCATCTGGGAATCCATCTACGAAGGTGTCCAAAAACAATTTCGCGAACAACCAGAAAATAAACAAAAACTGATTCAATTCTTCCTCGGCAAAAGCCAACGCTATATCCAAGCCAAGCGCCTCTGGCAAAACCTCGATTTGCTCCAGCGCCATCCCAGTTCGCTGCAACGCCTGGGAGCCGGCATCCAATGCCTCATCTTTGGGCCTTTACATGCCTTGGGCGAGAAGATTGTCTATCGCAAAGTGCGGGAAGCGGCCACCGGCGGCAAGTTTCGCCATGCCATCAGCGGCGGTGGTTCCCTGGCCAAACACCTGGATGACTTCTTCGAGATCGTGGGGATTGAGGTTTTGGTGGGTTATGGCTTGACCGAAACGGCCCCAGTGACCAATGCCCGTCGGCCCTGGCGGAATCTGCGGGGTTCTTCGGGCCAACCGATTCCGGGTACAGAAATTTTGATTGTCGATCCCGAAACGCGCCACCCCCTCCCCCCTGGCCAGCGCGGCTTGGTGCTGATTCGGGGGCCACAGGTGATGAAGGGGTACTATGACAACCCAACAGCAACGCAAAAGGCGATCGATCCCGATGGCTGGTTTGACAGTGGAGATCTGGGCTGGGTCACGGCGGAAAATGACCTGGTGCTGACGGGGCGGGCCAAGGATACGATTGTGCTCACCAGTGGCGAAAACATTGAACCCCAGCCCATTGAGGATGCGTGTTTGCGGAGTGCTTACATCGACCAGATTATGCTCGTTGGCCAAGACCAAAAGGCGTTGGGTGCGTTGATTGTGCCCAATTACGAAGCGTTGGAAAAATGGGCGATCGCCCAGGGCTATACCCTCGAACTCCCGGCCGGGATCACCAGCACAACTGCCACCCCCCAAACCGGGGGACAGTCCATCGCGATCGACAGCAAACCCGTCCAAGATTTGCTGCGAAAAGAACTTAATCGCGAAGTGCAAAACCGACCGGGCTATCGGCCTGATGATCGCATTGGCCCCTTCCGCTTTATTCAAGAACCGTTTTCCATCGAAAATGGCCTCATGACTCAGACCCTAAAAATTCGGCGGAATGTCGTGATGGAACGCTACCAGGGTATGATTGACGAGATGTTTGTTTGAAGTACCCCACAGGGTTTCGTACCCTGGCGCAAACGCTCGGAAAAGCAAGCAGATTTGCTGGTGCCATAAAACCGTTTGTTGTGGTGTGTCCCCTGTGGTAAATCCACAACCTCATTTGTCCTGATTGAGTGAAGTATTTATGGATGTCTCTCCATCTAATTTGCTATTAAAGCGTTCTGTGAACGTGAAAGCGATCGTCACGCCTCGCTGGAAAGAAGAAGCCCAGCAACAACTCCAGGCGCAAATTAACCAGATTGATAACCAGTTACAACAACTGGAAATGCAAGCTCAGCGGATGGTTGCCGAAATTCAAAAGCAATCGATTTCGCCCCCTAGCCCCGAAACAACTCAACAAATTGAAAACCTCCAAATGCAGGTTAATCAAAAGAAGAGTGAGCTGCTAGAGCAAAAAAATCAGGTATTGCAACAATTACAGCAAGTCCAATTATTAGAACTCGATCAAGAAGTCAATCAAGGCCAAATTGACAGTGTTTTTCGGGTCGAGAAAGGGGACAACTTAATTGAAAAAATGCAAGTTGAAATCTTACTGCGGGATGGCGTAGTTGAAGATATTCGGGGCGCAATTTAATTGGGTAGCGGGTCACTTTTGTCGCCCTCACCCTAAATCCTGCTCCCTGGAGTAGAGGGACTTCCAATCCGGCTCCCCTTCTCCCTGGTAGCCAGATTGTGAGGCTAAGACCAGTTTTCCCTGGAAGCAACTGTCGTTTCAGGGGCGCAATCCTTGTAGAATATAAGGCGCTGGCGATCGCGCTAGATCCCTGAGTTGAGCCTGGTTCCGGTTGCAGAATTGGTGCCAGGTTTAGCCCTGATTAGTTGAATGATATTAGTTACTTGTGGCGTTTTGATCTGGAATCCTCTCCCATGATTAGTGAAGTTTTCATGCCTGCTCTAAGTTCCACGATGACGGAAGGCAAGATCGTCTCCTGGTTAAAGTCGCCAGGAGACAAAGTGGAAAAGGGCGAAACCGTGGTTGTGGTTGAGTCCGACAAGGCAGACATGGATGTGGAGTCGTTCTACGAAGGCTATTTAGCAACAATTGTGGTTGCAGCCGGAGAAACGGCACCCGTTGGGGCGGCGATCGCACTCATTGCCGAAACCGAGGCCGAAATCGAAGCGGCCCAGCAACAAGCGACAGCCCAACCCCAAGCCGCCGCCCCTGCGCCCAAAGCAGCAGCACCAGCGGCGACCCCCGCGATCGCCACCGCCGCCACCAACGGCAGCAGTCAAGGGGTCAGCAACGGCCGAATTGTGGCCTCTCCCCGCGCCCGGAAACTGGCAAAAGAATTGAAAGTCGATCTCAAGACCCTCAACGGCAGCGGCCCCCACGGTCGGATTGTGGCCGAAGATGTAGAAGCTGCCGCTGGTCGCACGCCTGCCGCACCCGCTGTTGTGGCTCCAGTCGCTGCTGTTCCTGCTGCGGCCCCGGCCCCCCGTCCCGCCCCATCCGCCGCCCCCATCCCGGTGGCTCCTGGCCAAAAGGTGCCCTTGACCACGCTGCAAAATGCGGTGGTGCGAAACATGGTCGCTAGCTTGGAGGTACCGACGTTCCATGTGGGCTACACCATTACCACCGACCAACTCGACAAGCTCTACAAGCAAATCAAGTCTAAAGGCGTAACCATGAGTGCGCTGTTAGCCAAGGCCGTTGCCATGACCGTGCAGAAGCATCCGTTGTTGAATGCGGGCTACACCGACGGTCACATCAACCACCCGGCTGCGATCAACGTCGCCGTTGCTGTGGCAATGGATGATGGGGGATTGATTACGCCGGTGTTGCAGAATGCCGACCAGCAAGACATTTACTCTCTGTCGCGCACCTGGAAAGATCTGGTCGATCGCGCCCGGTCAAAACAACTGCAACCGGATGAATACAACTCCGGCACCTTTGCAATTTCCAATTTGGGCATGTTTGGCGTGGATCGCTTTGATGCAATCTTGCCGCCGGGAATGGGTTCCATCCTGGCAATCGGGGCATCCCGGCCTACCGTCGTGGCCAACAATGAAGGCTTGATGGGGGTAAAACGGCAAATGCAGGTAAATTTGACCTGTGATCATCGCGTGATCTACGGTGCCCACGCTGCCGCCTTCTTGAAGGATTTGGCCGCCCTGATTGAAAGCAATGCTCAGTCATTAACGCTGTAAACGGACGAGATCAACCAATGGTGGATTTTCCAACGACCTTAGACGACGCGATCGCCCAAGCCCAAAGCGCCACCCAGGCCGCCCTGGCCGCAGGCTACACTCGGCTACAGGTCGAAATCGCCATTCCCGAACTCAAGCCCATGCCCCCCGCCTACCAGTACCTCGCCGTGCTGGCCGAATACGGAGAACACCTCAAAATCTTCTTCACCGATGCGGGGGCCGCAGCTTTAGCCCGACGAGATTGGGCGGGGATTGCCCACACTATCGAAAGTATCGACATCGCTGGTTCCCGCCAAACCATGCCCGTGGAACGATTAGTCTTACCAGAGGATCAAGCCTTTTTGTTTGTGGCTCCCTCCGCTGTGGAAGTGATGTTGGTAGAGCAAATCTGCCTTGCCGCTGGCGATCGCCCCGTTATTTTGTTCAACCCCCGCCTGGAAGATGTAGGCACCGTTGGCATCGGCTACACCGCCCGCAAACTGCGCGATCGCTTCCTCAGCACCATCGAAACCTGCTACTACCTCAGACCGCTGGAAGATGCAGCCCTATTGCGCTGTTACCCCCACAAATGGCAAGTCTGGGCAGAACAAACCGAAGGCTACACGCTCTTGGCGGAAGAATTTCAGAAACCCACCCTCGAACGTCTCGACGAAATTTTTGCCCAGGCGCTGGGAGTCAAACAGCCAACCGCCAAAACCTTATTTTCTGGTTTGCAACGCATTCTCAGGGCGTTGGAACGGTAGGCTTCCATTAATTAATTCCAGGTTTTCAATGCTTCAGACTCAGTCCCCAAACTCAGGGGCGAACTGAGCCTCACAAGCGCACCAGCGATAGCGATTGAGCGATCGCCCCCATCTGGGGCATTCTCCAGCGCCGTTTCCCGCCCCCACCATCACAACACCCCCACCGCGATCCGGCCCCCCGCCCCCTTAAAGGATTAATAAAGTTTCCAAACAGAGTGTATTGTTTGCCCGATCAGGTGGGATTGCTAAAGGCAATCAGGGCATAATGAGCGTAGTGACCTCGATCACTATAGCATCAGGTGTTTGCATCAATTTACAGTATTTTGCGGGTTTATCTCAGTGCTGTCTAATAACTACACGAGCGATCGCATGAGCGAAGACCGTCATCGGCGAATCATCATTGGTGACGTGCATGGACATTTTGAAGGCTTAATGCGATTGCTCACCGCGATCGCGCCAGGGGCAACAGACCAAGTTTACTTTCTGGGCGATCTCATTGATCGAGGGCCAGATAGCGCCAAAGTCGTTAGCTTTGTCAAAGACAGTCCCTATCACTGCATTTTGGGCAACCATGAACAACTCATGATCGATGCCTTCCCCAAAGGTCGCCCATTTACCCCCGCCCTGCAAGCCTGGTTATACAGCGGTGGACGAGCCACAGTGGCCAGCTACGGAGACAGCGGCATCCTCCTGGAACACATTGAGTGGATGAAAACCCTACCCAACTACCTTGATCTAGACGACATCTGGCTCGTTCATGCTGGCGTGCACCCCCTGCTCCCCATCAACGCCCAAACCTCCCAAGAATTTTGCTGGATTCGAGACGAGTTCCACAGCTCGGCCAAACCCTACTTCGCCGACAAACTCATTATTACCGGCCACACGATCACCTTTACCCTGCCCCAAGTGATTCCCGGCGAGGTAGCCCAGGGGTGTGGTTGGTTAGATATTGACACTGGCGCGTATCACCCCAAAAGCGGCTGGCTGACAGGGCTAGACATTACCAACCGTTTGGTTTATCAGGTGAATGTTTACACCGACACGGAACGCAGTTTGCCGTTAGATGAAGTCACCGCCAAAATTGAACCGGCCCAGGTTTTAGCCCATCGCAAAACCTTGACCAATCGGAACTAGAACCTTGGGATAGGCTTCGCAGAGTCTCATCATCAAAGAGCCGATCGCTTGAAGTTCTGAATCGGCCTTTTACGGCTAGTGCGGGAATCGCTGATCGCCCCGCCGCGCAAGCGCCCCCCTAGCACCTGCACAGATGATCAGGGTGGCGCTTTGTTTGAAACCGTTCGCGTTAGGACAGCGATCGCAACCTGGCCCGGTACAGCGCCGGATCTAAACCATCTCCATAATTATTAGCTTCATTCCGCAGTGCTTGCTGCAACCGTGTAATTCGTTCATTCGTGCCGGGATGGGTACTCAAAAATGTAGGTACCGAACTGGAGCGGAGTAACTTCTGCATGAAGTCGATCATGGCAATGGGTGCATACCCCGCCTGCGTCAACGTGTTTAAGCCCAGCAAGTCCGCATCGTATTCATCACGGCGGCTGTTGGGTCGTCGAAATGCGAGTTCGACCCCAATGCGGGCGGCCACATTGCGATCCAGCCCAGCCGCACCGACCAAGCCACTCGCGATCGCCGTCTCTTTCAACTGCTTCACCGCATGACGACCCGCAATATGGCCAATCTCGTGGGCCATCACACTCGCCAACTCGGCCTCATTCTCCGCCAACCGCAACAGGCCCGTGTTCACATAGACAAAGCCGCCCATCGTCGCAAAGGCATTCACACTGCGGTCGTCCACCACTTGAAACGTGTAAGGCAAATCGGGCCGCTTACTCTGACGGGCCAACCGCTGACCAATTTGATCCACATACTGATTGACCTGGGGATCGCGATAGAGGCGGATTTTTTGGCTCATGAGCTGCTCGTTGATCTGGCGACCAATTTCCACCTCCTGGCGATCGGAGATGTTAGACAGTTGCAACACCTGGATGCCCCGAAAGATCAAATCGCCCCAGGAGATCGCCTGTGCCACGATGGGTTGCCCCACAATCAACACCAGCGCCATGAGCAGGGCGATCGCGCCATATTGCCAACGCTGCCGCAGTCGAGTGAGCTGAGAGCGAAACTTTACCATGAGTCAATTATCGTGAAAACTGCAAACCAGATCAGGATCGTTAGCACCCTTGGCAGCCTTGGGCCGCTCCCATTTGCCAAAAAGTGACGGCAGACCTCACCACCAAAGACGGAGCATCGCTCAAGGAAGTTCCCAATTATTAACTAATTATTATTACTAAAGCAAACGCCGCTAGCTGTACTTCTGCCTACGTCGCTAACGGCATTTTAATTTAGTCTCATGGGTTGGCGTTTAGAGCGCACCGACAACCTTTGTAACGGGTTTGCCGCGGGCCAGGGGTGGGGCTGCATCACTTAGTTAAAGCGCCGTTTCCGTCGTGCTAACACTCCTTTCCGTTTGCGCTTTTCTAAAGGCGTTTCAAAATGACGATGAGATCTTAAATCTGCCAGAATGCCAGCTTTGGAAACTTGCCGTTTGAATCTTCGTAGAGCTGAATCAATGCCCTCATTTTCTCCAAGAACTACTTGGGTCATTCGACACCAACACTCCCTTTCAAATCAAAACTACTTACCCTAATTTACCATTTTGCTCAGAACCGCAAGCGGGAAAATTAAATTGACTTTGAGCATTCTGCCGAAATTATTCTGGCTCGGATTATAAGGCCAACATTAGGGCTAGAACCCCTGAGCCGTGGCGATCGCGGCGGGTGGAGCAATGGGCCAACTGGGCACCGCAACCCAGCGCGAGGAATCGTTTTTTGCAGCCGCGCCAAATACAGGCAGAATAAACCTAGACGATTGTGCAACTGGGACTGTTAGCAGGAGTGATGCCATTGTGAGATTGGTTGTTTTAGGTGGGCCGGGGGCGGGTAAGGGGACTCAAACTGCGCGCCTCGCCCAAACCTTGGGCCTTGTGTGCATTTCCACGGGTGATATTTTGCGGCAGGCGATCGCCTCTCAAACGGAACTGGGGCAACAGGTGCAGGCCAAAGTTGCTCAGGGCGAACTGGTGCCCGATACGGCTATGATTCAGTTCATTCGAGAGCGCCTTTTGCAGCCAGATGTCGCTCAGGGCTGGATTTTGGAGGGCTACCCGCGCACAGCGTTCCAAGCGGAAGAACTAGACTTTTTGCTGGATGATTTGCAACAGCAGTTGGATAAAGCGATTTGGCTGGAAGCATCGGCGACGATTTTGATGGCGCGATCGCTCCAACGGGGGCGGGTGGATGACAAGCCCGATGCCATTCAACGGCGCATTGAGCTATTTGAAGAATGTACCAGTCCGTTGATTGATTATTACCAATTTCGCGATCGCCTGGTGCGGGTCAGTGCGGAACTCGCGATCGACCAGGTAGAAGCCGCAATCCTCGCCCAGTTACCCCGCCAAGGATAATGGCGATCGGTCACAGCACCACCGACGACCGCCCATCGGCCTTCAAGCTGCCCCCGCACCTCGCCAAGTGCCCCTACCTGGGTTATCCTGGCTGATTGAGAATCATGAGGCAACTGAAATGGCTTGGCAGCGTTCCGATGGTCGGCAAGCAGATCAACTTCGTCCTATCCAGTTTGACCGACACTTCACCCAATTTGCCGCCGGGTCTGTGTTGGCGACTTGTGGCGGCACCCGTGTTTTGTGCACGGCTAGCATCCAGTCTAAGGTTCCGCGCTTTTTGGACGGGAAGGGCCAGGGCTGGCTCACGGCAGAATATCGGATGCTCCCCTCCGCCACCAAAGATCGCCAAGAGCGGGAACTATTGCGCTTGTCGGGCCGGACTCAGGAAATTCAACGGTTGGTGGGGCGTAGTTTGCGATCGGTGCTGGATATGACGGCCCTTGGCGAACGGACGATTGTCATTGATACCGATGTGTTGCAGGCCGATGCAGGCACACGGACAACGGCGATTACAGGCGGATATGTGGCCCTGCGGGATGCCCTGGAAACCTTGCTCCAGCGGGGAGACATTGAGCGATCGCCCCTCATTCACCAAGTTGCCGCCGTGTCCATTGGGCTAATCGACGGAGAAGCCTTGCTGGACTTGAACTACGAAGAAGATGTCGCCGCCGATATTGATTTCAACGTCGTGATGAACGAAAAACTCGAAATCATTGAGCTACAGGGCACCGCCGAGGCCAAATCCTTTACCCGCACCCAGTTAACCCAAATTCTCAACTTAGCGGAAACCGGGATTGGGGAATTGCTCACCGCTCAAACTGCTGCATTCACCCAGCCTTAAGTTCCACAGCTAGTCCAGGGCGGAGCGCGATCGCCCCTGCCATCCGCCCCCTGGTTTCACCCACTTGCCCCAATCAACGCCGACCCTGCCCCAACCGATTACTGAGTTCGATCGCTGGATTGCGGCTCCCAAACCGACTGGGGAAATCACTTTCATCATAAATTTCGCCCACCAACTCTTCCAAAATATCCTCCAGCGTCACTAACCCCACCGTGCCACCATACTCATCCACCACGATCGCAATATGGAGGCGACCCTGCAACATTTCCTTGAGCAAATCCGCCAGCCGTTTGGTATCTGGCACATAAACCGGGCGATCCATCGCCTCAACCACGCTGCCATCGTCGCGGCCCTCTTTCCGACGGGCTTCCAGTTCTTGTAAGGCCCGCTTCAGGTTAACGATCCCGACAATTTCATCCTTAGATTCTTCCTGCACCGGAATCCGCGAGTACCCCGTTTCGAGGCATAAATTCACCAGTTCCCGCAGGGTGGCCTCCCGCGAAATGGTTCGCATATCAATCCGGGGTTTCACAATTTCCCGCACACTCAAATTATCCAGCATCAAGGTTTTGTTCAAAATTTGATGCTTATCCAGATCGAGTTGGCCCTTGCCTCCCAAGATTTCAATCATCAACTGTAAGTCTTTGAGGGATTCGCTTTCCTGGACAATGCCCCCTTGCATGAGCCGGATCGCCAGTTGGGTAATCTTTTCAAACAGCCAAATAATGCCCAAGGCCGACAGCATTTGGGATAGCCAAAAGATAGGCCGCACCACTAACCGAAAGATCGGCATCACGTTGTTGATCGCCAGAGATTTCGGCACGATTTCGCCAAAAGTCAGGGTGAGAAAGGTGACGACAAACGTGGCGATACCGATGCCGCGATTGCCTAACCAGATACTAAACATGTTGCTGGTCAGGATGGCAGAGGTGTTGTTAACCAGGGTGTTGCCGACGAGCAAGGTGGTGATGAAGCGCCGCCGTTTGTGGAGCACCAGGCTAAAGAGGCGATCGGGATCGCCCTGTTCTTTGATCAGGGCTTTGAGTTTGAGGTTATCGAGGGCGGTGAGGGCGGTCTCGGAACCTGAGAAAAATGCTGATAGGAACAACGTCAGGATCAGCACGGCGAAATCAATCCGCAGGTCACCTAGTAAGGGGCCAACATCAGCAGCTTGTAAGAGGTAGGGAGGAATGGCAGGAATCACAGATGGCCCTTGGGGCGACGTAAGATTTGAGTCAAGTGTGCGCGGTTTGGGTGCCCGTTGGAGGGTTGAGACGCTGGGACTGGGGTGTCGATCGCCCAACCACCAGAGCGATCGCCCAACAATGGCGGAGGTGCAGTAGGACAGTGATGAACCATCTTCGGCACCCCTGTTGAGATGATAGCGCCCTCCTTGGGGCAAATTCATCGGCTTTGGGGCCAGTCGGGTTGAGAGAGCCGCCCAACCAGCCCAGCCCCATTGGGGGTGGCGCGATCGCCGGGGTAAGCGGTCAAGAGGCCGTGACGGCGGGGTTGAGGTTTAACTCTTGCAACAAGTGCTCAAAGTCAAACTCCTGCCCCATCATTTGGTACAGGCATTCAATTTTAACCGGCTCGTGAATCCGGACTTGCCCGATCGCCTTGTCCACAATCTCCACGGTGGTGAGGGTATCCAGATCAACCGACAAAATGGGGATTTCGAGGTCTTCGGCACGGCTCATGATATCCGGTTGTGGCCGCATCTGGCCCGTGAGGATGAGACATTGGGTTGAGGTTTCCAGGGCGGCGAGTTGAATATCGGCGCGATCGCCCCCGGTAATCACCGCCATGTTGCAACCTTTGCGAAAATACTTCAGCGCCGAGTTGACGTTCATTGCCCCAATGGATAGGCTTTCGACCATCAAATCCAGGCGATCGGGCCGACAGAGCACCTCCGCCTTGAGTTGCTTCACCAGGTTGCCCACGCTGACACTCCGCAATAATTCGCTGCGCGGCATGAGGCCAAAGATTTTAATCCCTTGCTGCTCCAGGAATGGTTTGATTGTGGTTTGGGCTTCTTCCAGGCGATCTTTGGCAATGTCATTGATGAAGACCCCCAACAAGCGATCGCCCAACCGCCGCTTCGCCGACAGGAGCGCCCCCACCATCAGCAATGAGTGAAACCGTGCCACCAACAAAATTTTGGCATCCAGGGTTTCCGCCACTTGTTGCAACGACAAATCAAACAGACTGCCTTCTTCCAGATTGGATGGCCCTTCCAACAGAACTAAATCTGGCCCTTGCATCTGGGCATATTGTTGTAACAATTGGGGATAATCAGTTTGGTCTTCCCCCCGAATGCGCCGTTGAATCGTCTGATCGAGCAAAGGCAAAATGGTAGGCTGGAGGCGATCGCTGGGCAGCTCAAGGGTTTTCGCAATGAATTGCACATCTTCTTCAACGCCAGTGCCGGGAGAATCGCCCCAAAATGTGCCCAGTGGTTTGCCATAGGCAATATCCAAGCCCTTTGCCTTGAGATGATAGGCAAGCCCCAGGACTGTGGCTGATTTGCCGCTAAATGCCTCGGTTGAACCAATCAGTAGATACTTTGCATTCGGCACGCTATCGCTCCTGGTTTACTCTCTGAACAAATCCTAATGGTCTAGTGTTCACCCATTGTACGGTTACATAGTTCATTGGGAAAAAACGATTCTGCGGGGTTGGATCGCCCGTTCCCACCGCAGCCCTCCAGATGGCCAAGCGGATCACCCGACGACACCGCCAGCGGTTAGGGGCGATCGCTGGTCTTGTTGTAGACGAAGCGCCGCAAATAATCTGTCATGGCTGAACGATCATCACCCCAAGCATGGCCCATCCGGAGCGTGGCCCCTGATCAAGAGCAATCAGAGGTGCGGTGGTGTTCATACTCAAACTCCCGGTTCAGCGAATCCTGCCGCGTGGCTCCAGCCTTGTCAGCCGTGGGCGATCGCCCCCCCGGTTCAAACCCCGCCACCTCTCCCAAGGTATACAAAGGCCGATTTTTCACCTCATCATAAATCCGCCCCACATATTCCCCCAAAATGCCAATACTGAACAATTGCACCGCCCCCAAGAAAAAAATGGCCGCCGCAATAATCGCATACCCCGTCAACGGCGACGCAGGATAAAACAAGCGCCAATAGATCACCAACACCGCCATCAGCAAAGCAACACAGCCCGAAATCAGCCCCAAATAGGTAGATAACCGCAGCGGCACCGTAGAAAACGAAACCAACCCATTCACCGCCAACCCAAAAGATTTGCGAAAAGTATATTTCACCTCCCCCGCAAACCGAGGATCGCGCTCAAACAACACCGCTGTTTGCCGAAAACCAATCCACGATCGCAACCCCCGAATATAGCGATTGCGCTCCGGCATGGCATTCAACACCGCCACCACCCGCCGATCCATGAGACAAAAATCCCCCGTATCCGTGGGAATATCCACATCCGCCAGATGCTTCAAAATACGGTAAAACGCATAGGCCGTGAACCGCTTAAACCAGCCTTCCTGGCGGCGTTGGGTGCGCTGGGCATAGACCACATCAAACCCCTGCTGCCACTGTTCGACCAACTGGGGAATCAATTCTGGCGGGTCTTGCAAGTCGGCATCCATGATGATCACGGCGTGGCCACGGGCAAAGTTGAGTCCAGCCGTCACCGCAATCTGATGGCCAAAGTTCCGGGCAAAACTGAGGTAGCACACCCGCCCATCGGTTTGGTGTAAGTCGCGCATCAACGCTAGGGAGCGATCGCGGCTGCCATCATTGACCAAAATCAATTCCACGGTGCCCGGTAAGGCCGCCATGACCGCCATCACCCGCCGATACAGTTCTGGCAGAGAGGCTTCTTCGTTATAAATCGGCACAATGATGGAATAGATGGGCACAGCGGTCATAGAAACACTCTCAAGCATTAGCGCAGCACAGGGAAACGGGCTGGCGCAAATACGCCCCCTCAGCGGCCCAGTTTGTTGGGAATTCCCGCACACCCCCCTGGAATTGTCCCACGAGTGGCACTCCCACCCCAAGCACAACAATACTGGCGCTGCTCATCGGACAGGTTAACCACCCCAGTAAAGTTGGCCCCTTCGATTACGGCTCCAGTGTGTTGCCCGGTTTGGTAATTGGGGGGAACAGTGCGGCTCCGGGGGGAGGCAGTTTCGACTTTGCCATAAAAAAAGCGGGTGCCATTGATATCTGCGCCCCGAAGATTGGCATCACACAAAATGGTGCGGGCAAAGTTGGTTTTCACGAGGTCGCAATAGCTCAGATTGGCCCGAATCAGGTTGGCTTCGCTCAGGTCTGTCCAGCGTAGATCTGTGGCCGATAGGTTGGCCCCGGCTAGCATGACACCGAGATCAATCACGCGGACTCCGTTGCGCCGGTCTTCTTCGTAGCCCCCAGTGCCATCTAAAATGGCGCGGCCCAGGCGGCGATCGCGACGAAGAGGTGACAATAACCTGGCGCGGCTAAGGAAGCGAATGATTTTGGCTTTGCCCCCGGCATCAACACTGCTCAAAATGGCGGCAGTCCGGCCTTCGGCGATCGCCCGTTCCTGGGGCCAATCCTCTAGCAAGCCTTCTTCATCCAGCACTAGGTCAGACACCCCCTGAAAATAGGTATCAATCGTTTGCTGTTGGGTGATGGTGTTTTGTTGGATGGTCAGGTCGCGGGAAATGACGTACTGCCGCCACGCCACATACACCGCCAAAATGGCGATCAGGATTTGGCCCACCGCACCGAGCAGATCGCCGATCGCGCCAATCGCATCCCACCCAATATTGGACAGATACAGGCCAAAGCGGTCAAACACCCCCGCAAATTTGAGCAGACCGAGTAAGGCCAAAGTCCCAAACACGCCCCCCGTGAGGATAGCCCGTTCCTGTTCGGGAATGAGTTCTAGCAACAATCGCCGAAACGGTATCCACAAAATTTGGAGGGAGACAATGATCGCCACGAGGGAACTGGAAATCCCAATCCAAAAGTTGTTCGTCAAAATGCCTAAGGTCATGACGGCGATCGCCACGACCAAGACCCGGATCTGGAGGGCAAAGTTGAGCGGTTCCGACCGATAAGCCAGGGGGGCCGGAGCAAGGCCCAGCGATCGCAGCCCTTCCCGGCCCAACAGACGACTCAACACACTTTGGTCACGGGCTTCGGCGGTGGTGATGGTGATGGTCGGGGCGATCGGACTGTCCTCAGGGGGGCGCTCCTGAGCTTTGCCATTGGGTGGCTCGGCAGAGTTGGCTGCATCCTCGCTAGCGATCGCCGCTTCGGGGCTGGCCTCAGAGGGTGATGCAGGGGGTTCCGGGGTCATACCTCAAACTCGCTGAACGGCTGAATGTCTGCCCTATGGTACCGCAGAGCCACCGGATTACCCAATTGTCCACAGTTCCGTGCCGTTGGTGGCATCGGTCGCCGCAAAGTATAAGCGACCATTGGCGGTGGCCAGGTTGCTGGGGGCGGTCGTAAAGTTACCACTGGCGGCCACGGTACCGGCGGCGGTGCCATCACTGCGGAAGACCTTGAAGCCGGTGCCGTCGTTGGCGACAAAGAACAGGGTGCCGTTGACGTTGGTGAGGGAAGCGATCGCGTCATTCCCCGCCGCATTGACATCCCGCACCAGCGCCGCCGAAGTCCCATCACTACTAAAGAGTTGGAGACTCGGACTACCCGCCGTGCCCGTATCCACCACAAAGAACAACCGATTGCCGACGACCGTGAGTTGGGCTGGGGCTAACCCCGTATTTGGCAAGGTGGCGATCGCGGTAGTCACTCCAGCCGCCGTGCGTTGATAGAGCTTATAGGCCCCATTCGTCGCATCCTGGGCAAAGAAGTACAAACTACCGTTCAGCACCACCAAATTATTGGGATTCGAGCTGCCCGCCCCTGGATTCAAATCCGTCGCCCGGTTTGTCGTCGCATCCGTCCCCCCACTACTCCACAACTCCACGCCATTGGCATCATTGGCCGTAAAGACCAGGGTACCGTCTACCGCTCTGAGGTTTTGGAGATTGGCTCCAGTGCCCAAATCTTTCACCAACACCGTCCCCGCATCCGTGCCATCGGTTTTCCATAGTTGGGTACCATTCCCAGCGGTGAAATAGAGCGTATTGCCCACCACCGTTAGATTGTTGGTCTGGCTAAACCCAGCGCCGACTCGCACCGTTCCCGCTGAGGTGCCATCCGTCTTCCACAACACATTGGTACCCGTCGCTGTGCCATCGGAAGCCCGGAAGAAGAGCGTGCCGTTGAAGTTGACCAAGCTTTGGGGTGACGAGGAAGCAAACCCAGACCGCAGATCCCGGACGATCGCGCCGCCCGTGCCCGTAGTCAGGTCGGTGCTATACAGTTCGGTGCCAGTCGCGCTGTTGGTGGCGGTGTAATACAACCGATTGCCCACCACCGTCAGATTCGCCGGGGAAGAATTGCCTGTCCCCGTGTTCAGGTCAGCCACCTGGGTGGTGGTGGCGGCGGTGCCCCCACTCTTCCATAGTTCGACCCCGGTGGAACCATCGGTGGCGGCAAAAAAGCTCTGGTTGCCAACGGTGGTCAGGTTTGTCGGATTGGCGCTGCCACTACCAGGGCTAATGTTGGTCACAAGGGTTGCCCCCGAAGCCACATTGACCGTTACCGTGCCGTTGCCTGTTTGAGGGCCACCGCTACCCGTTGCCCCCTGGTCATTGGCCGCGAGGGTAATTTGGGCGGTGCCCGTAAAGCCTGCGGTGGGGGTAAAGCGGAGGTTAGCGAGGGCCGTGTTGATCGCCGCGATCGCCCCCGTAAAGACCATCGTGGCATCCCCCGTTCCATCCCCCGTGGTAAAGGTCAGCCCCGTGATACCGCTCAGGCTCAACGTGCCATTGGTTGCGGCTAATGTCACCTGAATGGGCGCAGTCCCCGCATCCCCATCGGCAATACTCAGCCCCGATGAAATCACCAGATCCGTATTTTGGTTGGTGAGTTGGTTGCCGGGAGTCGTCACCACAGGAGCCGCATTCGCCCCACCCACCGTGACAAAAACCGTCGCCGGGGTGGAGTTGTTCAGCCCATCATTGGCCACGTAGGTAAAGCTATCGGTGCCGGTAAAGTTGGCGTTGGGCCGATAGACAAAGGCCCCGTTAGCATTCAGAGTCGCGGTTCCGTTTGTCCCGTTCGTGGAGAGAGTCGCCTGAATCACATCGCCATCGGGATCGGTGTCATTGGCCAACACCCCAGCCGCCGTCACCGTTAACGTGCTGTTGGCCGCCACGGTGTAGGTATCGTTTTGCACGGTCGGTGGCGAACTGGTGGCATTGATCGTGATCGTTACGCCAGCGGTGGAATTGAGGCTGCCATCCGTGGCCCGGTAGGTAAAGGTGTCTGTCCCAGAGGCTCCGGCATTGGGCGTATAGGTGAAGGAGCCATCGGCATTCAGGCTCAGCACGCCTTTGGTGGGGCTAGTGACCACGCTGGCGCTCAAGGGCTGCGACACATTGGGGTCAGTGTCGTTCGCCAACAGCCCCAGAGTGCGGGGCACGGTCAGCGTGGTATTCGGGTTGACATCGTAAGCGTCGGCTTGGGCCACCGGAGGAGCATTGTTCGCGACGGTGATGGTAACGGTGACTGGGGCCGAGGTGGAAACGTTGTCCGATGCCTGGTAGGTAAAGCTATCTACCCCGGTAAAGCCTGTATTGGGTACATAAGTAAATGAACCGTTGTTGCTGAAACTGAGCAGTGTACCGTTAGAAGGCCGTACACCTCCCGCGATCGCAAACAAGGTACCTTCTGGGTCGTTGTCATTCACCAAAACCCCAGGATTTGTGACCGTCAAGGTTTGACCCGCGATCGCGTTATAAACATCCGGTTGGGCCGTGGGCGGTTGGTTGAGCGTCACCGAGAGCGTCACCGTGGCCGTCGCATTTGCTAACCCATCAAAGGCCCGGTAGGTGAAGCTATCAGTGCCCTGGAAATTGGTATTCGAGAGATAGACAAAGGAACCATCTGGGTTCAACGTCACCGTTCCCCCCGTCGGCCCTGTCACCACTGTCACCTGGAGCGGATTGCTATCGGGATCAGTATCGTTCAGCAACACGCCATTGGTTTGCTGCACGGTCAAAGCCACGTTGCTCAGGGCATTGTAGCTGTCGTTTTGCACGATCGGCGGATTGTTCGGTGCAACCGTCAACGTCACCGTCGCTGGCCCTGATACCGTCACCCCGTCACTGGCCCGGTAGGTGAAGCTATCGGTGCCCTGGAACCCGGCATTGGGCGTGTAGACGAAAGAACCATCCGCGTTCAAGCTCACCGTCCCGCTTGTGGCATTCGTCGCAATGGTGGCCGAGAGTTGAGTCCCCGCATCCGCGTCGGTGTCGTTGTTGAGTACGCCAGTCAAGGCATTCACCGTCAACGTGCCATTGGTGGGAGCGCGATAGGAATCAGGATTGGCGATCGGTGCCGTATTAGTGCGGAGCGAGAGCGTGACGGTTGCCGTCGAATTTGCGGCTCCATCGGACGCGCGATAGGTAAAGGTATCAGTGCCACTGGCTCCGGCATTGGGAACATAGGAGAAGGAACCATTGCTGTTCAGGCTCAGGGTGCCTTGGGTCGGGTTCGTGACAACCGCCGCCGTCAAATTGCTGTTGTCCACATCCGTATCATTCACCAGGACTCCACTCAGCGGATCGACGTTGAGCGTGCCACCAATGACCGCCGTGTAGGTATCCGACAAAGCCGTTGGCGGCGCATTTACCCGAATACTAACGGTGGCGGGAGCCGAATTCCCGGTGCCATCGTTGGCCACATAGGTAAAGCTATCGGTACCGCTAAATCCGGCATTAGGCGTATAGGTAAAGGAGCCATCGCCGTTTAAGGATAGGGTGCCGTTGGTCACATTGCTCACGACACTGGCAGTCAGCGGGTTGTTCTCTGGATCGGTGTCATTGGCAAGAACCCCCGGCGCTGTCAGGGTGAGGCTGCTCCCCACATTGACCGTGACGGTATCGTTGGTGGCTAGGGGCAGATCGTTGGCGGGGGCCACAGAGAAGGTGACGGTGGCGGTGTTCGATCGCCCACCCAAACTATCTAGCGCCGTATAGGTGAAAGTATCAATGCCGCTGAAGTTGGCATTTGGCGTATAGCTGAAGCTGCCGTCGGGATTGAGGGTAAAGGAGGCCGCGTTGGCGGGGGGTGCCCCCACGCTGGCCGTGAGGGACAGGCCACCCCCATCGGGATCGGTGTCATTGGCGAGAACGTTACCAATGGTTAAGGAGGTGTCTTCTGCCAGGTTAAAGATATCCGGATTGGCCTGGGGCGGCGTGTTGGCTGAGATGGTAATCGTGACGGTGGCCGTGTTGGAGTTGGCGGTGCCGTCGTTAGCGACGTAGGTAAAGCTGACCACGCCCTCGGTCGGTTGAGGCACATAAGTAAAGGAACCATCGCTATTTAGGTTCAATGTGCCGCTGCCAACGGAGCTAATCACTGAGGCCGTGAGGGGGCTGCCGTCGGGGTCGGTGTCATTGACCAGGATGCCGGGGGCCGTGATGGTAAGGGTTTCGGTGGGTTTGACGGTGTAGCTATCGCCCACGGCCAAAGGATTGTCGGCGACTGTAGTCACGCTGAGGGTCGCGATCGCCACCGTAGACGTTGCCCCCAAACTATCCCGTGCTACGTAGGTAAAGGTATCCACCCCGTTGAAGTTGGCGTTGGGGGTATAGCTGAAGGTGCCATCGGGATTCAGCGTGAACGAGGCCGCACTGGTTGGAGCCGCACCGACTAAAACCGCCGTGAGTTGGGCTGTGCCGCCATCGGGGTCGGTGTCGTTGGTGAGGACGTTCCCGGTGAGGGGCGAGGTCGGGTCTTCTGGCGTGGTGAAGGTATCCGCAGTGGCGATCGGAGGCGTATTGACCACCGCCGCCACGGTAATATTCACCGTCGCCGTATTCGCCGAATTCAAGCTGCCATCATTGGCCCGGTAGGTAAAGCTATCCACCCCTTCAAACCCGGCATTGGGCCGATAGGTAAAGGAGCCATCCGCATTCAACGACAGCGTGCCACTGGTCACATTAGAAACCAGCGTCGCACTGAGGTTGGGGCTGTCTATATCAGTGTCGTTGCTCAATACACCAGGAGCGGCGATCGCCAGGGATGCCGTGTTAGATACGGTAAAGACATCATTGGTCGCGACTGGGGCATCATTCACAGCCGTGACGCTGAATGTGACTGTCGTTGGCGTTGAAACCCCGCCCAGACTATCGATCGCCTGGTAGACAAAGGTATCCACCCCGCTGAAATTGGCATTGGGGGTATAGCTAAAGGTGCCGTCACTATTCAAGGTGAAGGACAGGGCATTGCTGGGGCCAGCCACCACACTCGCCGTCAACGGAGTATTGTTGTCGGGGTCGCTATCGTTGGCGAGGACATTCCCCACCGTCAAGGGGGTATCTTCTGCGGTGGTGAAGGTATCGGTGCTGGCAGCGGGCGGTGTGTTCGCCGTGGGATCAACCGCGATCGCCACGGTCGCCGTATTGGCCGAACCCAAGCTGCCGTCATTCACCCGATAGGTGAAGCTATCTGTGCCCACAAACCCCGCATTCGGCCGATAGACAAAGCTACCATTGCCATTCAGGCTCAGGGTACCGTTCCCCGTCGTCGAGACCAGCACCGCCGTTAAGTTAGCCGTCGGGGTATCAATATCCGTGTCGTTGGCCAACACACCGGGCAGAGCCAGACTCAAGGTGCCGCCGGGACTCACGGATAAAGTGTCATTCACCGCCACGGGGGCATCATTGACGGCGGTGACATTGAAGGAAACGGTGGTCGGGTTGGAGCTTTCCCCAAGACTGTCAACCGCGCGGTAAGTAAAGCTATCGGCCCCGCTAAAGTTGGCATTGGGGGTATAGCTGAAAGTGCCGTCCGGATTCAGGGAGAGGGTGCCATTGGTGGGGCCAACGACTAGAGAAGCAGACAGCGGCGTATTGCCATCAAGATCCGTGTCATTGGTGAGGACATTGCCAACCGTGAGGCTGCCGTCTTCGGACAGGGTGAAACTATCGGGGTTGGCCGTGGGAGGATTGTTGGTGGAAACAGAAATGGTGGCCGTGGCCAGGTTGGAGGTCAAGCTGCCGTCACTGGCTTGATAGGTGAAGGTATCCACTCCGGCAAAAGTGCCCGTGGGCCGATAGGTGAAAGAGCCATTGGGATTGAGACTCAGCGTGCCATTGGCGGGGCCAGTCACCACACTCGCCGTCAGGGCTGGGCCATCAATATCGGTATCGTTGGCTAATACCCCGTTCGCGGTCGTGATGGCCAAGGTGCCCCCAGCCCCGACTCGATACGTCCCGTCATTGTTGGCGATCGGCGCATCGTTGACCGGAGTCACCGTCAAACTGACCGTTGCGGTGTTGGAAGTACCACCTAACAGATCAACCGCCACATAGGTAAAGCGATCGCCCCCACTGAAATTCGCGCGGGGTGTATAGCTGAAGCTGCCATCCGAATTAAGGGCAAAGTTAGCAGCATTAGCTGGGCCTTGGATAAGCTGGGCGGCCAGGGGCGGCGGCGTATCGGGATCGGTGTCATTCGCCAGAACGTTGCCCGTGGTGAATGGGGTGTCTTCCGCCAGGGTAAAGCCATCGTTGGCGGCGGTGGGCGGATCGTTGACGTTCGAGACGTTGATCACCACGGTGGCCGTATTGGACACACTTCCCAACGCATCGATCGCCCGATAGGTAAAGGTATCAGCTCCGCTAAAGTTAGCAGCAGGAGCGTAGGTAAAGGTGCCGTTGGCGTTCAGGGTAAAGGTTCCGGCATTCGCAGGGCCAGCCACAATTTGCGCCGTCAGGGGGACAGTGAAGTCTGGATCGCTGTCGTTGGCCAAGACACTCGTGGCGTTGAGGGTGCCTTCTTCGGCTACGGTGTAGGTGTCATTGGTGGCGACGGGGGCAATGTTAACCGCATTCCCCACATTGACAAAGAAGGTTTCGCTATCGGACAGGGGCACCCCAATGCCGGTGCTGCCGTTATCACTGACGCTGAGGGTGATGCGATCGAACTGGTTGGTAAAACCGGGATAGCTGCGATAGGTCAGTTCATTCAGCGCGGCATTGATGGCAAACAACGTGCCAGAGAAGGTCATCCGATTGTCTGCGGTGCCATCGCCCTGGCTGAAGGTCAGGCCGGAGGTATTGGCCAGGGTCAAAATGCCATTCGCGGCCACCAAGCTCACAGACAACACGCCGGGGCCAGCATCCGCATCGGCCACGCTCACTCCGGTAATGGTCAACTCGGTATCTGAATCCACGGCTAATGCTCCCGTGGGCACCGTAATCACTGGTGCATTATTAATCCCCAGGACGTTAATGGCGATCGCGTCTGCATCCCCCAAAGGCACGCCAAAGCCTGTATTGCCGCCATCAGACACACTCACCGACACCGTATCTGTGCCATTGAAATCGGCACCGGGTTGATAGAGCAAGGTGCGGAGGGCATCGTTCACTGCCGCCTGTGCGCCCCGGAAGATCATCGTGGTGTCGCCCGTGCCATCGCCACTGTCAAAAGTCAGGCCCGTGGTGGAATTGAGCGACAATTGCCCATCGCTGACGGACAGGGCCACGGTGAGATCGCCCCCAGCCACATCCACATCGTTGACGCTGATCCCGTTAATGCGGAGGGTCGAGTTTTCGTTGACGCTTTGGGTCGCGGGTACGGTCAGCACGGGGGCATCATTTTGCGGCGTAATCGTCAGGGCGATCGCCTTCGTATCCGACAGGGAAATGCCGTTGCCCGTATTGCCGTTGTCGCTGACGCTGATGGTGAGCGTATCGTTGCCATTAAAGTCGCGATCGCCCCGATAGCGCAGCCCACTCAACACCGTGTTAATCGCGCTCAGATTTCCAGAGAAGACCAAATTCTTGTCACCATTGCCCGTCCCGGTGCTGAACTGAATACCGTTGGTCGAACTCAAGGACACCGTGCCATTGGCCACCGAAACGCTCACGGTCAAGTTGCCATTCCCTGCATCCAAATCCCCAATGCTAATGCCCGTAATCGTCGTGCTGACATCTTCTGCGATCGTCCGTGGCCCCGGCACCGTAATCACTGGCGCATCATTCACCGGAGCCACATTCAGCGTAATGATATCCGTATCCGACTGCACCCCGCCCAGGCCCGTATTGCCGCCATCGCTGACGGTGACATTAATCGTGTCAGACCCGGCAAACCCCGTATTGCTGCGGTAAATCAGCGATTGCAAGACAAAGTTTGTGACATCCTGCGCCCCCCGGAAGGAGAAGGTTTGATCCTGAGTGCCATCCCCGGTAATAAAGGTAATCCCGGTGGTGCGGCCCAAGCTCAGTAGCCCATTCCCTGCCGATAGCGTTACCGTGACCTCGCCCGGATTCGCATCCGCATCGGTAATTTGAATGCCCTGAATTAAGGTATTGGCCTCCTGATCAGCGGCGATCGCCCCCGGCACGGTTAATACCGGGGCATCGTTCACCGGCAACACGTTAATGCTGAAGCTCAACAGCGGCGAAGTCGCCCCCGCCCCATCGGACAAACTGAACTGGAAGCTATCGGAGGTCGTTTCTGTGCCGTTGTGGAGATAGGTAATCTGGCCATCCCGAATCTCTGTTTGGGTGAAGGTTTGGCCCACGGAGAGAGTTTGGTTGCCCCGCCGCAAAATCCCACTGGTGGGTAGGGCTTCCAGGGTATATGTCAAAGGCGTCGGCCCATCTGGATCCGTTGCCAGCAACCGATTCGGTGTAATCACTGCCGAGGTGCCTTCACTCACCGTTAACGGCGTGTTCACCGAAACCGTCGGGGCATCGTTAACAGGCAAAATCGTGATGGTGAAAACACTTGGCCCCAGCGGCGACGGAATCACCCCATCCGTAATTGTGAAGGTAAACTGATCCGTCGGGGCTTCGCTGCCGTTGTGGGCGTAGGTCAAGTTACCGCTAACTAAATCTGCCTGGGTAAAGCTGGTGACGGCGGTGCCCGATAGCAACAATGTGCCGTGGGTGGGCGGGGTGGTGAGCTGGTAGGTGAGTTGGGCGGGCGGGTTGTCGGGGTCGGTGATTTGCAGCAGGGCCGCCGTAATGCTGGACTCGTCCCCTTCGGATAGGGTCAGCCCCAGGTTGGTGGCCAGGACGGGGGGATCGTTCACCGGATTGACCACAATGCTAAAGGTGCTGAGGCTAATGGTGCCCCCGGCCCCATCGGACACAGTGAAGGTAAAGCGATCGCTCAGGGTTTCGCTGCCGTTGTGGGTGTATTGAATGCGCCCCCCAATCTCCAGATCCGATTGGGTAAAGGTGGTGCCTGCTGTCGCGATCGCGCCATTCACCGTCAACGCCCCATTCAGCGGCAAGTTCCCGACGGTATACACCAGTTGCGCCGCCGAGTTATCCGGGTCAGTCACGGTCAGCACACCGCTGCCGATCGTCGCGGAACCTTCCTCATTCACCGTCAGCGGGGCGTTCGTCACCAAAATCGGAATGTTGTTGACACTGACCGCCAGGGAATAGGTGCCATTATCAACGGTACTGTTGGGGAATACCCGCAGGAAGTAGGTGCCCGCATTCAGCGTCCGGCTGATGGTTTCTGCGGCCAAATCCCCCAGGGTCGAACTCTGGATCACGGCCCCCGTCGAATCCAAAAGCTGCAAGTTCAAGTTGGCATTGAGATTGCCCAGATCGAGCTTAACCAGGCTAGCCCGATCCACATTAAACCGGAAGTAATCATCCGTATCCGTACCCCCGACGCGATCGCGATAGGTCGCCTCGCCCCGAATACCCGTCCCCAAATCAAAAGCGGCACCCGTCGTGTTGCCCGCCAGGTCGATGGGGTTCGGGGTGCCATAGCTGTAGTAAGCTCCAAACGGTTGCCAATCAGCCCCTTGAACGCTAGGCAGGGCGATCGTGCTTGTTACTGTCGTGCCATCCATGAGCCAGAGGTAGACCGCGCCCGAACTGATATCATCCCGCCACAACAAATCCGTTTGGCCGTCGCGATTAAAGTCGCCAGTTCCAGCGATATACCAATTAGCTCCGGGATCAGGCGTGACCACTGTACTCGACAGCAAACTCACCCCATCCATAAACCACACAAAGGAAACGGCAGCCGTCCGATTCCGCCACACTAAATCAACGTTGCCATCCCCATTAAAATCGCCGACCCCATTTACCGCCCACCCCGGCCCCTGCACCTGCGGGGTGATTGTATCGGTAGAAATGATACTGGCCCCATCCATCGCCCAGACTAAAGTGGCCGAGCTAGCGTCATTCCGCCAGACAATATCCACGTTGCCGTCTTGGTTAAAGTCACCAGTGCCCCCAATCTGCCAGCCAAAGTCAACTTTCGGCGCGATCGCTTCAAACGAAAGGAATTGGCTTTGATTCATGTAAAAGAGAACCAGGGCACCATCGGATTTAGAGCGCCAGATAATATCAGTATTACCGTCATTGTTAAAATCACCCACGCCACCCACTAACCAACCTGGCCCCACAGCCAGGGATAGCGGCTGGGTAGAAACAACATTGTTGGCTTGGTCTAAAACCCAAACGAAGGTAGCGCCCGCTGGCTCATTCCGCCAAAGAATATCGGACGACAACAGGTTATCTTGAGCGGCAATGTTGAGGGTATAGTTTGCCACTGCGATGCCATCGCCAGGGGCCACACGGACAAAATAAACCCCTGGATTCAGGGCAGTGTTGATCACTTCTGAGAAAACGCCAGGATTGGCCGATCGCTGTACCACACCACCGACTGTGACTGGGTTGCCGTTGGCATCTAGCAATTCCACATCGGCATTGGCATCTAACCCGGTCAGGGTGAGGTTGAGGCTGCTGGGCGCAGACAACGAAAAGCGATAGTAATCGTTAGCGGACGGTGTGACGAGATCGGGAAAACTTTGAATGGCAGAGGTTAAGCTGAGTTGGGTGGCGGTGGCTAAAGAGTTCCCTGCTGTATCTGGCATAGCTATTACCCCTTGACTGGCATTGATATTCTGCCCTACTTAGGTTTTTTCGATAACATTAATTTTTTACATTCACATAAGTTTGTTCATGAAAAAAACATTTCACCCCTAGTATCAATACGGACGCGCTATTGTTGGGTTCAATCTGCCGTAAACCTGGATCGGTTGATGGGATGCAGGTTTTTTAGGAAGTGGGGTGGGGGCGATCGCGCCCTTTAAGTGGGATCTAAATGCGTTCTAAATATTGGTCATCCAGCAAAAAAGCACCATTGTTAAATTTCACACTCCAAGAATTACCGGGGTTGCGCTGTAAAATTTGGCCTTCTTCACCCACGGTTAAGACGTTGGGGGGACGGAGCATGGGCATGGAGTCAGCGGTTTTGACGTAGGGCGGCAAACTGACCAGGCGGACGCGATCGCCCACAGCAAATTCTTTTTCAGCCATAGTGATGTGCTCATCCCGCAAGAAGGATGATAAAAGGGACAGTGTTCATTCTGCCCTGAAATCTCGGATTCAGACGAACGACTGTCCCGGCGATGGATTGCGTCTTGGGAGTAATTCGAGCGTTTGTTAAGGCACTTGCCAGATGCGATCGTGGTACTGGGCGGGCGTGGCGTAGGGATCGGGCATCGCGGCATCGTGATGATGCCCGTGATCGTGGCTGTGAGCGTGGCCGTGATCATGGCCGTGAGCGTGATGCCCGTGATCATGGCCGTGAGCGTGATGCCCATGCCCGTGGTCATGCCCGTGCTGCCCAGACGGTTGATTGGCCAGGGCGGCGAGTCGGAACTTGCACATTTCGCAGTTCATTTGCACTTGGCCCACTTGGGTTTCGATTTCGCGATCGCGCAACACGGCAAAGAGTTGAGGATGCAGGCCAATTTCGGGCAAACCCACCAGTTCGATGTCTGGATATTGGGCTTGTTGCTCGGCGGTGATGGCGGCAATTTTTTTAATCAGCAGCCCGGTAAACAGGAAGTAGGGCAACACGATAATGCGGCGCGGTTGGTAGAGTCGGGCACGGCGAAAGCCTTCTTCTAAGCGGGGATGGGTGATGCCGATGAAGCACGTTTCCACGGTTTGGTAGCCGCTGCCTTCCCACAGCATCCGGGCCATTTTAAAGACATCGCCATTGGCATCAGGATCGCTGGCCCCTCGGCCCACAAACAACAGTACCGTCTCTTCCCGTGGGATGCCGTGGGGATTGCGTTCGGGTTGATCGAGTTCGGCCAACCGCGATCGCCACAGGTCAAGAATGCCGGGGCTGATGCCAAAATGCCGACCATAGTGAAAGGTCAGGTGGGGATGGCGTTGTTTGGCGCGATCGAGTTCGTTGGTGACATCAAATTTATTGTGTCGAGCGGCAAAAAGTAACACGGGCAAGGCCGAAATTTCGGTGTACCCCAGTTCCACACAGCGATCGACCCCATCTTGAATCGTTGGTTCCGTCAATTCCAGAAAGCAGGGAATCACTGGGCGAGAGGTGTCTAATGCCTGGTAGGCGGCGGCAAAATCCAATACGCTTTGGCGGCCCTCGGCATCTCGGCTGCCGTGCCCAATCAACAGCAACGGACGGTGCAACGGCAGGGGTGGCAAAGCGATCGCGCTAGAATCGGCGATCGCGGGAGTGGAAGCCATTGGTTCAGAAGTCAACATAATCCAAAACCCTTTTTCCTGTGCGACGCAGGAAATCGAGTGAAAAAGCGCCCCCACTGGTGTTCTGGCTTGTCAACAGGGATGCACCGAGGACTGAGTTTAGCTCAGGCCATGCGATCGGCGACATTTCCGCTGTTGACTTACAGTTGCGGCACAGCACCGGATTTTTTCGCCTGGTTCAGAGCACGAAAGCACCGGATTTTCCCGGAGGGGTCACTGTTCACATGTGCCTCGTTATCTTATCCCATTGCTGTCTATCCCAGTATGCCGCCGGGGCGGATAACCAGGGCGATCGCCCCCTAACTCAATTCCTGCACCAGTTGCTGTTCGGCAGTTTCCAGGGCGTGGGGCAGTTGGCTTTCATCCCGTCCGCCCGCCTGGGCCAGATTAGGCCGTCCGCCGCCGCCGCCGCCGCAGAGTTTGGCGATCGCCCCAATGAACTTGCCCGCTTGGAGGCCCTGCTTCACCACTTTGGGACTAAACGCCGCCACGAGACTGACTTTGCCCGGTTCTGGGGCCGAACCCAAGACCACGGCTCCTTCCTGGAGTTTTTGCTGGAGTTGCTCTGCCGCCGTTTTGAGGGATTCCGGATCAACGCCATCTAACTGGGCCACCAGAATTTTGAAGGGGCCGACGGCTTTGGCCGTCGCCAGCAAACTGTCGGCTTTGGCGAGAGCAAGTTGGGATTTGGCCGTATCCAGTTGCTTTTGGGTAGTTTTGAGTTCAGTTTGCAAAGCTGTGATGCGATCGGGAATTTCCTCCGGCTTCACCTTAAAGCGATCGCTCAGGTCTTTCACAATCGCTTCCCGCACATTCAGGTATTCCAACACCGCTGGCCCTGCGATCGCCTCAATGCGTCGGATGCCTGCCGCCACACCTGTTTCCGCCACAATCTTAAACAGGCCAATTTCTGCCGTGTTGCTGACGTGGGTGCCACCACACAGTTCCATCGACACCCCGCGAACATCCAGCACCCGCACCTCATTGCCGTATTTCTCGCCGAACATGGCGATCGCCCCTTTGGCCTTGGCTTCCGGCAACCCCATCACCGAGACATGGGCCACATGGGCTTCTGCAATCCAGGTGTTTACCAGTTCCTCAACGGCTTGGACTTCTTCCGGAGTCAAGGCACGGGCAAAGTGGAAATCAAACCGGAGGCGATCGAAGGCCACCAACGACCCCGCCTGGGAAATCGTGTCATCGACAATCTTTTTCAGAGCCGCTTGCAACAGGTGAGTGGCGGTGTGATGCGCCTGCGCCCGACGACGACAGGCCAAATCGATTTGCGCGTTGACCACATCGGCCCCGTGCAGCGTTCCTCGTTCCACGCGCCCGTAGTGAATGAAGAACTCCGCTTCTTTTTGCACGTCTTCGATGCGAACCAAGACGTTATCGCCAGAGAGATAGCCGCGATCGCCAATTTGTCCGCCAGATTCTGCATAGAACGGGGTTTTGTCCAAAATCACTTGCACATCCGTTCCGGCTTCCGCCATCGACACCATTTGGCCACCCACCAACAACGCTTCCACCTCGGCCTCGGCGGTGGGTTGGGTATAGCCCAAAAATTCCGTGTCTTGGATGTGGCCCACCAACTGGGTTAACGCCCCTTGAGCCGTCAGGTCAATTGTCACGACCGCATTGCGCGATCGCTGGCGTTGTTTTTCCATTTCCGTTTCAAAGCCAGCCAAATCCACACTGACACCCTGCTCAGCGGCGATTTCTTCCGTCAATTCCAGCGGAAAACCATAGGTGTCATACAGCAAAAAGGCTTTGTCACCAGGCACTTGCCCCCCGTTGCCCACCTGCCGAATCACCGTGGCCAGTTCCCGCTCCCCAAACTCCAGGGTCTTCAAAAAGCGCACTTCTTCCCGCTGCAACGCGACCTTAATTGTGAGTTCCATCTGGCGCACATGGGGATAGGGAATTTCGGCCAGGGCGATCGCCGTTTCGGCCACCAGCGGCGTAAATTCTTTCTCAATGCCAATTAACCGCCCATAGCGAATCACCCGACGGATCAAGCGCCGCAACACATAGCCCCGCCCCTCGTTGGAGACCGAAATCCCATCGGCCAGCATGTGCACCACCGCCCGGATGTGATCCCCAATTACCTTCAGGGCCACTTTTGTTGCGTCATCGGCTTGGTGGTAATCCAGCCCTACAATCTCTGCCGCCGTTTGCACAATGGGGAAAATCAGGTCAGTTTCGTAGTTGTTGGGCACCTGTTGCAGAATTTGGGCCATCCGCTCCAGGCCCATACCCGTGTCAATATTTTTGTTTTGCAACGGGGTCAGTTCGCCGTTCACATCCCGGTTGTATTGCATGAAAACCAGGTTGTAGAACTCAATGAAGCGGGTGTCGTCTTCGAGGTCAATGGTGTCTTCGCCCCGTTCGGGATGAAAATCGTAATACAACTCGGAGCAGGGGCCACAGGGACCCGTGGGGCCAGACACCCAAAAGTTATCGTCTGCACCCATGCGCTGAATCCGCTGGGCAGGAATGCCAATCTCGTCGCGCCAGATGGCAAAGGCTTCGTCATCTTCCTCAAAGACGCTGACCACCAGCCGTTCCGGGGGCAGACCAAAGACTTCGGTCGAAAGTTCCCAGGCCCAGGCGATCGCCTGAGATTTGAAGTAATCCCCAAAGCTGAAGTTACCCAGCATTTCAAAAAAGGTGTGGTGCCGCGCCGTCCGCCCCACGTTTTCGATGTCATTGGTGCGGATACATTTCTGGGACGTAGTAGCACGGGGAAATTCCGGCGATCGCTGGCCCAAAAATATTGGCTTAAAGGGCAACATCCCCGCGATCGTCAACAACACCGTCGGGTCTTCGGGCACCAAAGACGCGCTCGGCAAGATTCTGTGGTTTTGCCGCGCAAAGAATTCAAGAAATGTTTGCCGGATTTGGGCACCGCTGAGGGGAGTAGCCATGAACTTTTGAGCTTCAGTTAAGAGTGAATTACGATTACCTGTCTTCATCATGCCGCAGATTCTACCAACTCTCGTCACTGCGCCGATGAGATTCCGTCAATACACCCTAACTAAAAACCTGCGCCGATGGTTCAACCATACCGCGATTCTGGCTTAGACATTGCCTAAAATTTGCCGATTAATTTCCAGAATTGGACAAAACAACGCCGCTTGCTCTGATCCTAAATGCTGCTTCACCACCTCTTGCATCACCACATAGGTCAGTTGGCAACTTTTTTGAGCACCAAAGGCTTTCATGATGGTTTGGAACCAAAAAAGCAGCCGCTCCCGCAGGGTGAGAGGATCATTCAGCAGCATGGCGATCGCCGAATAGCGCAGCACCCGGATCGTATCTTGCTTCCACTTCAGGGTAATATCCTTGCCGTCACTGAGAAAAAGGGTCGGTTCAATTTGCCGGAGCCGTTCGTACACGGCCTGTACCATTCTTCCTTCGAGCTGCTGGATCTGTTGATAGGTCTGAACGCGCTGCCGGAAAGTTCGCACATAGTCCGCCAAAAATTTCAGCTCGGCATCCGTGGCATAGCGCCCATCCGTTACAATGCTTAACTTGTTCAACTGACTCAGCATTCTCGGCCCCTATTGTCGCGATGACTGGCTTAACTCAGTCTTAGAGTACCCATCGATATCCCTTTCGTAACATTATATTAAGTTCTCGCGATCGCGGCTTTTCCCCTTGCACCATCGGCCAGTCTGGGTTAACCCTGCCCAGCGCCAAATTGCCCCCGCGATCGCCAGCAGTACCCGCCGCCGCCCTGGATCATAAATCCGACGACTGAGAAAAATATTGCCCCACATTAAAGCTCGTGGTGTCTTCAATTTGTTTCAGCATTGAGCGTGTAATCAGTTTACCCGTCTCCACCAACACCTGGCCCGTAATGGGGTGCAACAAATCCTGCTCGGCCCGCCGCCCAATCAAGGCTTCAATATCCTTAATCGAGTTGACATACATCCCCGGCGGCAATTCCACAATCACGCCATCCCGCAGCACCCGCGCCTGACAAGCCAACCGGGAATTGGGCTTACAGGTGGTGATCACTTCGAGGGTACGCTGCTCCCGGCGATTCACTGGAGAGAGAGAATCCATGCCCTCTTTCACATAAACATGGCAGGTCGCACACATTCCGCGCCCCCCGCATTCCTTCAGCACATCTAAATCTTTGTTGATCAAGATGGAAAGCAGATTGCCGTTGGTTTCGACGGATGTTTCTTGGGCGATCGGCTCAAGGCGGACAGTTTTAGCCATTGCGGACTCCTGGTAAGCAGAATTGGGGATGAGGCGAAGGGAACAGGTGGGTTGGGAAGCATCGCTCGGTGCGATCGCGCCATGCCCCCGGTTGCCCATTCCCCTTAATTACAGTCAGCCCAAAAGGAGGGCTTTTTGTGCAGGGGTCAGGGCTTTTTGCTGAATCAAGGTCGGAAAATCCCGAATCACCAGGGCACACCGTTTGATAAAAGCGGCAACCCAGGCTTTGAGCCATTGCTGCTCGGCAGAAGAGAGCGATCGCTGGCTCTGGGGGGTGGGGTTCCGGGCGATCACGAACTGGGCCATGCGATCAATCTCAAACTGCGCCAGCCACTCCTCCGGCGGGCGGGTCGATTTCCAGTAATTCGCAATCACGTGGGTGCCCAAATATTGCGCGGTAAATTGACTCAGTTGATTGAGAGCGGCGATCGCATCCGTCAACGTTGGCCCCGCACTGGCCCCATTGGGCGACCCAACCGGAGGCACTTGGGGCGATCGCGGCGGCGTGGCCCCAGACGACGGCACCGCTGGACTAACCTGAGTTGGCCTAGCCTGAGGCTGGGTGGACGAAGCAGGCGGCCCTGGAGTGGGTGAAGGTTTCGCGATGGGCGGCGACCCGCCGGGTGGCCCTGACCGCTGGCTCACCGTTGGTATCGCATTTGGGGTCTTTTGGCCAGAGAGATTTGGTGAATTTTGCTGGCGATAGTTTAGTCCAGATAGCGTAACGTTTCCGGCAATCAAGCGAAATGTTGCGATCGCATTAGTAATATCTTCTCTCAATGCCGCTTTTAGGCTTTTAATAGTCTTTAGATAGTCTGAATAATCTAGATTATTACTGGTTAACACTAACAGAATAATCCCGTGTTCTAGCTTGTAAATGTGAACTTGATGCCCAGAAAATTGGAATTTAAATGACTCAAACCCATCAGGAATTGTCTCCACAACTTGTAAGATGCCTTGGGCCAGGGCTTCTTTTTGTTGAAAATTTAAAGTCTGATCAACCCCACAAAAATAGGGGCGAGAACGTCTATCCATCAACGCAACGCCCGCAATTCCTGGTAAATTCAGAAAGTCCTGAATAACTTCCTGGTTCATAAATTCTTTTTACGTTTCTACACAATTCACAGTTTGAGTCAAACAATCTGGCGCTCTACAGACTCGCCCATTCGTCCATCGCTCTTCTATGCTACCGTTTTGCTTTCCCCTGCCCCCACTCGATGTCAATTGATGTCAGTTGTTTGTTATAGCCCATGTCTGCGGATCTGCCCAATCATCTTCTTCGAGGCTCCTTTCATTTTGTAGGTTTAGCCCTATGTCGGATCTCCCTTTTACCTTAGATCAACTCCGTATTCTCAAAGCGATCGCCGCCGAGGGGAGCTTTAAGCGGGCTGCGGATAGCTTATACGTCTCCCAGCCAGCCGTTAGCCTCCAAGTGCAAAACCTGGAGCGGCAACTGGATGTGCCCCTGTTTGATCGGGGGGGCAGACGCGCGCAACTCACCGAAGCCGGACACCTCCTCCTAAGCTACGGAGAAAAGATTCTAACGTTATGTCAAGAAACATGCCGCGCACTGGAAGATTTGCAAAATCTCCAGGGTGGCACCCTGATCATAGGCGCTAGCCAGACTACCGGCACCTATCTCCTGCCCCGGATGATTGGGATGTTTCGCCAAAAGTACCCAGATGTGGCAGTGCAATTACACGTCCACTCAACCCGGCGCACTTCTTGGAGTGTCGCTAATGGGCAAATTGATTTAGCCATTATTGGCGGAGAAATTTCTCCCGAACTCCAAGACTCCTTAGAGATTATTCCCTATGCGGAAGATGAACTAGCACTGATTCTGCCAATTTCTCATCCCTTGGCCAAAGAAGAAGTCGTCCAGAAAGATGACTTATACAAGCTGCAATTTATCGCGCTAGATTCCCAATCCACCATTCGCAAAGTGATTGATCAAGTGTTGACCCGTTGCGGGATTGAAACCCGGCGCTTGCGGATCGAAATGGAACTAAACTCCATCGAAGCGATTAAAAATGCCGTTCAGTCTGGGTTAGGGGCGGCGTTTGTGTCGATTTCGGCGATCGAAAAAGAACTGCAAATGGGGGTTTTGCGGCGGGCTAAAATCAACGATGTGGTGGTGAAGCGCACCCTGTCCGTTATCATCAACCCCAATCGTTATCGCTCGAAGGCAGCCGAAGCCTTTTGCCAGGAAGTTCTGCCCAAATGCGCGACCTATACTGCCCAACTCCAAAACTACTCTGCGGCTGAGTCGGCTGCGCCGGGGGCGGGGGCTGAGAAAAATTCTCTTGTTGTGCCCGATCTAGACTCCTGACATGGATCTCTATTGCACTCGTCCTGGTTGTGCCAAACCCATTAATCCCTTTCCTGACCTGGATGATGCTGAAATTCTAAAAACTGTGCCCCAGAAATATTGCACAACCTGTGGGATGCCGTTAATTCTGGCGGGGCGGTATCTCCCCCAACGGCTTTTGGGGCAGGGCGGTTTTGGGGCGGCGTTTTTGGCGTGCGATCGCTACTCACCCCGGATGCGACCCTGTGTTGTCAAGCAGTTTCAGCCCTCGGCCCAGTTGACTCCGAGCCAGTTGCAAACCGCCCAAGTCTTGTTTGAGCGGGAGGCAGAAGCCCTGGAAGAGTTGGGCAATCCCCATCCGCAAATTCCCGATTTGTATGCGTACTTTGAGGTGGCGGTGCCGTCCAGAACGGGGGGCACTGGCGATCGCTGTTTTTACCTGGCCCAAGAATTTATCGATGGTAAAACCCTGGAAGCAGAGTTACAGGAGTTTGGCGCTTTGACCACCGAGGCGCTCTTGGAAATTTTGCAGGCAGTCTTGAAAATTCTGGAGTTTGTCCACGCCAAAGGGGTTATTCATCGCGACATTAAGCCCTCCAACATCATGCGCGATCGCCAGGGCGTAATTTACTTGTTGGATTTTGGGGCGGTGCGCCAAGCGACGAAAGGGGCCACCAAATCCACCGGGATCTATTCCGAAGGGTTTGCCCCGCCGGAGCAAATGCAAGGGGGCGCGGTCTTCCCGTCAACGGATTTGTATGCCCTGGCCGTGACCTGTGTGATGTTGTTGACCAACCAGCAACCAACTGACTTATACGACAGCTACACGGGCCGCTGGGACTGGCAACCCCACGCGATCGCCCCCGACCCTCACCTAGCCGCCGTTTTAGACCGCATGTTGCGGGCCACCCCCAGCGATCGCTACCAGTCCGCCACCGAGGTATTGCAAGCCCTCCAGACGGGGCCACGGCGATCGCCCCCCGCCCCCAGTTCGGCCCCCCGCAGTGGCCCAGTGGCTCCCGTGCCCGCCACCCAACTCCCAGCACCACCCCCCAGCACCGCCTTGCAGCCCACCCCGCCCATCCCCCCCACCCCCCGCCGTCCGGCGATCGCGCCCTTTTCCACCTGGGAATTATTGGCCAGTGCTGGCTTTACCGGGTTTCAGGCGGGGCTTTTGGGCATTGCCTTAACCAGCTTACTGGGCACCAGTTGGCTCAGTGGAGGCTTTTGGATTGCGTTACTGGTGGCCCTAGTCGTCGCCCAAGCTTACCGCCTGATTGAACGGGTTGACTTGCTGATTCTGGCTGGAGCGAGCGTGGCCCTGGTCATCCTCATTGCGCCCTTGCGTCAAGCCCTGCCCGTGGTCATTGGCAGTCATCCCTGGGTGACGATCATGGTGCTGGCGGGGTTCACCGGGCTACTGGCGATCGCCGGCACCAGTCTATTCCGGCTCATTTATAAAGTGTTGTCACGCTTCTGGTAAGACCGGAAAGGGAAAACGCTAGAACAGAAACGAGCTACCGTCCCGGCCCAAAGCCCACCACTCACCAGTCCGGTTTACCGTTGGTTCAAGGAGCGATCGCCGATGGCCTCGAAAAACGAAACCCCCATCCTACTCGCCACGTTTCTGCTCACCGCTGGGCTGATTGGCGGTGGCCTGTGGCTCTTCTCCCAAAACTCCAGCCTCAAACTGGGCAACCTCGTCCCAGGCCGTGCCGACTCCAGCAATGGCCCCACGGCCCCCACCATGCAACAGGTCAAAAACGTCCCCAGCGGCATCTTTAGCTACGGCGGCAGCACCAGTTGGGCACCCGTCCGCGCCAAAGTTGATCCGGTGATTCAAACGACCTTTCCGGCGTTTCGGCTGCGGTACACCGATCCCGCTCAAGGCCCTGCGGGGTCTGGAACTGGGATACGGATGTTGCTCAATGGTCAGATTGCGTTTGCCCAGTCTTCCCGCCCGCTGGAACAACAAGAATACGACCAGGCCCAACAACAAGGAATTCGGCTCAAGCAGGTGCCCGTGGCCCTCGAAGGGATTGCGATCGCGGTGCATCCCACCTTACCCATTCCGGGGCTAACCCTGGAGCAACTCCGCCAAATCTACACAGGCCGCCTCACCAACTGGCGCGACGTGGGCGGCCCCAATCTGACCATTACGCCCTATTCGCGGCGCATTCAAGATGCCGGAACCGTGGAATTTTTTGTCACCACTCTGTTGCAAGGGCAACCCCTGGGCCGCAATGTGCAATCGGTTTATAGCACGACAGATGCCCTCCGCAAAATTGCCAGTAACCCCGGTAGCATCTACTACGCTTCGGCTCCGGAGGTCGTCCCCCAATGCACGGTGAAGCCCCTGGCGATCGCCCGCGAAGGAGCTACGTTTGTCCCGCCTTATCAATTGCCCCTCGTGCCCCCGGAAGCCTGCCCCAACCAACGCAACCAACTCAATACCGAAGCCTTTGCCACAGGCACTTACCCGCTGACCCGCCAGCTTTTTGTTGTCATTGCACAAAACGGCCAAGTCGAACAACAAGCCGGAGAAGCCTATGCCCAGTTTTTGCTGACGCAAGAGGGGCAACAACTCTTGGCCGAAGCTAATTTCGTCAAGATTCGCTAAGGGCGATCGCGGCAGAGCCGTTTTGCAAACCGAAATTGATGTAACTTCATCTTCTCTCCATACAATTCTTCACGCCAAATTGATTTAAAGCGGAATCCAATTCGGGAATCATGGAAGTAGAGATTTAAATTCCAAACTTCCGTGCAAAATTTAGTGCTTAACTTTAACTCATTCAGTTAATCTCACCTAAGAACTAAAACTAAGGCATTTTTACTCAACCCCTGATTAAACTCCTTAGGCATTACATCGGATTTTTGGCCAAACCTCCAAGCTTAGGATTAGCTTCAACTAGTTAAGCTGGCGAACCCTGAGCAACTCAACCCTAATTGAATCAGGACAGCATGAAAACTCAGCACAACTTAATCCCGGTCTAGCAAGGTGGGCCAAGCGGTACAAACCCCTTGGTTGTTAGACCGGGTGCAGGCATTTTAAAGATAACCATTGCTTGCTCTCAATGTCTCCGCCCAGACGATCAAATCGGCTTCAAAAGCAAGCTCTTGCCCTATTGTTTTTCCACAAAAGAATTTTTTAGGCAGACCCCAGGTAGCAAGTTAGCTGCTGTTGAACCCGACCAAATGCCCTATTTCAAACCCTTGCAATTTACCTATTTAGTTTAAAAAATGGATGATCTGTCTGATGAAACCGACACAGGTGACTTGGCATTTCAATCGGACAAATTTACCTAAATTTTTCCAAGTTGTTCATACGGCGATTACCAAGACTAGCCGTTTAGAATGGCTGATTTTAAGTGGCAACAACTCCCTCGCCGTTCAAACCATTCGCCAACTTTGGCACCATCAGTTGGTTGACTATGCTGCACGGCTGGATTTGGCTGCGGTGGGTTCAGTCGGCCGATCGCCCCAAGCCCCAACGCCGGTAACGACCAGTCACCGGGCCGTCTTTCGGTGTCGGCGGCGATCGCGGTTGTACTATACCCGCCCCACCTCACCCCCAGCCCACAACACCAACGGTACCACCCGCCTTGCCCCTTATCGTTCCTTAGCCGCCCGCCCCGTTGCTAACCCGGTAGCCGTTGATCCTCAAGCTGCCAGCCTGACCATTGCCGAAGTGCCAGGTTTAACGGATCAAGCTGCCGGAGTCTTGTTGTTGACCGGAGACTTTTGTCTCTGGCTCGAAATTAATCCGCCAGCGGCCCCAGCAGAACTCATCTTTCAAGAACCAAGCACGTTGCTTTGGCAAATTAGTTTATTTCTAGCCCCCCAGAGCATTTGCGATCGCCTCTACTTGGAAACCCTCCAACGCCAGCACCCCCACCTCTGGCCCCACCTGCGCCGCTGCCTCCGCCCCAACCCCAGCCTTGATGCCTTTTGGCACGCCTACACCGCCGCCCAAAACCCGTGGACTCGCACCCCACCCCACCCCGTAGCCCACCCCGAAGCAACCTGGCTCCAGGCAGGGCTACACCATTTGCCTTTGGGGCTAATGCAAGTCGGGCTAGAGGGGGGCATCGTCCAGGCAAACCCGGCGCTGTGCCGGATGCTCGGCTACACGGCGACCCAACTGCGCCAACTCGACTGGGAAACCTTGACCCCGACCGGGGAATTTGGCCCCATTCTGGACTTAATTCAGCAAGCGGTGAATCATCAAGAACAGCGCATTTTTGAACAGCAATTGCTGACGGCTAACGGGGGGCAATTGCCGGTCGAAATCAAACTGGTGGTGGTGGGCGAACCCGATGCAGAAGAAAGTTATCTTTTGGTCTTTGTGACGGATTTGAGCGATCGCCAAAACCTAGAAACCGAGCGCCAGCAAGCCGCCCAAGCCATTCAACAGCGCCAAGACCGCGAAACCATGTTGAATAATTTGGCCAGTCGAATTCGCTCCACCCTCGATCTGCCCACCATGCTGCAAAGTGCCACCGAAGAATTACAGGTTGCACTGAACGTCGATCGCGTCGTGATCTACCAAATCTTTGCCGATGCCAGTGGCCAGTGCATCGCCGAATCCGTCAACCCCAACTATCCCTCCATGCAAGGCCAACGCTTTGGGGCCGATTGTATTCCGCCGCCCTATCTCGGAGCCTACAGCACAGGCCGTCTGTGGAGCGTAGACGATGTTCGTACCGCCAACCTCGCCGACTGTCACCAGGAAATGTTGCACCGGGTCGCCACCCAAAGCATGGTCGCCACGGGCATTCTCAGTATGGACGACAGCCTGGAACCCGACCAACGACAACTCTGGGGCTTGCTGACGGTGCACCAATGCGCCACCCAACGGCACTGGACTCCTGATGAACTGCAACTGATTCAAGCCGTCGCCACCCAGTTAGCGATCGCCCTGGAACAAACCCGCCTCATCAGCCAGGTCAACAGCTACGCCCAAGCCCTCGAAGCCCAAGTCGCCCGCCGCACCCAATCCTTACAACAAGCCTTAAAATTTGAGCAATTCACCCGCAGTTTAGCCGAATGCCTCAACCATAACCTCGACGAAACCCATCTCTTTACCCAAGTCGTCGATGGCCTACGCACCACCCTGGATGCCGCAGTGTGCCTCCTTGGCTTTTACCTCCCCGACAGCCACAGCCTCAGCATTCAATACGAAACCACCGCCCCCCACTTGCAACCCCAAACCTCCCTCTTAGGCCAGATCATCCCCCTGGAAAGCTTAGGGCTAATTGAACCCACGCAATTTTTCCAGGGCCACACCTGCCAGTATGAAGGCGATTTGCTCCAGACCTCCTTGCTCAAACGGTTGCTCCTCCCGCCAACCACCACCCCGAATGCACCAACGATCGCCATACACAAAATCGTTTGTCCCATCATCGGCAATCAACAGCAATTAGTCGGAGCTTTATTTGTCGGTCAACTGGCGACCACCCTGCCCCCCGAAGCCCTGACCCTGATTGAGGAAACCACTAACTATTGCGCGATCGCCCTGTGGCAAACCACCCTCTATCAACAGGAACACGAACAACGCCTCAGCGCCGAATATCTCCGGTCATTCCTGGAAACCTCCATCGACGTGTTTGTCGAATACGACGCGCAGCACCGCTATCTTTCCATTAATCCCGCTGGTTGTCTCTGGCTGAATCTACCCCGCGAAGGCATTCTCGGCAAAACCAACCGCGAATTGTTGGGCGAGGCCGCCGAAAGTACCGATCAAGCCTTGCGCCAAGCGATCGCCACCGGCGAAAAAGTATTCATCGACCACGAACTCTCCATGCCCCAAGGCATCCGCGTCTTTGAAACCATCTTTGCCCCCATCACCGCCCCCAAAGGCAACGTCCAGCGGATTATCATGGTCAGCCGTGATGTCACCGATTTGAAAGACCAGTGGCAACTGTTAGAAACCCGCAACCAGCAACTCGCCGAAAATAGCCGCCTCAAACAAGAATTTGTCGCCACGACCAGCCACGAACTCCGCACCCCCCTCACCGCTATCCTGGGCTTTTCCAATGTGCTGCTACAAGAGTTTTTTGGCGAACTGAATCCCAAACAACGGGACTACCTGGAGCGCATTCACGAGAGCGGCCAGCATTTATTGGATTTAATCAACGACATTTTGGACTTGTCGCGCCTCGAAGCCGGACGGATGGAACTTGACCTGCAAGCGATCTATATCCTTGATATTTGCGAAGGGGTCATCAATCTGGTGCAAGAACGGGCCACCGAGCAAGGCTTAACCCTCCAGTTAGAGATTGCGCCGGAAGTGGAGTGGATTACGGCTGACCCCCGCCGCTTGAAACAAATGCTGCTAAATCTGCTCTCCAATGCGGTGAAATTTACTCCCAAAGGCAGCGTCGGGCTGCGGGTGTATCGCCGATCGCGATCGCCAGAATACGCCGATTGTTTCGCCGATACCTCCCAACAGATGATCCTGGCCATTCATGATGTCATTCATTTTCAAGTGTGGGATACGGGGATTGGCATCAGCGAAATTGATCAGCAGCTTTTGTTTGCGCCCTTCTCCCAGATTGACAATTCCCTCTCCCGCCAACACCAGGGAACGGGCCTCGGCTTGGTGATCACCCGGAAGCTGGCAGAACTCCACGGCGGCTGGGTGACGCTGGAATCCCACCCCGGCAAAGGTTCAACGTTTACCATTTCCATTCCGGTGCGTTTATCCCTTTAGTTCCGGTCAGTTTCTCCCTTTAGCGCGAAGCCACCTGACCGGGTTCCTCCATCCGTTAGGACAAAGTGCGACAGATGGCGGACATGTTTCAGTCCACTGGCGAAGAGCTTTTTGGCGGAAATTTATATATATTTACTTTAGCTTCCGTAATACTAGGGGTATCAAGGCGGTTGGTGGTGTGTGGCCCCGATCGCGATGACCGAGAGAATGATTAGCCTTTAGTATTGGGCGGGCACGGGGCAATTGAGTTTGAGGATTGCGGCGATCGCAGTTCATGCAAGCGCGAGTTATGCAGCTTTACACGTCTGGTAACACGCCTTCACCTGGGCGATCGCGGGTGTTATCGGCAAAACCCTCGGCTCCGCCATCCCCGCAGACTCTGTGTTACAGCCCCAGATCGGTTTGAGTTGAACGCTTTATTCGTCTACCAACACTTGAAACTAGCAAGCCAACGAAGGGTGACTTCATGAGCGAATTGATTGAGTTTTACCACGGCTGGATGATCGAATTAATGACTGTTGACCAGCAGTATCAATTTATTTGTCGCTCTCCGATGGGAGAACGCTTTAGTGATGAATCGCTCTATCGGAACAAGTCTTTGGCTTTTCAGAAAGCGTTACAGCTTGTGGATCACTTTCTAGCCTGTGCCCTGCTGCGGAGTGCCCTGCGCGAAAGCTATGAGGCGGGCCGTGTCAGCATGGAAGATTGGCTGCCCTTGGCTCATTCCCTAGAAGTCGCCTCTAGAGGCCAATACAGCTATTCCTAAACGCTGCGGCGATCGCCCATCAAACGCGGCTAGGGGTTGCGTGGACGGCACCAAACGCCTCTTAACTACCAGGAAATTGAGGAACGGCCTCAAATGAGGTTTCCAAGCTAGCCCTCGCCGATCGCCCAGCGATCGCCAGCAGCGGCTTCTACTATTGGGCGAATTGGCAAGGTTCGCCGCAAGGCTGGTCGCCATCAAGCGGGCTTAGATATTAATGCTGTTGGGAATTTGGGACGGTAGCAGATAGGGATAGGCAACACCATAACGGGCTTGACGCTGGTGGTTGCGATCGCGAATTTTTTGTTCAATGCTGGCTAAGTCGGCCTGAAATTGCTGAAGCACGGCCAGATCGCCGCGATCGCGAAACGGCATCGACTCCGAACTGCCCAACTGGCCCCACCGAATCCCGCTGAGCGCATAGGCCAGCTCAATTTGCGCCACATCTTTGGCCACATTGGGCAGCAATTGCTCTGTTGTGTCGCAGGTTCCCGGTGCACCATAAACCGCTAAGGGCGCATTTGGCGCATATCCCACATAGTCAAACTGGCTGAAATTCACCGCTGCGTGTTGAGGGCCACAGGTAAAAATAATCTGGGTGGCAATGTCAATCACCTGTTGCACCTGGGTTAACCGGGCCGGAAAACCCGGCACCCGCGAGTAGACAGGCAACGGTTCGGGTGTGAGGCCAGCGGCGGTGGCCAGGTGCGCCGGCAGCCAATCGGGAACGGGGGGAAAGTCGCTGGGGGGGCGCTGGCTCAGGGGTTCACCCAGTTCGGCGGCCCACGCCTGCAAATAAGGGTCGCGCTGGACGGCTTGATCATCGGGATAGGCACGGGCCAAAAAGCGGGTGACATAGCGGGCGATCGCCTCCCACAACAACAAGGCATCATCCCGATAAGGATAGTCAGGCAGGTCACTGCCCTCTACGCCCCGCCGTCGCAGGTTGGCTGGTAGGGCCGCCAGCCCAAAATCCGTGGCCCGGTAAGCTCGGTTGATCAATTCCAGGGATGCTTCACGAGTTGGGGCCATGAGATTGTCGATCGCGGCCCCTTTACTCAGCAACACCTCATTACCCCGTGTATTGATGGCGAGGAGATAGCGCAGGTGGGGCCGCAATAACCGATAGAGGGGATGGTTGGGGGGCAGTTGGCGCGGGGTGGCGATCGCAAAGGCTTCCATCGCCAAATGGGTATCCGCCAGATGCACAATCAACTCGTGATAGGTGACATCCGCCACTTGCACATACAGTTTGGCTTGTTGCCAAGCATCAGCAGCAGCGGGGGTCACCGTGCGGCCCGGTTCCACCTGAATCAGCAATGGTTGCAGGCCCTCGGTGGTAGCGTGAAACAGCGCGATCGGACTGCCGACATAGCGACCGGGTTGTAAATCCGCTGGGGTTAGCTGGTGCAGCAGGGGATATTCGACCAAAAAGAGGCGCTGGTTGGCCGCTGCTTGAACTAAATCTAAATCTGGGTGGGCTTGGCCCTCTAAAGGCCGCTGCCAGGTTTCCAGCCACGGGGCATCGGTGGGTTGCACCCGGCGCAACATCATGGGGTTTTGGCCCGCGAGCCGTTGCCGCGCAAATTCGCGATCGCTGAGGCCACCCTCCCGCTGATGCACCTCCACCATCACTGGGGCGGCTTGGCCAAATTGCTTCAGACTGGCATAAAATCGCGATCGCGCCGTTGCCGTATCCGTCAGAGGCTTGGTTGCCTTTTGCGCCGCCAAGACTGCGGCCATCATTGCCCGTCGCTTTTTCACAAACGGGACATCAAATTGCTCGTCTGGAGGCAAATTCAGGTTGAACCAGCCCGATTGAAAGACTTCCAGGTCTACCAGTTGCGTCGTCAGATAGTACCAGGTTTGCTCTAGCGATCGCGCCTGAGCCTGAGCCTCGGCCAAGAACAACGTCCACGGCTGGGACACCTGGCCCTCCGTCAACCAGCGTTGGCCCACCGTTGCCAACAAATACCGCACTAGGCCATCAGTCCCCACATGGGGAAAAATCCGGGCTGGCCCCTGAGCCGTAAGCTGAGTGGGGTCATACCGATAGTGGCCTTGGGCTGACCGGGGAGGATGATGAAATGCCATGAACCACGCTCATTGAATTGGGTCTAAACCCAGGATAACCAAGCTTTTTCCGGTTGGCATGGGGCTTTTACCTTTTTCAGCGGGGCGAGGCTGGTCGCTTCGTCACCCGTTTGGGGGCGATCGCCAAGGCTGATCTGATTCAATCTCATGATCCTGAGCAACCAAGGCGACCCAGGGATGGCAGCAGTTCGCAGCTAGGGAGTTTCTGCCGATTCCGGGGCGGCATTGGTGGCCACCGAGCTATTGGCTGCGGCCCGTTCAGCTTTCTTTTTCTTGTCGGCGGCCAGCAAATCGGCCATGAGCGCTTGGGCCTGGGCCATTTTCTCCAGGTTGCTGCGATACAGTTCCAGGTCTTTCCGCACTTTGTCTTCTGGTAAGCGCAACGCGGCACAGACTTGCTGCAACGCTTTTTCGGACTTGGCAGCGTCTTTCATGGTGGCCAGATCCGCCCCTTCAAAGAGGGAAAATAACCCGATCGCAAAGAGCCGACTGTACTTAAATTTGGGATTGTTGGCGATCGCTTTCACCTGTTGTTGCCAATCATCGCCCCATTCCGCCGTAGCCGCCTGCTCAAACCAAGCCACTAGATCACTCACCGACTTTCCAGTAGCAAACTCCCGCAAGTGCATTGCATCCCGGCGGTAGCGGTCTGGGTCAGCTTCCAGCGATCGACAAATGGCATTGAAAATCGATTCTTTGTCGGTTTCAGGGACGTAGCCTTGCATGAAGCGATCGAACGATGTGACCACACCCAAGGCAAAAATGGGATCGTATTGAAAGTCCACATTTACTGCGAGCAGGTGCATTTCCACCATCAACTCTTCGACCACACGGCGATAGATCGAATTGATAGGCCGCGTGTGGGTGGTGTAAAAGGCTCGCTTCGTATCGGAAACAGTGCGGACGTTGTTCACAGCAGGATTCGCAATATTGTAGTCTCTTTACCATTCTCGCGCCTGACGGTGAGTTTGCCAACCTGATTCCCGCGATCGCCCAATTTCCTGGCCCCACCAATGCGACAATGGAAACCATTGATTTCCACAGGGGTGATGGATGGGTGATGGCAATCTCGGCAACCCTGGCAACCTTAGCTAGCTATCTCACGGGGGAATTTGAGAACGGCGCACAGGCGATCGCCGAACCCCTTTGGTTTGTGCATTTGCGCTTGTGGCAGCGGCCAGTCAAGCTGTTTACCGAAGACAGTGTGACGTTGTTTGCAGAACAGGCCAATGTCCTGACCCTGGACAATCCCTATCGCCAACGCCTGATGCGCCTGATGCGATCGCCGGACGATGCCAACACCTTGCAAGTGCAATACTACAGCTTCAAAGATCCCGACCAGGTACGCGGAGCCGGACAGCACCCCGAATTCCTTGAAGCTATTAACCTGGAGCACATTGACCTGTTACCGGGCTGTGTGTTGACCGTCACCCAAAGCAGCAATAAATTTATGGCCACCCCGCCTCCCGATGCCCGATGTTACTTCACCTATCAGGGCGAAATCCGGCAGGTCATTTTGGGGTTTGAGGTCAGCGCCGATGCCTACCTCACCTACGACAAAGGGGTTGATCCAGAAACAGGAAAAGCCCTCTGGGGCGCAATGATGGGGCCGTACAGCTATCGCAAAACCCGTGAGTTTTAGCCTCAAGCACCGGGGGCAACGAGCAGCGGTGCGGCTTGCAGCAAGGTTTGGGTGTAGGGATGCTGGGGCCGGGTGAAGATTTGCTCCGTGGGGCCAAGTTCCACAATCTGGCCCGCTTGCATGACGGCAATGCGATCGCAGAAATACCGCGCCACCCACAAATCATGGGTAATAAATAGATAGGTAAGCTGAAATTCTTGCTTGAGGTCATTCATCAGATCCAACACTTGAGATTGAATCGTCGCATCCAGCATACTTACAGGCTCGTCACAAATCACCAACTGGGGCCGGGTAATGAGGGCACGGGCGATCGCCACCCGCTGCTGTTGCCCCCCCGATAATTCCGCCGGATAGCGATGATAGTACGTTGGAGCCGGAGTGAGTTGCACCCGTTCCAGCATTTGCAAGGCTTGGGCTTTGGCTTCAGCGGGCGTGGCCAGGTGATGAATCAACAGCGGATCGGCAATGCTCTCGCCAATGGTCATCATGGGGTTCAGGCTGGCCCGTGGATCTTGGAACACCATTTGCAACTGTCGCCGCTGGATTTGCATGGCGCGACGGGAGAGGCGGGTCAAGTCTTGGCCCAAAAATTCCACTTGGCCGGAGGTGGGCGGAATGAGCTGCAAGATGGTGCGAGACAGGGTGCTTTTGCCACAGCCCGACTCCCCCACCAGGCCCAAAGTCTCGCCGGGATACAGTGCCAGGTCAACGCCATCCACGGCTTTGATCATCTGTCCGGCCTCGTCAGAGAACACCTTGGCTAACAGGTTTGAGTCCAGGGAGTAGTGTTTGGTTACGGCTTTGAGGGCCAACAATGGGGCTGTTGCCGGGGGCGGGGTTGCCGTTGTCGCCACGGATTCCACCGCCACTACGCCCTCAGTGGGTACGGCCTGGACATGGAGCGCCGCCTGGAGGAGCGATCGCGTGTAGGGGTGTTGGGGCTGACTGAGCACCGATCGCGCTGGCCCGGTTTCTACAAACTTGCCCTGGTGCATCACCGCAATGCGATCGCAATATTCCCCAATCATCGCCAAGTCATGGGAAATCAGCAGCAGCGCCATTTCCCGTTCCCGACACAACCGCGTGAGTTCTTGCAAAATTTGGGCCGACACAGTGACATCCAAACTGGTCGTGGGTTCGTCGGCAATGATCAACTTGGGATTGAGCAACAGGGCTAAGGCGATCGCCACCCGTTGCCGCATCCCGCCACTAAACTCGTGGGGATATTGCCGCCAGCGCTCCGCCGGAATATTGACCGCTGCCAATGCCGCCAGTGCCCGCTGTTTGGCCTGCGATCGCGACAGTTGGGGTTCATGGGCCAAGAGCGTCTCCAGGCAATGCTGGCCAATCGTCATCAACGGGTCTAACCGGGTCATCGGGTCTTGGAACACCAAAGCCACCGATTCCCCCCGATACCGCCGCAGGCGATCGGGGCCAAAGGCCAACACCGAGGCTTGCTCAAACTGGATCTGGCCCTCCGCTTTGCTTCCCGCTGGCAACAACCGCAACAACGCCCGCCCCAGGGTAGACTTGCCACAGCCCGACTCTCCCACCAGCCCCAGCCGTTCCCCCGGTTTTAGCTCAAATGACACATCATCCACCACCCAGTCCGGCGCGATCGACGCTAAGGTCGTTGGGGCCGGATAGGCTACCCGCAAGTGTTCAACCGCCAGTAATGCTTCGTTCATGGTGCCTATTCAACCACAGCCAACAATTCCCCAGGATGCTGAATCAAAAAATCCGGGTGTTCGGCAGCCAGCGCACTGGGAGAGTTAAACCCCCAACCCACCGCCACAATGCGAATACCCGTATGACGGGCTGCTTCAATATCCCGCGTTTCGTCACCCACATACAAGACTTGCGCTGGATTTAATTGATATTGCTTCAGAATGCGCTGCAAGATGCGGCCTTTGCCAAACACAGCCAACCCCGACCCAATAAAGTCAAAAGCGTGCTCCAACTCTTGCGCTTGCAAGAAAGCCGCCACGTTTTCCTGGGAATTGGAGGTGACAATGCCTAAGCGGTAGCCCTGGCGATACAGTTGGGCGATCGCGGTTTTCATACCGGGAATGGGCTGGAGCTGACCAATCTCTTGTTGCAACTCCCGCCGCAAGCGCCGCAATAAAAACGGTAATTTGACTGGCGATACCCGCGATCGCCGCACGATTTCCCTGGAACTCAAGCTTTTGAGTTGCTCAACATCTTCCGGGCGGGTTTCGGGATACCCAAATTCTGTTGCCAGACGATTAGAAATCCGCAGGATAGCCGCAAAGGAATCGGCGATCGTGCCATCGAAATCAAAAATGATCGTTTTCGTCGATCGATGGTGTCGTTCACGGACAGAAACAGGCTGAGTCGTGGTCATTCGAGCCAATCCTTAATTCAATCTAAAGACACTTAGGACAACCTCACACCATCTGACTAAGATACCCATAGAACCTTGTCAGCGTTTTTTGATAAACCTTCCTTAAGATACAGATTTCCCAAAAATCTGTAGGCTATGATACAGACATAACCAAATCGTTCATCTCGTTGGTCAGAGGAAACACGGAGGTTTCTTCTTATCATACCGAGACGGAAGTAGGGGATTCTTCCCGAAGGAACGCGCCTCATGCTTATTTCACAAGCAATCTACGATTCAAAATCCGAGGCGAAGACCATGAAACTCTCTTATCGCGGTGTCAGTTACGAGCGATCGCAGCCTTCCCTAGAAATGCGGGAAAGCGACATTTTGGCGCAACATCGGCGGGCACAACACCGGTGTCAAACGCTCCAGGCCCAAGATTGCCAAATGAGCTACCGAGGTGTGCAATATACCACGGATCAGATGGCAACAGCTTTTGCAGGCGCTTCTGGCCCAGTGACTCGCCAACCGTTGCGATACCGGGGCGTGAAATACGTTCGACTCCCCGACGGTGCAGTGCAATTGGTTGACAACGGGACTCCCGTTAGCATCCCGGCAACGGCCAAGATTTCGGAACAGGATGTGGCACGGGTGCACCACGCCAATTTGCAGCGCAACCTGGAACGGCGGCTAGCGGCAGCCCGGAGCCACGGCGACCAAACGTTGATCTCCCTGCTGGAAGCGGAGTCACGGGAACTGGCTTTATAAGCTGTTCAGTGCATTGCAGGTCGTGGGAGAAGCGGGGTTGATGGGGTAGCTCTTGGGTTTCCGTTTCTAGCCGATTCTCTCCCAAGCAAGGAGCAGTGGTGTAGGCATTTTGTCTGCACCACTTTTCATTTGATTTTGCTGGGTTGGGGGTTGCGTCCAGCTTGATGGGTTGGGCGTGATGATGGATTGGGCGCGATCGCACCGTTTCTCCAAGCGATTAACCTAAACGGGCCACCATTCCGGGAGGGCAAACTAGGGCCAAACCCCAGCCATTATTCCAAACCTAGTTCCCGTTTGAGCAGGCTGATAGATTTAGAGACGATAAAGTTCTCGCAACAGATTAATTGCGGTGGGCGGATCAGATCTTCGCGGGCGGCGGCGATCGCGGCTTTGACGGTGGCACAACTGGCCTGATCGCTGATGATAGTTTGGGCACTACGGGCGATCGCACTAATTTTGTACTGATCATTCACCTGGGCCGCCATGATCAACAAATCATCGCCCCGCAAACTGTGGATAATCACCTCCGATACTTCCACCGTTCCTGCACTCAGGCTCACAATGCCCAAACAGGTGCCCTTAGGCAGTTTTTTAATCAGTTGAATTTCGGACTCAAAATCATAAATGTCGATGGGGATTACCCGCACCGATTTGGGCGCAGCAATCTGTTCTGCATCGGCAATAAAATAGCGACTGGTAACGACAGTACCCGATCGCGTTTGGTCTAACACTTGGGGCAACTCTTCCAGGGGCACCAGTTGCACGGGGATGTTGAGCGATCGCTCCAACTCCCGCATAATCACTTCCCCCGCGCCGATATCGTGGGTGGGCGCAGTCACCAACACCTGAGCACTGCACCGCAACCGCCAGTCAATTTCCGCCAGAAACAACTCCCGTGCTTGGCTGAGGGAACACCCATTCCGCAACAACTCATCCAGGCTATTTTGCACCAGCTTATACATTTCGGGGTGCTGGTCGAGAATTGGGGCTTTGGCCTTAGCCGTGCTGTCATGCACCTGATCGCGGACATAAATGCCAGAACCCGCCTGAGCATCGACAACCCCAGCTTCTTCCAATTGGCGATAGACCTTGCTAATCGTGTTGCGGTGTAGCCCGGTTTGCATGGCCAGTTGGCGTGTGCTGGGCAGGCGGTGGCCCGGTGGAAATTGTCGCGAGGCGATCGCAAACAAAATCTGATTATAAAGTTGGGTCGATGCCGGAATATCACTATCGGCCTGAATATGGAATTGAACCATTGCCAAATCTCCCAGACTAACCCCGCTGCTCATCCCGATTCACGAATTGCTATCCATGCAGCCCCCTTCAACTGCAATTATGCTCTGTCTTTCAAGGAATCAGCATGGTTTTTGTAACTTCGCTTCACAAAATGAAACAGGCAACGTCTTAATGCGAATGGGCGCAGAGGGCGCGATCGCCCGATTCCACCGTGGGATTGGTCGCCAAATAATCCCGCACCCAGTTGCAGGCATAGGGGAGCGGTTGCAACTGGAGGATCTGCTCCAAATTCCACAGGCGGATCGTCTGGTCATCCCCCGCCGAAGCCAACAGGGGCAAAGTCGGATGAAACGCTACCGTTCTTACCCCCGCCGTATGGCCCTCCAAGGTTGCGAGTAACTGGCCTGCGGGTGTCCAGAGCTTGATAGTTTCATCAAGACTCGCCGTGGCCAACACCGTTCCCTCTGGGTTAAAGGTTACACCCCAGACTGGCCCCTGATGCCCCGTCAACGTTGCTTTGAGGTGGCCCTGGCGCGTCCAAAGTCTCACGGTCATATCGGCGCTGGCCGAAGCCAAAAGCTGACCATCAGGACTAAAGGCGACTCGCCAAATCGGCGCGGTGTGTCCTTCCAGGGCAGCGATCGCAGTGCCATCAGCCCGCCAAAGGCGGAGAATTTTGTCGGTGCCCCCAGAAGCAATGAGTTGACCATCGGGACTAAACTGCGCGTCCCAAATCGGGGCCATGTGGCCTTGCCAATGTTTCAGCAATTTGCCGTTAACGTGCCAAAGCCAGAGCGAACCATCCGCGCTGCTGGTGACAAGGCGTTTGCCATCCGGATGCCAGGAAACGGCCATGAGGGTTGCCGTCGCATCATCAAATTGTCGGAGCAACGATCCATCTAGTCGCCAAAGTTTTAAGGTTTTGTCTTCACTGGTCGAGGCGAGAATTTGACCATCGGGGCTGAGGGCGATCTGGCCAGTAGCGGCAGCATGGGCTTGGATCACCCGTCGTGCTGTCCCATCTAACCCCCAGAACTGAATATATTTGCGATTGCCGACCGAGGCGATCGCTCGCCCATTTTCCAGGAAAACCAGTTTAGTCGCAATGTCGGCGATGCCATAAATCGTGCGCTGAAAGGAGCTTTTAGTTTTCCAAAGAATCACAGTGTTGTCTGACCCGCCAGAGGCGATCGCTTCGCCATCGAGACTCACAGCAATGCCCCAAACAGCGGCATCATGACCCTGGAGCGTTTTGAGCAGTTGCCCCTCTGGACTCCACAATTTCACCGTCTTATCGTGGCTGGCAGACGCAAAAATGGGTTGAGTGGGATTCACACCAAACCCCCAAATGCCAGAAGGATGTGCCTGGATAGTATTGAGCAAAGTCCCGTCTGTCGCCCAAAACTTGATCACCCCATCCGTCCCCCCCGACACCAAAACATAGGGAACCGTAGCCGCTTGTTTCCCCCGATTGGGCACAAACCCCACCACTTGGGCAGCCGCCTCGTGCCCTCTCAAAACGTGCAAGAGCTGCCCCTCCCGACTCCACAACGAGACGCTGGAATCGGTGTTTCCCGCCGCAATGAATCGACCATCAGGACTAAACGCCACCCCGCGCACTCCGGCAGGCCGACCGGGCAACACTTGGAGGGGCACTCCATCCCGGCTCCAAACTTCAACGGAACTATCTGGCCCCCCAGAAATAAAGGTCGAACTATCCGGGCTAAAGGCCAGACTCCAGATTGCAGAAGCTTGGGGCTGAATGGTTTTGATTAAGGTGCCATCGGGTTTCCAGATCCGAATACTCTTTTTGTCGTCGCCACTAATCAAGCGGGTGCCATCGGGACTAAATTTGAGGGCGTAGACAATTCCCGTATGCCCGGTCAAGGTTTTGAGCAAGGTGCCATCGGGCCGCCAGAGTTTGATTGTGCCATCGACCCCGGTACTGGCGATCTGTTGTTGATCGGGGCTGAAGGCGATCGCCAAAACTGCGGCAGAATGACCATTGAGGCGATTTTTTTCTTGAATACTGAGCAAAACCCGCCACAGGGCCGCATCTACTTTGGCCTCCAGGTCAGGGTTAGCCGTGGTCAATCGCTGTAGCCGTTCCTTGGCTTTGATGGCCTGCAACACCGCATCAAACTTTTTGTGGGAAGCAAAGAGCGCCTCGGAGGACAGGGCCAACGCCTTCACTTCGCTGAGTGCTGTTTGCTGGTATTGCTGATAGGCCAGGATGCCCAGCCCGATCGCCACACACAACACAGCGGTGACAATGCCTAACAAACCCCGTTGCCGTCGCAAATGCCGTCGTTGTTCCCGCGATCGCTGTTGTTCGAGATAGAGCTTGGCTTCCACCGCTTGCAGGCGATCGGCTTCTAGTTGGGCTTGAATTTCCTGCTGGGCCAGGGCTTGGCTGGCAGCCAAAAAGCGATAATCCAAATCACTCAGGCTTTTGTGTTGTGCCCAGGTTGTCGCTTCTTCCAGGGCTTGCCCCCGCAACAACCACGAGGTTTCGGCGCAGTCTGCATCGACCCAGGCTTGGAGCGATCGCCCATAGGGGCGCAGGTTGGCCAATTGCTGCGTCACCCAAGCCAGATCAAAAATGTGGCGATAAATCTGATTTTTGACCTGGAGTTTGCCCGCCCGTTGTTCCACCAGCCCAGACAGCAACAATTCGGTGTGGTCAGCACTGGTTTCGGTGTAGGCGACACTGGTGGGCGATCGCGCCGCTGGCACCTCAGCGTGCAACACAATTTGTTGATACAACCCCAGCAACCGTCCGGCCCGGTGTTCGTTATACAGCAGGCGATCGCGAATGGTACGCAGGTGTTCCGGTTCGTCGCGAGTTTGCCAATTCTCTAAAATGTGCGTGGCGATCAACCGTTCCACTCTAGGTGTCGGCGCGGCCTCCGGGGCTGGGCAGCCATTGCCAGCGGGACTCTCCGGCCAAACTGTCGCCGCTTGCACCACCAGTTGACACACTTTTTGGGTGAGGAAGGGTTGCCCGCCTGTCCATTTCAAGATTTCCTGCAACGTGGTCGTGGGATCGGGCACCACGGCGGCCAAACCGGGGAGTAATGGACTGGCTTCTGTGGCCGTAAAGCCAGAAAGAGCGATCGCCCGACCGAGGTTGAACGGAGTCCGGGTTTTGTCGGCAATCAATTGGCTCGGCGTGGTGACACCCAACAGGGCAAAGGTCAACCGTTGATAGTCGGGGCGATCGGCCCGTTTGTTATAACAAGCGCGAATCAGGGCAAAAAAATCATCCGTGGCAAAGGGCAACCCCAATACACTGTCAATTTCGTCAATAAACACCACAATGGGTTCGGCAATGTGGCGCAACACCACCGTTTCCAGTAAATCATCTAGCCGCTGGGGCCAGGATAATGCCTCGCGATCGCGCCACCATTGCACCACATTAATTGGCAATTGCAACGTCCGACACAGCAACCCGGCGATCGAGGCATACCATTGTGCAGGAGTCACGAGTTGGGTGCCGATCGCCGTCATATCCACCACCCCACACCGCACCCCCGCCTGCTGAAGCCGATGCATCGTCTGCACCCGCAAGCTGGATTTTCCCATTTGCCGCGCATTCAACACATAGCAAAATTCCCCTTGTCGTAACCCAGCAAACAATTCCTCATCCGCCGCCCGCCGCACATAGCTGGGCGCATTGACAGGCAAACTGCCCCCCACCTGGTAGGATGGCGCTGGCTGGGCGGGGGCAATGACCATGAGCCGGATCTCCTGCCTATTGGGTCAAGACTTGACGGAAATAATGGTGATACAACCAGCAACTCGCTTTGGCATTTTGGCCACTGTACCGGATTAGACCCAGAGATTGCAGTTTGTAGCTTTGGGCCGGGGGCAATTGCACCCCATCCGGTTCGCTAACGACCGCTTTCATGGCCTGCAATAGTTCCGGAAACCGCTGCAAGTGACCTAGTTGTTGGCGCAGATGGGTACTAAAAATGCTGTTTGGCGCGATCGCCCGCTGCTCGAACATCGCCAGAGGGATACTCTGTTGCGTCAAATGAAATAACGCCAACTGCGTTAAGTGGGGATGGCCAGCCAACCACGCCATCAACCGTTCTGCAACCATGCCAGACTCACCAAGACCATACCGAGTGGCCAACTCTGCCACCTGCGCTTCGGTAAAGGGAAACAACTCGACCAGTAAGCCCACATTAAATGGCGACTGATTCAGATTGAGCGGCAAATAAACTTCATTGGAGTGTAAGATGACCAGCCGTAGCCGTTGCCACAGTTTACTACTCTCTAACCCATACTTCGCTTGTTCAAACCAGGCCCGCAACATCCCAAAAAAATCAACCGCGATTTCTGGATAAGTAAACAAAATATCAGCTTCATCAATTGCCAGCACAATGGGGCGATCGTCCGCCGCTAATAAATAAGACTCAATATAGTGACTACAGTTATAGCTGTGGCCAAACAGATCACTCCAATAATCTTGCACTTGCACAGGCAAATCGATCGCCTGGGTCAACACCGCACAAAACCACTGAAAAAACCGCTGCGGTTCCTGCAAGACTGACTGATCCGCCAATTGCAAATTGACCACCGCCGTCCGCACCCCCTGTTCCTGCGATCGCACCAACAGTTGCGCCATCAACGAAGTTTTGCCATATTGGCGGGGTGCTTTGATCCGGAGTAAAGCTCCCGGTTGGTTTAGTTCTTCCCAACACAGTTGTTCCACCGGGGGGCGCTGCACATAAAACGGCGAATCCAGCGAAAGCTGACCTTTGAGGGGACTCGTCAACAGTTGATTGAGCATAGCCGTGGTGGTATCGCCATCTTGCTGGTTGATATCTTCGCTGGTGAGGGCCAACCCAAACGCCTCAAAATACACTTCCAGCGTGGGTTGATCCACGGGCTTCTCGCGGCGACGGACTTTGATCAGTGTGTTAATGCTCAGGTGAGTGCGATCGGTCAGTTGCTCCAGCGTGTAAGACTTGCCCCCATTTTCCCGCATTGCAGCCAGTAATTCTGCCGCTTGCAGCCGTTGCCATCCATAGGCACTTAAAATGACTCCTCGCTTACGCCGTTGTACCATTCCTGCCTCTATCTCGTTCCCCAATGCCGCTGAATCTCTCCTTATTGTTCGCATTGCCAAACCCAAAGCTTGAAATAACCATACAACCTGATCAGAAAATATTGACAAAGAATTGCAAGATTCAGCCAGATCAACGGCCTTAGCCCGAAAGTGCTACGCCCAAAAGATTTAAATTTCGGCAAGTTTGGCATTTAATTACCAAAACAACGGTGTATCCTCACAGTTGCGGGCGTTTAGTCATGAAATCGCTCGTGGGAGAGATGTTTGCAACCGTGAAATATCGTACACGATTAATATTGGGCCTTGGACTCATTTTTATAAGTTGAATTCCTTTCAAATTTAAGTTGTGATTTTATCCTGCGATCGCGACTAGGCATTTGCCTGGTGGTAACGGTAGTGTTTGATTAAGCGTCTTGGTTTGTAGCTTAGACACGCTCATAATGGAGATAGCTGACGCAATCGAGCGTACTGGTGGCATGACAGGCACGCCGACGGTGATGTCAGAAATCAGCAGGAAATGGTAGGAATCACAATGTGGAACTTTGTTCGGGCAATTCTTGCGCCCAGTCAGTATATCCCGCATGGGCATTGTTACCTATGGCAAACGCCGCTCGTGTGGCTACATCTTCTGAGTGACGGCTTAATCGCGATCGCCTATTTCTCCATTCCAACAATGTTGATCTATTTTGTGCGAAAGCGAAGCGATATGCCCTTTTCACGGGTGTTCATGCTGTTTGGGGCCTTTATCGTGTTATGCGGTGTGGGCCATCTGCTCGATATTTGGACTCTGTGGTATCCCGCTTATTGGCTCACGGGCCTTGAACAAGCCCTAACGGCTTTAGTGTCTTGCTATACCGCCCTCCAATTAGTTGAACTGTTACCGCAATTTCTTTCCCTGAGAAGCCCTCAAGAGTTAGAGCGGCTCAATCAAGAATTAGAAGTTCAAATTGCAGAACGACAACAGACTGAAACCACATTACGCCAAATTGTTTCTGGTACTGCCACCGTCTTTGGCGAAGAATTTTTCTCTGCTCTAGTTCGTAACATTGCAGATGCCTTGGGCGTTGCCTATGTCATGGTTTCTGAAGTAATCGGTTCGCCTCCAGAAAGACTGCATACTTTAGGCTTTTGGGCCAATGATCATTTGGCGGAAAACTGTACTTATAGTGTGCAAAATGCACCCTGTTTATTAGTGTTAGAAACTCAGGAACTCCACCACTTTGTCGATCACGTCCAAAGCCATTTTCCTGAAAATACCCTACTTGCAGAAATGGGGGCCGTGAGTTATTTAGGCGTACCGTTGTTAGACACAGAACAGCGTGTGATCGGTAATCTTTGCATTATTGATACCAAGCCTTTGCCCGAAAACGAAAATACACGGGCGATCGTGTCAGTCTTTGCGGCGCGGGCCGGAGCAGAATTACAGCGGAAATGGGCCGAGGCTGAAAAAAGTCGTACTTATGAAGAGTTAGAGTTTCGGGTGACAGAACGCACCGCTGAACTGGTGGCAACCAATAATGCGTTGGCGGTGGAAGTGCGGGAACGGGAGGCGATCGCCTCGGCCCTGCGGGAAAATGAACGGCGCTTTCGGGCGATTTTTGATTATGCGCCGGTGGGAATCAGTCAGGTGCATCCTAATGGCCACATTTTGGACGTGAATCGGAAGCTTTGCGAAATTCTGGGTTATACGGAAACGGAATTACTCACGATGGATTTTGAGAGCTTCACCTACAAGGATGATGCGGCCATGCAGCGATCGCGGATGCAGGATTTGTTAACTGGCGAAAGCGAAAGTTACATCATCGAGAAACGCTATGTCCGCAAAGACGGCGCAGTCATCTGGGGCAGTTTAACCAGTTCACTCGTGTATGACGAAGCTACAGGTGCACCCAAATATTTGATTGGCATCATTAATGACATCAGTGCTCGCAAACAGGCGGAACTGGCGCTCAATCAAGCCGTTCAGCGCGAAAAAGCGATCGCCCAGATCGTCCAACGGATGCGCCAAAGTTTGGATCTGCGAGTGATTTTCCAGAATACTACTGCCGATTTGTTGCAAGCCTTGGAGTGCGATCGCGTCGCCATTTATCAATTCAATCCCGACTGGAGTGGTGGCTTTGTGGCCGAGGCCGTCACGAGCGATTGGCTCCCCCTTTCCGAGTTAGTGGATCAAGAAAATACGCCCGTTCACCACACCTTAGAAAGCGATCGCTGCACCGTCAAAACCTGGGAAGCCAGCGAACTGGTCATTCCCGATACCTACCTCCAAGCAACGGCAGGGGGCATTTACCAAAACGGCACCAAATATCGCAGCGTCCCCGACATTTACGCGGCCAACTTTTCTCCCTGTTACATGGCCCTATTGGAGCAATTTCAAGCCAGAGCATACTTAATTTTGCCAATTTTCAGCGGCCGTAGATTATGGGGTCTCATTGCGGCTTACCAAAACTCTGGCCCCCGCCATTGGCAAAACACTGACATCGGCCTTGCGTCCCAAATTAGCAATCAACTGGGGGTGGCGGTGCAGCAGGCCGAACTCTTTGCCCAAACCCAACAACAGGCGGAAGAACTGCAACAAGCAAAAGAAGCAGCGGATGCAGCCAACAAAGCCAAGAGCGAGTTTTTAGCCAACATGAGTCATGAACTCCGCACCCCGCTTAATGTGATTTTGGGGTTGACTCAACTGTTAGCTTTGGATGGAAATTTGGCCACCACCCAAAAACAATACCTGCACACTATTGGCCACAGTGGCGAACATCTCTTAACCCTCATCAACGATGTGTTAGAAATGTCGAAAATTGAGGCAGGCCGCTTAACTTTGGCTAGGGAAGAATGTAATATCCAGCAGTTACTCAACAGCTTGCAGGAAATGCTGCGCTATCGCGCCAAAACGAAGGGTTTACAGTTTGCCTTAGAGTATCAAACTGCCTTACCGCCGCGCATCAAAACTGATGAACCAAAACTGCGCCAAATTCTGATCAATCTGTTAGGCAATGCGATTAAGTTTACGCAACACGGGCAAGTGACGTTGCGGGTTGGCTGTCAAATGGAGTCTGCGATCGCCCCGGAACCAGACGCGATCGCGCCCCCGGCGACTCTCTGGTTTGAAGTAGAAGACACTGGCCCCGGCATTGCCTCAGACGACCTACAACGATTGTTCAAACCCTTTCAACAAACCCAGGCTGGGCTAAAGGCCGTGGAAGGCACCGGCCTGGGGCTAGCCATCAGCCAACGCTATGCCCATCTGCTGGGCGGCGAAATCACCGTGCACAGCCAACTTGGACAAGGTAGCGCCTTCCGCTGCACCATCCATGCCCAACCCCTCTCAGGGACAAACCTGACCGAGGTGCCCGCCCAAATCGCCACCGCCTTGAGCACCACCCACGGCAACATCATCGGCCTTGCTCCTGGTCAACCCGAATATCGGATCTTAATCGTTGAAGACAACCCAGCGAATCGGCTCGTGCTCTGCGAGTTGCTTCAGCGGTTTGAGGGGTTTGCCGTGCAAGAAGCCACCAATGGCCAAGAGGCGATCGCCCTCTGGCATACCTGGCAACCCAATTTAATTTTTATGGATATGCAAATGCCTGTGATGGATGGGTACGCAGCCGTTAAAACCATCCGGCAATGTGAAGCCAACACCCTTCGCCTGTGCCCCAATCCCCCAGTACCAGTCGCCCCTCACCCCGCCCACACCAAAATCCTGGCCTTGACCGCCAGCGCCTTTGAAGAACAACGGAAAGAAATCCTCAGCATTGGGTGCGATGATTTTATCCGTAAACCGTTTAAGATTGCTGAGATTCTAGAGGGATTAACCCAGCATTTGGGCGTGCAATATGTGTATGCTTGCCCAACCGAAAGTAATGCCCCCACCCCTGCTAAGCCAGCGATCGATTTAGCCAGCACGCTCCAAACAACGATGCCCCCAGATTGGCTCAAAGCGTTGCATCAAGCAGCGATTCAAGGCAGCGATTCAGCCGTGAAAAAACTCATTCAAGCCATTCCAAAAGAACAAGATGATTTGATTTCTACCTTGATCGAACTTACTGAAAATTTCCAGTTTGAAAGTATTATTAACGCCACCCAGGCGATCGCGCAAGAGCTATCTTAAATCTATCTATTCTTTAGCCCCAACAGCCACGAGCAGTGGTACTGTTCAAGCAAAAATTAACCCATCAGCGTGCACTCCCCCCTAGTTGAAACCAGATTTTTGACCAAATCCACTTGAAATAAAGCATTGTTCAAATGACAGCGATAACAGAGCTTAAAGCAAAGCAGCGTCAAACTATTGCTATGAATACCCAACCGATTAGCAAAAACGATACCGCCGACATTCTCATTGTTGATGATCTGCCTGATAATATTCGATTTTTGTCCACTTTTTTGAGCGAAGCAGGCTATCAGGTTCGTAAAGCCTTAAACGGTGAAATGGCCCTGAGAGCAGCCCACGCTCTACCACCGGATCTAATTTTATTAGATATTAATATGCCAGACATGAACGGCTATATTGTCTGTCAAGAATTAAAAAAAGATCCCATTACAGCGGAAATTCCGATTATTTTTCTCAGTGCTGGAAATGAAACTCTGGATAAAGTCAAAGCCTTTCAATGTGGTGGCATTGACTACATTACTAAACCCTTTCAACTGGAAGAAGTGTTAGTCAGAATTAAAACCCAGCTAACCATTCGGCAACTTCAAAAAAATCTCAAACAGCAAAATGAGCAACTTGAACAGGCGCTTGAAGAACTAAAAGTAGCTCAGGCCAGTTTGGTTCAGCGCGAAAAAATGTCTACTTTACGGGATGTGGTAGCTGGTGTTGCCCATGAAATCAACAATCCCCTCAGTTTTATTCTCTGTAATGTTCAGCCAGCTAGCGAGTATGTCTATCAATTATTGCGTGTCATTGAGTTATACCAACAAGAATATCCAGAGCCAACCCCCGCGATCGCCCAACTCATTGAAGATTTAGATCTGGATTTCTTGAGTTCTGATGTTCAGAATATTCTTAAATCGATGAAGAACGGCGCAAACCGGATTCATTCCGTCATGCTGGCGTTGCGGCTATTTACTCGATTAGATGAATCAGATATTAAACAAATCAATATCTGCGAAAATATTGAAAGTTGTTTATCGATTTTGCAATATCGGCTACTATCCCGCCTCGATAATATTGTCGTTCAGATTGAAAAAAACTATGGCACCAGCACTCTGTTAACCTGTCATGCGGCCCAACTCAATTTGGCCATCTTTAATCTAATTAATAATGCGATCGATGCCCTGGAAGAACGGCTGAAATATCAGTATGAAGAACCCTTTCAACCCATTTTAGGCATTACCGTCGCGATCGAGCCTGATAACATTTTGATGATTTGCATCGAAGATAATGGCATTGGGATTACGTCGGATCATCAAGCCCGGATGTTTGAACCGTTTTTCACCACCAAAGCGGGTGGGCATGGAGTAGGGCTGAATCTTGTCACCAGCCGCCGCATCGTTGAAGAACTGCACCGAGGCCGCTTAAGCTTCCATTCGCAACTCGGAAAAACCCAATTTGTGATTCGTTTACCCTTGCCGTCGCATCTAGCTTAAACCAAATTTTTAGGGGTTTTCAGGCCGGAATTGGAGCAGGCAAGGAGTTGAGCCGCAGATGTTGGCTTGCCGGGTGGGGTCGATCGCGCCCAAGAGGCTACATTACAGATCGTCATTTCGCGTAATTTTTCTTAAAATGCAAACGGAGCACGATCGCGAATTGTCCTGCCCGCAAAATTTCCCTGCTACTGAATTTAGGAAAACCACCACTGCTATGACTCACCCCGCCTCCCCCTCTCTGCGCGCACCCGCTGTCCCGTCTACTGAGCCGGAGCGATCGCCCACCTGGCAAATCAAATTGCTCTACGACGGGGAATGTCCCTTGTGCTTAAAAGAGGTAAACTTTTTGCGGCAACGAGATGGGGGGCGAGGGTTAGTGAACTTTGTTGATATTGCTGACCCAACCTATGAGGCCGCAGCCAATGGCGGCGTGGACTTTGCCACAGCAATGGGTCGGATACATGCCGTCTTGCCCGATGGCACCGTGCTTCGCGATGTGGCCGTGTTTCGACGGGTATACGAAATTCTGGGCCTAGGCTGGGTTTACGCCATCACTCGGATTCCGGTGATTGAGGCGATCGCCAACCGGATCTACGGCGTGTGGGCCAAATGGCGCTTACCCCTCACCGGACGGCCCGACCTGGCCACCCTCATCGCCGCCCGCGAACAAGCCACTTGTTCCACCGCCGGTCGCTGCCGGATAGACTAGGCCCCAGTGGGTATAGGGAAATAGCGTTACCCCGAAAGCGGCACTAGAGCACACCGCCAAACGCCACCTTAGGAAACCGAACAGGGCAGCCCCTCGCTGTCTGGCATATAGGATCGCGTATATTTTTCAGATCCAAATTTCTCGTCAAAACTGCAATAGGCCAAATGGCAAGGATTGGGTGAGTGAAGGACAAAGAGCAGGGTTTGAGACCGCGCACAATTGTCGAAGAAGCCTGGGAAGCATTAGAAGCCTCGATAATTTACTATCAAGGTCGGCCAGTGGGGACGATCGCCGCCCGTGACCCCGACAGTCCCGCGTTGAATTATGACCAGTGTTTTGTGCGGGATTTTGTGTCAGCGGCGCTGCTATTTTTGATCCGGGGCGAAACCGAAATTGTCCGCAATTTTTTGATCATTACCCTCAAGCTCCAGCCCAAAACCACGCAGTTGGATGCGGCCAAACCCAGCCGGGGTCTGATGCCTGCCAGTTTCAAGATTCAGTCGGTGAATGGCCAAGAACAGATCAAAGCTGACTTTGGCGACCACGCGATCGGGCGAGTTGCCCCAGCAGACTCCGGCCTATGGTGGCTGATTTTGCTCCGGGCTTACTTTGTGGCTACCCAGGATACAGAGTTGGTGTACCGCGAGGATGTGCAAGAGGGCATTCGGCTCATTCTGCAACTCTGCCTCGTCACCCGGTTTGACATGTACCCGATGGTGCTCGTTCCTGATGGAGCCAGCATGATCGATCGCCGCATGGGAATGTATGGCCACCCGCTGGATATTCAATCGCTGTTTTATGGGGCGTTGCGGGTTGGGTTGGAATTGTTGATGCCGAATCAAGACAATCAACTCACCATTCAGGCGATTCAAGGTCGGCTGGGGCCGCTCAAAAAGCAATTGCGGGAAAACTATTGGCTTGATCCCGATCGCCTGAATGAAATCTATCGCTTTCGGGTCGAGGAATACGGCGAAGAGGTGCTGAACCAGTTCAATATTTATGCCGAGTCGATTCCGTTTTATACCCTGGCAAAATGGTTGCCTGATGCCGGAGGCTATCTGGCGGGGAATTTGGGGCCGTCGCAGATGGATACCCGGTTTTTTGCGATCGGGAATTTGATGGCGATTTTGATGTCTTTGACCACGGAACGGCAAGCCCACAAGATTTTGAATTTGATCGAGTTGCGCTGGAGTGATCTGATTGGGCACATGCCGATGAAGCTGTGTTATCCCGCTGTGGAAGGGATGGAGTGGCAGATTGTGACGGGGGCTGATCCCAAAAATCGCGCCTGGTCTTATCACAATGGTGGCAGTTGGCCGGTGTTGTTGTGGATGTTGACGGCTGCCGCTAAGAAGATGGATCGGGGTGAGTTGGCCCACCACGCGATCGCGATCGCGGAACGTCGCCTTAAGGGAGACAGTTGGCCTGAGTATTACGACGGGGCCGAGGGCAAACTCATTGGCAAGGGGTCACGGAAATTCCAGACCTGGACGATTTCAGGCTATTTACTCGCCAAAGAGATTATTGCTAATCCCGCCCACCTCAAGCTGATGGCCCTTGCGCCCGAACATTAGCCCGCTTGATAGTTTGAAATCTACCGCGGCCCGATCGCCATTTCTCGTCTTCGGCTAATTAAGTTTTGAAAACAGCGATCGCTTTTATGAGACCAAATTCAGAGTTGCGCGTATTTTGGTGATGGTTCGGTCGTCTGCGATCGCCATATCACCAAAATTTCCGGCTTGAGGGCAAAATTCAATGTCACTCCTCAACTTGCTGTCTTTTCTCGGCATTTCACTCCTCAATTTGCTGTCTTTTCTCGGCATTTTTGGCCTGTGTTTTATCGCCTGGTTGTTTTCAGAAAATCGCCGCATGAGTGTGCAACCGTGGCGCACCGTGTTCACAGGCATTGCGCTGCAACTCGTCTTGGGGGCCGCTGTCTTTCTGTTCCCGCCGACGCGGTTGGGGTTGCAGTGGTTTAGTGATTTGCTCAATGTGGTATTCGAGGCGGCAGATGCGGGGGCCAGGTTTGTCTTTGGCAACAACATTGTGCCGGAACCGGGGCAAACGCCGAATGTCAACATTGGCTATATTTTTGCCTTCCGCGCCTTACCCACCGTCATCTTTTTCTCCGGGTTAATGGCTTTGCTCTACAACCTTGGGGTCATTCAACTGGTCACCAATGTGTTTGCCAAGATTTTTTATGTGGTGATGCGGTTGAGCGGAGCGGAATCCCTGAGTGGCGCGGCCAATATTTTTGTCGGCATTGAAGCGGCGATCGTTGTTAAGCCCTTTTTAGCCAAGATGACCCGCAGCGAACTCTGTGCGATCCTCTCCTGCTGTTTTGGCACGGCAGCCTCCTCGGTCTTGGCGATCTATGTCAGCGCCTTGAAACCCGTCTTTCCAAATATTTTGGGTCACTTGGTTTCGGCTTCAATTATGGCCATTCCAGCCTGCTTTGTAATCTCCAAAATTTTGGTGCCAGAGACGGGCAAACCCCTGACGATGGGCGGCTTGCCCAAAGAAGAGAAAAAGTCCCAGTTGCGATCGCCCACTAGCCGGAAGGAATTGCTAGACGATGCTAGCCGTGCCCCAATGGCCGCTATCCCCACCACGGATGAAGATGAAGAATTAACCCAAATCCTTCGGGGCGAAACCCCACTGGCCCAGAGCCGGGGGCAGACGTTTACGGACAATGAGCCAGTCGATGAAGCGGCGATCGCCGAGCCACCCCCACCGCAGGAAACCGTGGCAGGCGAACCGATTGAGCGCATGAGTCCTCTGGATGCCGCGATCGTCGGCGCATTGGATGGGGTGAAAATGTCTGTTTCCATCGCCGCCGTGCTGATTTTGATCCTGGGCTTTGTGTTCCTCATCAAAAAAGTGTTTCCGTTTTATGACACGGTTCTCGGTGGCTTGTTCTTACCCCTAACCTTTATGACGGGCGTTTCCGATAACTGGGATGAACTGTGGCGATCGTCGGTCATTATCGGACGACGGTTGATTGAAACCGCGATTCCGCCCTATAACTCCGTGGGCAAACTGGCGGGGGAAGGCTTGCTCTCGCCACGGGCAATCTTGATCACCAGCTATGCCCTGTCTGGCTTTGCTCATCTGGCCTCCGTGGGGATTTTTGTTGGCGGCACGATCGCCCTCATCCCCTCCCGCCGCAAAGATATCTCCGCCTTGGGGTGGAAAGCCTTGTTTGCAGGCACCCTGGCCACCATGATGATTGGCGCTGTTTCCGGTGTCTTCTACACGCCGAGAAACGACAGCATTTTGGGCACCCCTGCGCCCCAAGTTAGTCCAGCGCCCACGGCCAGTCCAGCGGCCAGTCCGGCTCCGTCGCCCACGGCCAGCCCAAGCCCTGCGGCCAGCCCAACTCCTGTGCCCCCCCAACCCGCGCCAACAACGGCCCCCAGCCCCACAACTTCGCCCCGGTAGGGCCGGATTGCCAGCGTCATAGAAAATCCGCGATCGCCTTCCGTGCTATGGTGACACTGGCGATCGCCTGATTCGGTGCTGGGTCTATGTCTCGAACGTCTATGTCTCGAACAAACGCTATAGCGGCTGTCAAAGAATTGTGGTCAAAATATCGGGTCGAGTTGCGGCCCGTTTTACTCGTAGCAGCCATTTTTTTAGGGGTCACGCTGCTCATCGGCTTGCACCGCTACTTCACGTTCTATGCCTCCTACGACCAGGGCATTTTCAGCCAGTTGTTTTGGAACGGCATTCACGGGCGCTTTTTCCAGAGTTCCCTCTCCTCCGTCCTCTCTGGGGCCGTCGTCCACGACAACCAAGTGCCCACGGTGTTTTACCATCGCCTGGGCCAACATTTTGATCCGGTGCTGTTGCTGTGGCATCCGCTCTATGCCTTGTTTCCCAGTGCCGCCACGCTGGTTGTGTTGCAGTCCCTCTTGGTCACGGCGGGGGGGTTGGTGCTGTATGTCCTCGCCCGTCACTATCTCCAGCCGGCGCTGTCCTGGATGATTACGGCTAGTTACTTTGGGGCGGTCACGGTCATCGGGCCAACCCTGTCCAATTTTCACGATCTCAGCCAAATTCCGCTGTTTCTGTTTACCCTGTTTCTGGCGCTGGAAAAACGCTGGTGGTGGCTGTTTTGGGCAATGGCTCTGTGTACGGTGTTGGCCCGCGAAGATGCTGGCATTTTGCTATTTGCGATCGGGCTGTATCTCATTCTGAGTCGCCGCTTTCCGTGGGTGGGAGCAGGGCTGTGTGGCCTGGGTTTTGGCTATGTGATGCTGGCCACCAATACCCTGATGCCCATGTTTTCTAGGGATATTTCCCAGCGGTTTATGATTGAGCGGTTTGGGCACTTTGCAACGGGGAATGAAGCTTCGACCGCCGAAATTTTGGTTTCGATTCTGACTAATCCCATCAAGCTGATGCAGCATGTTCTGAGTGCGCTGGATCAAAAGCTGTTTTATCTATTGGCGCAAACCTTGCCGCTGGCTTTTGTGCCCCTGGCTTCGCCGAGTGCCTGGGTTTTGGTCAGCACGCCTTTAGCGCAACTCTTTTTGCAAGGGGGCGAGTCGCGGTTTTCGATTTACATTCGCTATGCCATTACCCTGGTGCCGGGGTTGTTTTATGGGGCGATTTTGTGGTGGTCGGTGCATCGCGATCGCTTCAAGCCCCGGTTGCGCCAAATCTGGACGGGGCTGATCGTTTTATCGTTGTTAATCACGTTCTTGAAGAGTCCCCACCGGGCGTTTTATTTTGTCATTCCCGATTCTTTTGATCCGTGGGTTTATGTGCCGATTACGCGCCAATGGGAACACGCTGGGGCGGTGCGATCGCTCCTCAGCCAAATTCCTGCCGATGCCCCCGTTTCTGCCACCACCTACATCGTGCCCCACCTCTCCACCCGCCGCGCCGTCCTGCGAATGCCCTACTTGCAATATCGGGATGATGCCCAGCAGGTACAATCCGTGGACTATGGCATTGCGGATTTGTGGCAGCTCTATCAATATCAACCCGCGTTTAAGACAGAACGCACGGCCCTGCGCGATCTCCTCGTGTTTATTGACCAGTGGCAAACCCAAGGCTACGGCATTCGGGCCATTCAAGACGGGGTCGTTTTGCTGCAACGCAACGCCACCACGCCCCCGGATCTGCTCCAACAGTGGATCGAACTTCGCCAGAACTACCAAGCCAACCTCAAAGCAACTGAACTGCCCGACCCGACCAGTCCCAACCCGATTAAGGGATAATTGGCAGTCAACGGCCTGGGTCGCCTAAATGAAACTGGGGATGGGGCCAGAACCGCCTATAATTCTTCAGTGAAGATCAGGTTGACAACAACAAGTGGTTTGGGGCGGAAAATACGGCTTAAATCTCTCTTTCAGCGTATTTTCAGGCTTCTCCCCACCGCCTAGGGTGGAATTACCCTCTTCACACGTTTATTTACGCCCTTTCTTTGCCGTTTGGCGGGGGCGAGTTTTGGGGTCACTGTTGGGTTGCGTCCGTGATAACCCACACTCCAGGCTTGCCGCTGCAACGGTTGCAGGTATTGCTATGGCTTTGAATGTCCTATCGTTTGTCGGAATGGTTGTGCTGTGCGGGATTGCGTGGCTCACGTCGGAGCAGCGTCGCGTGGTGCCGTGGCGGACGATCGCGTGGGGAATTGGGCTGCAACTGATTTTGGGCCTGTTGGTCTTTCAGGTGCCCTTGACCCGCAGTTTGTTGGTGGTGCTGAGTGATGCGATTAATTCCATTTTGGATGCTACGGAGGCGGGTGCCCGGTTTTTGTTTGGGCCGTTGTTTGTGCCCGATGGAGCCTTGGTTCCTGGCCCGGTGCTGGCTGGGCGCTGGCTGGCACGGGCGATCGCGCCGCCCTATGTGCCGGTTCCGGGCGATCGCCTGGGGCCAGAATTTCTCAACTTGGGGTATGTCTTCGCCTTTCGGGCCTTACCCAGTGTGATTTTTTTCTCGGCGCTCATGGCCCTATTCTATGCGCTGGGGCTGATTCAACCCGTGGTCAACCTATTTGCCCGGATTTTTCAGCGCACCATGAATTTGAGCGGGGCCGAAGCCCTGAGCGGAGCCAGCAATATTTTTGTAGGCATTGAAGCGACGTTGGTGGTGCGGCCCTATTTGCAATGCATGACCCGCAGCGAACTCTGTGCCATCCTGGCCTCCTGTTTTGGCAGCATTGCCTCCACCGTGCTGGCGTTGTATGCCGGGTTGTTGCGGCCCGTGTTTCCCAATATCACCGGGCATCTGGTTTCCGCATCGATCATGGCGATTCCGGCCTGCTTTGTGATGGCGAAGATTATTGTTCCCGAAACGGAGGTGCCAGTGACGGCGGGCCAAAAGTTGACCGAAACCACAGCCCCCCAAGCGATCGCCGTTGATCCTCCGGTCATTACCTCGGCCATTCCCCCCCTGCAAACAGAACCAGCAGGCCCGGTTGGGGCTGAACCCATCGCCAAAGACCTGCCTCGCGATCGCCCTGCTCCGCCGTCACAGCCGCCTGCGGGCAATCCCGATGATCCCGCGTTGCTGGGGCCAATGGAAAGTATTGTGGTGGGGGCAATGGATGGGGTGAAACTGGCTGTGGCGATCGCCGCCCTCCTCATCGCAATTCTGGGCTTGGTGGCGCTGGTGAATCTGTTCTTTGTGAATCTGGCCTCCCTGGCCACCAGTTCCCAACCTTTTGTGCGCGGGATCGGCCAGGTTTTTCAAGTCATTTCGCTGCAAAACATTGTCGGAGCGGTGTTTCTGCCGTTGACATTTTTGACTGGAGTATCGCTGAGTTGGCCGGAACTGTGGCAAGCCTCCTTGCTGATTGGCCAACGCTTGCTTTTGACAGAAATCCCCTCCTATCAACAACTGGCGGTTTTGTCCAGTCAGGGATTGCTCAGCGATCGCGCCCTGGTGGTCGTCAGCTATGCCCTGTGCGGGTTTGCCCATTTGCCCTCCCTCGGTATTTTCGTCGGGGGGCTGGTCAGCTTGGTGCCAACGCGGCGCAAAGAAATTGTTGAGCTAGGCGGCAAAGCCTTGTGGGCTGCAACGCTTGCCACCTTGATGATTGGGTGCATCGCCGGGTTGTATGACACGGGCAACCCCACCATCATCGGTAAATGAGCCTGTTGGTTAACCACCCCAAAAGCAAGAGGAATGGAACAAGCATGAGACGCAAGCATCGCTGGTTAAGTGGGTTGGGGCTGCTATTTGCCCTCGCGATCGCCCTGACCGGGCACGGGTTCATTGCCGGGAATGCACCAGAATTCAGCGCGATCGCCCAAACCCCAGAACCCACTCCGCCGCCCCTCACCAGTCCCGATCCAACTCCGCCCGCCAACCCCGATCAACCCCTGCCCCAAGTGCCCGTCGCCCCCTCCGCCATTCCGGCCCCGCCTGCGCCCCCCGCCTCTACTGCGCCGCCGCTGCCTGTGGGGAGTAACTACCAAGATCCCGCAGGCCGCTTCAAAGTCGGGGTGTTGGCAGGCTATCGCGTTACGCCCCTTGCGGGTGCCGTCATCATCGAAGCCCCCGATGGTCGCTTGGCCTACTCCGTTATCGCCAAAGCCCAACCTCTGGGCAACCCCATTGGCCTGATCACCGGGTATGATAACAGCGAAAGTTTAGCCAAAGTGGCGATCGCGGAATTTCAGCGGGGCGAAGGCTTCCAACCAGGGCCACCCCGCCTGGAAAGTGAAGGCGGTGCCGTGTTGGACTGGAAAGGCTCCCTCACCATTGGCAACCAGGCCCAACCCGTGAGTGGTACCATTCTCGTGCGGCCCAACCCCCAAACGGTTTTGTTGCTCATGGTAGCGGCCACAGAAGCGGGTCAGCAGCAACTGCCCAATGCCCTCTCAGCCCTGGCGGCCAGCCTGGAACCGTTGTAAATATTGCAGTTTTATCTGTCCGTTTTGCCTCTATTCTCTTCAGCAATGGTCGTGTATGTCTGGCTATGAACCCGAAATTCGCCGCTTAATGGATGTGCTGCCCGCATCGGGCCGAATGTTGACCAAATTGGTGAGCCAACCGACCCAGCGCCAGGTGATTGATACGCCGTTTCCGTTGCCGTGGCTGCGCGATCGCCTCGTCAAAATTAACTTCGAGCTGTTGAGTAAGCTGACGATCGAAGAACAAGATTTGCTGGTATTACGCACCGTCTGTTGGACGACGGGGATTCAGTGGTTTCAGCCCCGGTGGTCTCAGGGTTTGGTGCTGCTGGGGGCAGTGGGCGTGGCGATCGAAGCAGTGCAGGCCGATCCCGTGGGCATCGTGGCCGCCGGAGCGTTAGGGGCGATCGCAAGTACCCAGATTTGGCGCGAAAACCGCAGCAGCCAGCGCGAAATTGAAGCCGATACCGCCGCCTTAACCGTCGCCCAACGCCGAGGCTACACCGAAACCACTGCCGCCCGTTTTTTACTTCGAGCCATCGAAAAAGTTGCCCAGATCGAACAACGACCTGGGTTGACCTGGATTGAACTCTTGCGGTGCCAAAACCTGCGGACGATCGCGGGGGATTTCCCCCTGAGCCAGTCCCCCGATTTTCAATAGCCACCCCTGGCCTGTGTTACAAAACTTGGCGATCGCCCCACCCTTGCCAGCCAGCGCCACAAAGGCCAAGATTTGGTATACAGTCTAGTGATCTGGGAAGTCTAGACTGCTCATCGGGTGCGATCGGAGCCAACATCATGGGACAACCAACCGGAGCCAATTGGCATTCCGCCGTATGGATTCTTGGCAGCTTTACCCTGCCCATTGCCATTGCCAGTTGTATTTGTGTCAGCCTCAAACTCTTGCAACTGGCCCAAAGCGCCGACTCGCCCCCGCCCACCTTTGCTTGCCAAACCATCATCGCCGACCCCAACCCACCGCTGAATGTCCGGTCTAGCCCCGTAGTTGCCGCCGACAACCAAATTACCAGCCTGCCCAACGGCACCCTACTGACGATTACCGACGAAAGCGCCGGATGGCTCAAAATCGACAGTCCGGTGCAAGGTTGGGTGTATAAGGAACTGACCGTCACCAGTTGCTTTGATCACAGCAGCGCCAACCAATTTTCTTTAGAAAACTTGGAAAACGGCGTACAAATCGATCCGGTGGCCAACGGCACACAACTGCTGGCGATCGCCATGGAACAATACCAGGCAGGCAACCTCAATGGCGCGATCGCCCTGGCCCAAAGCATCCCGACCACCAGCGAAGCCTACCAACCCGCCCAAGTTGCCATCCATCGCTGGCCCCAAAACTGGCACCAGGCCGAAGCTCGCTACTATACAGCCCAAAAAGCCCTCCGCGATGAGCAATGGGCGATCGTCATTCAAACGACCCAGGACTATCCCGAAATTCGATTTTGGAAAGAACGACTAGCGCCCCTGGTGCAACGGGCGATCGAAAAACGCCATCAACCCACACCAAGCTAACATCCCGGCTGACCGCAGCCATTGGCCCTAAAAATTTATTCGCCCCGATTGGCCCACGGCATTAAGCCAACACAACTCACGATGAAATCGGCACAATTGGCACACACTCGCTCACCTTGTACCACCATTTACGCCCACCTTTCACCTTCACCAACACGCGATCGCGCGACCACAACGGAGCCGGAATCACAACCCCATCACGGCCATCAGGAAGTTTAACAGGGGTGCCTGGGATGATCGTCATTGAGTACCTCTGAAACCGATAAATTAGAGCGCATTCACAGAAACTTGGCACAGCGATCGCCGGGAGAATCCACTTAACGCCCCGTCGCCGCCCAAAATATCCTCTCAAAGCCGACTAAGAGCCACTTTGGAGAATTATTAAATTAATCAAAAGACTCAAAAAGTTTATCTCGTTTCCTTGACACACATTAATAATCTCAATGTTTCGTTACACTTGGTTGTCTAAAGGCGATTCCAATCCTCAAGCCCTTTGCGATCGCCATAAATGAGCAACCTTGCCACCAACATCTAAACATCAAGCCAAGGCGACCATCCTCAAAAACTAGTCGGTGGCCGTAGCTTGATCCCAGCCCCCACCAAACTGATCCGAACTAACCACAAAATTAGCTCATCCCCAAAATCAACATACCCGACTTGCCACCAGCAGTACGCATGACTAAAAACAATCTTATTGGTAGAGTACCCTCATTCTATTTGCACCAGAAAGTTCGCGTAAATGTTCAAATCCTTCTGTCAAATTGTTGGTGGATTTACCGATCAACTCAGTTAATACTAATCTAACGCTTCAGATAGTTTATCTCTCTTAAATGGGATTGGCGATCGCGGCCCCTCACCGATAAACTATTCAAGTCACGATTTCTTACCTAATTAATTGTTATCTTTATGCCAAATCTTGTGCAGTGGTTCAGCAGCAATCCGCTTGCGGCATTTACTATTCTGCTCCTAGTCATTTTGATTGTCCCCCCCATTTTTGAACGCTTGCGCCTACCGGGTCTAGTCGGGCTACTAGTGGCCGGTCTATTTTTAGGGCCAGATGGGCTAAACCTCCTTAATTCCAAATCGGAAACAATCAATCTCTTATCGACTATTGGCAAAATCTATTTAATGTTTGTAGCCGGATTGGAAATTGATTTAAAGGAATTCCGCAAAAGTAGAAATCGATCGCTGGGATTTGGTATCTCGACTTTTTTAGTCCCGATGATTATGGGGACTACCGTAGGCCGAGTTTTTGGGATGAACTGGAACGCTTCAATTCTCATCGGTTCGCTGATGGCTTCCCACACCTTACTAGGCTATCCCATTGTCAAACGGCTGGGAGTCGCCAGACATGAATCGGTTGCGGTCACAATTGGGGCAACTATTTTCACTGACATTGCAGCTTTGTTAGTCCTGGCGATTTGTGTTGCAGTTCAGGCTGGTAATTTCTCTCCTACTTTTCTGATTGCTCAATTCAGCGGGCTTGCAATTTACTCTGCGGTCGTCTTATTTGGGTTCCGCTGGCTTGGAAAAGAATTTTTTCGGCGCAGCGGGGATGATCAAGGTAAACAATTTCTCTTTGTTTTGTTAGCTGTTTTTCTAGCCGCCGTTGGTGCAAAACTGGTGAACGTTGAGGAAATTGTGGGCGCTTTCTTAGCTGGGCTAGCGGTCAATGACGTAGTTGGCCGTGGCCCCGTTGAGGAGAAAGTTGTTTTTGTAGGTAGCACTTTGTTCATTCCCTTTTTCTTTGTAGATATGGGTTTGCTCCTCAGTGTATCCGGGTTTGTCGCCACTCTAAGCACCGCACTTTTACTCACTTTAGCTATTGTTTTTGGCTTGATCATTAGTAAGTTTCTAGCTGCTTTTATTGTCAAGTTTTTATATCGCTACAATTGGGATGAGACCCTAACCATGTGGTCGTTATCTTTGCCTCAGGTGGCAGCGACATTAGCAGCAGCTCAGGTGGGAGTTCAAAAGGGTGTGATTGAAATTTCCGTCTTCAATGGCGTTGTCGTTTTAATGCTAGTAACGTCAATCTTGGGGCCATTAATCACTTCTAAATTTGCGCGTAAACTGCCTCTAGCAGAAACCGATTTGACGGCGATCGAAACGGATTGGCAAAATAGTTTAGTCACAACCGATGCCGCGCTCCGAGAGGATGAATTATTGATCCCAGCGATCGCCCCCCATCACTTCACCGTGGTTGTACCAATCTATAATCCTTACACAGAGCGTTATTTGATTGAAATGGGCGCATTACTGGCCAGCAAGGAGACTGATAGCGTAGTCGTCCCTCTATCGATCGCCAAATCCCATGCTCATATGGATGATCCAGAATTAGGTTTGGCTTTGCAACAAGGGCGACGCTTACTCGGTAAAGCGATCGCAATTACCAGCGAATTTGCGGTTAAGGCCCAACCCATCATTCGGATTGATAATGAAATTGCTTATGGCATTAGCCGCACGGCCCGAGAACAGAATGCCAATCTAATTTTGATGGGGTGGGCAGTTAAATCAGGCATCCAAGCCCGTTTATTTGGCACCGTGACAGAAGGAGTTTTTTGGTCGGCTCATTGTCCCGTAGCGGTGATGCGATTATTAGACGAGCCACGCAGTTTTCAACGCATTTTAGTACCCATCAAAAACCTCGATCCCCAAGCCTTACGCCCCGTCCGATTAGGATTGAGTGTGCGGGAAATTAATCAAGGTGTCATTACGTTGTTGCATGTTTGCAATCGCCAGACTCCGGAGAGCGCCATTACAGCTTTTCGGGCAGAATTAACCCACTTGATTGCCCAAACCCATCCCGCAGCAACGTTTGATATTCAGGTGCTGTATCAGGACGATGTGGCGCAGGGTGTCATTAAAACAGCCCGTGACTATGATTTAGTCATTTTACGGTCAGTGCGCCGTCGGACGATCGCGGGCCTAGCCGTGAGCGATGTCACCACACGGGTGATTAACAATCTTAACTGTTCAATTGTTTTATTTGGGGAACCCCACTATGGCATTTGATGCAGGAAATCTAGCCCCAATCCGGTGAAGAATTGAGGGGCAAAAGTCTTGTATCTATGAGGCTTTTGTCTCTAATTCCGCTCAATTTTTTGTGGTTTCTGAGTCAAGTTTTAGCGCTTTTTTGTCTGGGAATGGAGTTGGCATTAGTCTGAATTGGCGATCGCAATGGGTGAGGCTACTTGATCGGGTGGGGTAGCAGTCGAGCTTGCAGTTTGGCTAGATTGGGCTAGATAAATTCCAGTTAGAATGACAACAAAACCAAGCCACGTTATTGGGCTAATGTGTTCTGCAAAAATCAGCCAAGCTAAGATGGCACTAATCACAGGCTCCAGCAATAAAAACAACGCAATAAAGCTAGAGGAAAACTTGTCCATACTATCAGCTAATAGGCGCTGGCCCAAACCTTCGCTGACCAACCCTAGCCCGATCACAGCCGCGATCGCCGATACCGTTTTGGGAAATAGCTGACCTTCTGTGAGCAACACAATCGGGATGAGTAAGCCACTACCCACGGCACACCGCCATAGCAAAATTGTGGTGGCTGAAAAGCGAGAACGGAGTTGTTCCGCAATCAAAAAATATGCCCCTAAAAACACAGCCGATAACAGGGCATACATATCACCAATGAGAAACCCATCCGCCCCGTGCAAATCTTCCAGGCTCAGGGCGATCGCCCCTACAATCGCGATCGCCATCCCGGCTAAAAACCGTCGATCAAACCGTTTGCCAAATAACAGCCAACCGCCCAAACTAGTGAATAAAGGCGTGAGATTATTGAGCAACATACATTTAGCAACACTGGTATATTCCAACGACACAGCCCATAACACTAATGAAATGCTGGACACAACGCCCGCACTGCCTAACCAAAACCACTGCGATCGCGCCACGGGCGTAGCTGGCGACAAAGCATCGGCCTCCGTTGGCACGCTCCATCGCCGTTGTAAACGTTGCCCCACTCCAAAGACGAGAAAAAACACAAAAAAGCGATTGAATACGGTGGCATTGGCCCCTAATTCGACTTCACTCACGCGAATGAAAATCGGCGCAAACGAAACTGCAAATAAGGCAATCGATAAGGTCGCGATCGCCATCCAATTGGGTGATCTGGGGTGAGAAGCTTTCGAGGGCACCATAGAATCTTGCCGCCTCAGTCGGGATTACCGAGTTAACCACGCTTTACCATACGCGATCGCCCCCCAGCCCTGCGATCGCGGGATCATCGGCCTACTGGGTTTTGTCCGCCCGTTTTCCCCTCCGGCAGGCTTTATAGTTTTTGCATAGTTACCTATCGCACTGGCACCGCAGGCCGCCACCTCAAGCCCCGCGATCGCCCCTTTTGCGCTGGGATTGGGGCACAAAAAATTCTTTGCATTGATCTGCTCGACAGGTTGCCATAATTCTGTTAACGTTTGCGGTGAATTAGTGCTGGAGCGGGGTATGTCGGAAGCTGGAGATTCGTCACGAAAAGCGCGTCAAGGTGATGTGAGGCTCACGCGGTCACGGCGGCAAGAGGCTCCCCGGAAAGATTCCCCCGCCCAGAACAGCAAGCTGGAGCCAGAAGCGCGGCGCACCCCAGAACGAGAGGGGCGATCGCGGTCTGAGCTATCACCGCCTAAGCGCGATGCCAAGCGATCGCCCAAATTAAATCACGGGGCCAACAGTGGGCAACGATTGGCGAAAGGTACGACTAATGCAGCCCAGACCGCCCACAGCCATACTTTAGATCAAAGCCGGTTGGGCCAGAACGGTGCTGGCTCTGGCACCAAAACAGGAGAAACCCCGCGCCGTTGGTTAGGGTGGTTTGGGCCAAAAGCGTCCAAATCCGGCGATCGCGCAACCCGGTCGGCCCCGGCTCCTGCACCCAAAGCCCCCAACCCCAAAAAATCAGCCACCTCCGCCACTGCCCCAACCCAACTTGAAGGCCCAAGTTCTCTGCGTTCCCCGTCGCGCCAATCAGCCAAGCAGCGGCGGCTCAATCGGCAACAGGCCCTAGCGGGCGGCTCCCAGGCTGGCTCCCAGGCTGCCGTGCCCAATCCCAGTTTGAATGGGGGGCGATCGCCCAATGCCCCTAGCCGCAGCAATACCAAAACAGCCAAACCAAACCTCAATGGCCCCCGGTTTGAAGGGCGCGATCGCCCCGACTCCCGCTTGTTCGCATCATCAGCGCCACCCACCCCCGCCAAACGGCGCGACGAACGGCCAGAGGGAAACCCAACACCATCCCCTCGGTTTGGCCGACGCAGTTCATTCCGTGGCGTGGCTGAGCACCGTGCGGCGGCTTCTGAAGCGACGGTGGTACCGTTACCCCTCAATGGCAAGCGATCGCCGCGATCGCGCCAACGGTCTGCCGATACTCAACTGCAAACCAACGCACCAACCCGCCTACAAGGCAATACCCAACTGCAACACGCGACCCAAATCCAAGCCGACAGCCCCCGCAGTCGCCGCCAACGCCCCCCTCGCCTGGTGCCGCCCCCACCCCCCGCCGAACCCTTATTCCAACCCCGCACCCGCAGCATGGCGATCGCCCTCTATGCAGCTCGGATGCTGATTTTGAGCATTGGGGTCGGCGTTTTGGCAGGCACGGTACTCTCAGCGTGGAATCCGGCAAACCAGGCATTTTGGCAGGAGCATTTAGGCAAACAAGCTGTTAAACAGGCCAACTCCGCTGGTGAAGATGCAAAACCCCAGCCCCCCCAACCCAAAACCGATCTGCAACTCGCCCAAGAACTCACCGCCCTGAAAACTGGCATTCAAGGCATCACCCAACAATTTACTGGCATCACACCGGGAGTCTTCTTAGTCGATCTGGATACCAATAACTACGTGGATTGGAGCGGCAGCGCCAGTTTGGCCGCCGCCAGCACCATCAAAGTGCCTGTACTCATTGCCTTTTTTCAAGATGTCGATGCGGGCAAAATCAGCCTGGATGAACCATTGACGATGACCAAAGATACCGTCGCCCAGGGATCAGGCGATATGCAATATCTGCCTGTGGGCGCTAAGTTTTCGGCCCTGGAAACCGCCAACAAGATGATCACCATTAGCGATAACACCGCGACCAATATGCTGATCAAGCGCCTGGGGGGCCTACAAGCGTTGAACCAGCGATTTCAGTCCTGGGGTTTGTCGATCACCAAGTTTAACGACATCCTGCCCGACCTCAAAGGCACCAACACCACCAGCGCCAAGGAACTCACGAGCTTGATGGTGCGGGTAAGCCAGGGCGAATTGGTCTCGTTGCGATCGCGCGATCGTCTACTCGATATCATGCGGCGCACCGTCAACAACAGCCAAATTCCCCAAGGCTTAGGCGAAGGCGCAACCGTTGCCCACAAAACCGGCGATATTGGCACCCTGATTGGGGATGTGGGCCTTGTAGATATGCCCAGCGGCAAACGCTACGCGATCGCCATTTTGGCCAAGCGAGAGTTTAACGACGATCGCGCCTATGACCTCATCCAGAAAGTCTCGCGGTTAGTCTACCAAACCTTGAATACCCCCGCCAAACCTGCCGCCAACAGCGAGAAGACCACCCCTACGCCTCAATCCCCCCTGCCAGCCACCGAACCCGACGAAAGCGACACCCAGGGCCAAACTGCCCCGACCCAACCTACGGCACCCACCAATCCCATGCAAACGGCAGCCCAATAAACCTGAGTCGCCGGAGCCGCACCGCCCTCGCCCTCCGCCCTCTTATCCCAAAGGCCGATACACCTTGTAATCAATGTTGGGGAAGATGTTGTCGATCGCCTCCACCTTTTCCAGCCAGCCCGAATCCACCTTGCCCCCCAACAGGTCTTCATAGAGCTTGTGGAACCGCATCAAGTGCGATCGCGTCCGCCGCACCGCATAGGGCACCATCGTCCCCGTCCGCATAATAAACGCCCAATCCGACGACTGCGCCAACAACAACTCCCGCGCCGCCTGATTCAATGCCCGCCGCTCCAACTCATCCGCCCCATTCCGCCGCGACAACTCAATCATCCGCTCCGCCGCCTTGTGCAGATGAGGATAAATCCACGAGTTCGTCTCATTCAGCCAATATTCATGGAAGCCCTTATAACCCCAACTTGACTGAGCCGGATTAATCACCTGTTGGGTTTGGTGTTCCCGCAAATAATCCGCCAGGTGAGTCATCGCATAAGAATGCTGGTCAAACCAGGTCTTGCGGAACAAATAATCCAAAAACCACGGCCCCTCATACCACCAGTGGCCAAACAACTCCGCATCATAAGGCGACACAATAATCGGTTTGCGCTGCATAATCCCATATAAATGCTCTACCTGCCGCGCCCGGTTAAACATAAAATTGCCAGCGTGTTCCGCCGTCTTTTGCCGCGCCCAATAGGGATCGTAGAGTTGCTTATCCCCCAAGCCCAGGCCCCGCCCCGTAATCTTGTGATATTTGATGCCCACATTTTTACGCTGCCCATTGGGCATCACATAGGGCTTGATGTACTCATATTCCGCATCCCAGCCCAAGTCGCGGTAAAACTCCCGGTATTCCGGTGCACCAGGATACCCCACTTCCGACGACCACACCTGTTGCGAGGACTCGTGATCCCGCCCAAAAGCCGCCACCCCCGCCGAAGTAAATACCGGGGCATAGGTGCCAAATCGGGGCCGGGGCCGTCCATACAAAATCCCGTGACCATCGGTGAGGAAATACCGCAAGCCCGCATCGGCCAACATCCGCTCTAAGCCGTCGTAGTAAGCACATTCCGGCAGCCACATGCCATAGGGCGCACGGCCAAAGGTTTGCTCGTAGTGTTCGCACGCCACCTGGATTTGCGCCCACACCGCCTGAGGATACATTTTCATCAGGGGAAAGTAGCCGTGGGTAGCCCCGCAGGTAATGATTTCCAGGTTGTTGCTATCAAAAAACTGTTTGAAGGCTTTGATCAGGTTGCCGCCGTATTTTTCCCAGGTTTGTCGGACTCCGTTGAATTCTTGCGCGTAGTGTTCGGCGAGATATTTGAGATGGCTATTGTAAGCGTTGCGCTCAATCTCCATCTCGGCCAGTTCTTCGAGTTTGGCAAGGTGCTTGTCGTAGCGGTCTTGCAGCAGGGGATCAAGGAGCATAGAGATGAGGGGCGGAGTCAAACTCATGGTGAGCTTGAACTCAACACCATCCCGCTTTAACCCTTCAAAACTTTGAATTAAAGGAATATAGGTTTCTGTAATGGCTTCAAATAGCCACTCTTCTTCTAGAACGTAGTCGCTTTCTGGGTGGCGGACGAAGGGTAGATGAGCGTGGAGAACCAGTGCGAGATAGCCAATACTCATAGGAAAGGTTAAGGACGGTAGGGGTCAGGGCAAATTTTACGAGTTGCCAAAATTGTAAGGCGAAATGGCGACGAAAAGCGTTTTGGATCAACCGCTTGACAGGGGGAAGGAAATTGTTCCCATTTTTAAGTTTGCGAGTATCTTGATAGGAACTCTTCAGCGTTGTGGGGCGTGAAGCAACTGTTATGATGACTCAGTCTGATCTATTGGAGCGGGCCAAGCAAGGGAATCCTGAGGCGATCGCCGCCTTGATGAATCTGGTACTGGAACCGCGTGGAGTTTCGGCTCAGGCCAATTTGCAAAATAGCTGCTTGCACGTTTTTTTCACATCAGAACAATTGTTGAGTCAATCAACTTTGGCAAGTTTTGTCCGGACTGGAATGGCGAGTATTGCGGCTCAGTCCATTCAAACGGTCAGGCTCTATGCCAAGAAAGTAGGCCAAAGTTCACCGATTTGGGTGGAAGAGTTTTCGTTGAATGCGGCAATTCATGGGACTGGGGCCAGTGCGAGTGGGGAGCAGGCGGCGATCAGTCCGTCGGTTGCAGCACCACCAGAGACCCCGATCGCCCCGGTAGCGGCCCAATTACACCAGCCCCAGGCCCAGATGGCTTCTTTGCGGGCGATCGCGCGATCGTTGCAACCGCCCAAACCGTCAACTCCAGTGCCTTTGGGTACAAGTAGCAGCCAAGCCGTTTCCTTTGACCTGTCTGGAGGGCTGGCCACCGGGGCGATCGCCAACCCTCCGCCAACGGCCAATCCACCATCCCAGCCAACCTTGACCAAACGGCCCACGGGCAAGAAAAAACGAGTGAAGCGGGCCACCTCCCCAGGCCAAAAGCTAGGGCGACCACCCCGGCGGCGGCGAGTGGCCAAACCCTACGTCTTGGCTGGCATGATTGGGGCAGGTGCTTTTTTGATTGGCGGCGTGTGGGCCATTTCAGCGCGATTGCCAGGAAATGCCCGTGCCTCTTCCCAGGCCAGAACGGAGTCCTTAACGGCGAGTCAGCAATCGCTATTGGCTCCAGCGGACAGTTCCAAGGCGACGATCGAGCAATCGGCGCGGCAATACATGGCCCAAATGAACAAGGCGCAACAGAAATTCTACGACGCGAACAAGCGGTTTGCGGCTAATTTGGAGGAACTGGAGCGATCGGCTTCGATTATGTCTCAAAGTTCCCACTATACTTATCGATTAGTGACGCGCGATCGCGGTCAGGCCGTGTTGACAGCAACCCCGAAGGATGAAGGCTTGAAAAGCTTTAGCGGGGCAATGTTTTTGGCGGAAACCGCTCAGGGCAGCGATTCGGTGGCGGGGTTAGTGTGTGAATCAACGCAACCTTCTACCTATCCCCCTGTGTTGCCCCAGGAGGCCGGGGCGGTGATCCAGTGCCCGACGGATGCAATCAACGTGCCTTATTAGGGCCGATCGCCGCTGACCTGTACCAGAGGCAATCACCGGATGCATAGGGACGGATGAACGAGCAGGACGGGGGGCGATCGCAACGCTGGCAATTCGTTATCCGTAATCCGGTGTTGGGCTGGGGCTTGGTGGCCCTGGCCAGTGTACTGTTGTCTCTGGGGTTGGCGGTCGGAGGCCAACGGGCGATCGCGAATCCTGGTGGGTGGCCCCAGTTTGGGCATTTTTGGTGGGCCAGTTGGCATCCAGCCCTCCAACCGGATCTCCTTACAATTGCCGCGATCGCCACCGTTCAAACCCTGGCCTATGCCATTTGCGGAACCGCATTAAGCCTGGTGTTGGGCAGTATCGGAGGGCTGTTCAGCGCCGAAGTGTGGTGGGAGGTGGTGGCTCAGACCAGGGGCATTGGTATTACAGGCATGAACTGGAGCCATGTTGTCCGGCGGGGGGTTTGGCTGGTGCGGGCGGGGTTGGCCATTCCCCGTGCCATTCACGAAATGATCTGGGGGTTGCTGTTTGTCAATCTGTGGGGCACCGATCCGTTAACGGCAGTGTTGGCGATCGCGATTCCCTTCGGAGCCATTACCGCCAAAGTCTTCGCCGAAATTTTAGACGAAACCCCTCGCCTACCCCTCACCGCCTTGCTCAACAGCGGCGTACCCCCGTTCATTGCCTTTGTCTATGGCTTGCTGCCCCAGGCGTTGCTCAATCTGCTGTCCTACGGCTTTTATCGGTTTGAATGTTCCATTCGCTCGGCCACGGTTTTGGGGTTAATTGGCGCGGGGGGCTTGGGCTACCAGCTTTTGCTCAGTTTGCAATCTCTGCGGTATGAGGAAGTGTGGCTATTTATTGACGCGCTGTTGGTGTTAAATGGGCTGGTGGATCTGGGGAGTGCTCGGTTGCGGCGCTGGTTGCGGTGCCCCAGTCGGCTCGATTTGAATGCCCGCCGTCGCGATCGCCCCGCCATCCTCCCGGCCCAATCCGCGATCGCCCCGCCCAATCCGTGGCCAGGGTTAGGCTTGCTGGGGGGACTGGCGATCGCCCTGGTGCTGTCTTTTCAACTCGTGCAACCCGACCTCAGCAAACTGAGCGCCCCCCAAACCTATCGCCTCCTGGGGGAATTGGGGCGGGCCGCCTTGCCACCCGATCTGACCCATCTGAGGGAGTTGTGGCCCCTCTCACTCCAAACAGCGGCTATGTCAGTATTGGCGATCGCGATCGCCGGGAGTGGCGGCATGGTCTTAGCGTTTCCGGCGGCGCGGACGGTGGTCTTAGCTGGCGGTTGGCGACACCCAGAACACCTGAGTCGATCGCAGCAACTCCTGGGGTGGGGGCTGTTTTTGGGGGTGCGATCGCTCCTGCTCCTTTGTCGGGCCGTGCCAGCGCCAGTGTGGGCTTTGGTGGGGCTGTATGTGCTGTTTCCAGGGATTTTACCGGGGGCGATCGCCCTGGGCATTCACAATCTTGGCATTTTGGGACGGCTGAAAACGGAAGTAATCGAAAATCTGGACGATCGCCCACTCATCGCGCTCCAGGCCCAGGGCGCACCGGGGAGTTTGGTGTTTCTCTATGGCGTGTTTCCCCTGACCTTGCCTCGGTTTGTGGCCTATGACCTATACCGCTGGGAAGTGTGTTTGCGGGAGACGGCGATCGTCGGGATTGTGGGGGCGGGCGGGTTGGGCTATTTGATGAACGAACAACTCAGCAGTTTTGACTATGCCGGATTGGTCACAACCCTGGGGTGTTTTCTGGTGTTGACGTTTGGGATTGATTGGCTCAGTGCCCAGGCGCGGCGATCGCTCCGTTAACCCAGCCGCTACAGGGGCCAAAATTTCGGCGATCGCAGAGGGCGATTGTGGAGTTTTGCATTCAGTCGGGTGGCGGCTTCCATGCCCGATAAAAACGCACTTTCGGCCCGCATCCCGCCGCACCAATCCCCCGCGCACACCAAGGGCAACGGTGTTTCACAGTCCAATACCAACTGAGCTAACGGGCGAGTCACCAGCGCATACCGCCAGCGATGCACCTGCATCCAGTCGGGCGTGGCCAACCAGTCGCACAACAGTTTTCCCGCTGTGGCCAGCAACTGCTCACCCATAGGGGCCAGATCCACCGTGTCGAGATGGGCCTGGGCAAAGGCGGCGGTACTCTGCACCACAACCACGGGGCGATCGGCCTGGTGGCGTTTGCTGCTGTCTAGCCCGATCCACCCCAGGTCGGGATGTTGGGCCACAATCGCCTTCACCCCTGGAAATTGCTGCTGCCAAGCCTGCGATCGCGCCCCATCGTACCCCGCCATTACCGCAATGCAGGGCATAAACTCCACGGTTTGCAACTGGTCAAGCACCGTCGGAGGCACCACCGAGGGCACCAGCGATGCCAACAACTCCACCGTTTGGGGGGCCGGGGGCGTAAGCACGACCGCTTGGGCATTCCAGGTTTGGGTCTCCGTGGGCGGCGTGCCGATGGGGCTGGCCGTGACCGTCAATTCCCAGGTTTGCTGCGGCGTGGGCTGTAGTTCTACCACTCGCTGGCTCAACCGCACGTCTAATCCCGGAGTCAAGGCTTTGGCGATCGCGTTCATGCCATCGGGGGCCACATACCGGGGCGCTTGGGCGATCGGCGTTTGCAGTTGCCCATCGGCCAATAACTCATGCACCGTGGTTGTCCACACTTGCGCCACATCCTCGGCCACCAAATAGTCAACATAGGCTTGGAATGGTTCCGCTTTGGGAGAGAGATAGCACGTCCCATGATCGGCCCGTGTGCCCTGAAGTCGCCGTGTGGCCAACCGTCCGCCCACCCCCCGCGCCTTTTCCAGCACCACCACCTGATACCCCGCTTGGCGCAGAATTTGGGCACAGGTCAGCCCCGCCAGCCCCGCCCCCACGATCGCAATCTCTACCTGATTCACCACGCGCCTTCCTTCTCTGCAAAAACGTGCTTCCACCGCATTATCCCTGCTTCAGCCCAATCAATCCGTCCCCCGTGCATCAGAAGCCGCGTTTGCCCAGAGCAGCAGTCATGCGGGGGCCAGGGTTAAGAGGTGATGACAACGGCGATCGCTCCCATCGCCTCCCGGCCCAATTCGCTTTTTGCCGCGATCGCCCACCCGGCTGACTCTTAAAGGCCAAGTCTCCCCCCCAGCCCATTCCTTGAACGTCTAAAATTGACGGTTTTTCCCGGTTTACAAAAATAGATCGCCAAATCGGTAGCGCAGTTTTATGATTCCGTGGGTATTCTTAATAGGAAGTTCACAGATTACGGTTCAATCTGACTAAGCCAACCCCAGCGGATTAAAGGGGTTTGATAGTTGAAGGCTTCGCTTAAATCACGGTTGCACATAATATACGTAGGAGCGATCCTATGACGCAGATGGTACATCCCGAAACGATGGATTTGGCTGACGTTTTTTACCAAGGGCAAACGTTGAACAGTCAGGGCGATTACGACGCGGCGATCGCCGCCTTTGATGCCGTGCTCAATGCCCAACCCGATGCCAGCGATGCCTGGGTCGAAAAGGGCCATGCCCTGGTGAGCCTGGGCCGTTTCGCGGAAGCCCGTACCTGTTATGACCAGGCGATCGCCCATGCCCCCCAAGACCCCGTGAACCATTACAGTTTGGGCTGGGCCGACTATTCCGCCGGGGACTACGCCGGGGCGATCGCCGCCTTTGAACGCACCCTAGAGTTAGAAACAGATTTTCCCAACGCCCACTACTGCCTGGGCCTATGCCATTTTGCCCTGGCCCAATACGAAGAGGCGATCGGCTTTTTCCGCCATGCGTTGGATCTGCAAGCCGATGCAGTGGATGCCTGGTATTGCCAGGGCTACAGCCTCTACGCCACCCATCGCTATGAAGGTGCAGTCCAACATCTCAACCACGTTTTGGAACTGCAACCCAATTACCAAGAAGCCTACGTGTTGCGGGGCGATGCGCTGACCGCCTTAGGCGACTTTGAAGCCGCGAGCAATAGCTACGATGGGGCCTTGGGGGTGGATGACCAAAATGCAGCAGTCTGGCTGAAATGGGCCACTGGCATGATGCAACTACACCGCTATCAAGAAGCCCTCACGGGGTACGAACAAGCAGCCAGTCTAGAACCAGACCACTGGGAAGCTTGGTGCGGTCAAGCCGATGCCCAAACGGCCTTAGGTGAGTTTGAGACGGCGATCGCCCATTACGACAAAGCCCTGGAACTCAATCCCTTTGCCGATGCCGCCATCACCGGACGGGAAGCCGCAGTTCGCAAACAAAATGGCGAAGATGCAGCAGTAGACAGTCCGAGTGATCAGGCCAATGCTGCGGCCGAAGCCCTGGCCTATGTGCAACAGGGGCACGAACTGAAAACCACCGACCCCGCCGCCGCCCTCGCCGCCTATGCCCAGGCTGTGGCCCTTGATCCCAGCAATTGGGAAGCGTGGTATGGCCAAGCGGGCTGTCAATTGAAGCTGGGTGAATTTGAGGCGGCGATCGCCAGCTACGACCAGGCGGTGGCGCTGAATCCCAATTCCTACGGAGCCTGGTTTAACCGGGGAGTGGCCCTGAAAAATCTCAATCGTCTGGCTGATGCGGTGTCCAGCTATGACCGCGCCCTGGAACTGCAACCGGACGACTTCCGAGCCTGGAATAATCGGGGCGGGGTGCTCGTGAGTTTGGGGCGCATTGCCGACGCGATCGCCTGCTTTGACCGCGTGTTGGAAATCAACCCCAAAGATGCCAAAGCCCAACAAAACCGGGCCATCCTGCAAAAGCGATTAGAAGCGAGCGGGGGCTGATCCCGGCGGAATCTGGCCTCAGCCCATCTCGGTTAAATACCGCTGATAGCCCACCTCATCCAGTTTGGCTTGCTTGTCCATCACCATTTGCTTCAGGCTGTGGCGATAGGCTTGGACTCGTTCCAGCAAGGGGCGATCGCTGCTGGCCAGGATCTGCACCGCCAACAATCCCGCATTCCGCGCATTCCCGATCGCCACCGTCGCCACGGGAATTCCCGCTGGCATTTGCACAATCGAATAGAGCGAATCGACCCCCTGTAAATGCCGACTGGGCACAGGCACCCCAATCACGGGCAACGGAGTCAGCGCCGCCACCATCCCCGGCAAATGGGCCGCGCCCCCCGCCCCGGCAATAATCACCCGCAACCCGCGATCGTGGGCCGTCTGGGCATACTCCACCATGCGTTCCGGAGTCCGGTGTGCCGAGACAATCCCCACCTCGCAGGCAATATCAAACTCCTCGCAGGCCGCGATCGCCCCTTGCATCGTTGGCAAATCCGAATCACTGCCCATAATAATTCCGACCAATGGCTGGGTCATGGTTCCTCCTGTCCGCGCGTAGAATTTGTTCGGCCATCTTGGAGCCGGGGAGGCCGCTGAAACGCCGCAATGATCAAACAGGCGAGGCCCACATTAATGAACGTATCCGCCACATTGAAAATGGGAAACCGGATGAGTTGGAAGTTCAAAAAATCCACCACATAGCCCCACAAAAAGCGATCAATGCCATTGCCCAACGCCCCGGACAAGATGAAGCCATAGCCCAATTGTTCCCAACGGTTCAGGGTTGGCCCAAACCAGGCAAAAGCCAGCAGCCCCACCCCCACCGCCAAGGACAACCACCGCAACCAGCCCACCCCATCTGGAAAAATGCTGAACGCCGCGCCTTTGTTGAGGGCATAGGTCAAATGAAATACGCCCGGAATGATTTCGACCAGATCTTGGGTAAAGCGATCGAGGACTTCTTTCGGCGTGTCTGGGGACGGCAACGGCAAACTAAAGGCATAGAGCACCCAGAACTTGGACAGGCGATCGACCACCAGACCCAAGAGAGCGGCAATCCAGAACCAACGATTTTTTACAAACATGCAGTGTTGAGGCGCGTATCAGTAGAAAGACCAGCGTGACTAGGGATTGAGCAACATAAGGGGTTTAGTAAAACAACAGTTGGCGCAACCCGTAAGCCAGCAACGTCACAGCACACACGACCGCGAGTTGGCCCGGTAGGGGGGCGATCGAGAACCGGACAAAGGCAGACCACCAGTCGGATTGGGCCACAAGCCCCAGTAATCGTAGCAGCCCCAAGTATAAAGCGCCAGTGAGGTGAATGGTCAACAAACCGGAGAGACAGCTAATGGCCAGAGATTCTAACCGGGGCAGACTTTTGAAGGCGAGGTAGCCACACATCCAGGCTGCTGGCACAAAGCCCAACAAGTAGCCAAAACTCGGTTCGCGCAGGTATTCCAGGCCACCGCCTCTGGCAAAAACGGGAAACCACGGGGTCAGCCCCAGCAGAATATAGGCTACTTGGGATAACACCGCCGCATTCCGCCCGCCCACGCAGGCCACGAGCAACCCCGCCCCAAACTGGTAGGTGATGCCAAGGGACTGAGTTTGTAAGGCTTGGTTGCCCCAATCTCTGGAGGGGAAGGCGATGGACGCTTCGAGGAAGGTGCCCGCGATCGTGAGCAACAACCCAATCAAAGCCCATAACAGTTCAGCGGAAAGAGTCATGCGTTGCACTGACCAGCAGGTGAAACAGAGGAGCGATTGTAAGGAAACATGAGGATAGGCACGCAAACCGCCGTTCTTGGGCAAACTGGGGTTTGGGCGATCGCGCATTTAACCGGATCGATTTATGGAACCTTCATCCTACATCACGACTTACCAGCAGTATCTACAGGCTATTTGCCCCCAGCTACCGCCAGCCGTTCTCGCCAAGGCTGAGGCAATTTTAGAACAAACTGTCTGGGATGAACCCCAATCTGAGGTAGATCTCCTGAATGGGGCAGTGGTCGCGTTGATCGAGGCTGAGGCCACGGACGATCGCACGCTGCGGGGGATGTACCTGGAAATGGCGATCGCGGCCTTGGAAAGCGGCACCGAGCATCCGTTATGTGTGGCTCATCTGGCCCTGATTTATCGCTTGTTGGGCGATCGCGATCGGGCGATCGAGCTGGCTTTTTCCGTGTTGTTGACCGTGGCCCATGCGGCCCATACGCCCAGTGCGGCGATCGCTTCTGGTTTAGTGTTTCTGCCTTCCGGTTGGCATAGCCAAACCCAGCTCCAGCTTTTATTGGCGACCAGCGACGGGTATGCCCAAAGTTTGCTGTTGGCCGGGGAAATTCTCTGGCGATCGCAACTCGTCTTTTACAATGCCTCTGGCCTTCGGTTGCTGTATCTGGCCGCTCAGCTCTTTCCCCAGTCCGCCCTCATCCTCCTCCGCTTGGGGATTTCTAGCATCGTGAATGGCCAATGGGAAGGCATTCTCTATCTTCATCGCAGCCACCAACTGGCTCCTACCATTCCCGCCACCCTGCAAGCTCTCCATCTGGCCTACCGAGATTTGCACCAGCCTGATCCGGCTGCTACCTGGATGGCAAATGCCCAAACCCAAGCCCGCGATCGCCCCACTCCCGATTGGTATTGGGCCACCGCGCCAGCCAGCCAGGGATTGACCTATGTTCCCTTTGAACACACCTTGAAATTGGCCGTAGAAGCCAGTTTTCGGAGCATTGTCACCAGTGTATTGCTGGCCGAAGGCGATTGGTTTGAAGTGGAGATGGAATTTTGGCGCGATCGCATCCAACCCGGCATGACCGTGATTGATGTGGGGGCAAACGTGGGAGTATATACCTTTAGCGCCGCCTTGCGCGTTGGCTCCACCGGACGAGTGTTGGCGATCGAACCCTTTTCAGGGTGTGTCCAGTGTCTAGAAGCGACCTGCGAAGTGAACCACTTGAGTCAAGTCCAAGTCTTTCGGGCAGCGGCCAGCGATCGCCCCGGCACCCTTCATCTAGCCCTCCACGGAGCCAGCGAACTCAACCAGGTCATCACCGATCCGGCTGCGGCCCCCACCGGCGCGACGGAAGCCATTCCCTGCCTCACGTTGGATAGCCTGATCGACCAGGAACACCTCGATCGCGTAGACTTCCTGAAGATCGATGCCGAGGGCCACGAATTGCAAGTCCTACAGGGGAGCGATCGCCTCCTCCGCACCTTTGCCCCCATCATCCTCTACGAAAACGTCGCCGGGAGCCAGGGCAGCAATCTCCCCGTGGCCGAATACCTCACCACCCACGGCTACATCCTCTTCCGCTATCAGCCCTATCTCAACCAACTGCTGCCCATCCAGGCCACCGACGACCTGCAAGGCAACCTCAACCTCATCGCCGTGCCCCAAGCCCTGGCCGACCAATTCTAGATTCTCTATTCCCCACCGAACCCTATGGCCCTCTTTCTCCCCAGCCTCAAACAATTTGGCCACCTCAATGCCCTGCACCTGACCCTATGCAGCGTCGGTTCTCGCAAAACCAGCAGCAACCACGACTTTGGGAGCCAAGCCTGGAACCTCTTCGCCCCCAACCTCACAATTTACGGGTTTGATGCCGATGCCGATGCCTGCGAAGCCGCCAACGCCGACCTCGAAGCCCGCCAGGTGAACTGGACAGAGCGCCACTTTCCCTCCGCGATCGCTGACCAAATTGGGGAAGCCACCCTCTACGTCACCCACGACCCCCAGTGCAGTTCCCTCTATCCCCCCAACGCCCCCTACCTGCACCGCTTTGCCAGCATCAAAGACCTGGTGGAACTAGAATTCACCGTTGAACTGGAAACCACCACGTTAGATGCTGCCCTTGCCGACATTGGCCACCCCACCGCCGACTTCCTCCAAATCGATGTCCAGGGGGCCAACCTGAAAGTCTTGCAAGGGGCAAAAAACCTCCTCGCCCACAGCGTCCTCGCCATTCAGATCGAAGTGGAATTTTCGCCGCTGTATGTCAATGAACCACTCTTTGCGGATATCGATATCTTTTTGCGATCGCAGGGCTTCATGCTGCTGGATCTGCTGCCTGCCCGAATTCCACGAGACTTTTTGCAATCCACCGAACGCCCCGGACAATTGCTCTGGGCCGATGCCATCTACGTCCGCGATCCCGTTCATGCCGCCGACACCTTCTATCGCCAACCGGATCAAATTCTCAAACTCGCCAGCATTGCCGATGTCTTAGGCTACATCGACTATGCCCTGGAACTGTTGGAATTTCTGACCCAGCACCACGGCACCGAATCAACCTACAACCTCGCCAACGCGATCGCCCACACCCTCGGCCAAATTCCCGCCTTAGCCGAAGCAGGGCTAGAAACCCTGCCCCCCATTCAACGCCTCCAACCCTTCCTCACCCAACCCCTCGCCACCTTCAGCAGTTCGGCCTCGGCCTAGCTTCTAAAGATCGTAGATTTAATAAAATCTGATTTTGCTGGTCGCCCTCTCCCCCGTCCCCTCTCCCTGGGGAGAGGGGTGCCGCAGGCGGGGTGAGGGTTGCAATAGGCGGACGGAGTTATGGAGGGAGTGATTTAACTGTCGTTCCTACGATCGCCTTCAGACTCCTGACCGTGGCTTTCCTCAACAAATCGGTGCCACATTTGCCGATAGGCATTTTCCATGTCGCGGGTAAATTGCTTGGCATTCCACAGCGGGGCCGTTTGCCGCGATCGCAGCAATTGCCAATGCACCTGTTGTCGCAACTCTGGATCGGTGCCAAACCGCACGCCCCATTCCACATATTCCGCATCCGTCCAGGCAATCCCCGCCTCAATGCCCGCATTTTTCAGCATGGTATAGCTATTCCGCGCCGCAAACTGTTCACCCACCCGTGTCACCAACGGAATTCCCATCCACAGCGTTTCCATTGTCGTGGTCGCCCCGTTATAAGGAAACGTATCCAGCACCACGTCGGCAATTTGCAAATTCGCCCGATGCATCGCTTCCAAAGGCGTTTCCGGCAAAAAGCGCAAACGCCCCGGATCAACCCCTTCCTCTTGGGCCAGTTGCTCAAAAAAGTCCTGCACCGCCGCTTGATCCGCCAAGCCTTTGATCAAAAAGTAACTGTTTGGCACTTGCTTGATGATTTGCATCTGGAGTCGCGCCGTTTCTCCATGCCGCTTATAGCCCCGCTGCCCACTAAAAAAGATCACCGCCTCTGTCGGAATCTCCAGTTCATCGCGGCGCAAAGTGGGTATCCCCACCTCAAACCCATCGATCGCCAGGTAAGTCTGCGGTAAGCGCCAAATTTTCTCGGAGTAGTATTCCTGGGCGTTGTCCGGCAACACATAGGGATCGGCAATAAAGTAATCCACCGTAGGCAACCCGATCGCATCCCATCCCAACCATGTCACCTGAATTGGCGCTGGCTTCAAACTCAACACATTACAGGTCACATCCAAGGTGACACTATCCAGGTCAATCAAAATATCGAGATCATCATTGAAAATGGTTTCCGCAATCTCAATGCGATCGGCCCCACAGGTTCGGGCCTGATCTGCTAACTGCATGTAGTACGGTTGCAGGGAATCTTGGGGCATTGCTTTGTAACTCAAAAAATAGAGATACAACTCAAACTGCGAGCGATCGTGATACTGCATTAACCACCGCGCCAACCACCCCACAGAATGTTCATAAAAACAGTGGGACACATAGCCAATTCTAAGCGGGCGATCGCGATCGGCATTCAACCGTTTAGTAGCATGGCGGTGTTGATACTTTTCCCAATAAGACTGATTGTGAAACTGCATATTCGCGCAGGAAATCTCAAACAATTGCTCTTGGAGCATCCGATTTCGCCGCGCTTCATCCCGAAAATACGGGAAGAAAAAACTCACCACATTTAACCGCGCATTCCGCACCAAATCTAACGGTACCGGACGGGCCGCCAATAACTTTTGAATCAACACCTCATGCTCAGTTTGCATGGCCAGGGCTTCCGACCAATAGCCGCCAGCAGTCATTAGACCGCGAATGATCAAATAACTGGCAAAGACCTGATCCGGTAATTCCGTGGCCAACTCTAAACACCGCCGCGCCGTGGCAATCCCCTTTTCGTATTGCCGTGAATTCTGGTAAAACGCCGCCAATTCCACCAATAGCGACAACGTATCCGGCTGTAACCGCAGACAAAACTCTGTCAACAAGGCCGCCGCCCCAGCCTGTCGGTAAAAATAGGCATACTTCAGCGCACTGGTCGAAACCAAATCCACATACACATCCGGATCAGCAATGTGGCGACTGCTGACATCGGCATATTCCACAATCAACGGATGGGGCCACACCTGATCCAATAATTGCGAGAGTAGATGAAATACCAGGGACTCATCGATTTGGGCATCGGGCAACCGCAACCCCTCTAAAATCCCCAGTTCTTGCAACAGTTCTGGTTCAAACCGCTCAAGCTGTAAGGCCAAAATCGCAATATGCAACAAATTGTTGATATCCGAGGGGTACACTTCCCGCAAATGTTGCCGCAACAGCCATGCCTGGGAAACCTGGCCCTGGCTGTATTGACGGGCCGCTTCTGCCTCCAACGCCTGAGCCAACTCTGCCGTCCACGCTTCAACATCTGAAGACTCGCCCTCCGCCATCGCAGTCAACCAAGTCATTTGGGCCTCTGCTTCTTGCCCTTGCAACAGTAAGGCCATCCCCAAAAACCAATAGGCCCGTTTGTCGGTTGGGTCAGTGGTAATAGCCTGTTCATACAGGTAAATGGCTTGCACATAGTTGTTGGCTAAGAAGGCTTGGTGAGCACGGTCAAAATCGCTCATAGGGTTGGGTGCGGTGGGGTAAACAGTTGCAGGGTAATGATAGGCCCAGACAAAACAAAAAGTGAGGAGCGCATTCGATCAACTCCTCACTTCAGCATAGGTTTCTAATCCCAATTGGGTTAGGACAGAGCCAGCGAACTTAATTACTTGCCAACATCAATGGTGTCACCAGGGCAAGCTAAGGGGTCAGCATAAGCGATCGCCGTTGCTTGCCCCTTCTTCGCTTCCTTGCTTTCGCATAGTTTGGCGGTGGTGGTTGCTTCACTGGTGGCGGTCACTTTAGCCAGAGCCGTTGCACCGACATAAGGCTTCAGGGCGGCTTTCAAGGATTCCCCATGAACGTTAACCATCTCATTGGTGGCCCCATTATTCGTGACGGTCATGGTGTACTTGTAGTTTTCCGTCTGAGATGCAACTGGACGACCGAGTGTATCGTTATCAGAAGCAAACTTGGCGTTTTCCAGGTAGTAAGCTTGCTGTGTCCGCATGATCGTACCAACGTACTGCTTACCTTCCGACTGCTTCGCTTTGTTCGCTTGGTTCAAGAACGCGGGCAGAGCGATCGCCGCCAAAATACCAATAATGATGATTACGACCAACAGTTCAATCAGGGTGAAACCCTTGTCGTCAGTCTTGCGTTGGCTGAGGTGCATCAAAAACTTGGCTTGAAATTCTGTGTTCATTGCGAGGTTTCTCCTTAAAAGGCGCGGGATAGCTTGTTGTCTAACTCCTGGACGTAAGTTACCCAGCTTTTTCAGGTTTCATATCAATCCTGGGATTTTTTTTAGATTTTTTCTGTTCTTCGCTGAATATAAATAGTTTCAAGATGGCTCCAAAAGCATATAGAGTCGAGCTTCCAGGCCAGTCACCATGCTTGTTACTTCCAAGAAAGCTTGTTCGGCACTCGTTGGTTCTAGCGTGATGATGTTGCAGGGATGGATGTGGAGCCAGCGATCAATGAGGGCCTGCACCGTCTGTGGCCCATCCCAAAGCGGCAAAAGACAAGAAGACATTGGATTTTTGAGAAAAATTACGTCTTTGGCTTGGGTCGAAGGAATGAACTGGCTAATGGCAAACGCATCGTGATTTTCGATCGCCCGAAACAACGCCTGATACACTTGGGGCGTTTTCAGTTGGGGGTGCAAATGAACACGGGCATTCCGCCATTGCGCTTCTGACCATTCGCTGGGGAGCGCGATCGCGCGATCGCCCTGGGGCGCACCACACCAAAAATCCAACAATCGATGCATCGGGTGCAACAACTCTTTCAGACGCAATTGCAGGGCGATCGGCGCATCTGGCAAGCCCATCGCCCAAAAGGCTGGTAAATTCTCCGCATTTTTGAACAAATCCACCAAACTCCACTGTGGCCCGTTCACCATGTCGATCCATTCCAGCTCAGCCGCCTCCAGGGCCGCAAACATGTCGTCAATGGTGTAGCCCTTATCTCCCTGGAAGAGGTAATTCATCAACAAAAATTCCACATCGTCGGTATTGTTTTTGCGGCGTTCTTCCACATTTGTCCAGGTTTTTTGTTTGACGGAAACCCAGTCTTCCAACGCTTCAAAGGTCTCTGAGACAATGCCCATTTCCAGTTCCCCCGGATTGCCCTCCAGCAAGCCCAACAACCGAAAGACTTCCTGGGCGCGGAAGTAAGTGACCCGTTGCACGGAACTGTGGAGGTTTGAACGAATGATGCCCGTGGGTTTTAGCACAGCTTTGAGGGTTCGCAGGGCTTGGGCAATGTCAGGAAAGAGATACAACACTTCGTCGCAATTGATGTAGTCGAATTGCAAACCCAGGCTGGGCAAATCATCAATGCTGAGGGTGTGGAAGGTGGCGTTGGTGTAGCCGTGATATTGGAGGCGATCGCGGGCCATCTTGACAGACGTTTCCGAGAGATCGACCCCGACAATTTCGGCATCCGGGTTAGCGACGGCCAAGACCAAGGCGTTATAACCACTGCCACAACCCGCATCTAGAATGGTTTTGCCTGCGGTGCTGACGACTTGGCGATCGCGAGTGTAGTAAGCGGTGCGGAGGTCATGGCGATACAGCAGATCGATATTGTCCTTGGGCGATCGCTCCAGGGGCACGCTAGGATAGGGCGCAGAGTCAAACTGTTGCCGAATTTTGTCAAAGATTTCGCCGTCAAACATCGCATCAGAGGCTGGATTCATAAGGGTTCAACTGGTTGACTGCAAAGGAACGCGGGTCAGGAGGAGCGGCGGTCTAGGGAACTCCTTGGGGCGATCGCCGGTAAACCGTTTGGTGGGGGTTTGCCCCCTTGGCTTGCACTCAATACTTCATCACAGCCAGCTTGAGTGACCAAATTAAGGGCGATCGCCCCTCACAGCCTTTGATAACGTCGATCGCGGAGGGGATTGCATTTTAGTTACGTTTCTTTAGAGAGGGCGACATTGGGGGCAAAGTCCAGGGGGGAAGTGGGGCGGGGAAGTGTCACCTTGGCCCCTAACTGTGGGATGCTGGTAAGGGGTATTGTGGTGTCGATTGGCGATCGCAGCATGTTAGGTGTGTACGCGCTAGAGGAATTACAACAGGAAATTGCAGCCAACCCGCAGCAGTGGCGACCATTGGTATTTACGAATGGCTGTTTCGATTTGCTCCATGCTGGTCATGTGCGGTATCTTCAAGCGGCCAGGGCGTTGGGCCAGCGGCTCGTGATTGGCCTCAACAGCGATGGGTCTGTGCGGGGCATTAAGCCCCAGGCCACCGGGTTACCGCCCCGGCCCATAGTGCCCGAACAGCAACGCGCCGAAGTGTTATCCGCGCTCAAAGCCGTGGATGGGGTAGTCATTTTTCATGAACCAACGGCGATCGCGGTCATCCAGGCTCTGCAACCCGATATTTACGTCAAAGGAGGCGACTATGCTGTCTCAACCCTACCCGAAGCCCCGACTGTGCAAGCCTATGGTGGCCGCATCGAACTGATTCAAATTGAAATTCCGAGTTCCACCTCAGCCATCATTCAGCGCATCCGGCATCCCGTGGACGTGGCCCTCCAGCCATAAGCCTGAGTTGATTCCCCCATATCAATCCGATTTAAGATTTTCACGCTTTTGTTTTTTTGTGTTTTTAAATTCCTGGCGAAGTTGTAATGAGCAGTTTTTCTACCAACCCTTTACCCTCCAGCTTTTCTGTCCCCAATACCACCGCAACCGAAACTGATTTTTTGGCCACCCTCCAAGCAGCATCAGAAAAGAATTTGCCCCCCTTGATTCGCGAGGTGGCGATCGCAGGGGAAGCGGGGATCACGGCGCTCATGACCTGGCTGCGCGATCGCTCGGCCCAGCCCGCCACCGACACAACGCCAGACCTGGCCGCAGGGGCCGCTTATCAAGCCCTGTTTGCCGCCAACACCCCCGCCACCATTACCTATTTACAACACCAGTTTCCGACGGGCATTGTGCCCCTGCGATCGCAAGCCAACGTCATCTATCACGATCTGCAACTGCTCCTCGCCCAACAAGAATTTGAAGCCGCCGATCGCCTCACGCTGGCCAAGCTGTGTGAGTTAGCGGGCGAAACTGCCGTCCAGCGCAAGTGGATCTACTTCACCGAGGTGGATCAATTTCCCGTTGAAGATTTACAAACCATTGATGCCCTGTGGCAAGTGCATTCCGAGGGGCGGTTTGGCTTTTCCGTACAACGCCGCCTTTGGCTCAGTGTCGGTAAAAACTGGGATAAACTCTGGCCCAAAATTGGCTGGAAAGACGGCATCAACTGGACGCGCTATCCCCAAGGCTTTACCTGGGATCTGTCGGCACCGCAGGGCCATTTGCCCCTGTCCAACCAGCTCCGGGGCGTGCGGATGATGGCGGCATTGATGGAACATCCCGCTTGGAATTAACTGGTCACAACACTGAACAACGCGATCGCCCCTGTCCCTCCAATGGGCCATTGGGGCATCTGGTCTGGTAGTCACATCGACATGACGCAAGCCAGCAGCGACGCACAGGCGGATCGGATTTCCGCGCCGCACCACCGCCCGCAAGGATGTTGTTAACACTACCTTTTTTCTCTGGTTAATTCTTTGCGTGATTCTTCGCACAAACCCAGATCACACCGCGAAAATTCAGTATTCTTGCGTGGTCAACCGCCGTTCCTTCCTCACCGAATCCGGGCATGTTAGGTAATAGATAAAAACGCCTGCAATTTATCACCTGAGCCAGATTTAATTCGAGCCAGGGTTGCCAGGAATAATAGGTCGGTTGCGGAATGCAGTGCAACGGGGCCGTCCAACCTGGAACAGGCAACAACGCCAAGGGATTTACGCAAACACGGGGGTAGGGATCGACATGATCGGTCATGAGCTGCGATTATTCTGTCGTTTGGATGGGCTGACAGTGGCCGCGCGGGAACAACAACGCCAAACGGCCTTGACTGAGCTGGGGTTGTTGCAAGTCGAGAGTGTGCCAGTCTTTGAGGAGGCAACCCAAACCGCTGCCCAGACGCTCGTTGCGATCTGCGTTTTGGGGATCATTGAGGGCGATCGCGAGTGGTTTAAGTCGGCGATCGGGCTATCGCGGTTGGGGCTAATGAACGAACTCGCCACATCACGGCAATTAGCTCGCCTGGAAGCATTTAGTACCTATGTGGTCGATAGCCAGCAATTGTTGATGATTGAAGATACGCTGAATCATCCTGTGTTTGCCAATAGCATTTTGGCGTACCAATACGGGGTTCGGGCTTACATGGGCGTGCCACTGATGACTTCTACGGGCCTGTGTGTGGGAGCGCTATCCGTGTTGGATACGACTCCCCGTAGTTTCACCCAACAGGATATGGAGTTTTTACAACTCACGGCCCGCTGGTGTATGAGTGAATATGAGCGATCGCGCATGGCCGTGGGTAAACTCTCGACCTCAGAGCAACCAGGGCTATCGACTCCCTTCGTCCCCGCCGCCAGCCCCCCACCCGCCCCAGAAGCCAACCCCTCCAAGGCGATCGCCCACCAAGTCAGAGTGGATCTCCTCGGTCATCTCGCCCAAGAACTTCGCACCCCGCTCACCTCCGTCATGGGGATGGCCAGCGTCCTCAATCGGGAAATTTATGGCCCCTTAACCAGCAAACAAAAGGAATACCTCAACATCATTCACAACAGCGGCCAATATCTCCTCTCGTTGATGAACGAAATTATTGAGTTGTCGGAGTTTAAAGACAGCGACCAATGCCTGAACCTCAGTTCTGTCGATGTCGAAATGCTCTGCCAACAATCCATCAACACCCTGGCCCAAGCCGCCCAACGCCGCGAACAACAAGTTCGGCTCACGGTAGAACCCGGTCGTCGCATTTGGATGATCGACAAGGAAAAAGTCCGCCAAATGGTGTACCACCTCATCTTTAGCGTGATCCAATCCTCCACCGCAGGCAGTGTCATTCGGCTGCATGTGTCCCGGGGTGAAAACACCCTCAATCTCTCGATTTGGGTTTCCCATCCCTGGCTCGGCGAAGGACTGCCCTATGTGGAAATTCATTCCGAACCAGCCCTGGTGGGGGTTGGGGCCGATCGCCACCAAGACGAACTTGAGTTTGAAGCGTTAATCGCCGCCGCCACCGATCCAGACCTTGCTGCGCTCACTGTTGGTTCTACATCCAGTCCAGAACGGCACTTACTTGAGGCCAGTCGGAAAAATCTGGGGCTGATGCTCAGTCGGTATTTGGCAGAGTTACACCAGGGCGAAATTAGTGTGCAAGGGAATGAGGAATCCGGCTATCGGTATGTCATCCGGCTCCCCTATATGACTGATTCCCCCCAGTCCTAAGCCCAGCAGCGCGATCGCCCCAAAATCCCCGGCTGCATGACCCCAAACATCACCAAAAACACCCAGATTTAACTCTTGGGTGTTTTCGGTTAAAGAAGCAGCTTCACTACGCTGGAAGATCACGATTAGCCTGAACCTGCAACTTTGCAGTTGGGAATCTGGACAATCGATCCAGTCAATTTAGTGACGGAGAAAATTTAGAGATCGGGCGGTAAAATCACCTTGTCAATGACATGAATAACCCCATTGCTGGCCTTAATGTCCGGCTTGGTGACACGAGCATCATTGACCATGACCTTGCCCGCCATCGTCTTGACCGTGATTGGCGCACCTTCAACACTGCTTACTGCTCCGGGCTTCAGCGTGCTTGACTCAACGGAACCAGGAACAACGTGGTAAGCCAAGACTTTCTGCAACTTGGCCTTGTTTTCCGGCTTCATCAGCATGGCCACCGTCTCCTTGGGCAAGGCGGCAAAGGCGGCATCGGTGGGCGCAAAAACGGTGTATGGGCCATCGCCAGACAGAGTTTCGGTCAAGCCTGCGGCTTTAACGGCGGCGGTCAACAAGGAGAAAGACTGATCGGCGGCAGCAATGTCCAGAATGGTGCCGGGGGTTGCCGCTTCGGGGGCCGTAGTGGTTTCTGAGGTGGGCATCACCATTGGCTTAGCCTCAGTCTTTGTGGGCATCGGCATCGCTTCAGACGACATCGGCTTTGTGGTTTTAGTCCCTTTTTCACCCGCTAAACCGGGCAGCGCAACCAAGGACATGACCGCTGCGATCGCCGCCATCTGGCCCAAGTGGGGCATTGATACAACTGATTGTTTGATACTCATGCGGTTTTCCTGTCCTTTCATGAAGTTCTCATTAACATTGTGTCGATTGCTTCAAAAAAATGATCTGCCCTGTGGCTGATTTCGTAGCCCACAAATTTTTGTAATCCCCTTAACTGCTGGCGATAAAAAATACTATAAAGTTGCCAAAAGCCAGGAGTAACAACAAAAGTAGGAGCCACCCGGCCATTATTTTTTATGGCTAGTTTTTGGCGCTTACTGAAGAGAACATGACCCCATTCACCAGGCAAGTCAGCAATCAACATTGGCGCATGAACTGGCACCAATCACCAGAAATGATCCAGGACAAACCACCAGGGAGAAAGCCCCAGGAACAAGCCACGACTGGCTTTAGTGTTATTCAAACCAGAGGCAACTCAGTCAAATTACGGACTTATTGAGTATCCCGCATTGACTTAAATACTGACTCTTTGGGGAGCAAACAATGAGAGGTGTAAAGGCGGGCTTGATAGGCGCGATCGCGGGTTGTGGTAAATCAGCCAAACTGCCTATGTACCCACTCAAACCCATCGATTTGGAGCCGTTCTAACCATCCAAATATCAAGTCATTATGGGCTAAGCTAGGGGATCAATTGACCATTGCGCTCAGCCAGTTTGTTTAATTTATCTAGTGCTTGACTGTTGCAATTTTGTAGTGCTTTAAACGCAGAAGGAGCAGCGATCGCCGCTCCTTCTGTTCATTTTTGCCGAAAATCAAAACTGATCGCCAATGGGCCTGAGGGTTAAGGGCCACATTTGGGGCGATCGCCGACTTTAACGGACTCGCTAATCAACTGCGCCAGCATCGGCTGATTCAGTGTTTTCTTGCCCTTGCTCATCTTCAGCGTTGTTCCCGCCGCCCATGTTGCGCCGCTTGCTGAAGCGACCCGATCCAGTCCGTTTGCGAAACTTCCGTGCGTAGGCTTGGTTTCGTAGTGCCTTTTCTTTCTTTTGGTTTCGGCGTTTAGCCATGTTTACCCCTTATGAAACAACTCAATGAAACGACTCGCGCCGTCCTGCGCCTCGCATTGGCATTGCAATGAGCGCTGCGCCCATCCCCGTGCGATCGCAACACATAATTAGTCAACAGTCCGGAGTTTACTTTAACACATCTCTATGGCCATCCATCGCACGGATTCCAGCGCCAACACCCACAACGCGATCGCGCCGCCGTTCAGGGTTAGTCCTGGGAGCGGTGCGGGTGCGGGTTTGATAGCGTGCCCTGTTGAACGAGATGTTTGGCAAAGTGAATCGCCTCGGCCTGGGTTTGAATCGTGCCTTCAGCTTGGGCCAGTTGAATTGCCGCCAATAGCTGCCCAATAATTGGCCCCGCCGCCAGTTGCAAGCTTGCCATCAAAGCTTGGCCGCTGACCAAGGGCTGACTGTGGGCCACCGGATCATTTGGGGTCAAAAACCGCTGAATCAATGGAGCTATAAACTCCAGAGGCACACCTTGGGCGATCGCCAACACCACCACCGCCGGAAACGCCGCACCCACCGCTTGGAAGAAAAAGTATTGTTCCCGTAAGGGCCACTCCAACCAGGTTACAGGCTGCCCCTCGGCAGTCTCCAGGCTAGTCGCTCGCTGTAAGACCGGGAGCGATCGCAACACCGTCGCCACAGATTGCACCTCCACACGGCTGTACTTTAAGTGTCGCAATTGGCTCTCGGCCCCGGCGGGGGTGGTAGGCAGCAAACACGCTAGTTTAGCGGTGACGAGCCAGTTTCGCGCTGACCCTGAGGCTTTTTGTTTGAGGGTTTCGGGTTGCTCGGCCAGGGGTGAGGCGATCGCCTCCAGGCCACGGGTCAACAAACCTTTGGCAAAAGCCGGATGGGTCTCTTGCAATAAAATTGTGGCCCGATCCACCCCCGCAATCAATTCCAGACTATGCTCCGTCGCCAAGGGCAACCAATGGGCCAGCACACCATCCGCCCATGCCTGGGTTAACCAGCACGTCCCCTGTTCGCTGCTCAACAAATAATTGAGTTCCGACTGAATGCGTTCGGCGGCAATGCGCTGGAGCGAGGGAGCCAGGGTGCGGATCACGGCTTGGGTTTCTGGATCAAGGCCAAACCCTAGTTGGGCGGCTTGGCGATAGGCCCGCAGCAACCGCAATGGATCTTCGGCCAAGTTCCCTGCTGACACCATCCGAATTTGGCGCTGCTCCAAATCCACACACCCCCGCAATGGATCAACAAAGCGATCGCAATGGGGATTGTAGGCGATCGCATTGACGGTAAAATCCCGCCGCCGCAAATCCGCCTCTAAGGTTGGCCCCACCTGCTGAGCAAAATCCACCGTCCCCTGGGGAAACACCACCCGCGCAATTTGCCGTTCCGCATCCAACAGCACAAACCCAGCCTGGTAATGCCGCGCGATCGCCTGGGCCGTGGGCACCACTTGATCCGGCAAAACAAAATCTAAATCCAAATAATCGCTCGAACGCCCCAACAACGCATCCCGAACACTCCCCCCCACCAGATAGGCCGCAGCAGGGAGCCACTCTAGCCCAAAAGGCCAGCTTTTTGGAGAAAGGGCCGACAAATCTTTGGAAACCGTTTTTTGCAGGTCTAAACCCTGAAGTAACTGCGATAACTCTAACAATGATCCGATCCTAAATGATGCAACCAAACAACAGCAGCCCACAATCACACCAGCAACAACCGAGCGATCGCCCAGTAGCAACAACTTCATCCGGTGTTATTCACGTTTCACCAACTTTTATGAAAATCGGCAGCGAACCCGTGACCAATTTTGTCGCCTACGCTAAGGTAACAGAAAAGCACCTCATTTCTTGACTGAGTATGCCCCGCCCAGGGAGATTAGGCGTATGTGTATTTGTGTAAATTGCTCCTATGTTGACCGCTGCACCACCTATCACGCCGTTGAAGGGCAACACCAACAGCCGCATTTGACTGAAAACCCTGACTTTGAAGCGACGGAACCGACGATCAACGTCAACATTCGCAACCAGGGCGACATCATCGAAATGGAGTGGGATGTTGTTGGCTGTCAGAGTTTTGTTGCCGACACAGGCAAATGGGCACGGCTCCGGCCCGGTGAACTGGTGCCCACTTGATGCCGCCCCCTGGCACGGGTCTTGTGGCTTTTGGTTAAGGCTCCAGCTAGGGTTTTGAAGATGTTTGTGCAAGTTTGACCTCGATTACTTGTTGGAGGGGCGCTAGACCTAGCGTCTCTTTTTTTTGCGACTGTTCTGACCAACCCCGCTGGGATGTGAATGTAAAGGGTTGACAAAGATTGGGGCAAAGCTTGCGGGTTTCGGCAATCGCCCTGCGGATCAGATCATAACCCCCGTGATGTTACCGAAAATACACCCGTCCGCTCAGGGTCTCAGTGTGGCGTTTGGGCTTTGGTTGGTGATCGGGTGCCCAGCAGACCGCCCCCGATACGGGCCATCGGCAATTCGCTTGGGGCCAACTGTGCCAACCCAGCCGCTGCCGCAACGCGCCCTGCCCCAAACCCGGATGCCAAAGCCTGCGCCCACAGTGCCTGCTGAAACCATCGCGACGGATACTGCCCAACTACCCCAACCCCGTATGACTTCAACTGCAAGTGCCGCCATGTTGCCTTCACGCACCGTCTTGTCCTGCCAGATCAAAATGGCGATCGTGGCCACCCAAGTACCACCGTTGCCAGTGCATTCCAGCCCAACCCCAGCCTCAGACAATATCTTGGGAACGCTGGCCAATGGCACCTTTGTCGCGATCGCCCAAGCCCATCAAGATTGGTGGGAAATCACGGAACCAATCCCCGGTTGGATTCCCCAAGCGGGCACCCAAAGCGCCTGTAGCCACAAAGTCGAGCGGCTTCAGCTTACGCCCCAAGCCCCGACCATCGCCATCCGCGATCGCTTCATTGGCACGGGCACCCACCAATACCTGATCCCCGCCCAACCGGGCCAGGTCTTAACACTAATCACCATCGATGGCCCCCACCCCCGTTTAAGCGACCCGAACGGTACGCCACTTCCCCTCAACCCCGACCATTGCCGCGATCGCGCCACGGTGAAATTGGCGATCGCGGGGGATTATTGCCTGGAATTTGACTCCCAGTTTCGCGGCTACGACTACGCCTTTACCCTCGAACTCAGCTAACCCCAGCGTTTTGCCAGACCGTTGCAGCGGTTGGCGATCGCGGCCACGGCTTGCCGCTAAATCCCCAACCGTTGATAGACCTGATCCAAATTGCGGAGATGGTGGTTTGGGTCAAAACAGGCTGCAATCTCCGCCGCCGTCAGGGTCGCCGTCACCTGGGGATTGGTTTCGATCAGAGCGCGGAAATTGCCCTCGGGTTGATTCCAGGCCGTGTGGGCACAGGATTGGACGATCGCGTAAGCCTCTTCCCGCTTCAAGCCCTTTTCCACCAGCGTTAACATTACCCGTTGGCTAAAGACTACGCCCCCATAAACGTTCATATTCCGGGCCATATTGTCGGGGTAGACCAACAGATTTTTGACCAGATCCGTCGTCTCCACCAGCATGAAATGGGTCAAGATACAGGCATCGGGTAACATCACCCGCTCAACGGAACTATGGGAAATATCCCGCTCGTGCCAAAGGGCCACATTCTCCAGCCCTGTCATGGCGTAACCGCGAATCATCCGGGCCAGCCCGGTCAGGCGTTCCGAACGGATGGGGTTGCGCTTGTGGGGCATGGCGGAGGAGCCTTTTTGTCCCTTCGAGAAAAATTCTTCCACTTCCAACACATCGGTGCGCTGCAAGTTGCGAATTTCCACCGCAAAGCGTTCGATGGAAGCGGCAAGCAAGGCCAGATGGTTCAAAAAGTTGGCGTGGCGCTCGCGGGAAATGACCTGAGTCGAAGCACAATCAGGTTGCAGACCGAGTTTTTGGCAGGTCAACGCTTCGATTTGGGGATCGACATTGGCATAGGTGCCCACCGCCCCAGAGATTTTGCCCACTGCCATTTCTTTACTTAAGCGGCACAGGCGATCGCGATGGCGCATCATTTCCGCCAGCCAGCCCGCCAACTTAAAGCCAAAAGTAATCGGCTCGGCATGAATCCCGTGCGATCGGCCGATCATCACCGTTTCCCGATGTTGCTGGGCCTGATACCGAATCGCCTGAATCAACGACTCAACCCAGGTCAAAATCACATCCAGGCTGGCAACAATCTGCACCGACAAGGCCGTGTCTAACATGTCCGAACTGGTCATGCCCAGGTGAATGTAACGGCCCGCATCGCCAACGTACTCGTTCACATTCGTCAAAAAGGCAATCACATCATGTTTGACTTCCTTTTCGATCTCCAGGACACGGGGAAGGTCAAACTTAGCCTTGGCCTTAATCTCTTCAACAGCCTCAGCCGGAATGTAACCTAACTCGGCCTGCGCTTCGCACACTGCAATCTCGACCTGAAGCCAAGTTTGCAGCTTATATGTATCTGTCCACAATTCGCCCATTTCGGGCAAGGTATACCGCTCAATCAAGGTTCGTGTCGCATAACACAACCGTTAAATTTTACTCCTCCGAGGCAACTCCGACCATAGCTTTGACAGTTTCTGTCGTTGGGGTGTTGCTGGCAAGACGGTGGGAAATCTCTAGGGAGGAGGGCACTTCGTCCAGCGCCGACTTCACGGGCGATCGCACCACCACCGTCACCGGAGCAGGAGCCTCAGCCTTATGCCAACGAATCCCCAGAAACACGTCATAGATAAAGCCAAAGAAATCCTTCGCCGTTTGTAAAATTCCTAAGGATTGATGACATTGCTTCGCATCCAGCAGAGGCTTGGACTGGTAGTACGCTTCTTGGTACTTGTACCAGGGAATCGACGGCCACAGATGATGGATCAGGTGATAGTTCTGGCCCCCAATCAACAGATTTAAGACCCGGTTGGGGTAAACTCTGGCGTTTTTCCAGCGGTTGCGCTCGTTAAAAGGACGGTGGGGCAAATAGTCGAAAAACAGCCCCAAGGCCCAGCCCACGATCGCCAATGGCACAAACCAAAAGTTGAAGATATAGCCAATAAACCCATAGTGGTAGCCCAAGAAAACAACCAGGGCGACCAACGCCCGACCAATGAACCACTCCAGCAGTTCATACTTGCGCCAAAGCTTGCGACGGAAAAAATAAATCTCGTGGTACAAGAAGCGGGCATTAATAAACAATAGGGGGCCAAAGGTAGACACCACATGATCGGGATCATTGTCCGGATCGTTGACGTTGGCATGGTGCTGAATGTGAACCCGCGTGAAGACCGGGAACGAAAACCCTAGCATTAACGCGCTACCGTGACCTAAGGCAGCGTTGATGATGGGATTGCGGTGGGCGGAATTGTGGCAAGCGTCGTGAATCACGGTGCCGACCATGTGTAATGCCACCACATTCAAACAGAAGCAGACCCAATCAATCCAATGCCATCGGAAGTAACCCGTTGTGGAAAGGGCTGCGATCGCAACCGACACCAAGAACATGACAAATGTGGGGTTAAAAAAGCTGCTAGGCGGCCCCATCAAATCCCTTGGTGCCGTCAGGGGCTTTGCTGCCTCCGACATCTATCTCTCACTCCTTCTAGCCACCAAGGCGTAGTATACGTTACATGGGGGATCAAAATAAAGTTTTGTAAAACAAACTCATAGAGCTAAATCAACAAAATCTTACTCTCAGACGGCGACAAAATTGGATCAAAGTTCGGCTAGTTCAGCCTTTTAGCAACTGATAAGCCATTGTTGTGAATCGCGCCGCTGTAAATCAGGATGTAAAAACGCTCAGATTGGAACTTTTGGGTTCGGCAACTCGTCACCTCCTGTTTAGGATGGGGCAGTTGGTTGATCGGAACGTCTGAACCTACCGATTGGCTCGATTTGGCTTCACGCTCCTGGCGGCCACCACCCCCAACTGCGCAGACTCACCAGCACCGAGGGCTTTGTCATGGTACAAGAATCGATCTTTTCGCGCGCGATCGCTCGTCAACGCTTCCCGCTGCGCCGCACTGGATTGTGGCTCGGCGGGCTCAGCCTGGGTCTCATGGCAACCAATGGGATGGTACCACTGGGCGCGATCGCCCAAACGATTCCCTCTGATCGCACCAGCGATGACGTGATTGTCGAACCCGAAGGAACCCCCACAACCCAGCCCCAAGGCTCTGCCGGAACCCGCTTTGAGTGCCAGGTGCAAAACGGCCAATACACAGTCATGTACCAACCGGAAAGTCAGCCGGGGCAGTTGTACCCGTGGGCCGTCCCCAGTGCGATGGGTGGGGGTTGGGATCCGGCCCGCCGCTGCTACGAGATTAGTCGGCGGCTAGAAACCTATCGTCCAGATGGGTTATTGGAAATGCGCACGGCGATCGAAAATGGCTATAACACCGTATGTGTGACCACTGACCGGGTGCCCAGTTGCCGCATTGTGTTAACGGTACCGCCGGGACAAGATCCCATCGTTACCCGCGATCGCGTCTTCCAAAACCTGACCGTTGCCGACACAGGGCAACAAACGCAGGGCGTCACCACCTTTACGGGGGGGCAAGCCGGGGGCATTCTTGGCGAAGCCGCCAAACTGTTGAATATCGACTTACCGGGCGTTAGTGGGCGATCGCCCATCCGCTCCAGTGCGGACAGCATTAATCTACGGCCCTTTTTGGATCGAGCTGATGGCGGCACTGGCCAGTTTCTGCGATCCGGGGGACGGCAACAACCAGGGCGACGGCTCAATCCAGGGCGCTTTCGCTAAAGCCAAGCCACCCACCCAGCCCCACATGGGATCGATCTACCCCTCCCAGTCTGGCCGCAAAGTTGCACCTTACAATGAAAAGGAAATCGGGCAACTGAGTCCGTCTGACACCTTGGGGAAGAGTTTATGCGTTTACTCCATACCATGCTGCGCGTAGGCAATTTAGAGCGATCGATCGCGTTCTACTGCAACATCTTGGGCATGAAATTGCTACGACAAAAAGATTATCCCGGTGGGGAATTCACCCTGGCGTTTGTCGGCTATGGGGATGAAGCGGATCATACCGTCTTGGAATTGACCTATAACTGGGGCACCGATCGCTACGACTTGGGGAATGGCTACGGGCACATCGCCTTGGGCGTAGACGATATCTACAAAACCTGCGAAGACATTCGGCAACAGGGGGGCAAAATCACCCGCGAACCTGGCCCCATGAAGCACGGCTCAACAGTCATTGCTTTTGTTGAAGATCCAGACGGGTACAAAGTGGAGTTGATTCAACTGGGAACGCAAGGTTCGGCCCAGGCCCAACAGCCCTCAGCAACAGCAGCAGTTTAGGCTAAGGGCCAGCCGCTGACGCGATCGCTGGCGCGGTGGCTCGGCCCTAGTCCCCGGTTCCACCGCGCCTAAATTAATAGCTCCAGGATGGGCTGATTCGTCAAGCACCGCCAATGGCACTGGAAAAGATCCGGTGACTGCACACCAACGCTCGCGATCGCAGGTTCAGCGGGGAAAGGAATTAAGCGATCAAACCAAATTCCTTGTTCTGCATAGCCAAACTGCAATAGATAAACCGCTGGCAACGCCTCCAGCGATCGCAACAGGCGTTGGCCCAAGGCATATAGGGGTTGACGTTGGCGATCGGACAAATGCAACGGTTGGAAATACTGGGTTTCGCGCTGGGCGATCGCCTCAGCAAACAACGGCCCTTTCTGCGTCCACACAATGGGCAACCACGCGGCACCGTCCCCCGTTGCCACCGCCCAGGCCGCTACCGTTTGGCGCATTGGCTCGACCGCACGACAGCGATCGAACACCCCACGGGCCGGAAACTCTAAGCCATTGGGCAAATCTAGCGTTAAGGGACAGAGCAGCCAATCCGCGTCCGACACGCTCGAATTGGCCCAATCGTGGGGAGTGATCACTTTGACTTGTAGCGGGCGAACCCCCGATTCCCCAGCCACTTCAACCGCCCGCAGCATCGCCTGCGCGATCGCCCCGGCAGACCCCACTGGCGCAGGTTCCGAACTAGACGGCGCAATAATTAACAGATTTTGCATGACCTAATTATGCATTGCCAAAGCTCGGCAACGACATCCCCCCACCCAGCTTCGGAAAACTAGGCAAATCCAAGTGAGTTTGCCGCCGATTTCGCACCGCCAGCCGATAGCTCACACTTTGCAGTTCCGCATGGAGCTGACGATTTTCTCGCTGAATTTGTGTGACCCGCTCTTTGATCGGTTCGAGCCGTTCCGCAAACTTCTGGCGATAAATCTTGGGTAATTCCTGTACCACCTGTTCCAACATCCGAGAGCGATCGGTTAACTCTTGCACCGACTGCTTGAGTTGATAGATTTCGTGATCCCGCTCGGTAATTTGCTCTTGATAGAACGTGGCCTGCTGTTCTACCCCCTTCAACTGCTCCCGCAACGCCCGGACTTCAGCCAAGTGGCGCTCTGACATATCGGGATTTGGCATGAAGTTGGCATTACCTTTCACCAAGCGAAATAATTCTTGGGAAAGTTGTTGCACCAAGTTATCGCGGACTTGCAGTTCATCCCGCAAACGGGCAACTTCGGCCTGAGGGTCTTGCGGCTGCGGATTAGTCAGTTCGGCCACGGCTTTGAAACTCCACTAAAATAATAGCTTTGGAGGACGGTCACTCCAGTGGGGGCACGGTTGGCGGCACCACGACCCACTGAAAGTTTCAGCGCTGACAGCGACTCCGACGGAGTTCTGTCGCTCAGTTGCAGCCAATGTACCACTAGAAGCAAAAAGTGAACCAACTGTTTCAAGCCAGGGGGAACCATTGCCTGGAACAGACCAACAGTGTCACCCGGTTTGCGATCGCCCCCTGAGCATTGAGCCTGCCATTCACTCTGCGCCTAGTGTACCAATCTAGCTGCACCCCCAAATATAGCGTAGAGACGCTCCCGCGAGAACGCCTCTACAAAAATTAACAGGTTGCAGTTGATCCCGGTGCGATCGCGCCCAGGCCAACGGTTAGGCTTCTTCGGCCACCAGTTCGGGTTTCGGTTCCTCTTGGCGCACGGTCAAATACCGAATGACTTCTTCGCTGAGCCGCATCGCCCGCTCCAGCACGGCAATTTGGTCGCCGGTCGCGCGATAGTTCATTTGAATATATACCCCTTCCCGATGGCGATTGATTTCGTAGGCCAGTCGCCGCTTACCACGATGTTGCGTTTCTAGAATTTCCGCGCCACCATCACGCAGAATAGTTTGATATTTTTCGATCGCCTGCCCGACGGACTCTTCACCCAAATCGGGCCGCAGGATGTACATTGTTTCGTAAAGTTGAGCCATTGCCTCTAAATCTCCTTATGGACAAATGGCTACTTTGCCACCGCGCCCGCGCCCTCAGCCTGCGGTTTTTACCAAACCGCAAGAACAAAGCCAGCAGAACGGATGCCAGACAAAGCAGCAAGGACTTACAATTCTATACCAGTTTCTCATCTATTCGATTAGATTCGATGGGGAGCGGCCTTTTTTCCCTTGAAGTCTGGGTGCCTACAGGCCAATCGCCATCTCGATGGCCAATGACGGCTTTGGAATAGATGATTTTGCTGAGTGATAGGAACAACAACAGATTATGGCGCAACGCTATGTGCGGGTTCAAACCACCGATGGCCAAACCTACTACGGGCTATTGCAAATCGATCGCCAAGTGCAAGTCTTAGATGCGCCACCCTGGCTAATGGGCCGACCAACAGCCCTAGAACTTCCGCCGGAGACCTATCAACTGCTTGCGCCCTGTGCCCCATCAAAAATTGTAGCGGTGGGTAAAAACTATGCTCAACACGCGGCGGAAATGGGTACGCCTGTGCCCCAAGAGCCATTGCTGTTTATGAAGCCGTCTACTACGGTGATTGCCACGGATTCGGCGATCTACTATCCGCCGCAAGCAGCACGGGTGGATTATGAAGGGGAACTGGCCCTAGTCATTGGCGATCGCTGTGTGGACTGTACCCCCGAACAAGCGGCCCCCAAAATCTGGGGCTACACCATCGCCAATGACGTGACCGCGCGGGATTTGCAAAAACGAGACGGCCAATGGACTCGTGCCAAAGGCTTTGATACTTTCTGTCCGTTGGGGCCGTGGATTGTGCGGGAAATCAGTCCGGGCGCGCGGTTACAAACGTTTGTGAATGATGAACCGCTCCCCGCCCAATCCGCCACGATCGACCAGATGGTGTTTGCCCCAGAAATTCTGGTGGCTTACATTAGCCAGGTGATGACGCTGTTACCGGGGGATGTGGTGTTGACGGGCACACCGGAGGGCGTAGGGCCAATCAAACCGGGCGATCGCGTCAAAGTGGCGATCGAGGGCATTGGTCATCTCGACAACACAATCACGGCCCGGATCAACCCTGAACCACAGCCCTTAGCGACTAAAGAGTAAATTGCGCCAGAACATCATGAACCAAGCGGTTTAGCTCAATACCGGACTTGGGTATAAGCCGCATCGGATAGGGTTGGAATTTCGGCATAGCGACCCAGGGCCGACTGCACCATCGAATACAACACGGCGGCGACAACGGCTAAGAAAACCGTATTGAACAACGTTTGCGCCACGATGCTAGTAGGGCCAAAGAGCCTTGCCAAAAAGGCTTGCCACACAATCGAAACCAACGCGAGCAGAATCCCGATCAGAATGGATTGCATGACGTTAAAGCGAATGAAGTGAGGGACGCGATCGTTGCGTACCACTAGCATATACAACGCAAAAAAGATAATGAGTGGCATGAACCCACCAAACCCGTAGTAGATCCCCAACAGAGGGCTTAGAGGAATCACAATCAAGGCTAAGAGCGGCGTTAAAAATGAGCCAGAAGCAAGGAGTATGGTGCCCACTAAGCCAACCACATCCAGTAGCGGCAATAGGTATGCTAGGCACGCAAATAGTCGGTCACTCGGAGAGGTGGAGCCACGCCAAGACATTGTTTTTCTCCAAAAAATAACGTTCGATCAGATCGAGGAATATGGCCAGGATAGCTTAGGAAGCTGGGATCACTAAAACTTGCCAATTGGGTGTGATTAGGAGGATTGCGATCGCTCCAAACTCATCGGGCCAAGGTACCGTTCCAGATAGGGCGAAAATACCTCATAAATCAGTGTAAACGGTTGCCCATGATGCCAGAACAGGTAATGCCGCCCCCAGAATGGCCCCGGACACCCAAAGGCGGCTTCCAAGGCAGTAGAGTGACCTTTATAGATCCCTAAGACATCTCGATAGAGTTCGGTACGCAGCCGCGCCAGACTGGCCCAAATGGGAATGGCACGATTTTGCAAATACTCATCCACATGGCCGGCTTCCCACCAAGAAGTCGCATAGGCGACCCGTTGCCCAGAGGCCGTGCGGAGCCAGACTTGTCGCCGCAAACGGGGGCCGGGAACCACCTGGATTTGGGGCGGGGCACTGTCGAGGTGCAGCCCAATCGGCGACATATCGATGACATCAACTTCGGTGGGTTCGCCCGTCAGCAGTTGCAGGTGGCGGGTCGGCGACCCATCGCCCAGCATGAGCACTTGCCAGGGCGGGGACAATAGACTGTGGGGCAAGCCTTGCTGTACCGCTTTTTCGTCGGCGACCCAGAGGGGATCGAGCTTGTGCCACTGGGTGGGCAGGGTTAGGCTTTGGGGATGGGGGAAAGTGGCCGTCAATGTTCTTTACACAACTTAACCTCTCTTCAATCATAGCGTTAGGGTTGGCAATGGGGTGGGCGATCGCCGCCGTGGGGGCAAGTCGGCAGAAATTAGGAGGGGCAAAGTTTATAGAGTTGTTAAGGAGGGGCGGTCATGCTCCGGGAAAACACGGTAAGATGCGATCGCAAAGGCCCAAAGGCTATTCGCTGCAACGAAAGGGCCATTTTGGTATTGCCCAAAGACTCATGGAAGCGTTTACGTTACCCAATTGGCTAACCAACTGGCTTCAGCATCGGCGATCGCTGCGGTGGTGGCGCTATGGAGTGTTGGCGGTGATGGGGGCGATCGGGCTGGCCTTGGCGGTGCCCGTGTTTTCTCAGCAACCCGTGACGCTCAAACTGCTGATGGCCGCGCCTGATGTGCCCGCTTGGCGCAATTACATGGTGCAGTCTTTTGAAGCAAGTCACCCCAACATTCGCCTCGAAATTGTTGAAGGGCCAAACCAAGTCAACTTGCTGGAGGATCTCTACACCACAGCATTTTTGCTGGGAGATTCGCCCTACGACCTGGTGAATATGGATGTGGTCTGGACTCCCAAGTTTGCGGCAGCGGGGTGGCTGCGGGATTTGACCGATGATTTCTTGCCAGCCGAGTTAGCGGTTTTTTCCCAGGCGGATATTGCCGGGGGCCAATACCAGGATCGGTTGTATCGCTTGCCTGTGCGATCGGATGCGGGGTTGCTGTATTATCGCAAAGATTTGCTGGAGGCCGCTGGCTTAGCCCCGCCCAAAACCTTCGCAGAACTGGAACAAATGGCGCGATCGCTCCAGTCGCAAAAAGCCGTGCGCTGGGGCTATCTCTGGCAGGGCAAACAATACGAAGGGGCCGCCGCCATGTTTGTCGAAATGCTGCAAGGGTTTGGCGCGTTTTGGGTCAATCCCGACACCTTAGACGTGGGCCTCGATCGCCCGGAAGCAATCCAGGCCGTCAATTTCCTCAAAGGCACCATCGACCAGGGAATTGCGCCCCCCGGAGTCACCACCTATGTGGAAGAAGACACCCGCCGCATTTTCCAAAATGGTGAAGCCGCCTTTCTGCGGAACTGGCCCTATGCGTGGCCCCTGTTCAACGCTGAAGGTTCCCCCGTGCGCGGCAAAGTGGGCATTCTGCCGCTGTTGCCTGCCGATAGTGGCAAACGAGGCGGTTCCTGTTTGGGCGGTTGGGGCTTGGGCATTGCCAAGTCATCGAAACACCCCAAAGAAGCCCTGGAAGCGATTCGCTATTTGACCAGTGTGGAGGCCCAAAAGCCCTATATTATCGGCGCGGGCTATGTCCCCAGTCGCAAGGAATTGTTTACTGAACCCACGGTTGTCACGGCGTACAGCCACTATCCCCTGTTGCTCAACATTGTGCAAACGGCGGTGTTGCGTCCACCGATCGCCCAATACGCCCAAGCCTCAGACATTTTGCAGCGATACCTGAGTGCAGCATTGACGAAGCAGCTCAGTGCCGAGGATGCGATGCAACAAGCCGCAGCAGAGACCCGGCGGCTATTGGAAGCAGGACGAGCCAAGGAAGGGTAAAGAAATGGCTTTCAAGATATTACTAGGTCAATTTACACCGACTTCTCAAGCAAAGAAAATTTGGCTAGAAGTCCCCCTTGTGAAGGGGGATTTAGGGGGATCGACACAGTGCGGTATGCCCAGCCAAATCTACAATCGATTTTCTAAGCTTCAAAGCCTCAGTCTTCGATCCCCCCGTGCCCCCCTTCAAAAGGAGGGAAGTAAATTAGAAGCTTTTCTCTTTGCACAAGAACGAGAGGAATTTCTGCGATCGCGTGCTCTTAGCCCCACTTTTAGCGTATTGAGAGAAGCACAATGACCAAAGGAAACTCCATCGAAGCTCGCGATCGCCGCGCCGGACTCTATTTACTCTTGCCAGCGGTGGTGCTGTTATTGCTGGTGTTTGCCTATCCCATCGGGCGATCGCTGTGGCTGGGGTTCTTTGCCCAAAACCTGGGCACCGAGTTAGAACCTGTGTTCGTTGGCCTGAGCAACTATGGGCGCATTTTAGGCGATAGTCACTTTTGGCAAACCTTTTGGATTACTGTGCGCTTTACCGTCGTCACCGTGGCTCTGGAACTGGCTCTGGGGATGAGCGTGGCCCTGCTTCTCGATCGCGCCTTTCAGGGACGTGGCCTCGTCCGCACCATCGCCCTATTGCCGTGGGCCTTGCCAACGGCGTTGATTGCCCTGGGTTGGACGTGGATTTTTAATGACCAGTATGGCATCGCCAACGACATCTTGCGGCGGCTCGGCTTGCTCCATGTCGGCATTAACTGGCTGGGGGAACCTTTTACGGCCACCGTGGCTCTGGTGGTGGCTGATGTGTGGAAGACGACCCCGTTCATCAGCATTCTGCTCCTGGCGGGGTTGCAGTCCATTCCCCAAGACCTTTACGAAGCCCACGCCCTGGAAGGAGCCAACCGCTGGCAGAGTTTTTGGCAAATCACCTTGCCCCTGCTCCTGCCCCAAATCATTGTCGCGACGTTGTTTCGCTTTGCCCAAGCCTTCGGGATTTTCGACCTGATGCAAGTCATGACTGGGGGCGGCCCCGGTGGTGCAACCGAAGTCGTGGCGCTTTACATCTATTCCAATGCCATGCGCTATTTGGATTTTGGCTACTCTTCCGCCTTAATTGTGGTGACGTTTGCGCTGCTGGTGCTAGCGATCGCCCTGTGTAGCCTATTTATCTCGCGATCGCGCAACCAGTCTGGGCTAAATTAATTCCCTCGTCAATGCTATAAAAACCATGTCCACCACGGCCCCAACCCACCAACCTACCACCACCAAGCCCTCCCGGCCCTGGCTACAAACCCTGCTATTTTGGGGCGCAATTGGGGCGATCGTGGTCTTCTCCCTTGCGCCCATCCTCTGGCAAGTGCTGACCTCCTTCAAAGTCAACGAAGACATCGCCGCCATTCCCAATATCTACCTTCCCCGCCGCATCACCTTTGACCATTACATCGAGCTGTTCACCCGACGGCCCTTTCTGCGCTACATCCTGAACAGCTTCATCGTCGCCTTTATTTCCACCCTGGCTTGTTTGGCGATCGGCACCCCTGCCGCCTATGCCCTGGCCCGACTACGCCCACCAGGCGGCAAGCTCATCCAATTGGGGATTTTGTTAATCACCCTCTTCCCTAGCATTTTGCTCTTGCAGGGCTTGCTCGAAATCATTCAAGCTACCCACCTCGCCAATAACTATCTAGCCCTGATCGTGCCCTACACCGCCATGAACCTACCCCTCACCATCCTGGTCATGCGGAGCTTTTTTGTGCAACTGCCGCGCGATCTAGAAGATGCCGCCAAAATCGATGGCTATTCCACCTGGCAAATGTTGGTGCATATCCTCACGCCGCTCACACTGCCAGCCCTTGTCACCACTGGCATTTTGACCTTCATCGCCGCCTGGAACGAATTTATTTTTGCATTGACCTTCATCACCGAAGAAACCATGAAAACTATTCCCGTCGCTTCAGCCCAAATTGGGGGAGCCTCGGTGTTTGAAATTCCCTACGGGCCGATCGCCGCCGCCACCGTGGTGGGCACGATTCCTTTGGTGATTTTGGTCTTGTTATTCCAACAGCAAATTGTGCAAGGGTTAACCGCTGGAGCAGTCAAGGGATAGGGAGTTATGGCCAAGCTGGAATTAATCAACCTCAACAAAACCTTTAACCCCAAAGTGATTCCGGTTAAAGATATTAGCCTAACGGTCAATGATGGCGAATTTTTGAGTTTGCTGGGGCCATCGGGCTGTGGCAAATCTACGATTCTCCGCATGATTGCTGGCCTCGAAACGCCAACACGGGGCAAAGTCTTGATCGGCGATCGCGATGTGACCCACCTGCCACCGGGCGATCGCAATGCCGCAATGGTCTTTCAGAGCTATGCCCTCTATCCCCACATGAATGTCCACGACAACCTGGCCGCAGGTTTGAAACTCAAGAAAATACCCGCTGGCGAAATCAGCGATCGCATTCAGTCTGTCTCCCGCATTTTGGGACTCGATCCCTTGCTTCAGCGCAAACCCGGCCAACTCTCCGGGGGGCAACGGCAACGGGTCGCCGTAGGTCGTGCCCTTGTCCGTGATTCCGATGTCTTCTTGCTCGACGAACCCCTGAGCAATTTGGATGCGTTATTGCGGGAACACGTTCGGGCCGAACTGAAGCAAATTTTTGATGCCCAGCAAGCGCCCGTCGTCTACGTCACCCACGACCAAACCGAAGCCCTCACCCTGTCAACCAAAGTGGCCGTGTTAAACAATGGCCTGCTGCAACAACTGGATACCCCCGATCGCATCTATACCCATCCGGCCAATCAATTTGTGGCTGGGTTTGTCGGCAGTCCCCAAATGAACCTGTTGCAAGTCCCCTGTCAGGGAACAATGGCGATCGTGGGTGACTACAAAGTGCGGCTAGCCAACCTCCCAAGCACTCCGCCTGAAGTAGTCCTTGGAATTCGCCCTGAACACGTCCGGTTAGCCAAACCTAGCGATGCCCATGTGCTGAAAGGCAAAGTCTTTTTAGTCGAAAATTTAGGGATGTTTAAACTGGTCAGTATTCATGTCAAGAATGGCGAAAAAGAGCCGATTGTGTTGCGATCGCTCCTACCACCCGACCAAGATTGGCATCAGCAAGAACTCGAATTAGCCTTGCCGTTAGAATCAATTCATTGGTTTGACATCAAAACAGGAGACTCTTTAGCCAGACCATGAAGCAATATTTTATGGCCTTAGGATTGTGTAGCTTAGGTTTATGGTTAGGACTAGGTAGCGCAGCGATCGCGTCACCTACTAACAACAAATCAATTCAAACCGTATTTGACACCTCTGCTCTCAAAAAGATCTCTTTTAACATTGACGCAATTGATGCAAACGGACTTGTTGGCTTGCCTCAAAGTCAGCGATCGCTGATGTATGAATTCTGCATTCCCAGTGACACACCTCACACAACCGAAATTCACCACATTGATCCCACTATTCAACTCTCTCGATCACGGGGACGCATCGGTTGCCACCCCAACGAATATCTCGCGATCGGCAATACCCACAACCCCCAGTGGCGCGAGATTTTATTCGCGATCGCCCGCCTCGACTATGTTCGCCAAATCAACGATTTTTTTGGCGAATAGACTAGAATAAGCACAATCGGCACGAAAATAACAATGCCCACAGTTACCCAGCTAGAAAGCCTTTACCGAGTCAGTTACCAACTTACCTACTCACTATTTCAGCCGATCCATCTCATCTGCTTAGATGAACGTACGCAAAATGTCTATGTTTTGGCTGGTAATCACGAAGAACTCGAATTTCAAATCTTACCGAATGGAGCCTTATCAGATGAGCCAGATTGACTTTACTCAAATGTCTGACACTGAACTCAAAGGCTATTTCCTTAAACATCGAGACGACAACTCAGCTTTGCAAGCCTATTTAGAACGTTTTAATCAACGTTCACGTCGCATCATCGCCAATTTAGATGATCCAGACTTTGACTTAAAAGTACAATTAGCCATCCAGCAAAAACTTAATAGGAGCAAATAATACTACCGACAGTATTACCTCTACTAAACTAGCGAATATCTCAACAACCAAACTCGACCCATGTTTTTTACAATTAATACTTCTAGAAATCCTCCAGGTATTTTCTTTCTACTCGTTTATTCCCAACAGATAAATATCGGTTAAGCTCAGCTGCTTCAGCACCTTTATAGTTACTAGATGTACTATAAGAGAACCAAATATTATGACCTTGTTGAATTAGCATTTTAATCGTTGCATTAGCTTTGCTACCGCAGCTCAAATGCTCTTTTAATCGGCGTCTAAGATTGTTTGATCTTCCCAGATAAACTTGTATCCCCCAGGTATCAATATCATAAAAGGCATAGATACCACTACTCTCTGTAACTGAATTAACATTGGAACTGACAAAAGCCGCAATATTTCCTTCTTTCATCTTTACGAACCAGACTCCTAATACAAACCTCAGTAAAGTCTGACTTTTTAATCATCCATTTGGCCCATAGTACCTCCTCATTTCGTGCCATTGCTTTTCAGCCCAATCTCTTGAAAATCGGGACTTATCCCAAAGAATTGTCATTCTTTTACAAGAAATACATTTTTCTCCCTTACTTTTTTGTTGTTCTCGAGGACAATGAGCACAATAAAAAATTTCCTGATCCATTTTCAACTCCTAAAATATATTGAGACATAACTCAGAAACCTTACATGATACTTCCCAATCCACCAAACCACAGAAGCCTCTGATGAACAAGTAGCTTAAGACCTTTACCTATGGCTTAGTAATGTAAAAAGGCCATAACCTGTTTTAGATGTTGTCTTTGCTAGCTATAGCACTACAAAAACATTAAAGCTCCTCTTCATAGGAGGCATTACCAGCCTGGAAAGATTCTTTATTTGACTCAGATGCCTCAATTCTCTCTTTTAGGACTTTACAACGCTCCCTAATGAGGTTTTCAAATTTGGCTAAATTATGGAGTTGAGATTCATTATCAACTTTTGCTTTAACGCCACTCGTAAGTTTATCAACAGTGATTTTAAACTCGTTTGTAAGAAGAAATGAGAATTTAGCCTCTGACTCCTCTGGATTATTAGAGCCTAAAACAGCAGCATTCAAGAGCTTTTGTTTTCGAGTAACCTCTTTCTCTTCGTACGACATTGAGAGTGTAACTTCAGTTTCATAATACTTACCTCCAAAAGGTCCTGTTTTTTCTTGTCGGTTTATAGATAGTTTCATAGCTCATCACCTCTTTTCTTTTTTCACTAGCCATCTTTACTTCCGTCAGCTAAGGATTGTTTCAACAAGAACCTATAGGAAACACAAAACAAATCCTATGAATATCAAAATAACTGTTTTTTCTTTTACTAGGATTCGATATATTAATCTCTTTTTGAAAGTTATAGATTTTTATCAAAAAAAAAAGATTCTTAATCCTAAGCTTATTTAGGATTAAGTGTATTCTCTGATTTGTCCTTATAAATGGATATAAGGTGTCTTTCATAATCACAATTCATGCATCAAAATACGGGGTTGTATTTTACGTAACTTCAGTTTTATTAGACAAACTCGGATATTTACCGTTGCTTTAAAGTTGAGGATGATTCTTGAGTTGTAGTTTACAAGCAAGCTGCGATCTCAAATCTCGCCAACTCCGCTATGATAAGACTCAGTTTTTGTCCAGCCGCTTATGACACCCGAAGAACTCACAACCATCGTCACAGCCCACCAAGCCGCCATCTCGCGCCATGATGTTGAAATGGCAGAAATCCGCGCCATTCTTGCCAATGTTGCAAAGCAAACCACCGACTTGGCCCAACAACAAGCTCAAATGGCCCAGCAACAAGCCCACAATCAAGAAGCGATCGCTCATTTGACAGCAAGCATTCAAGAACTCCGCAATCTTGTGGCTGACTACATTCAGTCGCGTGGTACGGTTTAACGATCAACGGGAATAGCAGCGACTCACAAACGAAAACGTTATTTCATTGAGGCTATTTGTTACAGAGTCATGGGCGCGATCGGCTCAATCTCCGGATCATACCCGCCGATTTGATTTGTGCGTAGCACCCAAACCGAAGCACCGTGGGCCAAAAAGATTCGGACAATTGTATCACTGGCTAAGCGGGGTAACATGGTTCGCCAACTCCCCAAGCCCGTCCACAAGTTTCGCAAAGGATTATCTTCTAAGGTGCTGCCCAGGTTAAATTCGTTGTGTTGCCAATCCGCACGAGGACTGCCTAGCGGTTGCAGCTTATGATGTAGCTCTTTGCCCAGTTGCTGTAAGTTTTGGAAGCGATCGCCCTGTTCTGGATTCACGGCCATCAAATCATCCATCAGTTGAGGATTCTCGCGGATGTATTGAGCAGCGGTCATGATGCTAGCAAACAACGCCTGGTTAGAGTCTTGGGAACAGTTGTTTGCAGGGCCAACATAAGTGCTCCCCGTGCCATCGCCAATCCGATAGCGGGCTGTCATGACTTGGAGTTGACGCAACATGATTTGAAGTGGCGATAGATTGCGACCGTTCACTGTGTAATCAGTCGTGAAAGCATCAAGCTTGACTAAAATATCGCAGATAGGACGAGTGCCAACCCAACCCAACTGGCGATCGCCGAGATAGCGTGACCAGTGTAATGTTCCAGCCACTAACCCATCCGTATTTTGAGTATAGACTTGGTAATAACGCAAGTCAAATTGGAGTTCGCTGGTGATGGGTTCACGAATCACCCGTGCCACGCCATAGGCAAAATGTCCGAAGAAAATGGGGGTACTTGCAGCCGGTTCTTTTTTAATCCCACCAATACCGCCGTAGGTGTGCAAGATTAGGGCGCGATCGCCTTCTTGCCATTGGTTAATTGCAGTTTGAATCGCTTCTGAGGAATCGCTAGAGCGACCAGCACATAAAACTGAGGTAATCCGGCCTTTTTGGGCCACAATGTCTTTCCAGGCCCGTTTACGAATGTAGTTCTGTGCCGCTCTGCGACCAAAGATCACCTCATCTGGCTGCAACCGAAATAGCGATCGCGGCCCCAATGCCTGCACCACAAATAGTCCTTGGGCATCCCTGGCACCATAAACATACCAGCCAGTTTCATTAAACGGTGATTTCTCTAGTTCGCGCGTTGTCGAAGGATAGCTACCATAGGCTTCAGCCAGCATGACGGAGGGAAGGCGCATCACTTCAGTCGGCCCGTTAAATTGACGCGAAGCTGTATTGAAGTGAGTCACATAAAATTGATCAGTGCCAGCGATCGGAGCATCGAATTTGACCAATGCATAGAAGCGTCCAGTAATCTGCACCGGAGTGCTACGAATATACAAAGTATCACGATTAACTTGTACTGGATCATTCAACAGCACCGTAATATCGTCTACTGGGTGGGCACCCGCAAGAGACTCTAATGGATCAACTTGCCGCCAATGATTCAGGCGATCGGGCAGCACTAAACCAGCAAACCGACTACTATATTCTGCATCAGCACTAAAGTGCAGATCTTTAGTCACAGCTTTGACTAACCGCTGCACTATTGGATCATTCGCCCAGCGTAAGGTCACGACTTGTCCGCGCAAATGGCGATAGGGTTCTGGCGTATAGTGCACTTCAAAGTAAACACCACGGACGCGGCGGCGATCGGTAGCGGCGGGTAAAATGAGCCGTCCCATCCAATTTCCCAGTGGTTGATACAGGGGGCGATCGCAGGTCTGATGCAGGGGATAATAATCAGGCCGAATAAAGTCTACACTTTGCAAATACTTCGTGTAGTTGCCCATCTGGCGCGGAATCATTGCGTCCGCACGCAGCGCATCACCCCGCAAAATCGTCAAAATAATTTCGATGGTTTGTTGTAAGTTGGTGCGGCCATTGGGCAAAGTTGCGTTGGGGTCCATGTAACCACCAGGAACTTGGTGGCCAACCGGGCCAGCCGACATTACCGTAATTTTGCCTTTGCGTTTAGCCCGGTTCCAATAAGACAACGAAAATAGCTTCCACCGACCTGGAAACATAATTGGCCCCAGACGCTCAACAGAATCTTTTTCACCAACAACATGGTAGAGATGTTCTAACTTCAAAATATTGTTGTTGGCACTCATCACGCCACCCACCGAAATGACATCAATAGGTGCGCCGATCGCCCGCTTCAGGTAGGGGCCAGCGGCGATCGACATTTCCCCACCACCGCTATAGCCAATCAGGGTAATGGGTACACCGCTGCCCGGTTGATAACCCCGTTGAATCAGCCCATCAAAGATCACTTGAGCAATGCCCTGGTTGTAAATGGGGCCATAACGCTTATCAGAGGACACCGCGACGATGAGGACGTTCCGCAAGTTAACGATAATGCCCAGCAGGGCTGTCGGGTTAGTCCAGCGGGCTTTGTCCGCTCTCCGCCACAAAAATGCCAGGGGCCGGTCTTCATCAAGGGGCTTGTTCAGCACAGAGTACATCATCAAACCGCGCACCAGGGCCATATCGCTGGGTAAAGCGGGTTCTAGCGCGGCCAAAAACTCTTCTACGTCGGGGGTGTAGTCATCGCCTGATTGCCCAATCCCGTCTAGATAAACAACGTAACGAGACACGGGATCGGCGGGCTGGTCAGAGTCGGCGGCGATCGCCGAGGGCCGCTTTGGGGCCGCTGCCGTATTGAGATCATCACCATACCACCCGGCCCACCAACCCAAAGCTTCCAGGGGAGCCAACATCCCCGCAAACACAAATGCAACGACCCCCATCCAAACCAGATCAGCCACAAGGCGCAAGGGCACAGGTAAGCCACTGTACCAACCAAACCACCAATTCCGAATCGGATCTAACAAAATCAAAATAATCACGAAGGCGATCGCCATCGCCACCAAACTCAATACTAATTTTCCGATTTGGGGAAAGTTCCGCAGACTTTGTTTTAATAGCACCAACGGATCACGAAGATCGGTACCCTCCGTAATGTTGATCACCGTTGGCGCTTGCGGTTGCTCCACCAGGGTTTGGGCGATCGCCTGAGCGGTTGCTGGAACCGCAGGTTGCGTTGGATTGGGGATTTGTGGAGCTGTGGACATTGCACCGACGGATGCCTCAATCGCCTCAACGGGTTTAATCCGTGACTGGATCAATTCTTGCAATTCCCGCCGAGAATCCGCCAGTTCCACCCCAGCGACCCGATCGGCAAGCCGACCACCCAACTGCGCGATCGGTTGACCAATCGTATTTTCCAAAAGCTGCTTGATCACCCAACCCAAGGCCACATAACTAAAAGCCCCAGCTAGGCCCACCTGGGCGATCGCCCCAAACCCAACGACAATTGCTAAGAAATTCCAAACTGATAAAAGATTCAAAATTGGATACCCCAGATAGGGTAAAGCACCTAAAAAACTAAATAAAAGTGGAACATACCCCAGACCCAAGGCAGTCATCAGAGAAGTTAATGGTACGTGAACTGAATTTGGTAACAAACAAATTAACCAGGTACTCAAAGCCAAAGCCAAAAAACCAAAGGCAAAGAGCACTGCATTCAGCAAAAGACTAATCACAAACCGTAAAGGCTTGACTTTATTAAGAAATAAAATAACACCTTGCCCGATCGCGAGCGATAGTCCGGCCAAGAAAACCATTACCAGGGAAAACCATAAACCATTTAATCGGCTACCGATCACAACAAAGGCTTCCCCTTTGAGCGCCAGCACCCACCCCACAACTTCCCAAAATTGATCTAATACAGAACTCATATAAGTTGTTATCCGTGAACAAAGCAGAAAGACAAAATTTTAACGTAAAAATAGACTCGTTCCCAGGTTCTATCCTGCCCTCCTAGCAGCACATTCTAACTGGGAAAATTTAGTGTTTCAGAGTTTGCACCTTCTTCTCAAAGAGAATCGGGGGATCACGCCCAGCAGCAGGCTAGTGCCATAGCAAGCGTGCCATACACCCCAACCACACCAGTTGAATCATAATACTGACTTGATAAAGGGAACAAGTCTCAAACCATACTTTTTACTCAACCCAGGAATATTTATATCCTGGTTGGCTGACAACGCCGTTTTGTCTACCAGGCTTGCATGAGGCTCCCCCAATACCGAGGTGAAGTTTTTAGGCGGCAGGCGATCGCGCAGCCAACCGACCGAAGATGCAGGGTTTAGCAAAGTTTTATTCGTCCATCAGTTTGGTGCGAACCTCAACCTTCAGCGATCGCCAGCACAGCACCAGCCACATTCACCGCAACAGCCTGCGGCACCTGGATTAACAGCCCCAGTTAGCCCGTTGCTTAGGCAAGCCACAACTACCCCATTGCCCCAGCAAACCCATCTAAAAAATAAAGATTCATCTGCGGCCTTCTAATATATATTTGGTTTGGTTCAAAATCCTTGAGGAGCAGTGCTTATTTATTTTTTTAATCATCGCCACCAACGACAGGGCTTAAGTTGATAATTATTTCCTTCTAACTATGTCTATCTAGCTTTAACTGCAAATTACTCATTCATTTGGACGGCTTGCAAATCTAAGTTCTGTGAAACCTTTTTTTACTGTTATTACGAAGTAGTGTGAGAACTATGTCAAGGCAGATTAATTCCGGGATAAAGCCACAAAAATTAGCCGTTTGGATGGCAGCAATACCAATGTTGATGGCATTGCCCCTCCTCGACTCACAAAAACTGGTAGTGGCGCAATCGCCAACCGCACCAAGCTTTACCATACCTAGTACACTACCCAATGGCTCGGTTCTGCGAATTGATGGGGCCAGCAATATGGTTCCAATCAATACTGTTCTTGAGCAACAATTTCAGGCGCAGTTTCCTAACACAGACATCAAATTAGGAACAAACGGAACAACGGCTGCTTTACAAGCTTTAGTCAAAAATGAAGTAGATTTAGCGGCGATCGGACGGGGCTTAACTGCTGGGGAAAAAGCTCAAGGTTTAAAGGAGATTGTGGTCAATCGGGAGAAGATTGCCATTATTGTTGGTGCGAATAATCCTTTTGCTCAAAGCATTACAGCAGAAGAGTTTGCTCAGATTTTTCGGGGAGAAATTAAGGATTGGTCGGAGTTGGGCGGGCCAGCGGGGCCAATCCGCTTCATTGATCGGCCTGAGTCGAGTGATACTCGCCAAGCGTTGAGTCAATATCCTATGTTTCAATCGGCTCCTTTCAAGGCAGGCGCAAATGCTACGCCGGTTGCTGAGGACACAACGGAGGCAGTTATTCAGCAGTTAGGCAAAGATGGCATTAGTTACGCGATCGCGAGTCAAATTACTGGTCGCAATGAAGTCAAAGCATTACCGTTATATGGCATCCTTCCAACGGGTGCCAACTATGCCTTTTCCCAACCCCGTGGCTATGCTTACAAGGAGAATGCCAGTCCCCAGACCCAAGCTTTCTTAGGCTACGTCACTTCGTCAGCAGGGCAGGCAGCGATCGCCAACGCCCCAAATATCGATAGCCAAACCGGTGCGGTGGCGAGTCCTGCTCCAGGTGTAACCGGGCAAATTGTTGAGGCTCCACCCAGTGCTGCACCCAGTCAACCCAAACCATTTCCCTGGTGGTGGTTAATGTTGCCGTTTTTAGGCTTGGCGGCCTTGCTGGCATGGCTGATGCGAGGGCAAGGGGCACCTGTAGCCGTTGGAGGCGAGGACTCTGGAGCAAAAGTTACTTTGATTCCACGCAATTGTCGGACAGCACAAGTCACCTGGGAGATGCCACCTGCGGTTAAGAAACAGTATGCCGAACGAGGTGGGCGATCGCTGGCCCTGCGACTGTACGATGTCACTGCGGTTGAGCCGGATCAAAAGTTTCCACCCCACTGCCAACAGGTTGAGTGTAACGCAGACACCACAGCACAGGCGTTGTCCATTGACTCAGATGATCGGGATTATGTGGTGGAGTTGGGCTACTTAACAGATAATGGCGACTGGCTCCGGGTTGCACGCTCCCAATCGGCCCACATTCCTGCCTGTCCAACCGAGGAAAAGATTCGGGGCGCGGCGGCGGCGGCGGTGGCGGGTTCGCCGCAAATGGTAGATAACATTCCGTGGCAACAGGAATCGGTGCTTGAGCGATGGAGCAACAATGTCACCCCGCACGCGGAGGCAGCACCGGCAGCGGTTCAAAGCCTACCGGAAGACTTGGAACCGGCAACGGAATCGGGTTGTCGCATTATTTTGGTGCCCCGCAATGCCAACGAAGCCTATGCCTACTGGGAAGTGGCAGAGCAATATAAGGCGATCGTCCGCGAACAAGGCGGCCAGAACTTACAATTACGCATTCATGATGTCACCAATATTGATCTCAATCAAACAGCACCCCACTCCACGCAAGTTTATCCATGTACGGAACAAGATCGTGATCGATTAGTTCGTTTGCCAGCGGGCGATCGCAATTACGTTGCCGAACTTGGCTATGTCACAGCAGACGACCAGTGGTTATTAATTATTCGCTCTTTGCATGTCCATGTTCCTAATGCAATGGAGCTAACAACATAATTTGAATTGAATCATTGGTGTGGGAAAAACTGGGCCAGATCGGCGATCGCCCAGTTTTTCCTTGTAGCCTCATTCTCTACGTCTACTGTTGTGGTCAATTCAGCGATAAACTAAATTTTGCGATCGCGCTATCCAAATAATGTGAGCATCATAATTGAGTATCAGAATTTAGTTGTTTTTTCTTACTTAATTTTAGTAATAAAGCCATTTCGCCTTATTTTAGAGACCCGATTGCGGCTTCAGATCCGGTTGATATGATTAGAAGTATCTACATTTGAAGTGAGTGACTCAGATGCACCAACAGGACTTTTCTGAAAGTGAATGGTCGATGTTAATGCAAGCTCCAATGCAAGCGATCATCGCCATTGCTCTTGCCGACAAGACTGATCCGGTTAGTTTTTTGCATGAAACCCGTGCAGCCATTCAAATCCTTGCAAAAGAGCAAAACCGGACAGATATTGATAGTGATTTAGCCAACTCTTTGCTGCACTCCTTAGCCGAGTTAGATGCTAGCGATCGCCTCCAAGGTGAGCAATTATTACTCAAAAAGCAATTTGAGCTTTTGGGCTATTTGCAATCCTTCAAAAATGCCGCCGAGGGTCGCAAACATGCACTTAGTTATTTTGAGCAAGTCCAAACGCTTTTAGCCCAAAAAGTTACCCTACTCCAAGCTCAGGCGTTTAAGCAATGGTTACTCTCGGTTTGTCGTCAGGTGGCGGAAGCAGTGAAAGAGGGGGGATTATTTGGCCTGGGGGGAGAACGAGTCAGCCGGGACGAAGCCAATATGATTGCAGAAATTGAAAAGGTGTTGGCAGTTTAAGCGGCTTGCTAGTTTCTCTAGACAAATTTTTAATTTTTTAGGTACTGCTTAATTTTAAGCTTTGATATTTGAGCTTTGAACGGCTATAAGTTTTATATTTTAAGGTTGGTTTTTCAGCGAACAAATTTCGACTCATTGCGATCGCCCGGTTAATGCATCATTGGGGCGATCGCAATTGCCATCCACAGTACCGATCAGGTAGAACTTGCCATTGTGAGTTCTGGGTCTTGAAACAACGGCGTACTGAGATACCGCTCCCCGAAACTGGGCTGAATCATGACGATCAATTTGCCCTCATTTTCTGGGCGTTTTGCCACTTGTACCGCCGCATACAACGCCGCCCCACTGGAAATCCCAGAGAGCAACCCTTCTTCGCGGGCTAGCCGCCGACCAAAGGCGATCGCCTCATCATCAGTAACCACAATCACCTCATCAATCAAATTGACATTCAACACCGGGGGAATGAAACCCGCCCCAATCCCTTGAATTTTGTGGGGGCCGGGTTTGCCGCCAGAAATCACGGGGCTATTAGCAGGCTCCACCGCAATCACCTTAAATTCTGGCTTGCGGGCTTTGATCACCTCGGCGACCCCGGTAATCGTCCCCCCAGTGCCAACCCCGCCAACCAGCATATCGACTTTGCCATCGGTATCATTCCAAATCTCTTCAGCGGTGGTTTCGCGATGAATTTGGGGATTAGCTGGATTGCGAAACTGTTGCAGCATGTAAGCATCGGGCGTGGATTCAACAATTTTTTGTGCCCGTTGAATGCAACCACTCATACCTTCGATCCCTGGCGTTAGCTCCAGTTCGGCCCCATAGGCCCGGAGCATGGCCCGCCGTTCTGCACTCATCGTTTCCGGCATGGTCAAGATCAGGCGATACCCTTTGGCGGCAGCGGCCATAGCCAGCGCAATCCCCGTGTTACCAGAGGTGGGTTCGACTAATACCGTTTTTCCAGGGGTGATCAAGCCTTCTTTTTCGGCAGCGTTGATCATGCTGATCCCAATCCGATCTTTAACGGACGAAGACGGATTCATACTTTCGAGTTTAACGAGAATCTGGGCGACACAGCCCTCGGCGGGGGGGATGTGGTTCAGTTGAACGAGGGGGGTGTTGCCAATTAGCTCAGTGATATTATTTGCAATTCGCATGGTGTTTAAGAGGCACGAGAGGACAAATCAGCGAGACAAAAATAGAAGGGGATCATCGCGTTTGGAACACGTTGAACCGGGATGGGGCCACATGGCGAGATTTTTTGACTCGTTAGATGTAGTACATGATATCGAGTTGCCGCCGAGCATCCCGTTTTTCGCAAAGATCTTGTAATGTATGGTTTCGGAGAACGGCCTGGGCGGCGGCGGTCATTTCGTGCCACAAATCCCAAATCACAGCACTTTCGACGGTTTTGTTCAGGGGTTCGGGATCGGTGGGTTGGGCATCGGCCCCTTCCAGGCACAGCATGACTTCGAGGAGGTTGATGTTCCACGGTTCGCGGGCGAGGATATACCCGCCTTTGGCCCCTCGTTGCGATCGCACCAAACCACCGCGCCGCAAGGTAGCCAACAGTTGTTCCAGGTAGCGATCGGGGATATTTTGTTGGGCCGAAATTTGCCGAATTTGTAGGGGTTCACCGCTGGAATATTGGGAGGCAAGCTCAATCAGCGCCAACAGGGCATACTCGTTTTTACAGGAAAGTTCCACAAGCCAAACCATTTGAAGAGGACAAACACATTTGCCAAGCCCCAGACGGATGCAGCGCACCCATCCGAAACTGGTGCTTTAATTGGGCACTCTACCATCATACTACGGTTCATCTGTGGGGTTTTGTTGGTTTGGCGGCAAAATACTGATAGGTCGTGATCCCCGCTGCGGCCCTGGCGACGGGAAGCCCAATCTGACCGGCGATCGCGAATTGGAGTTACACTGGTTCGCAGGGAAAAGAAGGTGATTGGGGCACAGGGTGACGCTTCCATTGCAAACGCCCCATAGTGGGTATCATTGGCTGGGTGGACAAGACCGCTTTTTTGAAGGGTGGTATTTGCGAGTGACGCTGCCCCGCGATCGCCAGTCGGTCGCGTTTATGTACTCCATTGATGATCCCGCTGGGGGAGCGGCCTGGAGCGGGGGAGCGGCCCAAATTTTGGGGCCAGACGCGCAGTATATGTGTCGAACCTTGCCCCAGGTAGAACGGTTCACCGCCAGTCGCGATCGCCTTGCGCTCACCCACGATAACCGCCGAGGCGACTATTATCGCGTCACCCCAACCCACCACGAGGGCCAATTGCAAACGCCGACGGGGCAACGGGCACGCTGGCACTATCACGTCCAACCCGTGTATGGCTGGGGAATGCCGGGGCGATCGCAACAGGCCACCGCTGGGTGGTTGTCGTTTTTGCCGATTTTTGAACCGGGATGGCAGGTTTTAATGGCCCACGGTTTGGCAACGGGATGGATCGAGTGGGGCGATCGCCGCTATGAATTCCACCAAGCGCCCACCTATGCCGAAAAAAATTGGGGTGGAGCTTTTCCGACCAAATGGTTTTGGCTCCAGTGCAATGCGTTTGCGGGCAACCCTGACCTGGCGCTGACCGCCGCCGGGGGCAAACGGCAAGTCCTGGGCCGCACGGAAAATGCCGGGTTGATCGGCCTCCATTGGCAGGGGCAATTTTATGAATTTGCACCGTGGAATGCAACGCTGCAATGGACTGTCGCCCCGTGGGGCCAGTGGGAGCTACAGGGCCAAAGCGATCGCCACACCATGCACCTGCGCGGCACCGCCGACCATCCCCCGGCCCTTGTGCGCGTCCCCACCGCCACGGGTTTAGCCTTCCTCTGTCGCGATACCACCCACGGGCACCTGACCCTGGAACTGCGATCGCGCCCCACCGATCAACTCCTGCTCACCGCCACCAGCACCCTCGCGGGCCTGGAAACCGGGGGCGAACCGTGGCCCGCAGTCTGGCACCACGCCAGCCAATCGTGATCCCTGGCCTCAGTTCCGCAGCCCAAGCACCGTTTGCTTAAAAGAAAACTTGAGCAACTCATCGAGCCGAGGATCAGCAAAATCCTGGATGACCAATTTGGCTCCATCAGTTTGCAGGGTTGCCGCCGGATGGGTCGTCGCCATGCCCACCGTCAAAATCCCCGCCCTCACCGCCGACCGAATCCCTGAAGGCGAATCTTCAAAGGCGATCGCCGCCGAGGCCGCAACGCCCAACCGCTCTAACGCTGTCTGGTAGGGCAAGGGATCGGGTTTGCCCCGTTCCAACTGTTCCGCAATCACCACCGTCTCAAAGCGATCGCCCAACCCCAAAACCCGCAACATAAACTCCGCATTTTCAACGGGTGCATTCGTCACCACCGCCGTTTTCAACTGTTGGGATGCCGCCCACTGCAACAGATCCAGCAACCCAGCCAACGGTTGCAACGCCCCCACTGCCTGCCGCCGAAACTCCGCCTCCTTCTCCCAACTCAGCTTGCGGCCCGCTTCCGCCGACAACTGGGGCAACACCTCCGCCACGATCGCCTCATTCAACCGCCCGCTGAAATGTTGGTCATAAAACGCTTGATCAATCTCCAGATCAAACGCACTCAACACCCGTTGCCACGTCCGAAAATGAATCGCATCCGTATGGGTCAACGTCCCATCCAGGTCGAACAACAACGCTTGCAGCATGAAACCTCCCAAAGTCGCCTGCTGCTTAGTCTACCAGCTTTGTAACAAAAGGTAAGTTAGCCCTTAACACCACTCCCGGCATCCGTCGGCACAATGTACCGTTGCAACAGCACAAAGAACAGCAGAATCGGCAAAATCGAAATGACAGAACCCGCTGCAATCAGCCGCCAATCCAGGGAAAATGTGCCCGCCAGCGACGCAACCCCCAGCGGCAACGTATAAAATTCTGGCCGATCCAGCACGATCAGCGGCCACAGAAAATCGCTCCAAGCACCGATAAACACAAAAATAGCCAGGGTTAACAGGGCCGGACGAATCGACGGCAACATCACGTACCACCAAATCCCCAGTTCAGAACAGCCATCAATCCGCGCGGCTTCTTCCAATTCCTTGGGCACCCCCTGAAAGGCTTGGCGCAACAGAAAAATACCAAACGCAGAGGCGATCGCCGGAAAAATCACCCCCAGATAGGTATTTCGCAACCCCAACTGCACCGTTAGCACATACAACGGAATCATCACAATCTGAAACGGAATCATTATCGTCGCGACGATCGCCGTAAAAATGGCATCTCGCCCCCGAAACTCCAACCGTGCCAGAGGATAGGCCGCCAAGGAACAAAACAACAGATTCAGCGCCACCGTCAACGCCGACACAATGACACTGTTGACCAGATAGCGCCCAAAGGGGTGAGACTGCCAGACCGTCACAAAGTTTTGCAAGGTGGGTTGTTGAGGCCATAGTTGGGGCGGAAATTGAAAAATATCTTCCGTGGGCGACTTCAACGCGGTGCTGATTAACCACACTAAGGGAATCAACATCACAACGGCGATCGCCCCCAACAGCGCATACATGCCGATAGTTTGCCAAGTCGTTGCCAAAGATTTCCGTTGCATAGAAAGTCCAAATTGCCTCAGATCGCAATGCTTTGAATCTTGGTTGATTGTAAGCGAGATTGGCACACCATCATACCCAGCGGCAACAGCAAAGACTAGCGGTACAAATCGATAACAACAGTTTAATTCGGTAGGAAACAAGACGCGATCGCTACATTTCCCAAACTTGGAAACCAACTTGCCAAAGCCAGGAAAGTCTCAGCCCTAGCCTTCCAGTTATCGTAAACCCATCGCGACAGAGACATCACTCTGATCGCTCCTAATCACTAAAAAGTGACATTCTCGCTTTTTCGCAAGTTTGTGTCCTTGATAGTGCTTCCAGTGGGTAGATAACGCGATCGCTCAATTGAATAAATTGTCTTTTTTCAACAGCGATCGCACCATACCTCATACTTCACATTTACCTCGGTCTAAGGCACAAATGATTGCTTCAGCAGATCCGGCCAGATCCCCAACTTCTAGCTTTAGAAAGTCCCTCATAGGCGATCAATCCAAAAAGGTAGGGATCTTGGCCCGACATACTGTTGTTCTAGACCACGATCGTCTGCCCATTCACCAAACTACCAAAACTATAGTGCCTGCCAGCGATGAGCATTTCAAACCCCGAAGTAGACATAACAGTGCTATTAACGTCTGTAAAGTTCACCGCACCTGAAGAACCAAAAGAAACCGTATATGTGCCTCTAGTCAGCTCTAGGGTGTCTCTACCACCATCTCCATAAAAATTCCCGCTGCCAAAGCCCTTGAGATAGTCGTTGCCATCCCCCAGAAAAATACTGCCATTACCACCAAAACCACCATTGGCAATCACTTTGTCATTACCAGCACCAGTGTTAATGATCCCATCGTTAAGAATCCCGTATCTGTCTCCAGTACCCGTGATAGAGCCACTCCCTTTGCCCATACTTATATCACCAACATTGACAATACCAGTTCCAGCACTTCCTTTTGCAATTCCAGTGATGGCATCATTATTACCATCTCCCATTGTGATAGTGCAACCAGACTCGTTAAAGATCCCAATGCTTTTCTTGCCTTTTGATATTCCAGTGATAGAGGCGCTGTTACCATCTCCTATAGAAATATTCACGGGACCACCAAAAAACTGGTTGTAGATTCCGTAAGCTCCATCACTAATCCCCGTTCCAGTGATAGAGGCGCTATTACCATCTCCGATGGAAATACTGCCACGGTTAAAGATACCGTTATAGTAACCACCTATTCCAGTGATGGAGTTGTTGTTGCCATTGCCCAAAGCAATAGTTCCACCCTGACGATTGAAGATTCCTGAAGATAGAAAAGCAGTTCCCTCACTTACTGAAACCGCAACTTTTGCCGTTCCAATCCCAGTGATGGAATTATTGTTACCATTACCCATAATAATGATACCACTGCGATTGAAGATACCAGCTATCGAGAAGTTATCAGGAAATTTACTTCCATCACCTTCTGCTTTTCCAGTAACGGAATTATTATTTCCATTCATAAAAATACGGCTATCTTCTTCATTATAAACTCCATACACTAAGTAGCCTGAGCTACTTTTAATTGCCGTTCCAGTAATCGAATTAACCCCCTTCTCCATGATTATCTCACCGAAATTCTCGACACCGAAATACACAGGAGGAGACCCGGAGACTTGTGAGATTACACCAGCCCTGCTGGTATCAACCCCTCCGGATCCAGTGATAGAATCGTTCCCAGAAAATGTATTAACTAAATATTTTAAATTTACGACACCGCTACCATTATCTACGACCTTATCAGCACCATTAGTCCAAGTACCCGACGTTCCATTACTCCAACCTAAATTTGTCAAGTAAGTTGTCATAAAATTCTCTCATTTTTATTGTTTATTTCATTAAAATTTTGTATTGATACACCCCGGCATAACGGACAAATTCTTTCAAGATCAGTTTTAATAGATAGCACCAAGTAAGTGATCCAAGTGCACCTCTATAGATCAACCATTGGGAACGCCAATCAGCACTAAACTGGCGTTCTTAGGTTACTGATTAATGTTTAGGGAACAGAAAAAATATGCCATTTTCGTGTGGTTAAATTGTTCCTTTTTGGCATAGTTAAGAAAAATTTACGTTTTTTGCACAAACTGAGGTGTGTACCTAATAAAATGTGATGAAAGAAACATATCCTGGTTGCTGCAACGTTTGCGCTGCATTATGGCAAACGGTTGGGATCGAAGCGATCGCAGGGTGCATAGACAGAAATCTCGACCAATAGGCGCTAACTGTTTAACGCATACGAAGGCATGTGTATTGGTTGCAACGCTGTCGGGAGGCGTACTAGCGTCGGCGATGAAAGTTGTTGGCTCCTAAGAACTTCTGCCCACGGTTACGCTGTGCTAGCGTCAACATTTGGCGACGCAGCATTGGCTTATTTAGGGGCGGGACAGCGGTGAGGCAAAACGGGCGTAGGTTGTACCAGTCTGTATTGCTAGTGGGTGCAGTCCTCTGCTGTAGTGCAGGATCAGCAGCAATCTCCCCTTTTCACACTTATGAATTGGGGGCAAGCGCCTTCCAGGCCACGGTTACACCCAAAGCCCAAACCGCGATCGCTGAAATCGATGGGGTTTCCCCCCTGGTGATAGGGAAAATACTTTTGGGGCGTGCCTGTCGGTGATCTGACGTTTCCAAACCTGGAAAGTCATTTGCCGCCCAAGGGCATGAAGGCGAACAAGCCGCGCAGTATTGTAGAAACAAGCTGAGAGCGCAAGCAATTTGTCCCATAGTTTCGGTAAGCACTTGCATATCAGCAGGTTTTCTCCCGTACGAAACAAGTAGTAGATCGCCAACAGTTTTCAACCTGCGATCGCAACCTTGTTTTCAAATCCACCTCGCAATGTTCTAGGAGTTTTAACCATGTACTTGAAATATCGTGGTTTAACTTATACCGACAAGGCTGAAACCACACTAGCAACGGTAAAAACCAACCTCACAGCGCATTTTTTAGGACGACACTATTTTGTGCAACAAACGTTAATAGAGGCCACGCGATCGCCCCAAACGTCATGTTTTTAGGCACCAAATATACAGCCTAAAATCATTTTTTGCCCCATCACCTTGAGTCTACCTGTTACTTCGCTTTTCCAAATCACTATCAACTTGGAGCCTTATCATGTCTCACAAAGCTATTTTTGCCGCGATCGCTTGCACCATTATTGCAGTTGGTGGTTGCTCTATCATCGCCAATTCTAATGCCCCCAAATCAGGCCAATCAAACACCACTCAAGTTAGCCAAAACACCTTTGTTAGCAAAGACGGCACCGTTAAGATCTCGGCCCCAAGCAGTTGGGAAAACACCTTAAAAGAAGAGAACTCAGGTAAATACAACCTCAAACTCGCTGAGCGCGCCAAAGATCTCTATCTGATGGTGAGCAGTCGCGAGAAAGTGCCAGGAATCAAACTCGATAAAATTGCCGAGATTGGGGCAACAGGAGCCAAAGGTGCAATGGAAAATCCCAAAATGGAACGCACTAAACTCACCAAAGTCGGTGCTTTCCCCGCCGTTGAATACAAGCTAGAAGGGAAAGCTGCCGGAGCCAATATTGTCATGCTCGTAACCTCCGTGGAGACCCCAAACCATTTCCACATGGTGATGATTGGTGGTGCCCCCAACTCTTTTACCGAAAACCAAAAGACCCTGCAACAAATTGTGCAGAGCTTTAAAGAAGTCAAAAAGACGGCTTCAGCTCAGTAGGCTATATTTCTGTCACCTGCATGTTTGACACCTGGCTGTACCTGCTGTTAGTTGGTACAGTTTTCTGCTTTTTAATTCAAGTTCGTCAAAACCCTCGTAAAAGATTTCAATTTTATAACTAAGTAGGTAGGCTGAGTTAAATGTAGGACATGTTAAGAGTAGCTGTAACACATTCAATTCTTTGGCAGAATGGGTTACGTTATCACCAACCCATTCTACGAAAAATTCCGTTTATTTACAACCATCCATTTATTAGTATTGGCGCATTAACTCCATCGATTCGACTATTTGTTACTCGAAGATGTTTTAGGAGAATCAAAACGAAGAAGAGTTTAATTTTGGATGTGGTTTGGTGTACCAATAAGCCCAAGCAATGAGGACAAATTGAAAGGGCAGACGAATTGCTTGAAACCACCAAGCGTCAGGAATTCCGTCGATATGAATATGATTAATAGCCATGTTTAGGTTGGCTGGATAAACAGCAATAAACAACGCCACCAATCCCCAGGCAGCCAAAGAACTAAGGGGAGGAACTAATAGTGCTAACCCAAGGGCAATTTCAATCACACCACTGATATAAACTATAGCTGTTGGGGCGGGTAAAAAATCGGGCACGATTCGTACAAATGGTTCAGTTGCAGCAAAATGTAAAACGCCTGCAACTACCATGCACACCGCAAGGACAACGCGCAAAACTTCTTTGTTGTGAGTAAATAACCGAATTAACCCAGACATTGGCATCGCAACCACTAGAATCAACAAAGTCATGGTAAGGCGTGGTAACTGGGGATGACATCTGGCTTTGGGGAGGGGTGGGTGCAGGCGATCGCGCACTTTGGCCATCCAGTCTCAGCAGTGCCACTCTAGACGGCAAAACTTGCTTACGCAAAGCTAAAGATTAGGCAATCCTCACAAGATCCTCAAAATTATTCTTTATAAACAAAAGTGTAGTGAGTGATACAAAAAATCGAGTATTCGCTACGCTTAGGGAAGAATCGGACAAAGGAGGATAACGTTATGGTGCGGTCTCCTGTCAGTATGCAGTCGGAGTTTGCCACGCCGCGTGACCAAAGGTTGGTACTGGATTTTAATCAAGTCGGCATTGCAGATGTTCCAATTGTGGGCGGAAAGAATGCTTCGCTGGGGGAAATGATTCAACATTTGTCGAGTCAGGGCGTGAGTGTTCCAAATGGCTTTGCAACCACGGCTCAGGCGTATCGGTATTTTATTGAATCGGCTGGATTAGAAGAAAAGCTGCGGGTGCTGTTTGCCGATTTGGACGTGGAAGATGTCAACGCGCTGCGGAGTGTGGGCAAGCAAGCTCGGATGCTCATGTTACAAACGCCTTTTCCCCAAGATCTGCAAGCGGCGATCGCCGAGCGTTATGCGGCCTTGTGCAACGAGTATGGTGCTGATACGGATGTCGCTGTGCGATCGAGTGCGACAGCAGAAGATTTGCCCGATGCCAGTTTTGCGGGACAACAGGAAACCTATCTCAATGTCCACGGGTTAAAAGGGGTTTTAGATACTTGCCATCGGTGTTTTGCGTCCATCTTCACCGATCGCGCCATCTCTTATCGACAAATCAAAGGCTTCGATCATTTCAACGTGGCGCTGTCTGTTGGAGTCCAAAAAATGGTGCGCTCTGACTTAGCCGCTTCGGGAGTTATGTTCTCGATTGATACTGAAACCGGATTCAAAGATGTAGCCTTTGTCACTGCGGCTTATGGTTTGGGTGAGAATGTGGTGCAAGGCGCAGTTAACCCAGACGAATACTTTGTCTTTAAACCAACATTGAAGAAAGGATTTCAACCCATTGTCAGAAAGCGATTAGGCACGAAAGAAATCAAAATGATCTACGACATTGGTGGATCAAAACTAACCAAGAATATTCCTGTGCCGACTAGCGATCGCGATCTATATGCCATCACAGACGAAGAGGTTCTACAACTCGCTCGGTGGGCTTGCATAATTGAAGAACACTACACTCAAGTGCGTGGAATTTATACTCCAATGGATATTGAGTGGGCTAAAGATGGCATCACAGGAGACTTATTTATCGTTCAGGCCAGACCGGAAACGGTACAGTCGCAAAAATCAGGTAATATTCTCAAATCCTACACGTTAACAGAAAAAGGGCCAGTGCTTACTATTGGTCGCGCCGTGGGTGAAATGGTTGGCCAGGGCAAGGCCAGAGTCATTTTGGATGTCCATCGCATTGATGAGTTTCAAGCGGGCGAAGTCTTGGTTACAAACCGAACCGACCCCGACTGGGAACCGATTATGAAAAAAGCTAGCGCGATCGTGACGAATAGTGGTGGTCGCACATGCCATGCTGCCATCATTGCGCGAGAAATGGGGATTCCGGCGATCGTGGGTTGTGGTAACGCCACAGAGGTCTTGCACACTGGACAAGCGGTTACGGTCTCCTGTTGCGAAGGGGAAGATGGTAAAGTCTATGCTGGGTTGCTGCCGTTTGAAGTGAAGGAAGTAAAGCTGGATAATTTGCCTCGCACGCGCACCAATATCATGATGAATGTGGGCAATCCAGACGAAGCCTTTAGCCTAGCCGCTATTCCGAATGATGGGGTGGGGCTAGCACGGCTAGAATTTATCATCGCCAATCAAATTCAAGCTCATCCGTTGGCTTTAATTCATTACAACGAACTCAAAGATGAACTGACACGATATAAGCTGGCAGACTTGACTAAGCATTACGAGAGTAAACCAGAATACTTCATCGATAAGTTAGCTCAAGGGGTTGGGGCGATCGCCGCCGCCTTCTATCCCAAACCCGTCATTGTTCGCATGTCCGACTTCAAGAGCAATGAATACGCCAATCTTCTGGGGGGAAAAGAGTTTGAACCCAAAGAAGACAATCCGATGATTGGCTGGCGGGGTGCCTCGCGCTACTATGACGAGAAATATTGCGAAGGTTATGCGCTGGAATGCGAAGCAATGCGCCGAGTTCGTAATGAAATGGGCTTGACAAACGTGATTCTCATGATTCCGTTCTGCCGGACTCCAGAGGAAGGCCAGAGAGTCCTCGCTGAAATGGAAAAACATGGTCTAAAGCGGGGTGAAAATGGTCTCCAAGTCTATGTCATGTGTGAGTTACCCAGTAATGTCATGCTGGCTGACGAATTTAGTGCAGTCTTTGATGGTTTCTCGATTGGCTCCAATGACTTGACTCAGTTGACCCTTGGCCTCGATCGCGATTCTGCCTTGGTTGCCCATTTGTTTGATGAACGCAATCATGCTGTCAAGCGAATGGTGCAACAAGTAATTCAAACGGCAAAAGTGCATCATCGTAAAATTGGAATCTGTGGTCAAGCTCCTAGTGATTATCCAGAGTTTGCCCGGTTCTTGGTTGAGCAAGGAATTGATTCCATCAGCCTCAATCCTGACTCTGTGCTGAAGACAATTCTAGAAATCGCTGAAGCCGAGCAATTCTAGCTTTAGTCAGCAGCGATCGCGTTGAGCTACACAATCAACCGCGATCGCCGCTGTTTGTCGATCAAAACAAAAGGTCTAAGCTCTTTGAGGATTCAACCAATGCAGCCATCAACAAGCCGAAGCATCGCGATGATTAACAAGAATACACTAAAAAATTTGGTTGAAAGGAGGACGATTAGATAAAGCATCCAACCGGGAAGACACCAAAGAGGAAATTGAATTTGACTGGTCTTGATCAAAGGGATTACCTAATAAATCATCCACTTTACCTAAACCATTACTGATACTTTGACCTAGATTCTGGAGAAACTTAAAGTCATCATTCACGACTACCCCAATACCCAGATCATCCCTGATTAGGGCGTTGGTAGGATTACTTAAGCGAACATCAAAAGTTTCAATGGGTTCCACGGAGCGATCGCCACGAACTCCCACATGAATATGCTTTGTCGTCTCACCGGGATTAAAGGTCAGCAAACCAGTAACACTGTCATAATCAGACCCAGCGATCGCAGTTCGATCTTGAGTTCCATACCCCACTGTGACCACATCATTCGACGGTTCGGACAATTTAACAGTGAACACAAAGTCTCGAACACCACGATTTCCTTCCAATTTGATGACATTACCGATCGCCAGAGTGGGCGGCTCCCCCGGCGGAATAGCCACGTCATCATTGGTGATGGTTGCGGTGCCCTGCCCCTGGGCGATGGTGGCATTGCTGGGTTGGCCCAAGTTCAGCACAAAGGTTTCGTCCGCCTCCACGACGGTATCGCCCAAAACGGGAATCGCGATGGTTTGGCTCGTCACGCCGGGGTCAAAGGTGAGGGTGCCTGCGGTGGCCGTGTAGTCCGAACCCGCGATCGCGCTGCCATCCGCCGTGCCGTAGGTGACACTGACCGGGGCCGTACTCGCCGCCGACAGATTCACGGTAAACACCGCATTCGTCGTGCCGTTGTTCCCTTCCACCACTGCCGTATTGCCAATGGCCACGGTCGGTAGATCGGGGGTCGCTACGTCGTCATTGGTAATGGTTGCGGTGCCCTGTCCTTGGGCAATGGTGGCATTGGTCGGTTGAGTGAGATTCAGCACAAATTGCTCATCTGGTTCAACGGTGGTATCGCCTAAAACCGGAATCGCAATGGTTTGGCTTGTCACGCCGGGGTCAAAGGTGAGTGTCCCCGTGATGGCGGTGTAGTCTGAACCCGCGATCGCGCTGCCATCCGCCGTGCCGTAGGTGACACTGACCGGGGCCGTACTCGCCGCCGACAGATTCACGGTAAACACCGCATTCGTCGTGCCGTTGTTCCCTTCCACCACTGCCGTATTGCCAATGGCCACGGTCGGTAGATCGGGGGTCGCTACGTCGTCATTGGTAATGGTTGCGGTGCCCTGTCCTTGGGCAATGGTGGCATTAGTCGGTTGAGTGAGATTCAGCAAAAATTGCTCATCTGGTTCAACAGTGGTATCGCCTAAAACCGGAATTGCAATAGTTTGGCTCGTCACGCCGGGGTCAAAGGTGAGTGTCCCTGTGGTGGCCGTGTAGTCCGAACCCGCGATCGCGCTGCCATCCGCCGTGCTGTAATTCACGGTCACACTTTGGGTACTTGCAGCCGATAACGTGACCGGCACCAGCAGGGTATTCGGGCCGTTGCCCTCCGCATTTGTCACGGTGCCAACGGCGATGGTGACAGGATTGGGATTTGGATTCGGCGGAGTCCCACCAAATTCCAGCGCGCCACTATCAGCCGCCCCAATCCGACTAGCCCCCAAAATATCCATTGCAGGCGCACCAGCCACCGCCGCATCGATCGCCGGAGAACTCGCCAATAGGGGATAAACATCCAACGCCCCGACCTGTTGGCGCGTGCCCAGTTTCACATCCGCAAGCGTAACCTGGGCCGACACGTTGCTATCGCTGTTCACTCCGGGTGGCCACTGGAAATTCCCCCCGTTGTCCGTGAATTGACGGTTGGACTGTTGCAAAATGCCCCACCCATTGCCGCCATTGTTCGCCGTGTTTTGATAGAAAATGCTGTTTTTTAAGTTGACCTGTACACCATTTTCGGCGGCGATCCCACCCCCAACCCAACCCGCTTGGTTATAGGCGATCGTGGAATTGACCACATTTGCTGTACCTGCACCACTGAAAACAAAACCCCCGCCATTGTTGGAAAAACTATTGCCAAAGACTTGGTTTTCCGCGACAGTCGCATTCGTGATGGTGGTGTTTGCGTTCCGTTCTCGCAGTGCTCCGCCTTGACCGTTGGCAGTATTCCCCACAAAGGAAACATCGGTCAGCGTCAATGTGCCAGAACCCAGCGAGTTCCGTTGGTGCTCGATCGCGCCACCATTACCGCTTTCTCCTTGCGGCAGCCCAGTCGCCTGGTTGTCACGAAAACTGGAATTGGCAATCGTAACCTGATCTTCTGGATCATTGAAGAGATAAAGTGCCCCCCCTGCCGCACGCGAACTATTGCCCTCAAACACAGAGTTTTCAATGATGATTGAATCACTGGCGCGATCGGTATAAATTGCGCCACCATAGCCCCGCAAAAAATTATTCCCATTCGGGTCGTTGGTCGCATAACTGGCGGCTGAAACGTCATTGTTCAAAAACTGGGAATCGCGAACAATCAGTTGCGAATTGAGGGTATTAATTGCCGCACCATTAATCCCTTTATTTCCCTCAAATACGCTATTCAACACCGTTACAGTCGAAGCTTCTACCGCTGTAATGCCCGCAGAACCCCGCTCATCATTGGCGGCAGTGGCTTGGTTATTTTCAAAGCGAGAGTTGGTGACAAGGACGCTGCCCCGATTCGTGAAAATCGAAGCCCCGCCGCGATCGGCCACATTATCGCGGAATATCACATTGTCAAATTGCAGTTGAGCCTGATCAGTGGCATACACTGCGCCCCCTTGCCCACTGGTTGCCGCGCCCGCCAACGTCAGGTTTTTGACCGTGAACTGAGTTTGGCTGACGAACGTTGATTCGACATTGAAAATACGAGATTGTTGATTGCCACTCAGCGTTAATCCGCTTACTCCTGTAGCATCAATCGTTAAATTTTTGCCGTTGGAAATCGTTAGTTCGCCACTGGTAAGGGCAATAGTTTGATTTGATAGAGCAGATGAAAATTGAATGACATCGCCTGATTGAGCACGGGCGATCGCATCTCTCAACGACCCGGCCCCACTATCAGCGGTAGTCGTCACAGTAATAATAGCCATCAAAAAGTCCTCAAAACAGCAATTGGTACTGCACCCGAAGTAGACCTAATTTGATAGCCAATGGCTAGGTAGAAGCCTTTTTATGGAACTCACTTAAGCCGTAATTAATATCACAACAAAAGGAGAGAAATGCCTGATTCCGAAACTAAGCTTAAACTCGAACGTATGCACCATTTTCAGCAAAGTTCCACTTCTATAAGAGTCCACAATCAGGATGAAATTGACCAAAATCTTTTGATGCCAGGAAAAATCATTACACTTTGGGGTGCAAATTGTGATCGTGATCACAGGTCAATCTGTGCGCCTATTGCTCAATGCGATAACCCGCGATCGCGGAAATCCCTGAAGCGCAAGCCTTTGAGGCTCAAGCCTGACATTCCCCAACTTCATCGAATCCTCAACAAAAAACCGTTTAACTTCACAGAAAATTTATACTTAAATTCAAATCCATAGGTGATCCCGCTTTTGATCCAGGGGGGTGACAGTTTAGAAACTAGCCAGCCCACGGGTTACTTTGTCACCGCTAGAAGTACCGATACCGCCCCACCACTGAGAAGGGGATCGCTGTTAAGTACGGAATTGTGCGTTCACGGAATGGTCGCGATCGCCCGTAATCTTCAGCCATTTTCTACAAAATTTTTGATCGCCCCAGACGGCCCAATCACCCAATCTAAAAGCCTAAAAGCCATCGAGCGGTCATCTTGCGATCGCCATCCAGTCTGACGAGGTTGACAGCGGGGTTCTCCATTGCGTCATCAAATCCACGCCAGAATGACCATGACTAGGGGGTTTACCTGAAGGCAGATCCCAGGATGTGACCTTTGAGAGATGAGGCATTCCGTTCGGCCCGATACAGTAAGAAACATAGAAACAAATAAAGTTTCGCAATTCAACAAGGAGAATTTATGAGTAGCGAAAATCGTGCTAAAGCAGTAGCAAAAAATGTTGAAGGTAAAGCCCAAGAATTTATCGGCGAAGTAACGGGTGATCCTCAAGCCAAAGCTGAAGGCCGCGCCAAGCAAGCCGAATCACAAGTACGCCACACTGCCGAAAACGTGAAAGACGAAGTTAAGCGAGCAATTGACTAATCATCAAAGTTAATTTGCCCTCATAAGCATCAGCCCGAAGCAGAGATGTTTCGGGCTGTATTTATTCTTTTGAGCCTGCTTTTGCGCTTTAATCGAGCCTTTATGAAACTAATTTGCTCTGCGCGATCGCTGTTTAGGCAAATTGATCTAAGTATTTTTTGAAAACTATCTACAGTTTTATCTCATTTGACAGAGCAAAGCCATAAATAACAATTCTCTGGAGAGATGTGCAAAATGTTCGTATCTTACATACTGATTTTAGATTAGATTAAACGATTGCACGAGGTACTTGAAATGGCTAACCAACGAGTCGAACGCGACGGATATGATCCCCACATTGTCCCCGCTGAGACTGCCGCCCGGATTGAGCGTGAAGGCAAAAACTATAAGCAAAAGCCTGAGCACGAGAGCTTTGAAGACGTTGATACCAACGCAGGGTTTACAGTTGACCAAGAAGGTCTCATGAACAACTATGCTGTAGAACCTGAGATGTACTATGAAACACCGGGCGACGCAACTGCAATGAAAGAAGCGGAAGAACAAGCACGCCAGCAGGAATTGAATGAAATCAACGATACTGATGAAACTGGCAAACTTAAAAATGCACAAGACCAGCGTGGTAAAGGGACAGGCGTAATTTAACTTTTGCTGAGGCTCATCCCTAGAAAGTATCAACGAAATCAGTACTTTTTAGTCTGAACGTCAACCGCTATTTTTAGCATATCGAACTTTCAAGGCAACCATACCTGATAAAAGCTAAGAAGCAAGTATTTCTTGGCTTTTATCCATCCCTTATTTGATACAGGAGCGTATTATGCTTGGCTTTTTTCTAACAATATTGGCAACCGCGTTGAGTCTACTCGTTGTAGATTTAGCCGTGCCCGGAGTTGATATTGCTACATTTCCGGCAGCCATCCTGGCAGCGATCGCAGTCGGTCTCGTCAACTCATCGGTGAAGCCGATCTTATCTGTATTATCCCTGCCCCTTAATATTGTGACTTTGGGATTGTTTTCATTAGTTGTAAATGGTATTTGTTTTTGGCTTGCTGCTGTTTTAGTTCCTGGCTTCTCAGTACATGGTCTCCTGGCAGTTATCCTAGGCCCAGTTGTCCTTTCTGCAATTAATACATTCTTGAGCAAGTATTTCGCAGAGCGTCCATTCACAAAACTTGGATCGGGTACCTAGGAAAAAAGTAGTCACTTGCTCAGTCGCAACTAAGCGGGGTAGCTCAAGCTTCCACCCTTAATACCATTCTTAATAGCATTTAAGCGATGGCGTTAACATGATTAGCGCTATCGCTTTTCTGCTTTAAACTAATACATTACAGCAGCTTATCTGGGCCAACCAGGGGCAAGTGCGTCACCCTTGAGTATATGCAGTTTTTGGCCATTTATCTAGACTAACTTAATGGATGACGCTTTAATTTTGCGGAGAACAAATAAGCGCCCATGTAGTCTCTAAGGGGTATCGTTCAATCTACGGCGATCGCGCCTGCTCTAGTCTTATTTATCCCTATTGTAGTTTTGCGATCGCGCGTCGAGTGGTCGCGATACATTGCCCTGCGATATTTTTGGTGTTGCTACTCCAGCCCCTGAGCTACGTCATAGTTTCAGGAAAATTGCCTAGCTATCACCTAAAAAATATCGAAGTTAATGCATAAATCCAATGGGTGTGTCGGATAGATATAACAAAACTATCCAATTTCAGTCTGAACTCTTGCAACCTTAAAAACTTCCCATGTTCGACAACACAAAGCCCCAAATCATTGATGGTCACAGCGGCACCTTTGCCCAAGCACTATCTAGCCCAAGCCAAACCCATTTGTTGAGTCTGGGCACAGTCAGTAGTAGCCCCTGGTTTGATTGCTATTTACAACGATTGTCAGGCCGCAGCAGCCAGCTACAGCCTAATCCTGTTGTCCAGCCTGTTTCGGCAGATTCCGTCTTTGCCGCAGATATAGACGATAGCCCCAGTGGCGCGATCGCTTTAGGTTATTTGCAACAACCCATCACCCGCAATGGCGCAGTTTCCTCAGGCGATCCGTCTGATTTTTACCAATTTGATCTCGCTCAAGCCAGCAATTTTAACCTTGCGCTATCTGGGTTAACGGCAGATGCAGATGTGCGCTTATTTGGTGATTTTAATGCTAACGGAATCATTGATGCTGGAGAAGAAATTCAGCGATCGCAACAAGCCGCCACAATCCAAGAAGCAATCAATGTCGCCAACCTTGCGGCTGGCCGCTATTTTGTTGAGGTATATCAATACAACGGCAACACGAACTACACGCTGCAACTTTCATCCAACAGTCTCAGCGATTTATTACCCACTGAATTTAACCTTGGGACGTTAACAGGAACCCAATCGATTGGTGGGAATATTACCAACCAAAATACAACTGATATTTATCGGTTTAACCTCACAGGCAACAGTGCATTTAATCTATCACTCACAGGGTTAACGGCTGACGCTGATGTGCGGTTAATTCGTGATGCCAATAACAATGGCATCGTGGATGCCGGGGAAGAACTGACGCGATCGCAACGGGCAAGTTTCGCCGATGAAGCCATCAATTGGCAAATCTTAAGCAGCGGCAATTACTTTGTCCAGGTCTATCAATACATGGGAGAAACCTCCTACCGCCTCAATCTATCCACCACCACCAGCAACCTACTCCCCGCCGAGACTGATTTAGGCGTACTGAGTACAGAACAGACTCGTATTGGCACAATCAACAGCACAAATACAGTTGACACGTTACGCTTTACCCTGAATCAAACTAGCAACTTCAACCTTGACTTAACTGGACTGAGTAGCGATGCCGATGTTAGACTCATCCAAGACTTGAACAACAACCAAATTTTAGATGCTAGCGAAATTCTTGCTGCGGCAACAAATGGAGGATCTGCCTCAGAAACCTTGAGCCGGACCTTGCAGGCAGGCACTTATTTTGTGCAAGTCTATCAATTTTGGGGTAATACCAACTACAACGTGACGCTCTCAGCCACACCGCTGGCTACCCCCATTGATGCCGGTAATACCCTGGCCACTGCCCGCGACTTAGGGATTCTCAGCAGTCCCCAAACCGTGTTTGACTACGTTGGCACATCGGATACAAACGATTTCTATCGGTTTACCCTCAACGGTACAAACACCGTTAATTTGAACCTGTCGGGTCTAAGCGCCGATGCCGACATGCAACTGATTCAAGATGCCAACAACAATGGGGTAGTTGATGCGGGCGAAGTCCTGGCTTATCCCTGGCAAGATGGCATCCTTCCAGAAAACCTGACCATTGGCTTGGGGGCTGGAACTTACTACATTCGTGTATTTCCTTACAGTGGCAGCACCAACTATAGTTTAACGGCATCCGCTACGCCTTTTTCACTGCCAGCAGGCTATGATATGAACTTCGGTTATGGGTTAGTAGATGCAGCAGCGGCAGTGGCTCAGGCTGTGAATCAAAGTCCCTTTGCCGCAGTTACAGATGTTGGCGGCCTGAATCCTGATCTTGACCAAATTAATGCGCCAGAAGTGTGGGCAAATGGATATACAGGTCAAGGCATTGTTGTCGCTGTCGTTGATTCTGGCGTGGATTACACTCATCCAGATTTGGATAGTAATATTTGGGTCAATTCTGATGAAATTGCAGGCAATGGAATTGATGACGATAACAATGGATTTATTGATGATGTCCGGGGTTGGGACTTTGTGCAAAATGACAATACGCCGACTGATCCCAACAGTCACGGCACCCATGTAGCTGGCACGATCGCCGCCGAAAATAACGGGTTTGGGGCGACTGGCGTTGCACCAAATGCCAGCATTATGCCCGTGCGGGTTTTGGGTGCATCTGGGGGGGGCACCTGGGAGAATGTGGCAGCGGGAGTGCGCTATGCAGCCGATAACGGAGCCGACGTGATTAACTTGAGTTTGGGTGGCTCGATCGCCGCCCCAGTAGTCACCAGTGCCATTCAGTATGCAGTGAACCAAGGGGCGATCGTCGTCATTGCATCGGGGAATGATGCTGCCAGCCAGCCCGGTTATCCAGCCAATTTGGCGAATTTACCGGGAATCATAGCAGTAGGTGCGGTGAACAGTGCAAACCAACTGGCCAGTTTCTCGAACGATGCGGGCCTCTCGCCAGTTAATTATGTGGTTGCGCCGGGAGTGAATGTTTACTCGACTACGCCGGGGAACACCTACCGCTATTTCAATGGCACCTCAATGGCAACGCCCCATGTAGCTGGGGTGGCGGCGTTGATGCTGAGCGCGAACCCCAATTTAACTCCGGCTCAAATCACCCAAATTCTGACGCAAACGGCCAGGGCAAATGCTGTGACGGCTTGAGCCAGAATCCAGTTGAACTGAGGAGGCTAACCGTGCAAGCGATCGCCCCCCTGATGGCCCAAGGCTCTGGGTAGAGTGCGATCGCTTGACACTGCCAAAACAATTTAGTTCGCTGGAGAGAGATTTGATTCCGACTCAAAGCAGATAGACTGTTTTGCTCAGAATCGGTATGGTTTTAGTTGAGTTACGTTATCTAGCGATCGCTGGAAAAGAGGTATTTATGTTGAATTGGAACTTAATGAATCTACTATTGGAAGCCCCGGCTAAAACCGCAGGCCATTTTCCTGTTTCCTTTACCCTGGTGTATGTCGTCGGGTTTATCGCCGCTGTCACCATTGGGTCGATCGCGTGGTACAACTCCAAGCGGCCCGTTGGCTGGGAAGATAAAGAGCGGCCAGAAGTCGTGCCAGAAGTCGAAAAGAGCGAAAACCCAGGAGTATAGCCAGTGCTAGCGTGCTCCGTTGAGATGAAAACAGAGCACAGCCTCAAGTCAGGCCAAAGTGGGGTGCAGGGGGGGCCAATCCGTGGTGCCTGCACCTTTTTTGATGGAAGCCAGTCCGGTTCGGCCACACGGGCGATCGCCAGGTTTATCACGGGATTATCGCAACAACGGCCTTACTCTAGCTTAGCGACCCACCGCTGGTATAGGCCGCGAATCGCTTTAAGCACGGAATTATTCGCAGAATCTGCGCCACTGTTGGGATCTAGCATTTGCAGGTCATGCAACAGCTTAGCTTCTTCTTTTTCCACCGAGCCATCACTGTAAATCAGGCCACTAATCGCTTCCAGGAGTTGCTGACAATCTTCCGACGTGGGGCGATCGCCCAAATATTGCTTCACCCAGTCATAACATTCCTGCTGGGAAACTGGGCGAAATTCATGGAGCAACGGCTGAATCTCTGGCTCGTTTGCGACTCCTTTTTCCTTGGCAATACGGTGCAAATATTCTCGCTCTTCCGGTTGCACGCGGCCATCTAACCAAGCCGTACCGATCAAAATTTTCATCAGGTTCTTAACGCTGGGACTGGCGGTAGTCATGGCATATCCTCTGCGGTGAATTGACCCATATAGCTACAATAGGTCAGTCCGCTGGAAACAGCAGGAAATCACAGGAAGTTTTAGATTTTGTTCAACAGAAACAAACAATTTGGCAGCCAGTGGGCGATCGCCGACCTAGTGCCAACCTTAATCGGGACGAGGGGCCAACTGCGCGATAAAAAAGCCATCTAAATCGTGTTCGTGGGGCAACACCTTTGCCCAACCAAATGGAGTCGTGTAGGGCAAATGGGCCGGCAACGGCACAAGCGACCAGGCGGGATGAGTCGTCAAAAACTGCTCAATGATTTGCTCATTTTCAGCGGGATGCAGCGTACAAGTGGCATAGACTAAGCGACCTGTCGGTTTGACCCAGGTTGCTGCTTGGCTCAGAATCTCCTGTTGCAGTTGGCTGAGGGTGGCCACAGATGCCGGGGTTTGTCGCCAGCGGGCATCGGCGTGGCGGTGCAAGGTGCCCAGGCCCGAACACGGCGCATCCACCAAGACCCGATCGCCCTGCTGTGCCCACTGGGGTTGGTGGCGGCTATCCCCGACCTGGATTTTGATGCTGTGCAAGCCGAGGCGATCGCAATTTTGCTGCACTTTTTTGAGGCGGGATGGCGTTTTGTCACAGGCCCACACCGTCCCGCGATCGCCCATGAGTTCCGCAATATGAGTCGTTTTGCCCCCCGGAGCCGCACAAGCATCGATCACCGTTTCCCCCGGTTGCGGATCGAGCACCTGGCTCACCAATTGGGCACTGCCATCCTGCACCATCCACCACCCCTCTTGAAACCCTGGCAAGCGCGTAATATCCCCCACCGGGTTCACCAATCGCAACGCCTGGGGCAACCAGGGCAATCGTTGCGTCTCAATCTCCACCGCATTCAGCGCCGCTTCCACCTGTGCCAACGATGATCGCAAAGGATTAACCCGCAGATCAATCGCCGGAGCTTGGTTTAACCATTGACACAGTTGATCGGTGGCCAATTCGCCAAATTGCTCCAGCCACACCGCCACAATCCAATCGGGGTAACTATGCAAAATGCCCAACCGAGCGATCGCCTCCGGGGGCAACCGCAACGGATCGATAAATTCCGCAGAGTCCTCCCTTTGCCGCGATCGCTCATACTGCCGCAAAATCCCATTGACCACCCCCGCCAACCCCGCAAAACCATTGTCCTTCGCCAGTTCCACCGTGGTATTGACCGCCGCAGAAGGCGGCACATGGGACAGATAACGCAGCTGATACAACCCCAAATGCAAAATCAGCCGCAGATCGGGGGGTTGTTGTTGGCTATTTTTTTTGCCGAACTGGTCGATCAACGCATCCAGGGTGCGCTGTTGCCGGATCGTGCCATAGACCAACTCTGTAAGCAGGCGTTTGTCTAGAGGGTTTAGGGGCGATCGCTGAATCGTCTGATCCAGCGCCACATCAGCAAACGCACCCCGTTGAATCGCACGGAGGGTAATAAACGCAAGTTGGCGAGGGTTAGCAGACACAAATACAGTACCAAGCAACAGGTTAGTGTCCCAGCATAGTAGACCGCCAGAGAAACAACACTAAATCCTGAAAAATTGCTTGGTAGCTAACGGGATTACCCGCCGTTATTGCCAGAACCGTGTCCGCAAGATCATAATCCGGCCATTGGCAGGTTCCATCGGCACCCGCCCCCGCGCCACGCACGACCAAATGTGATCAAAGGCTAACCCCGGATTCCCATTTTGATCGCTGGCAAAATAGCCGTGCCCCGTCGGATTGTCATACACATTGTTAAAATCGCCACAATCCAACGCAAACACATTGCGCGACACCTTATCCATTCGCTCTGGCCCAGTATGGCCCATCCGCCGCGCCGTCACACTCATATTGGCGACTTTGCTGGCCCGCATGGCCAAATCATCCCCCGCAAAATACACCACCACATTGCGCGTTGAATGGGCAATAAATTCACCGTCTTGCCCAAAGTCCAAAGTATTGTTAGAAACATCTGCCGCCGTCATAAAAATGTTGCGAAAAATGAGGGGAAAACCCTGAGGTTGGAAGTATTGAATAGTGCGGGCGATCGCCCCTCGCAACACCCGATTCCCCATTGAATGAGCCAAAATATTAATCGGTTTTGTGCATGGATCATCTAGCGTACTGTTCCCTTCTCGCCAGCGCAAAAACTTTTCAAATAAGCGGGCATAGGCAATATCACTCGCATCCGCTGCAATCTGATCATCGTAATAATCTTTCACCGCTCCAAAATCATTATCACAAGGCCAAATCACAGGGACGACTTGAACATAGCCTTCCGCCTTCTGATCAAACAGCCGTTGCAATTCCCTCGCTTTCGGAAAAATGGCGGGTTCCGGCAAAGAAGAATAACCATGCATATAAAACAGAATTTGTTGCGCGCGCGATTCTTTTAAGGCACTAAAAAAAGCCCGATTTCCAATTTCCACATAATTGTTATCGTCATTGCGCTGACAAAAATAAACTGACTGTTCCGCTTGGTTATTCGCCAGATCAAAATGAATCTGCCGAGGCAATGTAAACGATCCATCAGGATTAACCGGAGTGGGGCCTTCTTGGAGGACACGATTGGTGACAAATAGCATTTTTAAAAACCAGACAAAATTATTCAGTCGAATCATTTATACTGCACGGCTTTGGGGCTTCGGGGAGAACGTGAGGTTTCTTAACGGCTGACGGCGATCGCGCCAATGCTTCCACTCCGGGCAGACATTAGGACACAAAGGGGCAAGTCAGCATCCCAACCTTGCCGATGGGGTGCCCACGCAGCCAAAATGAAGCGTTGAGTCAGACTCAATGGGGTGCGGCCACCGATCAGAATTTAGCGATAGGGAGAAAAATGGGGCATTCTAGGGATTGGGTTTGGCTCGTGATCCGGGCGATCGCCCAGGATGCTGGGATTGCCTTGAATCAACCCCAATGAACAACGCTGGCCCCGCTTGTCCACGATCGCGAGAAAGGCGATCGCCATTTCAATGGAGAAAATTATGTCAGAACAACAGTTGACCGTTCTCGTCACCGGGGGTGCAGGCTATATCGGTTCCCATGCAGTGTTGGCGCTCCAGCAAGCTGGCTACAACGTCGTCATTTTGGATAACCTGGTCTACGGTCACAAAGACATTGTGGACTCAGTGTTGAAAACAGAATTAATTGTCGGCGACACCAGCGATCGCGCCCTGCTGGATAACTTGTTTGCCAGTCGCGAGATTGCCGCCGTCATGCACTTTGCCGCCTACGCCTACGTCGGAGAATCCGTCTCAGAACCCGCAAAATATTATCAAAATAACGTCGTTGGCACCCTGACCCTGCTCGAAGCAATGGTTGCAGCCTCCATCAAAAAATTTGTCTTCTCCTCCACCTGCGCCACCTACGGCGTACCCACCGCCGTCCCCATTCCCGAAGACCATCCCCAAAGCCCCATCAATCCCTATGGCGCAACCAAGCTGATGGTGGAACGGATTTTGCAAGACTTCAGCCCTGCCTATGATTTTCGTTCCGTCTGCTTCCGCTATTTCAACGCGGCCGGAGCCGACCCCGAAGGCCGCTTGGGCGAAGACCATAACCCCGAAACCCACATCATTCCGCTGGTGTTGTTGACGGCATTGGGCAAGCGGGACTCGGTTTCGATCTTTGGCACCGATTACCCCACCCCCGACGGTTCCTGCATTCGCGACTACATCCATGTCACCGATTTGGCCCAGGCCCATGTTTTGGGGTTGGATTATTTGCTGAAGGGTGGCGAAACGACGGTATTTAACCTGGGGAATGGCAATGGCTTTTCGGTGAAGGAAGTGATCGACACGGCGCGACAGGTGACAGGCCGAGAAATCAAAGCGTTGGAGTGTCCCCGGCGGCCTGGTGATCCCCCGGCATTGGTGGGGGGGAGCGATCGCGCACGGCAAATTCTGGGTTGGAATCCCCAATATGCTGACCTGACCCAAATCTTGACCCATGCCTGGAACTGGCACCAAAAACGCCACAGCTAAACCGGGCAGCAGCGGCGCGGCCCACCGGAACGGGGAGCAAATGGGCGATCGCCCGTTCTGGCAAAAAATCCTGAAGTCGTGCCGCAAACATCCTTTTCAGCGATCCGAACTCGACTAAAATCAGGGAATGCAAAATCAACCGTCATTCCCCAATCTTCCGTCCTGCACCTGGCAACGGCCCATTGGTTTGGGCTGGGAACGGCCTTATACGGTGCGCTATCCCAGTAATTTGGATGATGGGCCGTGGCACGGGATGCCCTTGGGGGGGTTTGGGGCCGGTTGCATTGGGCGATCGCACCGGGGCGACTTCAACCTGTGGCATGTGGATGGCGGCGAGCACATTTTTCAATCGGTCGGGGCGTGTCAGTTCAGCGTGTTTGAGCAGAGCAACGGCCACACCCAGGCTTACGCCCTAGCCACTGAAGCCCCACCTGATGGCAGCTTGCAGCACTGGCAATGGTATCCTGCCGCCACCGCCGACCAACCCACAGGCACCTACCACGCCTTGTATCCCCGCAGTTGGTTTGTCTACGAGCAGGTTTTGCAGGCCAAACTGGTGTGTGAGCAGTTTTCGCCCATCATTGCCCACAACTACCAGGAATCCAGCTATCCCGTGGCGGTGTTTGTGTGGACGGCGCAGAACCCCACCAATCAACCGCTGACTTTAAGCATTATGCTGTCCTGGCAAAATATGACCGGCTGGTTCACCAACACAGCCAAATCCCCAGAGGTGCAAGTGCGGGATGATGGCAGTCCGGTGTATGAGTACGAACCGCGTTGGGGCGACAGTACAGGCAATTGCAATCGGTTGGTGCAATCGGGGCGCGAGTTGGGCCTTGTGTTGGGCCACAGCCGCCCGCCGGAAAATCCCGCTGAAGGGGATGGACAATGGGCGATCGCCGCCGCTGTGCCCCCCCAAGGGACAGGCTTCTACCACACGCGCTGGAATCCCGCTGGCGACGGGGCTGAGTTGTGGCAGACCTTTGCCCAAATGGGCACCCTCCCCAACCGGGCCGACGATACCCCCGCCGCCGCCGGAGAACAAGTGGCCGGGGCGATCGCCGTCAAAGTCACGCTGCAACCGGGGGAAACCCTTGAAATTCCCTTTGCCCTCAGTTGGGATTTGCCAATCATGGAATTTGCCGAGGGCATTACTTACCCCAAACGCTATACCGACTTTTTTGGGGCGCGGGGCCGCGCGGCCTGGGCGATCGCCCACACGGCCTTGACCCACTATGCCCAGTGGCAAACCGCCATCCAAACCTGGCAACGGCCCATGCTCCAGCGGCAAGATCTGCCCGACTGGTTCAAAATGGCCCTGTTCAACGAACTGTATGATCTCACGGGCGGCGGCACCGTTTGGAGTGCGGCCACCCCCGCCGATCCAGTGGGCCAGTTTGCCGTGCTGGAATGCTTGGATTACCGCTGGTACGAAAGCCTGGATGTGCGGCTATATGGCTCCTTTGGCTTGTTGCTACTGTTCCCCGACCTGGAAAAAGCTGTAATGCGGGCCTTTGCGCGGGCCATTCCCGCCAGTGACGATCGCCCCCGCATTATTGGCTACTATCACACCCTGGGAGTCGAAAGTCCCCAAGCCGTCCGCAAAGCCGCCGGAGCCACCCCCCACGACCTCGGCGCACCCAACGAGCACGTCTGGGAAAAAACCAACTACACCAGCTACCAGGATTGCAACCTGTGGAAAGATTTGGCCTGTGATTTTGTGTTGCAGGTCTATCGCGATTTTGTGTTCACCGGGTCAACGGATAGCCAGTTTTTGCAAGACTCCTGGGGCGCGATCGCCCAAACCCTGCATTACCTCAAGTGCTTTGATTACAATTTTGATGGCATCCCCGAAAATGGCGGTGCCCCCGACCAAACCTTTGATGATTGGAAACTGAACGGCATCAGCGCCTATTGTGGCGGGTTGTGGTTGGCCGCGTTGGAGGCGGCGATCGCGATCGGGCGGTACCTGGCCGAAAATACCAGCGATATCCGTCTGCTCACCACCCTCTCACGGGATATTGGGGATTTTCAGTTTTGGCTGGAACAATCCCAATGGCTCTATCACGAAACCCTGTGGAACGGACAATATTACCGCATCGATAGCAACAGCGGTTCCGATGTGGTCATGGCCGACCAACTCTGTGGCCAGTTCTATGCCCGGATGCTGAAACTGCCGGATATTGTGCCCTACGATTGCGCCAAAACAGCGGTTCATACCGTCTACGATGCCTGTTTCGTCAAATTCAACGACTACTTGCGATCGGGCGCACTCCAAGCCCAACAGTTTACCTCTGTCCAGGAAGCCAGAGCCGCCGAAGCCAACGACTCCCCGGAAGCCGCCGCGCCCCCTGCCGCTGCCCCCCCGGCCCCAGAACCAGAGCAGGACAGCGCCGCCCCCCTGTCTTCCCCGCCTATTCAACTGCCTCTGGGGGCGGCCAATGGCGTTCGGCCCGATGGTTCCCCCGAAAATCCCAATTCGACCCATCCCCTGGAAGTGTGGACAGGGATTAACTTTGGGTTAGCGGCGTTTATGGTGCAAATGGGGCTGCGAGAAGAGGCCATGACCCTCACTCAGGCGGTGGTGCAGCAAATTTATGACAACGGCCTGCAATTCCGGACTCCAGAGGCGATTACCCCAGCGGGCACCTTCCGGGCCAGTCATTACCTCCGGGCGATGGCAATCTGGGCGATTTACGGCGTGTGGACGGGGCAATTATGAACGGCGATCGCACCACAAGACTAAAAAATAATGACCGTTGGCGGCCGGCGATCGCTCCACTCCCAGGCAAGGCGAATTAGCGGCAACCACACCAAACTGGCGATCGCCACTCCGGCTAAAATCCCGCCAGTTTTGCTAGGGGCCGTGGTCGCTAACAGGTGAATGGCCGCTTTCGCCAGGGCAAACACCATGACCATCGCAAACACCGCTGCCCACAGCAAAATAATCATGCCAATCAAGATCGCAAGCTGGGTCGGCAATAGAGACGCTGCCACCAGGACGCACAGAGAGAGCAACACCAAACTCCGCCCCATCCCGCCAGACAGGACAAAAACCAGCAACCGTGTCATCAACTGCTCTGTGGCGATCGCCCCCGTCATCAACCAGCAACACAGCCCCCCCACCCCCAGCACCGCCACCAGGTAGATCGGCAGCGCCAACCGAAAGAGGGCATAGCCCAGGTAGCTGCCACTGAGCCAAACGACCAGCAGCCACAGCCACAGCGGCGGCGCAATCAGTTTTTGAGTAGGCATAGGCACAAAGTCCGGCAGCAGTAATTTTCTTATTCTGCTTGATTCCGTTTCGGCTTGGCAAAGATGAGCCAACTGCCTGCCGTGGTCAGCGCGATCGCCGCTGTCGCCCGACCAATCATCTCCGGGTCGCCTGCCGTTTGCCGCACCTGGGCGATCGCTGGGGCAATGCGCGGGAGGCCCAGCACCACCAAAACCAAACCGAGCACAATCCGGGTCGTTTGCATTTTGCCATTACTCCAAAGGACGGGGACAGTAGGGATTGCTCAGAAGCCAGCAGTAATTTTATGCAAAATCAACCCGGCGATCGCCCACGCTCTGCCCATTAAAATAGCCCTGATTGCTTGGTGAGCCGTCGCGATGACGAGCCAGTCCCCACACCGCCCCCAGGCGATCACACGAACGGCCCCAAATCACCAACCGGTAGCCAAGTGGTCAGGGCATTTTCTATAGAAATTGACGGATTTAGCCCGCTAGAAACGCAATGTTGCCGCTAGAGGCTAAAGCGAAACATCAGGTTTAGATTTCGATGATATGCGCGTAAATGGCCGCAACCAAAATGTTGACAGCTAACAACAAAATCGCCCAGGAGGCCCGGAATGTGTAAGACGGTTTTTTATCTGCCATAGGAGATGAGTTCCTTGTGAACGACTTCTAACGAATACCAAAAAATGTACAGTTTTGTGATGTTCCGGGATGAAAATTTACGTGGTGGTGCCGGGGCAAATATTTCTGCCAAGCTACGCCGACAAGATGCCCCACCCGACAGATCAACCCGTTTCGCCAGCATGGTAAGAACTCCGCACCAGCGGCCCCGATCGCACATGGCTAAACCCCAGACTCCGCGCGATCGCCCCCAATTCGTCAAATTCCGCCGGAGTCCAATAGCGTTGCACCGGCAAATGCTCCAGGGAAGGCCGCAGATATTGCCCCATCGTCACGCGATCGCACCCCACCGCCCGTAAATCGGCCAGGGTAGCGGTAATTTCTTCCACCGTTTCTCCGTGGCCCACCATTAACCCCGATTTAGTCGGCATTGCCGGATTGCACTGCTTGACCAAAGCCAAGACCCGCAGCGATCGCTCGTATTTAGCCCCCCGCCGCACTGGCCCTTGGAGCCGTCGCACAGTTTCGATATTGTGGTTGTAACAGGCAGGCTGGGCCGCGACCACGGTGGCAATCCGTTGGGCTTGTAAATCATCGGGGGTTACGTCGGGGTGCTGGTCATCCCGTCCGCCCCAAAAGTCTGGGGTCAGGAGTTCGATTTGGGTCTCTGGCGCGATCGCCCGAATCGCCTGCATCGTCTGGACAAACCAACCCGCCCCCTGATCCGGCAAATCATCCCGCGCCACCGACGTTAGCACCACATACTTCAACCCCAAGAGTTGCACCGCTTCCGCCACCTTTTGCGGCTCGTCTGCATCCAACGGCATCGGCGCGTGGCCCTTATCCACCTGACAAAACCCACACGATCGCGTACACGTTGGCCCCATCAACAAAAACGTTGCCGTCCCCTGGGCATAGCACTCAGCCCGGTTCGGACACCGCCCCTCTTCGCAAATCGTGTGGATCTGCCGTTGTTTGATAATGCGCTGCACCGTCGAAAGTTCGCTCGATTTCCCAATCGGTCGGCGCACCCAGTCGGGCAACTGCACCCAATCGGGGCGATCGCGCCGGGGGTTAGGCGCTTGCAAAAAGTTTTCCGGAGAATTCGTTGGCACAACCATAAGCGCGGGAATACTAGCCAGGTAATCAGATGTGGAGGTCAGTTGACATGCTTACGATTCTAATCGCTTTCTTCGCCTCTGTTGAACGCCGCCATGCCTCCCTGGCCAACCCGCCCCAACCCCTTGCCCCCATTCCCGTCCCCGTGCAAAATTCGACCCGCGATCGCCCGCGTGATTCTGACGATCAAAGGCTAAACTAGAAAGCATTAGCCAGATTCGGCAGCGCGAGTACAATACTAGAGTTGCGCTTGTTGGGGTTTGGCGATCGCGCAGCACGACCCAGCAGAACGCATCTACCATCGATTTCAGTCGAAGATGGTTCTGGCCAAATTCATCATCAGTCCCGCAGACACCACCAAGGAGTTCAACTGTGGCTAGTCACAAAATCCTGGTTATTGACGATAGCGCCGTCATTCGCAACATGGTTTGCGATATGTTGCCCAAAGGTAACTTTGAAGTCCTGGAGGCCAAAGACGGGTTACAAGGGTTAAACCTGATTCGTCAAGAACGCCCCAACCTGATTATGTTGGACTTTTTACTCCCCAAGATGAGCGGCTGGGAAGTGTTTCAACAAATCCAGACCCAACCAGAGCTACAAGCCATTCCGCTGGTTTTGATGTCAGGCCGGAAGGAAGAAGTTACTGAGAAATTGCAGGAACCTTTCCAATATTTTGAATTTGTCCAAAAGCCCTTTGACCAACGCCAACTGATTGAAGCCATCAAATCAGCTATGGCTAAGGCCAAGCGCCGCCCTGCCCCCGTGCCCACTGTCGCCCCCGCTGTCAGCAGCGAAGGTGGTGCCGATGTCGCGGAACTCCATCAAAAAATTGCCAAGATGCAAGCTGAGATCGATGGGCTGAAGAAACAAATGGCGCAAATCCTAGCCTTTATCAAACAAAAGCTGAAGTAGGATTTAGCCACATCATTACCAGTAATTTCCAGAGGGGCGGTCATTGCGATCGCCCCTTCCGTTTTACTCATCTATTTGGTTGCCCTTATGCCGCTTTCCACCAAGCTTTCAGTTGCAGCCCTTGCCCACCTGAAAATTGAGCAGCATGAACCAACCAAGCTGGAAGATACCCAATTTATTTCTCTTTCATTGTCCAGGAGCCGTCCCAGTCATCCCCTGGGGGATCGGTGAGGTACGCCTGACACCGCTCTAGATGCAGTTTTGCGGCCTTATCATCCTTGTTAATTTTCAGGACTTTCCCAAACTCGGCCATTGCCAGCGGAAAATCGCGCTTCAAAAATAGCGATCGCCCCGCATGGTAACAATCAATAATTTGCTTCACCTCATCCGAAACCACATCATCTTTTGCGCCCACCAATTCATAGATCTTGACAGGTTGGTCTTTCCCTTTCACTTTGATGTAATCTAGCTCCCGCGCCCAAAGCCTGTCCGCGCAGGGGTTATACGTGTTTTCGCTAATGATGATATCTGTCCCGTATTGCTTACTCGCACTTTCTAAGCGGGAACCCAAATTCACCCCATCCCCGATCGCCGTAAACTCCATCCGTTTCGCCGACCCAATATTCCCGCTAATCACTTCATCCGAGTTGATGCCAATGCCAATCCGAATGGGTTTGTACTTCAGCGGATTATTAGCGACCCACTTAATGTTGAACTCAGCCAGTTCCCGGCGCATATCCAACGCCGTTTGCACCGCCATCCACTCGTGATCATCCAACGGCAACGGCGAACCAAACACCGCCATGATGGCATCCCCGATATATTTATCCAGAGTGCCTTTGTGGCGAAAGACTGCATCCACCATCGGCTCAAAGTAATCGTTGAGCATCTTCACCACTTCTTCAGCCGTGAGGCTTTCGGTAATGCTGGTGTAACTGCGGATATCCGAAAACAGGACAGAAGCCGGAATCCGTTTGCCCCCCAAGCCAGTATCGCCATTACTCAAAAGCTGCTCCGCCAGTTCCTGGGACATATAGCGGCTCATGGTAGACTTCATTCGTTTTGCATCACTAATGTCATCCATGACAATCAAAGCGCCGGTTACCAACTCTTTGGAAGCTTCTTCGGTAGAATGAGCCTGACCGTTAGCAGCTTTTTCATCTTTGGCGTTAACAATGGTATTGATCGAAAGATTGACGCTATGTTGCTCCTGTTTGTCGCTGTCAATTGAGGGATAAAGATTAATATCGAGATATTCTTGTTCGCGGTCTTTGGGATTTTTGGGATCTAAGGCTTTGCCCAGCATGGCTTTGAAGTCAATCGATTCTTTGGTTTCGATCCGAATTAACTCGGCCACAGAGCGGCCTTCTAAAATCGTAGTTTGGTCAACGCCAAGGAGGGATCTGGCGCTTTCATTCACGGCGATCACATGGCCATTTTTATCGGTCGAAATTACGCCGTTGGTGAGCGATCGCAAGATATCCCGCTGCATTTGTTCTTGCTGACGCACTTTTTCAAACAGCTTGGCATTTTGCAACGCCACCCCTGCTTGAATATTGAAGGCTTGCATGAATTCTTGGTCGCTGCGGTTGAAGCTGGCTTTCCAGATTTCTGGGGCTTCCGGGTAGTTTTCTGGGTTGTAAGGGGGATAGTCTCCCTGCCGCCGTTTGTTCATCAACTGGGTCACGGCAATCAGGTCGCCATCCGCGTTAAACACAGGCATACACAGGAGGCTACAGGAGCGATACCCGGTTTTTTTATCGGTTTCTTTAGAGGTTTGGGAGTTGGGATTGTCGTACAGGTCGAAGGGAATGATCAAGGGTTCGCCAGTCATGGCCACTTGGCCTGCAAAGCCTGCACCCATTGGAATTCGATATTCTTGCAGGGTGCCGTTGATGACAATTTTCGTCCAGAGTTGGTCGCGATCTTGGTCAATGAGCCAGAGGGTGCTGCGATCGGCCTGCATCAACTCTTTCGCTTCTTCCATGACCCGCTTCAAGGTCTCTTCCAAGTCCAAGCTGCTCTGGCTGAGGGATTTTGTGGCTTTCATCAAAGCCGAGGCGGCCCGTTGCTGTTGGGTGGCTTTGTAGAAGGAGCGCGATGATTCGATGATTAACCGAATTGAGGGGGCAAATTCTTCAAAGACTTGTTCATCAACCTCGGTAAACCCAATGCGATCGATCTTTTGATCCAGGGTCGCAAAGGGATCGTGATTTGCCTGGAGCTTGTTCAGAAGCTGCACCACGGCTACCAGCCGACCATCATCATTCAGCAAGGGCATGGCCAGCATGGAGTAGGTGCGGTAGTGGTTGCGCTCATCAAATTTCTTCGCAGCGGTCGATCGCGGGTCGTCATAAAAATCAAAGGGAATATTGACCCGTTGCCGTTTCGTTGCCACTTCACCCGCGATGCCCGCGTTCATGGGAATCCGCAGTTCCAGGTTTTTGCCATTTTCGTCTTTCGCGACGATTGACCATAGTTCGTGTTTGTCTTCGTCCAGCAAAAAGATGGTGGTGCGATCGGCGTTTAGCAGTTCCCCCGTTTTGAGGGTAATCGATCGCAACATTTCATCCAAAATGGCATCAAACCCTTGAGCATCCATGAGGTTGTCCAACATGGAGAGGGTCTGGTGCACCACTTCTAGCTTTTTTTCAACGTCGCTGACGACTTCTTTAAAGGTTTCTTTTTTGAGGGGGGCCAGGTAGCTAGCAAAGTTTCCCTTGGTCGTCACCAGTGAGCTAGCGGTGGGGGTGGTGCTGGCCGCAGTCGCCGTACTCAAGTTGGCCGCTTCAGCCACTTTCCCGTCAATGACAACTTCCGCTTCCACCACGGTGGCGATCGCTTCGCGAGTGTAGGACACATCAATCGTGGCGTTGGTCTGATCGTGTTCGGGCAGATGCTGCGATGGTGAAGTCATAGACATTTGAGTAAGGTCTCAGATAAAACGACTGCCGACAAGCTGCTTCGGCGACTGGCAAAGTCATCCAACTATATGCTGATAATAACGGGAATCACGGTAACTGCGAGGAGGAGGGCAAAAGCTTTAATTTTTCGCATCAAGCTTTGGGCCGATTTTGTGACTCTGTACCTGAGCCAAGTTACCGAGTATTCCTATTAAGCAAGCAACTGCGGATAATGTCAGCATTCCCCGATACCTTCAGCGGCTCCCAACCCGATCGCGTTTGGTCAGCCTTTGGCCCCTGGAGGCGGCGATCGCTAGCCGCTGGCTTTCTTTAATGCTGGGTGCAAGGGACACAGCTAGGCCCGCTTGCGCGTGGCTTTAGCCCGACGGGCTTTGGCTTGGGTCAAGGTTTCCTGACTGTGGACAGCAGCCACCACCTCCGGCGTAAAGTTGCCCGCCACCACCTGACTTTGCCGCAAACTGGCCGCCTGTTCGAGGAGCGATTCTGCAAAGGCATAGGCGGCCCGTTCGGTACTGGAAAAAGCGGGAGTGGCGATCGCGCCAACTTCTCCTCCAGCCAATTGGGCTAATTCCTGTTTCCGCGCCTCCGCCCCCAGGGGCACGACCCGCACCACTGTCCGAATGCTATCCAAAGGAATTGGAGCCGCAACTTGACCGGATTCTGGAGTTGGTTCCGAGGCTTTGGCCTTGGCGCGTTTGCCCTTACCGCCAGCGGAGGCCACGCTACCGGGATCAGTAATTAGTTCTTTGCTCACGCCAAAATGTTGATCGGCCATTGCCGCCACAATGGGTTGGTGCGTCACACACAGGACTTGGTGATGCCGACTGAGTTGATAGAGTTTTTCGGCGATCGCCTGGGTCACGCGGCCCGACACGCCCACATCGATTTCATCAAAGACCAACGTGCCCACCGGATCAACCTGGGAGAAGCTGGCCTGTAGCGCCAACAGAAACCGACTCATTTCGCCGCCAGACGCAATTTCGGTCAACGGTTGCAGGGGTTCGCCGGGGTTGGGGCTGAACCGATAGACGACCTGATCGGCCCCGGTTGCGGTGGGTGGGCAAGGCGTGATCTGCACCTCAAACTTCACTTTGTCCATTGCCAACGGCTTTAACTCGTTGACGATGCGGGTTTCGAGTTCTTTTGCTGCGGCTTGGCGGAGTTGGGTCAGGCGATCGCACTGTTGCGTCAAGGTGGCTTGACAATGCTGGAGGTTTTGCTCTAATTCCGCCAAAGATTGACCACCACCGTTCAGGTCTAACAAATCGGCCTGGAGGCGATCGCGCAGGGCAATGGCATCCCCCACAGTCGGCCCATACTTGCGACACACTTGCTTCAGTTCCGAAATCCGCGCCTGCACGTCCTGTAAGCGTTGGGGATCAGCTTCAATACTGGCCGCATAAGTGTTCACTTCCCGGCCAGCCTCCTCCACCTGAGCCAGGGCACTGAGCACCAGATCCAGCATGGGTTGAACTTCGGGATCAATCTCCACCATGTCTTGCAGCAAATCCTGGGCACGACCCAACAGATCCGCGCAGGCTTGGCCTCCGTCATCCCGTTGATACAACGATTGGTAAACGGTGTAGCTTTGCTGCTGGAGTTCAACGCTGTGGCTCAGGCGTTTGCTCTCTTGTTCCAATGCGTCTAACTCATCCGCCTCCGTCAGATTGGCTGCATTGAGATCCCGCAATTGATACTCAAATAGGTCGAGTTGTTGCAGGCGGTCTTGTTCAGCCCGTTGGCGGGTTTCCAGAGCTTGGAGCGCGTGTTGATAGGCGGCAAAGGCGATCGCGACTTGTTGCCGTTGTTCGGTGATGGGTGCCCCCCCATAGCTGTCGAGCCACTCCCGTTGCAGGGCTGGCTGGCCTAATTGCACCGTCTGGCCCTGGGCCGTCAGTTCCACCAGGCGATCGCGCAGATGCTCCATCTGTTGCTTGTTAACCACCACCCCATTGACCCGCGATCGCCCCCGTTGCGTCGTCCCATTAGCAATAATCTCGCGGCTACACACCAGCGTTTCCCCCGTGGCTTCCAGCTTTTGGGCCGAGAGCCATGCCGCCAAGTCCGCATCAACCTTAAAGGTGGCCTCGATCAACGCTTTTTCTGCCCCCGATCGCACGGCCCTGCCCGTCACTTTCCCGCCCAAAGCTGCATCCAGCGCATCCAGAATAATCGACTTCCCGGCCCCCGTTTCCCCGGTGAGCACGGTTAGACCGGCCCGCAGATCAAGCGTCAACTGGTCAACAAGGGCAAAATTTTCGATCCGCAAAGAGAGCAACATGGGCACCTATAGGGATAGCAACACAGAAACGCAAGCAGAACAGCAACGACAGGATGAAGGAAACTGACCATTGAGCACGCGGCCCACTGATGAGGGTTCCACCGGAGCGATCGCCCGACAGCAAAAACCATCGTTCCAGTTCGCGATCGTCATCCTTGATCCTCAACCGCTATTTAACTAGATACTCTTGTTTTGGATCAAGTGTACTGAATATCAGCATTGCTTCATCTTTCTTTATCCTACCGAGGATCAGAGCCAGCGTTAAGGCCATCCTAAACAAAAGCCCTCCCCAGAAAACTCGACCCTAATCGTGATTCCATTCCCACCCGCCCTCTGATAGCCCAACCGTGTCCCAGCCAAGCCCCTGGCAGCAAGTCCTGAGGGCAATCTCTCCCCAGACTTACGGGAAACCTCTCTCCTCAACCCGATGGATCAGGTGTAGGGTGAAAGGTAAAGTACAGGTAGATTAAGCATCAAAATCGCTCCATTTAATTTCTCGGCCAGTCACCGCCCGTAGCTAGGCCAGGTCTAGTTCGCCCTCCTCACGCCTAGGTTGGGGCGCAGACGACGGCCTCACAAACCCGAAGCAGGGCGGAGCGATCGCCACCTGGCCCACACAATTCCGCCGATCGCCCCGCCTTGACCTTAACTTGTTACAATAGTTTACATATTCGCCCATCCCTGTCTTTTGCCACGCCTTGCCATTTTTCAGTTCCTTGCTCAGCTAATCGCCAAAACCCATGACTTCAACTGTGACCCCATCCCCTGCGACTACCCCGAACCCCGTTGTCTCTCCCGCGATCGCGCCGCCGGCAGACGCAAACACAAATGAGTCATTCAAACCCGCTGAACCGCCCATCCCTGAAAATGCAGGCTTACGGTACGACCCCGTCGTCATCACCGCTTACTACCGCAAACGCCCCCTGTTAGTGGCCCGCCGCATCTGGCAAATTGTCTTGCCCTTCCTCACCTTTGGCTTTGTCTGGTGGTGGAACCGAGAAAAAGGACTCTCCGAAGCCCAGCAAACCCGCCAAGCCGCATGGCTCCGCGAAGTCTTGACCAACCTGGGGCCAGCCTTTATCAAAGTTGGGCAAGCCCTCTCGACGCGCCCAGACCTGGTGCCGCCCATCTACCTGGAAGAGTTGGCCAAACTGCAAGACCAGCTCCCCCCCTTCGAGAATGCCGTTGCTTACCAGTTCATTGAAGAAGAACTAGGTCAGCCCCCCGCCGCCATCTACGCCGAACTCACCCCCAATCCGATCGCCGCCGCCTCCCTGGGGCAAGTCTACAAAGGGCGGTTGAAAACCGGCGAAGAAGTTGCCGTCAAAGTCCAACGTCCCGGTTTGGCCCAAAGCATCGCCCTGGATATGTATATCCTGCGCCAACTGGCCATCCTCGCCATGCGGAACGTCAAGCGGATTCGCAGCGATTTAGTCGGCATCATGGACGAATTTGCCACGCGCATCTTCGAGGAAATGGACTACACCCAAGAGGGCCGCAACGCCGAACGCTTTGCCCAACTCTATGGCAGCTTGCCAGAAATCTATGTGCCCCGCATCTACTGGCAATACACCGGACGGCGCGTGTTGACGATGGAATGGATTAACGGCACCAAGCTGACCGAGCCAGAAGCGGTGCGATCGCAAGGCATTGATGCCACTCATTTAATCGACGTTGGTGTCCAATGTTCCCTCCGGCAACTCTTGGAATATGGCTTTTTCCACGCCGATCCCCACCCCGGCAACCTGCTGGCCACCCCCGAAGGGAAACTGGCCTACCTCGACTTCGGCATGATGAGCGAAGTCAAGCCCTATCAACGGTATGGCCTCATCGAAGCCGTCGTCCACATGGTCAACCGCGACTTTGAAGGGCTGGCCAACGATTACGTCAAACTAGAATTTTTGACCCCCGACACCGACCTCACCCCCATCGTTCCCGCCCTCGCCCACGTCTTCAACCAGGCGCTAGGAGCCAGCGTAGCCGAACTTAACTTCAAAAGCATCACGGATCAACTATCTGAAGTGATGTATGACTACCCATTCCGCGTCCCGGCCTACTATGCGTTGATTATTCGCTCCCTAGTCACCCTAGAAGGCATTGCCATCAATGTTGATCCCGACTTCAAGGTACTCAGCAAAGCCTATCCCTACGTAGCCAAGCGTCTCCTCACCGACCAGGCTCCAGAACTCCGCGCCTCTCTCCGCGATTTGCTGTTTAAAGATGGTTCTTTCCGCTGGAATCGATTGGAAAATCTACTCCGCAATGCACGGGATAACAGCGATTACGACATTAACCGCGTCTTTGAACAGACAACCGACTATCTATTTTCCGATCGCGGCGACTTGCTCCGGCAACAGTTAGCCGATGTCATCGTCCGCAGTCTGGATACCCTCGGTAACAATGCCCTGCGCGGCTTCACCGCCAGAGTCGGCGAACGGTTTGGGTTTGCCGTCACCCCAGCCCCGGTTGCGCCGAACGATCAGCAAACCATCGAACACATCCAGCGAATTTGGGGCATTTTGCAAGAAACAGCCGGGTTTGATGCCTTCAAGCTGGTGCCCGCGTTGACCCGCCTTGTGTTCAAACCCGAAGCACACCGTATGGGCCAACAAATTGCCGAAGGCTTAGCCCAGCGGGCGATCGCCCGTTTTATTCGCGAGTTCCTACTGAGCAGCGAAGCGACCTACGATGGGCAGATGGTCTCTACCGCCCCGGCCCCCCTGCTGCCCGCCAAACCCTAAATAACGGGCTTCTGGGCCTCATCACCCAGACTGTTTCCATAGCAAAACGGCGATCGCCAATGTCATTAAGCGCGATCGCCGTTTTATTCCGCTTTTGGGTTCAGACTCGAAACACTCGCCGCATCCCCCGCAATATACACACACGCTTGCCCCCGCCCATTGACTTTTGCCTGATACAAAGCCTTGTCCGCCGCCCCAACGAGATCACTGGTCGCTTGCCCCAACTCCGGCACCACCGCCGCAATCCCAAAACTAAACGTCACATGGGTTGCGATCGCCGATCCCGTATGCCCAATGGCCAGCGATCGCACCGCCGCCTGAATCGACTTCACCACATGCAAAGCCCCAGCCACACTTGTTTCTGGGAGAATAATTGCAAACTCTTCCCCGCCGTACCGCGCCACCAAATCCGTTGAATAATGCACCGCCTCTTGGAGCACCTTGGCCAATCGACACAGGCATTCATCCCCAGCCAAATGCCCATAGATGTCGTTATACATTTTGAAAAAATCAACATCACACATCACCAGCGCCAAAGACTTTCTCTCTAGGGCTAACTGATGCCAAGTTTGTTCTAAATACTCATCAAAACGCCGACGATTTGCCACCAAAGTCAGACCGTCCACATGAACGAGTCGCTTTAACTCTTGATTTGCCAACTGCAATTGACGCTGCAATCGACGCAAAGTTAAATGCGTTTTTACCCGCGCAATGACCTCCGCCGGATGAAACGGTTTAGTGATGTAATCCACACCACCAGTTTCAAATGCTTTGACCTTATCTTCAATACTATCTAATGCACTCAGAAAAATAATTGGAATATCACAAGTTTGCGGATCAGACTTAAGCCTTTTACAAACCTCGTATCCATTCATTTCTGGCATCAAAATATCAAGTAAAATTAAGGCTGGAGCCGTAGACTTTACAACCGTAAGAGCCATTCGCCCATTAATAGCGGCGCGAACATCATACCCCTGCTGCGAAAGCAAAAAGGACAAATACCGCAGATTATCCGGGATATCATCAACCAACAAAATGATATCGTTAGTGGCGGTTGTTAATGTTTGGGGAGATTGCTCCATAGGTGGTTTGGGGCTAGCTCTATGAAATTCAGAGAGAAGAGTCCGAGTGATTTCCACATTGTTGATCTTGAAAGCAAGACATGAATAAAATGACGTTCCAGTGACAATGAATAGGGTAGTTTGCCCATTCAACCCAGCGCAATTCAAAAAAGTTTAAAAATCACAGACAAAAATTAATATCACAACCCGGTTAGCTGAATAAAAACACAAAAATCACCGCAACACGTAGTTCAATTATCTCAGTAAACCTGGTAGCTAATCGCTCAACTACAACCTCAAAGCAAGCGATTTGCAAAGAAATTAACTAGGAAGCATAATTTCTACCGCGATCGCACCTTGCCAGTCCCCTGATTACAGTCAGTTGGATCGGTGGATACCATGTCAAACAGCCGCACACACCCCAGACAACGCCATTGGCAGTAAGACAGACTCCTCAAAACCGCCACCAATCTAGTTTGGAGCAACGTTGCCTCAATCCAACAGCCAGCACCTAGCCACCCGCTTCAGCCGGGGCAATCTCCTCCAAACACAACATCAATTCCTTCAGTGTGCCCAACTGTGCCAAAGTCTTTACATAGATCGCCAAATTATATAGTTTTGTAACTGCTTGGTGGCGATCGCTATCTGTGGGTTAAAGCTCAGCCTTTTGCCAGTCACACAGTGTTTCCTTATCGGCGAATTCGGCTAGACCGACGGGGTTGAATTTGATTGTTGCTCGTAGCTATTGGGTTGGTCAGGACGTTCTGCTGGTTCTTGCCGCGCATCCAATTCAACCAACCGCAAATCTAAATTTTGACTTTGCTTTTTGTACTGATCCGCTAGAACCTCGATTTGTTTTTTTTCTCTTTTCAAATTTTCCTCAAGCTGTTCAATTTGCTCCCGCCGCGCCTCCAATTCCAGCGCCCGTCGATCTAAATCTTGATAGCCAGAGGTGAGTTCTTGCCGCCCTTGTTCAATCCATTCGCGCTGTCCTTGCAAAAAATCGGGGGTAATTCCTTCACGCAAAAACATTTGAATCAAGTGTAAAACCCAATTTTTTGCGGATTCAAGACTAACTATTTCGCCCAGGTCAGAAAGATTAACTAGCACCAAACTCTGATCACCGTAGTTTTCGACATTTGCAAACGGCATGACTGTAGGTTGCCCTAAAACTTTCCAGGTGTATTCTGAGTGTTGTCTTGCCAATAACACCAACTCTGAGCGCCCTTCTGTTTTTTTTATCTGTACCTGCGCCAGGTGCAACATGCCTTCGCCCTTCCACCTACGGGAGTATAAAAACGAACATATAATTAAGGTTAGGAAGCTACAAGCAATAATGGACAGCTTTACGAGCTAAACATCGAACTTACCATTTTGCTTAACAATTCATCATCAAATTACCAGGAAAGTATACCCTTTCTGGGTCAAATCGTCTGCCTTAAACCTGCCATCATTTCTTTGATCAGAACGGCAGCAGGCTTGAGCGGCAAGAAAATTTGGGGCGAGGGCGGTCATGGCTCAAGCGGCATCCCTATCACCAGATTCACCAGGACAGAGGGCAGCAGTCCCTTGTCGCCACACAGTCATTTGTCTGGCTTAAACAACTCGTTTACAGCGATCGCCAGCGGCTACGGCTTTAGTTCCATCCTACAAAGAATTGCCTGCCCTTCTGAAATCTATTGTCCTCCAAATTCAGCGTTTATTGCCGTGGGCTTGTGGCGGCCAGGGGCAGGGGGCGGCGAACAAGCGGCGGTTTCGGGAAGCGGAAAGCGGGGGCCGGGGGCAGGCGTTGGCCCAGGATACGGGTAAGGGCCGACAGTGCTCCCGGCGGTTGGCTACAGAGTTTCGAGGCGCGATCGCAGGATAGCGGCTTGTTTTTCGGCTTCTGCGAGGGAATCTCTGGTTCCTTGCACCACATCAGGCGGCGCTTGGTCTACAAACTTGGCGTTTTTGAGGCGGCCTGACAATGCCTGAATTTCGGCTGCAATTTTTTTCAGGTCTTTTTCTAACTTGCCGCGTAATGCGTTGAGATCGACAACGCCCGCCAGAGACAACAACACTTGCACCGTCCCAATCACGCCGACGAACATTTGTTGACCTTTGGCCTCGGCAGCGATCGCCGTTTGAATGCTGAGGGATTCCACTTTGGCGAGGTCTTGAATGTAGGTGGTGCCCGCTTGCAATAGCTGACATTCGCGATCGCTTTCACTTTGCAAGATGATTTTGACCTTCATGGCAGGCTTCACCCCGGCCTCGGCCCGCAAATTCCGAATGGTGCGAATAGTGCCAATCAGCAAATCAAATTGTTGTTCTAATTCGGGATCAATAGCCGCTGTGCTCACGGCTGGATAGGCTTGCAACGCCAACACCTGATCGGCCTCAGTTTGGGTCAAGGTGTGCCAAATTTCTTCCGTAATGTGAGGAATAAACGGATGCAACAGTTTCAGCGTCCCTTCCAGCACAAAGGCTAACACTTGCTGGGCGGCGAGTTTGGAAGCCGCATCGTCTCCTTGCAAGCGGGATTTCACTAGTTCGATGTACCAGTCGCAAAAGTCGCCCCACACAAACTCGTATAACCCTTTGGCGGCTTCCCCCAGCCCAAACTGATCCAAGGTCTGGCGGGTTTGCTGCGTGATCTGATGAAAACGGGACAGAATCCAGCGATCGGCTAATTGCAGGGCTGGTTGGTCTAAATCGGGCGCACCGAGTTGTGCTGGCGTTTGTCCGGCCAGGTTCATCATGACAAAGCGAGACGCATTCCACAATTTGTTCGTGAAGTTGCGCGAAGCTTCCACCGTCGCCGATTCATCCGTCTTCCGGTTGTACTCCAGGCGAATATCTTGCCCCGCCCCGGCCACTTCCCGAATCAGGGTGTAGCGCAGGGCATCGCAACCGTATTTGTCGATCAGCAACAAGGGATCAATGCCATTATTGGCAGATTTAGACATCTTCTTGTTGTTTTCATCCCGCACCAAACCGTGAATGTAGACGGTTTCAAAGGGCATTTTGCCGGTGAAATGACCCGCCATGAGGGTCATCCGGGCGACCCAGAAAAAGATAATGTCAAACCCCGTCACCAGGGTGGTCGTGGGGTAATACCGCTCCAGGTCAGTGGTTTGGTCGGGCCAGCCCATCGTCGAGAAGGGCCACAAGCCAGACGAAAACCAGGTATCCAACACATCGGGGTCTTGTTCGAGCTGCACATCGGGGCCAAATTGGGCGATCGCCTGGGCTTTGGCTTCCTCCTCCGACTTGGCCACCACAAAGGGGGTGTGATCCGTAATCTGGCCCTCGGTTTCACTCACGGCATACCAGGCTGGGATTTGATGGCCCCACCACAGTTGCCGCGAAATGCACCAATCCCGCAAATTGACTAACCAATCGCGATAAACTTTCGTCCACCGTTCCGGCACAAACAACGGCGACTGTTGCTCGTCTAAAAAGGAGAGGGTGCGCTCCGCCAGGGGATCGATTTTGACAAACCATTGGGTTGACAGGAGGGGCTCGACGGGGACTTTGCCGCGATCGCTGTAGGGCACCGTATGCTTGTAATCTTCCACCCGCACCAGGGCACCCAGTTCATCCAGCTTGGCCACCACATTTTTCCGGGCAACGAACCGATCCTGCCCTTGAAACTCACCCGCATTTTCGTTCAGCGTACCGTCTTTATTCAAGATATTGATAAACGGCAGGTTGTGGCGCTTACCCATCTCAAAATCGTTGGGATCGTGAGCTGGCGTCACTTTGACACACCCAGTCCCAAACGTCGCATCCACATATTCATCCGCAATGATCGGAATTTCCCGATTCATGATCGGCAACGTCAACGTTTTACCCACCAAGGCTTTGTAGCGATCGTCCTGGGGATTCACCGCCACCGCCGTATCGCCCAGCATCGTTTCGGGGCGCGTGGTTGCCACTTCCACAAAGCCCGACCCGTCAGTCAACGGATAGCGGAAATGCCAGAGGTTGCCGTTGACCTCTTTATTCTCCACTTCTAGATCAGACACCGCCGACTGACTCGCCGGACACCAATTCACCAGATAGTTGCCGCGATAGATTAACCCGTCGTTGTACAGCGTGACAAACGCCTCCAGCACCGCCGCCGACAAGCCTTCGTCCATCGTGAATCGCTCTCGCGTCCAATCCACCGACAGCCCCAACCGCCGCAACTGACCCACAATCGTGCTACCCGACTGCTCTTTCCACTCCCAGGCCCGTTTGAGATACGCCTCGCGCCCCACGTCGTTACGAGTTTTGCCCTGCGATCGCAGTTCATTATCCAAAATCGTACTCACCGCAATACTGGCATGATCCGTTCCCGGCAGCCACAGTGTATTGCGCCCAATCATCCGGTGGTAGCGCACCAACACATCAATCAACGAATGCTCGAAAGCGTGGCCCATGTGCAAACTCCCCGTCACATTGGGCGGCGGAATAACGACACAATACGGCTCCCCTGGATGATTTGGATCAGCCTTGAAGCATTCCTGGGTTTCCCACACGGTCTGCCATTTGGCTTCCGCCAGGGTCGGGTCGTATTGGCTCGGCAAGTTCGAGATCGATGCAGTCATGGGTAATTCTGCGAGTACGGTGATATCCAATCTATACGGTATCTAAATTTGGGCTTGGTAGATCCGCAACTTACGGGAAAACCAAGCAAAGTTTGAGCGTTCAGCTATTGCTGGTGAGCCAACCTCACGGTCAGCACTGCCACCCCACACTTCGCCCTTGGTCAAGAGCCGCAATTGGGGCTGAGCGGCGATCGCCCCCGCCAAACTCAGACTATTCTACGGCCTACTGCTTCACGATTTTTTGTTCCGGCAAATTCCAATACGCTTGCCCCAAGGCCGTGTATTTCACCCCTTCTACCCGATTGCGAACAGCGGCCATTGCGATGGGATTAATGAGATAAATAAACGGCAAATTTTCTTGCGTTAACTGTTGAGTTTGGGCATAAATTGCCTTCCGTTTTGCCTCATCCAATTCCTGTGCCCCTTGAATATATAAATTCCCAATTTGGCGTTCCCAATCAGACACTTCACGCCCAATGATGGGAGGGCTACCCGGTTTTGGCCCCTGGTTGAAAGTATGGGAGCCGCCATCGGGATTCCAAATGTTAAAGCCATCATTGGGTTCGACTCCTCCTGTGAATCCTAATAGATAACACTCCCAATCTAAGGACGTATCTAATTTTTCAATCACGTTGGTAAAAGCCGTTGGGGAAAAGTCTACTTGGATACCAATCCCGGCCAGATCTTGCTTAATCTGGGAACCCATTGCGACACGGGTTTTGTTCTCAGCATTGGTGATTAATGTGAAGCGAACTCGATTGCCATCCGCATCCAGTAATTCGCCGCGATCGCTATACTTAAACCCAACACTTTTCAACAAAGCTTTTGATTTTTCAGGGTCATAATCATACGTCTTCAAGCCTTCTTTTGGCGACAAATAATAAGGGCTTTGGACGGAAACAGGAGAGTTTTGGGTTTGGGCCAATCCTCGAAACACATTATTAACCATCTTGTCGCGATTGATGGCATAGGCCACGGCTTGGCGGAACTCTTTGGTATTAAACCAACGGGATTTAATTGGATCAACCAAGGGTCTGCCATCTTTGCGTTTCCCTGTATTCAAATTAAAGGAAATGTAATTCACTCCAGGGCGTTGCCCCCCCATTTGGATCTCAAAATCGCCCCGTTTTTCCTCTTGCTTTAACAACGAAAAATCTTCCGATCTCAATGTGCTCATCGCCCCTAACATATCCAATTCGCCAGAACGAAACTTAATCATTTCGTTGTCTTGGGATTCCACAATTTGTAAAACCAGGCGATCAATATAGGGTTGGGCATTACCTTGTTGATCTTTTTTCCAGTAATAGGGATTACGCCGAAAGATATACCGTTGACTGGGGGTATAGCTTTCTAACATAAAAGGGCCATTGACCACCACTTGTTTCGGATCGGTGGCCGTTGTCCAAGTCGATAAAAACTTGGGATTACCATCGGGGCCAGTGGTATTCACAGCATCTTGCAGAATATGTTTCGGTAAAATCCCTATACCAGTTACGCGCAAAAATGGTGCAAATGGTGCTGGAGTGGAAAATTCAATTCGGCGATCGTCCAGCTTTTTGACCGTTGGAAATTTACCATCTTTGCCAATGCGTAAAACATCCCGAATATCAGTTGGAATTTTTTCATTCAGGTAGACATCGTTATAGGAAAAGACGACATCATCAGCAGTTAAAGGCTCACCATCCGACCACTTCAAGCCCTCACGCAGAGTGAAAACAATCTTTTTCTTGTCTTCGGAAATCTGCCAGGATTCAGCCTGGGCGGGTTCGATCTCAGCGGTTTCGCCGTTTTCGCCAATCAAGCCTTCGGCAGTGAAGAGAAAGATACTCGGAAATTCGCCATTGAATGCATAGTTAAAAGTTTTGAAATCACCCAAAGTGCTGAGCACAAGTTGAGCACCTTGGGCTTCTTTTTGCTTTAACTCCTGGCCACCACAGGCATTGAGGGCGATCGCCAAACAACAACATACCAGCGCGATCGCGATACTCCTCCAGCGTTTCCGTAAACCTTGCATATTCAACATCGTCATGCCTTACTCATTCTCCCCGTCTGGATCAATCCCAAGTGCTTGCAATTTAGCCCGTAGGCGAGTCGTTTCAGCTTCAGCCTGCTCGGCCCGTTGGCGCTCCTGCTCGGCCCGTTGGCGCTCTTGCTCGGCCCGTTGGTGCTCTTGTTCTAGTTGCAATTCGGCCTGTTGGCGAGCCAACACTTCCTGGCTCAAAGCTTGGCGCAATTCATCTGGCGCGAGCAATTTTTCGCCTGTATCTTCACGATAAAAACTAATGAGTTGGCCTTCTACTTGGAGGCGCAATTTTAACGGTTCACTGCGAGCATCGGTAATGCTTTCGTACCATTCTCCCCGTAGACGATAGCCTTTGAGTTGTTCTGGAATCCACTCGCCTTTGGGATCAAATTGCCAATATTCTTGCACCCCTAATTGTTCATAGAGAATTTTTTTGTGGCTTTGATCTTCGTCTTTTGTACCTGGGGAGGTTATTTCAAAAATTACCGCCGGAATTTGCCCTTCTTCCCAAGTTTTGTAGTTGTCACGGGGGCCAGGAGTGACGTTGAAAATGACCATCACATCGGGAGCAACCCGCAACCGAGGATAGCCCTGGGCATAGTAAAGAAATTGATCGGCCAGCACGATCGCCGCCTGTCCGGTTAAATATTGGCGCAGGGCAACGACAGTATTGAGAATGGCATCAACATGGACAGAAGTTTCGGCCAACGGCTTACCATCAGAACTGGGATAAACGATGTCAGTGGTTTGCGGAATAGAAACAACGGGGGACATGATTTCACCCTAGAGCGCGATCGTGCTTTCCATTCTATCCTTGGCTTAGTGGGGTTGTTGTTCCAGGAGCACTACGGCGTAGGCGGCGATGCCTTCTTCCCGCCCAGTCGCATCTAATTTTTCGTTGGTTGTGGCTTTGACCCCGACCTGATCCGGTTGAAGCTTGAGGACGCTGGCGAGGCGATCGCGCATGGCGGCAATGTGGGGTTTGAGCTTGGGCCGTTCTGCAATCACCACCGAATCAATATTGCTCACCTGCCACCCCTTCGCCTGAATCAGTTGATCCACTTGTTCCAGCAGTTTGAGGCTGTCTGCCCCTTCCCATTTGGGGTCTGTCGGCGGGAAATAGTGCCCAATGTCGCCCAAACTCAATGCCCCCAGCATGGCATCCATAATCGCGTGGGTCAAAACATCGGCATCGCTATGGCCCAATAACCCTAGAGAATGCTCAATTTTGATGCCGCCCAAGATCAAAGGGCGCTCTGGCACTAAACGATGCATGTCATATCCATTGCCAATCCGCATTGAACCCATTCGCTGTCACCTGCTGTTGTCTGCCTGCCCGCAATTATCCATCAGTTTTGGGCCATTTTTAGGCAGCAGGCCCAGACTTTTGACCATTCCACCGTTCACCCCACCCTGTGGCTTCAGTGGTCTAAATTCTGACTAAGATGGGATATTCGGCGGTGAGATCGGCTTCGGTCAAGCTGTCGCGCTCATCCTGAGGACTCCACAACACATCAAATACCATCAAGTAGCGAGGTTGCATCATGCGGATCTCATCCAGGGCATCGCGGAGCACCGAGGCGGAATACACATCCCCAAACAAGGGTTGATCGTCCGCAGTGCCCAGCAGGAGAGAAATCACGTAATAGGTGGGGTCGGCGGTTTGCAGGGGGGCGATCGCGGGGGGTTGGCGATTGATCACCCCGTCAACATTGGTTAAGGTCTCCGCGCTGAACTTGGCCCGTTCTTGGTTGAGCAGTTGGTTATACAACGCTTCGCCCGCCGCGATCGTGTTCAACGTTTGGGAATTCGCGGCTACATGCGTCCAACAGCGGGAATAGTCAAGCAGTGCTCTAGCGACTTGCTGCAATAAGGCCGACAACCCTTCAATTGTGGTGGTATCAGCCCGCAACGCTGCATCATTCAACAACAGTTGCAAACTGTGCGCTTCGGCTTGGAGGGCCACTTGCAAAAAACTCACCGTCACAATTTCATTGGAAAGCTCTTCTAGTTGTGTTTGTGGTAGCTCCAGATCCATAACACCCTTTCCTGTAACTGGTATGTATAACTTTTGATCACCTAGACCAAAATGATCGTCTAATTTGCTCTGTTTTTTGCTGTTGTCGCCGCCGCATTTGTCGATAACTGGCTCCTCAACTCAGTCTGGCGGAGCGGGAACAGCTCCCAGGAAGGACTGACTGGGCCTTGGTTCTACTGTACTTGGCGATCGCCAAATCAAACAGCTTTCCTACGGCGGACGGAGACCACCGCCCCAGCAGCGCCCTTTTGCCCCAATGCCGCCCCCTCAATCTGGGGGCGGGCCGTCAGATTAGGGTGGTTGAGTAGAGAACCACCAACAATACCGCAAAAAATGGCTTTTGTAGCGTTGAACTGGCCCCGCAATCGCCCCCAGCCCCAAGCTTGGCCCAAGGCAGGGAAAAGGCAGCCTACTCCTCTAGTTTGACTCCGGCGGCGGGGCGTTGTCATGGGTAGGTTCCGGGGCGGGGGGAACGATCGCTTGTGACGCTAACCACTGAGCATAAAGATCCGGGCGGCGATCGCGGGTTCGTTGTTCCTGTTGTGCCCGTCGCCATTGGGCGATCGCCTGGTGATTGCCCGACAACAACACATCCGGCACCCGCCACCCCCGAAATTCCGCCGGCCGCGTATATTGCGGATAATCCAACAACCCATCCTCAAAACTTTCTGCCTGTAGCGAAGCCACCTTGCCCACCGTCCCCGGCAACAACCGCACCACCCCATTGATCAGCGTCAACGCCGGAATTTCGCCACAGGTCAGCACAAAATCCCCCAGCGACACCTCGCGCGTCACCACATGCTGCACCCGCTCATCAATCCCTTCATAGTGGCCACAAATAATCACCAACTGCTCTTGGGTCGCCAACTCTCGAAACATCGCCTGGTGCATCGGTTCCCCTTGGGGAGTCATCAGCAAAATGGCGTGCCGAGGCCGCAGCGTCAGAGATTCCACCGCTGCAAAAATTGGCTCCGGCTTCATCAACATGCCCACCCCACCGCCATAGGGTTCATCATCGACCCGGTGGTGTTTGTCTGTGGTAAAGTCGCGCGGATTGGTCAAACAGACCGTCGCAATCTGGTTGGCTATGGCTTTACCCAGCAAGCCCGATCGCAACGGTGACGCAAAAAAATCAGGAAACAAAGTAATCACATCAATCTGCATGAGTTCATTTTCCTGTCGTCAACAAAAGAACGAGCAACGGGCAAACTGTGGCCCCAAGAACAGCGCCAAATTGCCGAAAAAATGGGGCCAAAATTGCCCCTTCAGCCGCTGGCCCGTTATGGCCCAGCCGTTTACCAGGGTATAATTTGGAGAATCTAAAATCATGGTGTTTGTGAGCAAATACTCATATTGTTTGTTCGCGAAGCGTTCCGTGATGGCCTAAATTAAGCTTTAATGATCTTTGCATTGTGCATGGTTTTATTGACAAGCTGCGGAGGCAAACACTAGCGCCCTGTGTAGATGTGTGACAACTTCGATCGCGCCCAGTAAATTCAGGCACCATGTCCGTTTAGATTAGAGCAGCACCATTGCACTGGTTATCCACAGCCCGTTTACCCAAAGGTCTATCAGCCAAGATGAGCAACAGTAGTGTTCCAACCTCAGTTACGAAGCTGTTGGAGCGTTGGTTGCAATTCACACCAACGGTCAGTGCGAAATTGCAGCGAGAATGTCAGTCGCTTGGAGAGGAAATGCCCCAGTCTACTAAAACCGCCATTATGGTCATCGGCGGAGCCGAAGATAAGGTTCATGGGCGGGAAATTTTGTCGAGTTTTTTTGGTCGCTCTGGCGCTGCCGATGCCCAGATTGCCATTATCCCCTCAGCCTCCCGTGAACCAGCGGTGATTGGGGCGAGATATTACGATATCTTTACGGATATGGGCGCTAAGCACATTGAGATTTTGGACATTCGCGATCGCGACCAGTGCGAAGATGCCACGATGCAAGCCTACGTGGAAAGCTGCACAGGGATCTTTATGACCGGGGGCGACCAATTGCGGCTGTGTGGCCTGTTGGCCGATACCCCCTTAATGAACATCGTCCGGCAACGCGCCCAAAGTGGCGATGTCACCCTAGCGGGCACCAGTGCCGGGGCCGCCGTCATGGGCCATCACATGATTGCTGGCGGCGGGAGCGGTGAATCGCCCAATCGCTCGCTGGTAGACATTACGACGGGGCTGGGGATCATTCCCGAATTGCTCGTCGATCAACATTTTCACAACCGGAATCGTATGGGTCGCCTCATCAGCGCGATCGCAGGGCATCCCGATCGCCTTGGGGTCGGCATTGATGAAGATACCTGCGCGGTATTTGAAGGCGATGGGTTGCTCGAAGTATTGGGCAAAGGCACCGTCACCATCATCGACCCCAAAGACGTGACCCACTCCAACTACGGTGGTGTCGAACCCACCGATCCCCTCAGCATCAGCAGTTTGCAGTTACACATTCTGGTTCACGGCGATCGCTATAATTTACGTAAACGCGCCGTCATCATGCACTCAAAATCATCGTAACCAGCGGCACAGCCAGTATGGGCAGCGGGCCAACTTCCCAGAAGTGCTAGCGTTGAGGGCAACCCCCAAAAAACCCTCAGCATTTCCAGGATCAGGCTCAACGTTGTCTTTGCAGATCGTTCACAGTGAACAGTTTGACACTCTAGTGAGCATAAAACTGAAGATTGCCCAACACAGTTTCTATCGGGCGTATTCTACGCAGACCTAAGTGTGTGGCGGGTAGCCAATCTTGACTCAGCCGACTTCATCCAAGACAACCTATGAAGATACTCAAAATCCAGACATTACGTGGTCCAAATTACTGGAGCATCCGCCGCCCAAAACTGGTAGTCATGCGTCTGGATTTGGAAGAACTTGCCGATAAACCATCGAACCAGATTCCTGGTTTCTACGAAGGGTTAACGCGAGCCTTACCCAGCCTAGTCGAGCATTTTTGCTCACCCGGTTGCTGGGGCGGCTTCTTGAAGCGAGTGCAAGAAGGCACCATGATGGGCCACATCGTCGAACATGTCGCCCTGGAACTTCAAGAATTAGCCGGAATGCCCGTCGGGTTTGGCCGCACACGGGAAACTGCCACGCTGGGCACCTATCAAGTTGTCCTGGAATACCAATACGAACAAGCCGGTCGCTATGCCGCACGGGCCGCTGTCCGTCTCTGCCAGAGCATCATCGACACGGGCGATTATCCCCCCGCAGAACTGGAAAAAGATCTGGATGACCTGAAACAGCTTGCAGGAGAAGCCTCCCTTGGCCCCAGCACCGAGGCAATTGTGAAAGAGGCTGAAGCCAAGGATATTCCCTGGTTTGAGCTAGGGGCACGCCATTTGATCCAGTTGGGCTATGGCAAATATCAAAAGCGGATTCAGGCCACTTTGAGTAACCAAACTGGCATTTTGGGCGTAGAACTGGCCAGCGACAAAGAAGGCACCAAGCGGGTCTTACAAGATGCTGGGATTCCGGTTCCCCGTGGGACAACGATCAATTATCTCGATGACTTGGAAGAGGCGATCGAGTACGTGGGCGGCTATCCCATTGTGATCAAGCCGCTGGACGGGAATCACGGGCGCGGGATCACGATTGATATTAACTCCTGGGAAGGGGCGATCGAAGCCTACGATGCCGCCAAAGAAGTGTCGCGATCGGTCATCGTCGAGCGGTTTTATCGTGGCAGCGACCATCGAGTCTTAGTCGTCAATGGCAAATTAGTGGCCGTAGCCGAGCGCATTCCAGCCCACGTCGTCGGTGATGGCACCCACACCATCGAAGAACTGATCGAGGAAACCAACAAAGACCCCCGGCGGGGCGAAGGCCACGACAACGTTTTAACCAAAATCACCCTCGATCGCACCAGTTGGCAGCTTTTAGAAAAACAGGGATTTGCCCTCGACTCGGTACTTAAAGACGGCGAAATTTGCTACCTCCGCGCCACCGCCAACCTGAGTACCGGCGGCATTGCCGTCGATCGCACCGATGACATCCACCCAGAGAATATTTGGATTGCCCAGCGGGTCGCCAAAACCATCGGTCTAGATATTTGCGGGATCGATATTGTCGCCACCGACATCACCAAACCCCTGCGCGAAGTGGATGGCGTTATCGTTGAAGTGAACGCGGCCCCCGGCTTTCGGATGCACGTTTGTCCCAGTGTCGGCATTCCCCGCAATGTGGCCGAACCCGTCCTGGAAATGTTGTTTCCGCCCGGAACCCCCAGCCGCGTGCCCATCATTGCCACGACGGGCACCAACGGCAAAACCACCACAACCCGCCTCATTGCCCACCTCTTCCGCCAAACTGGCCAAGTTGTGGGTTACACCACCACCGACGGCACTTACATTGGTGATTACCTGGCGGAACCGGGCGACAACACTGGCCCCCAAAGTGCCCAACTCATCCTCCAAGATCCCACGGTCGAAATTGCGGTGCTGGAAAGCGCACGGGGCGGCATTTTGCGATCGGGCTTGGCCTTTAAAGCCTGCGATGTAGGCGTGGTGCTCAACGTAGCCGCCGACCATTTGGGCCTTGGCGATATTGACACCATTGAGCAAATGGCGCGGGTGAAAGGAGTCGTAGCGGAAACCGTCATGCCCAACGGCTATGCGGTCTTAAATGCAGACGATCCCTTGGTCGCCGAAATGGCTAACCGGGTCAGCGCCCAGGTGGCTTACTTTTCCATGAACCCAGACAGCGACTTGATCAAGGCCCACACGCAAAAAGGCGGTCTGGCCGCAGTCTACGAAAATGGCTACCTGTCGATTCTCAAAGGGGACTGGACGCTACGGATTGAGCAGGCGGCCAATGTGCCTCTGACCTTGGGCGGACGGGCACCTTTCATGATTGCCAATGCCCTGGCAGCCAGTTTGGCAGCTTTTGCCCAAGGGGTGGATATCAAAGACATTCGAGCGGCCTTGTTGACGTTTAAGGCATCCGCAGGGCAAACGCCGGGTCGGATGAATTTGTTCAACCTGGGTAAGTACCACGCGCTGGTGGATTATGCTCACAATCCCCATAGCTACGAAGCCTTGGCGGGTTTTGTGCGGAATTGGCCCGGTGAGCGGGTGGGTGTGATCGGTGGCCCTGGCGATCGCCGCGACGAAGACTTTGTGTTGTTGGGCAATCTGTCGGCAGGGATGTTCGATCGCATCATTGTCAAAGAAGATGATGATGGGCGGGGACGGCCTCGCGGGGACGCAGCGCGATTTATCGCCAAAGGCTTGCAGGAAGCCAAGCCCGATTGTCGGTTTGAAACCATTCTGGACGAGACGACCGCCATCGAAACCGCTCTGGACAATGCGCCGCAAAATGGCCTGGTCGTGATTTTGCCAGAGAGTGTGAGCCGTGCCATCCAGCTCATCGAAAAGCGCCGCCCCATCCAAGACTCAGACGCGATCGCCCCTGTGGGAACCACAGTTGAGGCTGGCTCCGTCTCGCCCAACCCAGTCAGCGAAGGCTCTGGCGTACCTGCCTGATTATTCCCGGAAACCGCTAGCAAGAATGACTACGGTTTCACCCCTTGCAGTCAGTCGTGAGCGAAAGCAGCGACTGGCTGTTTGATGTATGGGTCTTGCTTCTCAGGGAGAACAGGCGAGACTCACCCTGGGCTTCAGCTCTCGTCATCCTCTGGGTTGGCCTCGCGATCGCGGCTAGAATTAACCTCTTCCTTAAAGCCCTTCAGGGTTTTGCCCAAGGAACTACCCAACTCCGGAATCTTTTTGGGGCCAAAAATCAATACCGCCACAATCATAATAATCACCACTTCTGGCCAGCCCAATCCAAACATACTAATTCTCCTTGGTTGCTCCCACCATCACACTAATGCATTTCAGCCCCCGCTGGGCAGTTCCCCAGTTCCCCACCACTTCATCCTGCCTCCCGCTACAGTAATCTTCCCAGCCAAGGAAATACCTCCAGGTTGATATTGTTACGGGCGCTTAATGGGAGAATGGCAAAGATGGTTACGGTTGGCTTTTGGGGGCACCCGCCCCGGCTTCGCGATCGGGCAAAGCTAAGGGCCAAACCCGTCAACATTGCTCCCCCCCAGCATTTGTACTCCTGAAATTTGTCCTCCTTCTTACGTTATGCCCCGCCCCCACCTTGCCCCCGGTAAAGGCGTTTACCTCGCCCCACCATCGGGATACCCCCACCGGGATGGGCTTGGTGTTCTTACTGTTTCTCAGGAGTACCTCAGCTCAGATCGATAAGCTTTTGTTGAAACAGATGACCAGACGGCGGCGCGATCGCAAACTCCAGCCCGATTTTTTGGCCCCCGCGATCGCCCCCCTCAGGCAACAGCAACAAGCACCCACAGCCCCACTTTGCATCTGATTCCTATCCACATTTGATTCTGGAGGTAGAATGTCGCATTCTCACGGAGCCACTCAGCCAACCCTCTCGACCACGCCACCAACGCCCCCGGCTGATTGGACAGAGCGCCTCGTCTTGGAAAGCTTTGAAACCCAGCCTGCCCCCCTGGCATCCGCGATGGGGGCCGACGTTCGACAAGGGTTGAGCCAAACGCCCAAAACCCTCCCCCCTCAGTATTTTTATGATGCGCGGGGTTCTGAACTATTCGAGCAAATTTGTCAACTTCCAGAATATTACCTGACCCGCACCGAAGCCAGCATTCTCCGGGATTATGCCGCCGCGATCGCCCAGTACACCGCCCCCTGCGAACTGATCGAACTGGGCAGTGGCAGTTCCACCAAAACCCGCCTCTTATTAGATGCCTACCAACAGCAAAACGCCCCCCTGTGCTATCGCCCGATTGACGTGAGCGCCACCATCCTCAAAAGCAGCACCCAACAGCTTTTAAGCGACTATCCCACCCTCAAAGTGCACGGGCTAGTCGGCACCTACGAAATGGGCTTACAACACCTCACCACCACCTACCTCCCCTGTCGGCTCATTGCCTTTTTGGGCAGCACATTAGGGAACCTCAACCCCACTGACTGCGCGGCCTTTTTCGACCTCATCAGCAGCGCCCTACGCGCGGGAGACTTTTTCCTCCTCGGTGTTGATCTCCACAAAGAAACGGCCCAACTAGAAGCAGCCTACAACGATCGCCAGGGAGTCACCGCCGCCTTCAATCTCAATATTTTGCAGCATCTCAACCAGCGGTTTAACGGCAACTTTGACCTGAGCCAATTTGAACACGTCGCCTTTTACAATCAGGCCCAGCACCAAATTGAAATGCACCTCCGCAGCTTGCAAGCCCAAACCGTGCATCTGGCCAAACTGGATTACACCGTCGAATTTCAACCAGGGGAAACTATTCGGAGCGAAATTTCGCGGAAATTTGAACTGGCAGACTTGCAACAACAACTTCGGGCCAAACAATTAGACCACGTACAAACCTGGACTGATAGCAATCAGTGGTTTGGGTTGATGTTATTTCAACGCCTTTGAGGCCCCGGAAAACAGCCCAGGTACGACTTACCTGGTTAACCGTGGCGATCGCCCCAAGGAGACAATGATCTTTGGGGCGATCGCCCATTTGCAGGTCATGATTGCGCCCAATTTCCCCCAAAAGTCAGAGAGGCAAGCGGCATCAAGGAATGCTAAGTTTTGAAACAGTTTGGCAGAATCCTGCCAACACCAGAAATTTGCAGGAAGAAGTTTAAAATAATGTGAACCTTCCGGAGCAAGCGGCGGTCTAAGTGTTGGCCCGGTGTCGCCAAGTCCTTGGCCGTCAGTCTTGCAACTCATTGTGCTGGTGCTGGGTCGCTTCTAAACACTTTGCAAAGGAAAGATATGGTTCAGATTGTTCTGCGAGCAAATATCCTGACGCGGCTTTCCGGCTATGTGCTGCTGGGGGGGGTGTTGGTTGGGCTGACGGGCTGTGGAACTGGGTTGGGCGGCGGCGGGGCCGAGGCTCAATCGCGCCAAGGACAGGGCCAACGGGGTGGAGACGATGGGCCAGCAGCCGTAGATGTGGCGATCGCTCGCACTAGCCCAATTGAACAAAAACAGGAATATACCGGCACCACACAGCCCTATCGTGACGTTGCGGTGCGATCGCGGATTGAAGGCCAATTATTGAATTTAGCGGTGGATGTGGGGGATGCCGTCGCCGCTGGGCAAAGCTTAGGCCGCTTGGATGATGCGGTCTTAACCGCCGCCGTGGTGGAAGCAGAAGCGGAGTTGGCCGCGCGGGAAGCCGAAGTGGCCCGTGCCCAAACCGAAGTCGGAACCGCCGAAACCGCTGTCGAAGATGCCCGCTTGAAACTCCAACAAGCCCAATCTGACCTGGCCCGGTTGGAAGAACTGTTCCGCGCCGGAGCGATCGCCGAGCAACAGGTTGAAACTGCCCGTACTGCCGCCGGAACCGCCCGACAGGCATTGCGCTCTGCGGAGAAAAATGTGGGCACCCGGCAACAGGTCGTCGCTGCCGCCCAACGACGGGCCATTGCCCAACGGGCGATCGTCGCCCAGGAACGGGAACGGCGATCGTACACCGAGCTAGCCTCCCCTGTGAATGGCTTTGTCACCAAGCGCACTCTGGAACCGGGTAATTTGGCCCAACCGGGCAGCGAAGTGCTTGCCATTGGGGATTTTAGCCAAGTGAAAGTGGCCGTCCAGGTTTCCGAACGGGAGTTGGGCACAATCCGTGCCGGACAAACAGCCCAAGTCCAGCTTGATGCATTCCCCAATCAGACCATTGCGGGGCGGGTCAGTCGCGTTTCGCCTGCCGCCGACCCAACGGCCCGGTTAATCCCCGTGGAGGTGGTGATCCCCAATGTGAACGGGCGCATTGGCAGCGGCTTGCTAGCCAGAGTCCGGTTTGGTCAGCAACGGGTGCAGCAGGTGGTCATTCCCGAAACCGCGCTGGAAACCAATCAAGATCAAAAGGCGCGTCGTCAACAGGGGCAAGCCGCAGGAGCCAACGCCAAGGCCAGTCCGTCGCCCCAAGCCGCCCAAGGCACGACCAGAGGCCCACGATCGCGATCGCCCAAACCCTCAGCTGGCACCATCTTTGTGTTGAACAACCAAGCCGAAAAACCCACCGTCCAGGCACGCCAAGTGAGTTTGGGGCAACGGCAAAATGGCCAGGTCGAAGTGTTATCCGGGTTGCGGGCGGGCGATCGCTATGTGGTTCGCAGCAGCAAAGCCCTGAAACCGGGTGATACCGTCAAACTCAGCGTCCTGTCAGAAGGCCAGCCAGCGCGTTCCGGCAAACAATCCTAGGAGCGATCGCCGCGATCGCCAACTGCTAGCCTTCCGGTTGGTGGCCCTCGCAATGAGTGGCCCAAGCCTTAATCCTTGCCCATTCCTTCAGCCCATCGTTGAGAGTCATTTATGGAAAAGTCAACCGGCTTCAGCATCAGTGGCCTTGCCATTCGTCGCCATATCGGGACACTGATGCTCACATTAGCGGTGATCGTCGTCGGTGTTTTTATCACCAGCACCCTGCAAGTTGACCTCCTCCCCTCCATTACTTACCCGCGAATTGGGGTGCGGCTAGATGCGCCCGGTGTATCGCCGGAAGTCGCCGTAGACGAAATCACCCGGCCCCTCGAAGAAGCCCTCTCAGCCACCGAAGGCGTGGTGCAGGTCTATTCCCAAACCCGCGAAGGCCAGGTCAGCCTCGATCTATTCTTTCGGCCTGGGGGCGATGTGGATCAGGCATTGAATGACGCGACCGCCACCTTTAACCGGGCCAGAGGCCGCCTACCGGACACCATCGAAGAACCCCGGTTGTTTAAATTCGACCCGTCCCAATTGCCCGTTTACGAAATTGCCCTTACGTCGCCCTCCCTACAACCCAAAGCATTGAGGGTATTTGCCGATGAAGAACTGAGCCGCGAACTCAACGTTATTCCCGGTGTCGCGGCGGTGGATGTTTCCGGGGGCTTGCAAGAAGAAGTCCAGGTGAAGGTCGATCTAGATCGGTTGCAGACGACAGGCATCGGGCTAAATCAGGTGTTGACGGAATTAAGCGATCGCAACGAAGACGTATCCGGGGGCCGCATCTACGGCGACAACTCCGAATCCCTCACCCGCGCGGTAGGCCGCTTCCAAAGTGCCGATGAACTGCGGAATCTGTCCTTTGAAGTGAACGCTTCAGGCACCACCACCGCAAATGGGACAAACTCCAACCCAGCCAACTCGAACGGGACAGCCAACCCCCCAGTCCTCACCCGCCGAGTCTACCTCCGAGACTTTGCTGATGTCATTGATGACACCGAAGAACAACGCATCTTTGTCACTCTCAATGGACGCACCGCCGTTAAAGTCAGTGTCCAAAAGCAACCCGACGCAAATTCCATTGAAGTCGTCAAGGGCGTAAAACAGCGCATTGAAGAGTTACGCCAAAGCGGAGTCATCCCGGCGGACATGACCATTGTGCCCACCCTGGACGAATCGATTTTCATCCAAAATGCCATTGCCAACGTCACCACCTCCGGTCTGATTGGGGCCGGATTAGCCGCGATCGCCGTCTTGCTCTTCCTTGGCTCCATTCGGCAAACCTTGATCATCGTCCTGTCCATCCCCCTCGCCACCCTCGCCGCCATTATTTTGATGGGGATGTTCAAATTCTCCCTCAACATTTTCAGCCTGGGCGGTTTAGCCGTCGGCGTTGGGATCGTGGTGGATAACTCCATCGTCATGCTCGAAAACATCGCCGAAGGCGCAGGCATGACTCCTGGTAAAGATGCCAAAACCCGCCTGACTCCGCGCCAGATGATCAATCAATCCATCCAAAGCGGGCAAGAAGTGGAATCCGCGCTCATCGCCTCCACCAGTACCAACCTCGTCGTCATTCTGCCCTTTTTGCTGATTGGCGGCTTCATTGCCCTGTTGTTCAACGAACTCATTTTGACCATCAGCTTTGCGGTGGCAGCCTCAATTCTCATCGCCATCACCGTCGTACCCATGTTTGCCTCCCGGTTATTGGCTATCCGCAAAACCAGTGGCCTGAGCCAGTTTTGGGCAATTAAGCAATTCAATCGGCGCTTTGATGCCGCCACTCGCGGTTATGCCCAACTGTTGCAGTGGGTGCTGGCAAAGCGGGTCTTGATCATTGGGTTGACGGTGGTGGTGTTTGGCGGATCGAGCCTCTTCATGGCCAGCCGCATTCCCCAAGAGATTTTACCCCGCATCAACACAGGCCAAGCCAACCTTAATGCTCAATTTTCCCCCGGCACCCCCCTCACCGATACCCTAAAGGTGATGACAGCAGTGGATGAAATTCTCTTACAACAGCCCGAAACTGAATTTGCCTTTACCACCGTCGGCGGCTCGTTGTTTGGGAGCAATACCAGCGCCAACCCCCTCCGGAGTTCCAGCACGATTACACTCAAACCGGGCACCGATGTGGAAGCCTATGTCGCCAAAGTGTCGAAAGCGGTTCGCCAACTCAATTTGGTCAATATTCGAGTGCGGGTGAGTCCGGGGCAGGTGCGCGGCATTATCCTCAGCAATTCGCCAATCCGAGGGGCGGAAGTGGATGTGATGTTGCAGGGACAGGATGCAGAGACGCTGACCCAGGCAGGGCGGCAGGTGTTGCAAGCGCTGGATCAACAGGTGTCGCTGGCTAGTTTCCGCCCCGACGCGGACGATCGCCAACCCGAAGTCCAGATTCGCCCCGATTGGGAACGGCTGGCAGAATTGGGGTTAACGGTGACAGACATCGGCGAGACCCTGGAAACGGCGATTCAAGGGAGCGTGCCCACTCAACTGCAACGGGGCAACCGCCTGGTGGATATTCGCGTGCGCCTGGATCGGGAAAAATTGCAAGAACCCTCCCAACTGGCCCAGTTGCCGCTGTTTACTCCGGGTAACAAGTTGGTGCGCTTGGGGGATGTGGCCCGGATTGAATCCGGCTTGGCACCGGGAGAAATTCAACGGATTAACCAGCGGCAGGTGTTTTTGATTGCGGGTAACTTGAGTGAGGGGGCCAGTCTGAGTGCGGCGATCGCCCAGGTGCAGCAAGTCCTCAGCAGCATTGACTTACCCGAAGGCGTGAGCGTATTGCCCAGTAGTGCCGCCGAAAGTAACCGTCAGTTACAGGCCACGCTGCCACTGTTGGGCGGGCTGGCGGCCTTTCTGGTCTTTGTGGTCATGGCGGTGCAATACAACTCGTTGGTTGATCCGCTAGTGATTATGTTCACCATTCCGCTGGCGCTGTCCGGGGGCATCTTGGGCTTGTTTGTGACCCAAACGGCGATCGGTGCAACGGTGATTGTGGGGGCGGTCTTGCTGGTGGGGATTGTGGTCAACAACGCCATCATCATGGTGGAACTGGCAAACCAAATCCGCGATCGCGAGGGCTGCGATCGATACACGGCGATCGTCAAAGCCGCCCCCCAACGCTTGCGCCCCATCCTCATGACCACCATCACGACTGTTTTGGGGATGTTTCCCTTGGCGTTGGGCCAGGGCCAGGGCGGTGAGTTTTTGCAACCCCTGGGGGTCGCTGTGTTCTCCGGCCTCTCCCTCGCGACCTTCCTTACCCTGTTCATCATTCCCTGTTTCTATCTACTGCTGCATGGCCTGTTCGATCGCCTGGGCCGCAAACCACCCACCAGCACAGGCAATGGCAATGGCAAAACCTATGGGGAAACCGCTCAATACCCCGAAGCTGTCCGGGCCGAGGCGATCGAGAACCTAAATTATGGGCCAGAACCCGAAGGCTAACCCCACTACCGCAATCTAGAGCAGGCTAAACAAAGCTAATTGCTAGAGGGGCGATCGGCCTAACGTTGAAGTTATGCGGTGGCAGTAACCTGGAACTCTCACCAATAACCTCTATACCGTCCGCACCAACGTAGTGTTAGGTATACTCTCACAAACGGGATCTTTAAGAACGCTTTTCCGGGTACTAATATGGACCGAGGAATCTCTCTCCATTAAAGTGAATCATGTGATCGGGCTGATCAGCGACCCAAACTTCCGTTTCCCAGGAAATTTCGGCAAGATACCGAGTCATTTCCCTACGACTGGGGAAAGCAGTAACAAAGACTAGACCCTTACAACTTGACTGAAAGAGCTGTTTTAGCTCATTGTGACGTTTTAAGTTAACGGGACCATGACTAGTCACAGCTTCTATAAGGACAAGCCAATCTTGCTGTTTGTAATACACTACGACATCAGGCATTTTTCCGTGAGGATCTAATTCGATCCCCATTTCTCGGAATTTTTGTGTTTCGTTGATTATAAATTTATCACCAGCATCGCCAATATGTAAAACTACACCCCCTGGCGTAAATCTTGGACAAAAGCTTTCTAAAATGTCTTTAATTAAAATATTTTGCCCACCTGATGAAAGCTGAATCGCCTGACCATTGGGCAAGGTTATAGGAATCATGGACAAATTTCGATTCCTGGCTTGCAACAAATTAGTAACTGAAACCGCGTAATTTCTACAAGCTTCTTCCCACTGCTCAGAGCCATAAACTTGAAGCAGTGATAACGCTTGCTGGTGAAGTTGGTAGCACCACTTAGGGCTATTAATTGGTCGGTCTGGTTTGTCTGGATTTTCAACCACCAATCCCATCTGCACAAATTGATGCATTGTCTGTCGTCGAACAGTTTCGCGTGTGTTTGGTGCATATTGTTTTCCGTAATGATCACGGAACCAATCCATCATTTCTGTAATTCCGCGTTTTGGTGCAGTAGCTTGCCTCCAGAGTTTCTCAGGTTGAATATCTGCTAATGCAAGTAAACAGAGTGCAGATCTTTCATTTTGTTGCTCTCTAGGAGCAGAGATAGCCTTGAGAATTGCAAGTGCTTCTTCAATTCGCTTGTTTGCTTGAACTGCGGCTGTCGCTTCATCCATAATTGATAGAACTTCATGTACAACTTTATCGATTTCTTCTTGGTTTAAGTCATTGTCCCCAATTTGAATTCCTATTTGGATCAAGTCATTTTTACATGGATATTTAACCCTACGAAGGTCGGTAGCATTAACTTGTGTATGTCCACTAAATTGACGAAAGTAGCTATCAAATAAAGTTGAATTAAGAAATGCTGCTAAACCTTTAGCTATATCAGGGGGCATTCCTCTTCCTTTAGCATGATAGTAATTAAGATGATTTTCGACACCAAGAGATTTTGAACCAATAGGAGAACATACTGCAGCAACAATACGACGCTTTTCTTCTTTAGATGAAAAACGTTTTGTCAAAACATACCAACCAGACTCAATTAACCATTTTTCTGTATCTTGATTTTTTTCGATCGCAATGGACTTGCGGGGATTATCAGGAGGAAACACTACTTTACTTACTTTTACAGATTCTGGATAAAGTAGTGGAACAGTTCTATCACTCAAATGGTTTCTTAAAGATGATTTCAGGCGAAAATCAACAACTGGACCCGTCGAAACTTCCAAGCCTATTTCATTCAACGTACAGGGCATTTTATTCATTTGAACTCTCAAGGAATTCTTGAGAGAATTTGTGACAATATGAATAAATTGTTCGGAATCATCCGGCTCAATCACTTCGTCATAGGAAGCATATCTTGATTCTGAAATCTCATCTAATGCAGTCTCAGAATTACTGGTTATTTTTACACTACTAGATCTTTCTTTAGATCTTAGTGCGTGAAAAATAATATTTTCCTGCAATACCTCATCTTCTAAGAAGGTTGCTGCTCTACTCTCAAATATATGGATTTTATCTAGTTTCATATATTCTAGAAAAGCTTTTCTGAAAGGACGAAAATACGTGCCATTACAAAAACTTCTAGGCGTAATCGCAACAATTTCGCCATCATCTATAAGTTGTAAGATGGCAAGCCAAACAAATGCACTGTAAAGATTTACAGTATCAATCCCAATACTTGAAAGGACTTTCTTTTCTGCTGATTGGCTATGAATCTTCTTATAAGGTGGATTAAGAATCGCATGAGTAAAGCCTGGAACTACCTTCTGGAAGAGCGGCAAGTTCATTTCACTACTAGCTTTTATAAAACTCTCCTTCCGTAAGTAATAATCTGTTTGAATTCCTTTGCGGCTCAAAGCGGCACAGCATTCTGTAAGGGTTTGATTTAGCGAGGGAAAGAAGACTGGTTCGACTTCATATGCTGTAATACTGCAACTACTAACCTGAGTAGGGTTTGCCAGTAACCGCTCTACTACAGCAGCAGTTAAAGTCCCAATCCCAGCCCCAGGATCTAGAAGGCGAATGTGACCAGACAGGTTGTTGAATTGTCCTGCCATGAAGCGCGCAACAGTTGCGGGGGTTAAGAACTGACCCAACTCACTACGCTGTTTCAAGTTCAATTTTGAGGAGTAGTAGACTCTCGCAATATCAGCAGAATCAGTAAGGAACGTTGCCATGTGGTCATTTAGTAGCAGTTATGAATGAATACCACAGAACCGCTCCCCAATACACCTAACTAGTGATTAGAGAGAATCTGTCGGTCTAATCCCCGGTTTAGGGTGATTAGGTGGAATTATTTCAGCCTAATTCCGCGCTTTAGGGTGATTAGACTGACTCGGTTCAGTATAACCACTGCTTCGGTTCGAGTCCTGAACTCGTTAATTTTTATTGATAGTTTTTTATGGGTGGATGGTGCGGTGCAGTCGTCTGAGCTGTTGCCAAGGAAATTGTTCGATCCAGTTCGCGACGCTATCTGGTTAAACCATTGCTCATATTGGACTGAGGGGAATTGTGGACAGTGGATTTGTCGGTTTGTGTTATTGCTTAACCAGCGCCATCTTCAGGTGGTCGTGAGGTGAGCTGATCACAGCCCAGCAGAGTCCGTTGCCCATAGGGATTAATGGGCAGTGATGCGAACTAAGAATGCAGCCAAGGGCGCATTGGGCAGCACCTCAACCACGAGTTAGGCCAACGATCGCTTGTACGAGTTGTTCCGGTTCCAGGGGTTTAGTGACCTGCTGTTGAAAGCCACTGGCGATCGCGCGTTGATGGTCTTCTTCTCTCGCGTAGGCCGTCAGGGCGATCGCGGGCAGTTGGCCACCCTGGGCAGGCGGCAAGGCGCGGATTTGGCGGATGAGGCTATGGCCATCTACGTCGGGCATCCCAATATCGCTAACCAGAATATCCGGTTGGAAGGAGGCCAGGGCGGTCAAGACTTCAGCCGCCGAGGTCACGGTCAGCACTTCAGCACCATACATCTGCAACACAATGGTCAGGAGTTCACGGGCATCGGGTTCATCATCCACCGCCAAAACTCGAATCCCCGTCAAATCAAGCTCTTGGCTAAGTAGCTGCCCCGTTGGCTGCACCTCCGGTTCTAAATCGAGCAGCGGGAAGCGCACAGTAAAGGTTGCACCCTGCCCCAAACCGGGACTCGTGGCCACAATCATCCCACCATGCGCCTCTACCAGCGATCGCACGATCGCCAAGCCCAAGCCCAAGCCCCCAAATTTGCGCGTGGTTGACGCATCTTCCTGGCGGAAAGATTCAAATAAATACGGCAGAAACTCCGGGTTAATGCCCTTGCCCGTATCGCGGACAGTAATTTGGGCCTGGATATCGATCCGCTCTAGGAGAATATCTACCCGGCCACCGTCTGGGGTGAATTTAATGGCATTGGACAAGAGGTTCCAGACGATCTGCTGGAGCCGCGCCGGGTCGCCCCAGATGCGGCCGATGGAGGGGAGGGCAGAATGAAGCAGGATTGATTTTGCGGCGGCGGCAGCGCGCACGGTCTCCATCGCCGCTTCAATCACAAACGCCAGATCAACAGTGGCCATCTCCATGACCAGTTTGCCGCGCAGAATTTTGGCCACATCCAATAGGTCATCGATCAACTGGGTTTGCAGTTTGGCGTTGCGCTCGATAGTGGCCAGGGCTATTGCTGTTTTTTCTGGACTAAACTGGCGCGATTGCAACAGTTTTGTCCAGCCCAGAATCGGGTTGAGGGGCGATCGCAGCTCATGGGATAGGATCGCCAGGAACTCATCCTTAATCCGGTTGGCCCGCTCGGCTTCTGCCCGTGCGGCCTGTTCCTGTTGCAAAAGCCGAGCGCGTTCGATTTCAGCCTGTTTGCGATCGGTAATGTCCAGCGCCACCAAAATGGCGTGGCTGGGCCGTGAGGGCGTACTCGATCGGTCAAAAAAGATCTGTTTGCGAACCGTGAGCCACTTAACCTGGCCATTACGCCCCAAAACGCGATGATCTTGAGCAAACCAACCGGCCCCAGCAGGGTCAAGAATAGTTTGAATATGCTGGAGTAACTGCTCCCGGTCTTCAGGATGGAAGGTGGCATGAAACTGCTCGCGGGAGATTGTGAGCGGCTCGGCAGGCAGGCCATAGAGCGCGGCAGCTTCTGGCGACAGATGAACGGTATTGGTGCGGTAGTCCACTTGGGCCAGGGCAAATCCGGCCACTTGCATTCCCAGTTGCAATCGCTCTTCCGACTCTTGCAGGCGCAGTTCGGCCTGTCTACTGTCGCTGATATCCCTGGACATAGAGAGGACTTGTTCGGTTTGGCCAGACCTACCCCGAATGGGGCTAACAATGACTTCCCACCATTTGGGGGTGCCTTTGGCTGTGGGACAAAAGCCGCGAAACACACTGAACTGTCCGGCTTTAGCGGCTTTCAGGGCTTCCTCTGCCAGGGAGCGATATTCCCCTTGCCAGAAGCAGGCCCAGTTTTGGTTCAGATAGGGAGTGATGTCGTCAATTTCCATGATGCACATGCCCCCAGTGTTCATGTAAAGCAGCCGCCCCTCCAGATCCAGCACTTTGATGCAATCGGGGCTGCTTTCCAACAGGCGGGCTTTAAATTCTTCGCTTTGTCTAAGGTCTTCTTCGGTTTGTTTGCGATCGGTGATATCTAAATTAATGCCGCTCAATCGGATTGCTTCACCTTGTGTATTAAAGGTAAAGCGTCCCAGGCCCAGGAGCCAGCGAAGACCGCGTTGGGGGTGGATAATCCGAAATTCGATTTGGAATTCTACCTGGTGTTGGGCGATCGCGTGGAGCAGTTCCAGGCGCACCCGTTCGCGATCGTCGGGATGAATCGTGTTGTACCAGAGGCGATACCAATTGGCCTTATTCGCCGTGCTCACCCCATACAGGTCATAGTTTTCCGGCGACCAAGTGACCGCATTGGTTTGCAGGTTCCAATCCCATGACCCGGCTTTTGCCCCAGCCAGAGCCAAGCGCAAGAGTTGCTCATTTTCCCGCAAGGCAGCATGGGTCTGTTTCTGCTCGGTGATGTCTTCTGAAATTCCGGCTAAACGATAGACGGCTCCGGTGCGATCGGCCAGGGGAAAACAGCGGCTCCGCACCCAGCGCGTGGCTCCATTGGCGAGGACGATGCGATACTCCTGATCAAAGGAGGCTGTCATGGCATGATCTTGAAACGCCTGCACCACGGCGGCGCGATCGCCGGGATGAATGGAATCGAGCCAGACTTCAGGGGTGTTGAGGATGGTCGCTGGCGGGAAGCCCCAGAGGCGCTCAAAGGCGGGGCTGATGTAGCTAAAGCGGTTTTCGTTGATCTCCTTCATCCAAAACACAGCATCAATATTTTCAGCCAATTGCCGAAAGCGTTCTTCACTGGCTTGTAAGGCTTGTTCGGCTTGTTTACGCGCGCTGATGTTGGTGATGGTGCCGATATAGCCAACAATTTCACCGTTGGCATCTGTTTCTGCGATCGCCTGCCCAATCAACCAGGACACAGCCCCAGCCGGGGTTATAAAGCGATATTCAGCGTGGAATGGCTGCTGGGAAATGGCGGACTCATACCAGGTGGCGAAGACGCGATCGCGATCGTCCGGATGGATAGCCGCCACCCACCCTTTGCCCTGCGCTTCAGCCGGAGAGAGGCCCGCCAGTTCACACCAACGAGCATTCACATAGAGGCAGTCGCCAGTGGCATCGGTACGAAAAATGCCAACCGGAGACATCTGTGCCAGGGCAGCATAGCGGGCTTCACTGGCTTGTAAGGCGCGTTCGGCTTGTTTGCGATCGCTCAAATCCAGCACAAACACCACCGATTCTTCCCGCGCCTCACCCAACAAGCTATAGCCAACCAGCACAGGCACCCGGCGACCATCTTTACAAATGTATTCCTTCTCATAGGGGGTACAGGCTCCCCGATCGCGGGCTTCGGCAATGCCCTGCTGATCCAAGGGAAGATACTCAGGCGGAGTAATGTCAACCCAGCGCAGCCGACCCGCCTGCACGTCCTCCTGGGTATAGCCCACCAGCCGCAGCAGCGCCTCGTTCGCGGCATGAATATTGCCGTAAACGTCACCATAAATAATGCCTACGACATTCGACTCAACAAAGCCCCGCAGTCGTGCCTCATTGGCCGCCAGCGCGATTTCTGCCTGTTTAGACTCGGTAACATCACTATGCACACCGAGCCATTCCAAAATCTTGCCGTTTTCACCAATCACCGGAATCGCCCGCACCTGCATATAGCGATACACCCCATCTCGCCGCCGCAATCGATGCTCAACTTCGTAAAGAGACTGGTTTTCCAGAGCGGTTGACCACAGTCGGGTTGTCTTGGCCCGATCATCGGGATGAATAGCCTTGAGCCAGCCCCAGCCCTTTAACTCATCAAAGGTTTGGCCCGTAAACGCACTCCAGGCGGGCTGTTCGGTGATGAATTCTCCCTGGCTGCCCTCGGTGTTCCAAACAATTTGGGCCATTGCTTCCACCAGCGATCGATAGCGGCGTTCACTGCGGCGGAGGGCAGATTCTGATTGTTTGGCGGCGGTAATATCTTGATCGACCCCCGCCATCCTGACCGGGTTGCCGTCATTGTCGTAGACAACATGCCCCAGGCTCAATGCCCAGCGCATAGAGCCATCGGGTTTAATAAAGCGAAACTCAATGTTGTATTCTTCGTAGTCGTAGACGGCCCGCTGAAGCGCCTGCTCAACTCGGCTTAAATCCTCTGGGTGGATCATGGCGCGGACGGTGTCGTAACGCCCATCAAAACTGCCGGGAGCCATGCCGAATAAATGCTCCAGGCTAGTAGACCAGCGCACCTCCCCGGTTTGAATGTTCCAATCCCAACTGCCCATGTTGGCCACTTTCATTGCCAGATTCAGGCGGTCTTGACTTTGTTGGAGCGCCAGGGTAGTTTGCTGTTGCTCTAGCTCTAGTTGTTTGCGATCGGTGACATCCCGCCAGGAGGCTACAAACCCATCGTTCAGTTTGCTAGCGCGAATATCAAAGGCCCGGATCAGGCGGCGATCGCCGTAAGTATCGTCATACACCAGCGATTCTTTGATTAACGGCTCTCCCGTTTCCACCACCTGGCAATACTCAGCAAACAAACCCGATTCCCGATGGGCTGGCAAAATTTCGCATAGTCCCCGCCCAATCTGCATCGCTTTTGGCATCTGATTGTTTTCACAAGCCGCCGCATTTAGGTAATCAATGCGAAAGTCCGCAATCTGCCCCTGCTCATCCCGCATTGCCGAAAACGTGCCGAAACAGTCCAGCATGTTTTCCACCGAGGTATAGAATGTTTCCTGGCTTTGCTGAAGCTCTTGTTTTAAGTCGGCATTTTCGATCGCCGTCCGCATCGCAAGCCGCAAATCATCTGGGGTAGCCCGATCTTTAACCAGATAATCAACCGCACCCTGCTTAAACGCCTGCACCGCCACTTCTGTATCGCCACCGTCGATCACAATCACCGGGGCACTGGTCTGCGCTTTTAGTTGACGCAAAAGCTGAAAGCTGCGATTATAGGGCAACTCAAGCTCTAGAAGAATACCGTCTAGCTTCACCGTAGATTGAGACAAAGCCCAGGAAAGAGGGTTGTTGTGCCCCAGCAGAATGGTGTAATCCATTCCTCTATCCTGTTCTAACTGCTGCTGGTAAACCATGTTGTCCGTGTCTGATCCAGCAATTACCAGAACAGTTCGCTGAGTTGCCATGCTCCAATCCTTTATTAGCTTCTAAGGAGAAGCCCTGCAAAATATATGACCATAGATGATAATACATAAACATCCGTGGGAGAAAGACTACTAAGCGGTAGATCTGGCCAGTGCTGTTATACGCTTTTCGGTTATGCTGCATGACGTGACCCGCCGCCCCAACCGATCGCCCCTTTGCGCCAGTTGAGTTTTACCCTACACTGCAACAAATTTAATGATCAGCAGGGGCGATCGGGGCTGATAAGCAAGTTGACCTGACACCGCGCAAGGCGTGATACCGCAACAGTTAGGACAGCGTTGCTCAAGCTGCGTTGTGGAGTGATCAACTTTTGCATAGTTTTTAAGGAACAAATAGCGTTATGACCTTTAAGCCGATCGCGACGGTCATAATCGGGCGGGGGGCGATCGCGACTCCGACTGAAGCGATCTTGACGGTGAAGCATCCCCATTCATTGCAAGAGTGAGCAGATTGAGCGCCCCTTTATTCGATTCAGTTGCGCCAGTCCCGACCCAGCACAGTAGACTGGTCAAGCACGTTGTTCGGCAGCACTGTGAACTCCGAAGATTTTACCGATTCCGCGACACCAGACTTTGTTCATGTTCCCGTCTTGGCTGATGCAGTCATTGCGGGTTTGGCTTTGCGGGCGGGCGGGCACTATTTGGATGCGACGGTCGGCGGCGGCGGGCACAGCCAGTTAATTCTGGCGGCCATTCCCGATTGCACTTTAGTAGCCCTTGACCAAGATCCCCAGGCGATCGCTGCGGCCCAACAAACCCTGGCAGCCTATGGCGATCGCCTCCAGTTTTACTCCACCAACTTTGCCACCTTCGATCCGGGCACCCAGCGATTTGATGGCATTTTGGCCGATTTAGGGGTCAGTTCCGCCCAATTCGACATTCCCGATCGCGGCTTTAGCTTCCGCCATGCGGCCCCCCTCGATATGCGGATGAACCCCCAGCAAGACTTGACCGCAGCCACGATTGTCAACACGTGGGGCGAGACAGACCTGGCCAATCTGATCTATACCTACGGGGAAGAACGCCTTTCCCGCCGGATTGCCCATCGCATCGTGGAACAGCGCCCCTTCCAGAGCACCACCGACCTGGCCGCCGCGATCGCCGCCACCGTCCCCAAAGCCTACCGCTATGGCCGCATCCATCCCGCCACCCGCACGTTCCAGGCGCTCCGCATCGCCGTCAACCGTGAATTAGAGGTGCTAGAGACTTTTCTCGCCCAAGTTCCCGATTGGCTCAAACCGGGGGGGCGCTTGGCCGTGATCAGTTTTCATAGTTTGGAAGATCGCATCGTCAAACATCGCCTCAAAGAAGCTGAGGCATTGCAGGTTATTACTAAAAAACCGATTGTGGCGGACGAAGCGGAACTCGCGGCCAACCCCCGATCGCGCTCGGCCAAACTCCGGATTGCTGAACGCCTGTAGCGATCGCCCACCGCCCTCACCATTAATTTGATTATCCAAAGAAAAAGATCTCCCGCAACGTGCTGAAGATCTTAGTCAGGGTACACTTGGCAAACTTTAAGCAGGGCTACACGACTAGCCAAAAACAGAAGATTGAAATGGTTCGACACGCGCCAGCGATCGCACCAGGCAAGCCAATCAAACAAGGTCAACGACCGACTAAGCTCAAACCACCACCTTGTTATTAAATATACTGACATGTCGCGTAAAATTACGTGAACTGGTTGTGAATCAGTATAAATTTTTGACAAACTATTGCTACCACAAACCCAGCGGCGATCGCCGGTTTAGCCAAGCCGACGCTGGCATTCCTGGAGCGGCACCTCATACGCGCGATCGCGCCGGGAATAGGAGCCTGATTCGCCATAAAAAAGCCCCTATCTTTGTTTGCTAGATACGGGCATTCGTCAATGATTCAAACTACAGTGAAGCAACTTTTAAGCTTCAGGAAATCATCATTTTATTCCCAGGTCTTGCCGTAACTCTGCGCGCTCATACCAGTAGATTTAGCTCCGTCTCAAGCCGCAAGTTACCGCACTAAAGGACTATTCAATTCCGTAAAACTCTTCCAACCACGCCTTGGCCTCATGCTCAGAAGTACAGTTTTTGACCGTTTTGGTGCACGGATCATAAACATGCCACAAAATTACATTGCGATCGCTGACCGTCTTCCAAACCCGCACTTCCGGTACCGTAGTCAGCGAAGCCAAGAACTGTTGGCAAACATCCTGAAGCGCCGCCCAAAAGCCAGAGCGTTCCTCGTTCAAACTAACTTCGACGATAGAGGGTTGATATTGGTTTTTTTGAGGTTGAAGGGTTTGCATAACAGTCTCCACGTACCGACAAACGCAATAAAGTTAAATGAATCTAAACATATCGCTGCAAACGTCGTTGATTTCAGGAACAAAATAAATGTTTGCAATAACATTGGTATCTGCCAGCTAGCACAGCTGCCCTTAGAAAGCACCGTTCAGAACGAATCCAAAACCAAGGGGCTTGTGCCTTCGCACTGCCTGAGGTCTAATTGGCCTGGGGAACAAAGCTCCCCGCAGTCTGTCATCTGAACTAGAATGTTAAGCGTTCTTTACAGATACCTAAGTGTAATGGAACAGCCACTGCCCTGCCATCATCAACTTTCTACTGGGATAACACTGAAAAAAGCAGCATTGGAGCGCCCCTCAGCTCATCCATACGGTAGATTCTACTGAAATCTCTGTAAAAGTACTGTGTGCTCTTGCAACATCGGTATAAAGTTTCTGTGAACTTCGGGTTTGTACTAAAATTAAGCTGCGTTCTGCCGCCAGTTAAACTGTTTACAGCTTTTGCCGTACTACCACGCGATACTTGACGGGTGCAGGCAAACCAGCCCCACAACTCCCCGATCGCAATCTCCGCCACGACTCAACCCGATTGGCCCCGCGATCGCCCCCCACAGCTATTTTTAGCTTTATAGGAATAACAATGAAAACCTCTGAACTCCAGATTCGGTTAGATCATTATTACGATCAGATCAAACCAATCATTCTGGCACGACAGAACCCCATCACCGGCCTGCTGCCAGCCAGCACCGCCGTCAACGCCCACGGCGACTACACCGACGCTTGGGTGCGAGACAACGTGTATAGCATCCTGGCCGTTTGGGGGTTAGGGCTGGCCTACCGCAAAGTAGACGATCACCGGGGCCGCGTGTTTGAACTGGAGCACAGCGTCGTCAAACTCATGCGAGGGCTGCTCTTTGCCATGATGCGGCAGGCCCACAAAGTCGAGAAATTTAAAGAAACCCAGTCTTTGCTCGATGCCCTACACGCCAAGTACGACACCAAAACCGGCGATGTAGTGGTGGGGGATGATGCGTGGGGCCACCTACAACTGGATGCCACCTCCGTATTCTTACTGATGCTCGCCCAGATGACCGCTTCGGGCTTACACATCATCTTTAATACCGATGAAGTCAACTTTATCCAAAATTTGGTTTACTACATCGGGCGCGCCTACCGCACACCAGATTATGGCATTTGGGAGCGGGGCAACAAAATCAACCACGGCAACCCAGAATTAAACGCCAGCTCCGTTGGGATTGCCAAAGCCGCCCTCGAAGCCATGAATGGGTTAAATCTATACGGCGTGCGGGGCGACCAAGCCTCCGTTATCCACGTCATGCCCGATGAAATTGCGCGTAGTCGGATCACGCTAGAATCTCTGTTGCCGCGCGAGTCTAGCTCCAAAGAAGTGGATGCAGCCCTGCTAAGTATCATTGGATTTCCGGGCTTTGCGGTGGACAGTACGGAATTGTGCGATCGCACCCGGCAAAAAATTATCGAAAAACTCGAAGGCAACTACGGCTGCAAACGCTTTCTGCGCGACGGCCACCAAACCGTCCTCGAAGACACCACCCGCTTACACTACGAACCCCGCGAACTCAAACAGTTTGAACACATCGAATGTGAATGGCCCCTTTTCTTCACCTACCTATTACTGGATGGCGTATTCCGGGGCGACACCGAGCAAGTCCAAACCTATCAAGCCAAACTGGCCCAAGTCATAGTCGAGCGCGACGGCCTCAAACTGCTGCCCGAACTTTACTACGTCCCCAAAGAACACGTCGCCGCCGAACAACAAAACCCCCGGAGCCAGCCGCGCCTACCGAACGAAAACATTCCCCTCGTCTGGGCACAAAGTCTTTACTATCTGGGCCTCATGCTGAGCGAAGGGATTTTGTCTGTCGGGGATATCGATCCGCTGGGCCGCCATCTCCACATTCGCCAACAGCGCCAACCGATTGTGCAAATTGCGCTCTTGGCCGAAGACGAAATGCTCCAGTCCACCCTGGCCACCTACGGCTTTGACACCCAAACCCCCGCTCAGATCGAACCCGTCCAGGTGCGCCAGCCCATCGAATTATCCTACGCCTTCACCCAAATTGGCCGCAACGACAAACTGGAAATGACCGGGCGACCCTTGCGCCGCCTCCGGAGCTTAACCACCTCCCGCGTGTTCCGGATCTGTGGGGAAACCATTGTGTTTCTGCCGTCTTTTCTGGATCAACAGCAGTTTTATCTCACCCTTGATCCCTACTTTCTGGTCAGCCAGATTCGCTCAGAGTTGGCCCACATCCAGCGGCATTGGTATCAGTTGGGGCGGCCCACCCTGACGTTTTTGCTCACCCACACCATGCTCAAAACGGCAGCCCAAGCTAACGATTCACAGCCCTTGTTGGTGTTGCTGAAGGAATTGCAAGAGGGCGTGTGTAACGGGGTACAGATCAAACTGGGCCGCATCAATCAACTGCTGCTGACTGCCAGCACAGAGCGGATTGATTTTCTGCATGACTTTGAATTTGCCCATTTGCCAGTGCAAGATGCCCAAGCAACAGAGGCATTTTTGGCGTTTAATCCCGATCGCAGCTTTCCCCTCAGTATCACCCAAGAATTTAAACTCGAAATCGTGACCGATACGGGCCTGCTGCTAAAAAGCTTGCGCCAAACGGATAACCTGTATGAGCAGTTTGAACTGTTGAGCAGTTTATCGCGGTTGCAAGGCTTGGAGTTTGATACGGGGTTTGGCCAACCCACGCGGGCGGTCACGGTGGGGCAACTGCTGGACGAGGTGTACTTTAAGGCCAGCGAACTGAAGCTTTGGGCCATTTTGCGGGGGGTTGCCGGGGTATATGACAAGATGGCGATCAATCTGGCCGATTCGGTGACCGATATCCTGGTACGGCAAAAGCAAATTGCGGTAGGGCGATCGTACAGCGAAGCGTCGTTGATTAGTCAGCCGTTGTCGCCGCAGGAGTTAATGGAAAAAATTCGGGAGTTTTGTCGGGAAGATATTCGCGATCGCGTCTTGACCCAGGAAATTCTCATTTATCTTAGTTTGCTGATCAAATCCGATCCCACTTTATTTAACGGGCTGCTAACGCTGCGGGTCGGCTATTTGATCTTGCTGTTAACCACCAACTTGGCTAAAGAACTGGATGTACCGCAGGATGAGGGTTACGAGCGGTTGCTCCAACTAAGTCCCCACGAAATTCAAACCCGTTTATACCAGGTTTTGCAGGGCTACAACCGCAATGATCAATCCCTCTTTAAGCAAGAATCTCTCCCTGTTTCGCAGCACGAAAAAGATATTGACTGGGCGGTGATGACGGATCACTTACAGGTCAAAGCAACGGCAGAAGACTGGCGGCACAAACGGCAATTGGATGGTGCCCTCAACCGAGTGCCCAAAGATTTTTATCCCAGCGTGTGGAACCTGCTCAAACATTGCCGGGGTTTGATTATTGGGGATAAGTTGGAACGGCGTAATCGCCTGGATAGTGAATTGTTGCTGGCGGAAATGACCCCTGGGGAGAAAAATTTTGCCCTCCAGGTGGAGCATTTGCTCAATAAGATCCAGGCGCCGGAATACCGCCAGGTCAATATTGAAGCGTTGATGGAACTGTCGGCGTTGATGGAGCACAATTCCGATCTCCAGATTCGGCAATACATTGTGCTGGATGTGTTGATTGGTCATGCGGTGCGGTTGGCCTGGTTGGCGAAACATCCGACCCACGGCGATCGCTACGATGAGCACAAAGCAGCGGCTTGGAGCAATTTCTACGCCAGTTCACCCTATGACTGCGCTAGTTACATTGTGAACGCCTTGCGCTTCTTGATTCAAATCGCTGAAGCCGAGGAAGCGGAAGAGTTTGAGGCGGAAGAGAAGGCGGATAATCTCGCCGAATCAGCGAATCCAGTGTAGCAAACCTCATTCTTGGGGCATGATGGGGACAATCGCGATCGCCCGTGCCAAAGCGCCATCTGGGGCGATCGCCTGCTATCCCGGTCTGAAGCCAATGCCGTTGCGTTATGCCGCTGAAAGTTGATGAACAAATGCCCCGCAGTTTTATGCTGCTGTGTTTGGGGGCCGCCGCCGTGTTGCTGGTGGGCCAGATCAGTGGTGTTTCAAAGCGCCTGGTGCCCACCCCCGTTGGCATTGTCCGAGGCAAAAAGCCCCCGCTGCCCCCGCCCGCCCAGGCCATGCAGCCCACGAGTTTTCAACCCAGCCCGCCGCCGCCGCCGACCGCTACTCAAACTAAGCTTGTCGTGGATCTGAGCGATCGCCAGCTAACGGTATACAAAAATGCCGCCGTGTTAGGTCGCTATCCCCTGGCCGTCGCGATGGCAGGCTGGGAAACCCCCACGGGCACCTTCCAAGTCTTGAACAAAGAAACCGATCCCATCTGGGTGCATCCCATTACAAGCGAAACCATAGGGCCAGGGCCAGATAATCCCTTGGGCAAAGCCTGGATTGGCTTTTGGACGGATGGAGCCGCCGAAATTGGCTTTCATGGCACAAACCAGGAAGAACTGATCGGCGAGGCCGTCTCCCACGGCTGTTTACGGTTGCGGAATGCCGACATCACTGCGATTTATGCCCAAGTCACAGAGGGTACCCCCGTGATTGTGCAGCCCTAGGCTTTGGGGCGATCGCCCCAGTCCCATGCCCCAGCCTCCCCTGTAATCATCGCTATACCGATTAAGGCTGTTGCTCGTAATTCGGCGCATAGGCTTGCAAGAGAGAACTTACCTGGGTCAGCACATCCCCACTCTTTCCGATGACCTGGCGTTCCGGGAAAAACTCAGGCCGATCCAAGTTACGGGAAATCGCCTCGCCAACCTGTTGAGCAATGAGATGGTGCAAATCTTCTTTGGCCCGCTGTCGTTGGTAGGTTGCGCCCTCCTCAGTGGTGGCATACAGGGGCGGCAAGCGGTTGAGCGCATAGGCGGCAATATCCCCCAAATCCAAGGTGTGATCGCTCGTGGCTTCAATCTCTGCGACCCGGGCGATCGCCTCGGTCAACACCAACTCTTCCATCACGTTAATAAACTGCTTACGGGGCACCGCCACCACTTCACCAGTCAGCAAGGCTCCCATCAGCCGATCTAAAGCCATGTATTCTTCGATCGAAAGCTCAGAAGCGGTATCACAGATGCGTCCCACCTCTGCTTCCATTGCCGGTGTCAGATACCCATCTTGCAGAGCTTGATCCACAATCTTTTCGATGCTCATAGAGCCTCCGTTCCCTTTTCCCCTGTCCTCAATTGAAACATTACCCGAAAGATTAAACTTTGTCTGCATAATCTTTAAAGGCAACTCAACAACACAACCGCTAACCTAGCCACGACTACCCAGCCGCGACGACTTAGCCTTGACTAATGTTGCCCTAGATCGCACCTTCTGAAACATCCGCCCGTAAAGCTTTAAAGAAACGATATTGATAGCCAAACGGCGCTAACCCCCTACTCAAACCCTGTGTAGCGCCAAGGCACCGGATCAACCGCCTGCCCATGCACATACAAACCCCAATGCAAGTGTGGCCCTGTAGCCGACCCCGTGGCCCCAACAGTGCCAATTACCTGCCCTGCCTGAACGAAATCCCCTTCTTGCACATTAATTCTACTCAGGTGGAGATAAATTGTTGCCACCCCTTGACCATGATCAAGCCCAACGGTATTGCCGTGGAGTTTGAAGCCCTGCGCCTCGCGCCCGACCAAGGCCACCCGCCCCGCAGCCGCAGCCACCACGGGCGACCCCGTGCCCCCCGCATAATCCACCCCCCGGTGATAGTAATCTTTTGCAAACTCCCCGTTGTAATAGCGGCGAATCCCAAATTCTGAGGTGACTGGCCCTTCGTTGGGGCGGAGGAATTTGCCGTTCCAGTATTTTTCCGGGGTGACTAATTTTTTGAATGCGTCCACCCGATCAAACTCCTGATCGGTGCCATCGGAGCCGCCACCCCGCACCCAAATGGATTGCGTCTGAAATTTGCGATCGCCCAGATTGACACTCACTGTTTGCGATTCATTGCCCCCTGCCACGACAAGACTCAGCCGGCCAGGGCGATCCAACGGCGTAGTCGGCAGTAAAGCCCGAAACTGATTAGGGCCAATGGGAAATGTTTGAAACACTTGCTGACCCAGGGTAATTTGCGGCGGAGTTGTCGTAGCGGGGTTGTCGTAGCGGGCGACCACACTCAGGGTATCCCCCAGTTTCGGACTATTTGGCCCCACCGTGACCTGGAGCGCTGAGGCTGCATCCGGCAGGGCGATCGCGACCATCGCGATCGTCGCCAGCCCAACCAACCCTGTCCCGGCCTGCTGCAAGGGCTTCAGTGGCGGCGGCGGGGCAAAGGGCGACCACGGGGCAGCGCGATGGAAACCATTGGACAAGAAGGAAACGAACCGCTGGAGAGCCATAGGAAAAATCGGGATTTAACGCCAGTTCAAGGAAACCATTAAGTCTTGCCCAGCATACTGCGATCGCGCCTAGTTTGCACTCACCACGGCGACTTTTTGAGTTGGGGCAAATTGGGCGGTTGGCGGCGATCGCGCAGGATGCAACCCGTTAAAATACAAAGCAGTTTTCTTGGCGATCGCGGGCGGCCTTTAGCCCTGCGGCAACGCCGGAGCCGAGGTCAACGCGGCTGGCTCCTAATTGCGTCCTCTCCTTTATCCCCTGCGGCCATGCTTCCAATTTTTGTTTACGGCACGCTTAAACCGGGCGAGATCAATCACACCGTCTGCGCCCATTACGTACAAGCCGTTGCCCCCGCGATCGCCTACGGCAGTTTGTATCATTTGCCCTTTGGCTATCCTGCGATGAGCCTGGATGCCTCTCACTGGGTCGTGGGTTGTCTGCTGCACTTCAGCGATCCCCAGCTTCTGACGATTTTGGATCAGTTTGAGCAGCACGATCCCAGCGTATTTCAGCGGCTATTTCCCACTACAGACCTGGCAACACACCAGTATCAGCGCACCCGGATCCAAACCTACACCCCACAGCAGCACCCCCTGACGCTGGCATGGAGCTACACGATGACCACGGCCCAAATTCAGCAGCTCAACGGCACTAAGACAGCCCACAATCACTGGCGGGGTGCTGACTACGCTTTGCCCCCAAGCCACTAGGGAGCATCGTTTCACCGGGCTAATCGGTGGGCCAAAGGCCAAAGTGTGACGGCGAACCGCTGCTGACCCCGCGATCGCCACAATTCGCTTCCCCACCCTGATAGCCCCACCCTGATGGTCAAAGCCAGGGATCAAAACGCAGCGCCACAGCAGGAAAGCGAGGGTTTTCAGCGATCGCCCTTGCTCCCTAGCCTTACCAATGGCGACATACCAAGCGCCTTAACGCACGTTGTCATTGGAGTTAAACGTCGCGGGAGATGGTTCCGCCTCGCCCGCCACAGGAGCCTTAGTCAAGGAGACCAACGGCTTGTCGAGGGCGACCATCAAAGGCTCTTCGTTATCAGCACTTTGGGCCGTTTGCACCTTTTCTGGAGCCGCTTCATTAGCCATTTGGGGGGCAAAAGGCCGTTCTCCACCCAAAATCAGGCTTGAAATTGCACCAATGGCCACCGCCGCGATCGCGATGCCACCCCAGAGGAAAGACCGGGAAGGCCGCCGATCCACACGGGCAAGCACAGCATCCACCGTCTGCTCAACGGACTGCTGAGACGTGGGCACTGGCATCGCTTGGAACGCCTGCCGGAGCTTGAGCAACCGCGCATGGAGCTGTTGCACAGTCGAGTCGTTTTGCAGCCACGCTTCAACTTGCCGCCGCTCCTCAGGCGAAACTTCGCCATCTAGATAGGCACTCAACATCTCAAAGCGATCGCGCTGCATCACATCTGGGATACGAGCGTCCGACTCGGAACTGTGAGCCGAAGCCAAAGGATCAAAATTGTGGGAGTTAGAATTAGAAGTCATCTCAACACTAATGCTCGCGTATGGAGTACACCCAGCTCTCGTAAAAGGATAGTCAATCTATCCCAGAAAAACAAACCCCTCAAAGATTCGATTTATATCTCAGCCTAAAGAAAGAACGGCTGCAACGAATCTCTGGGAACGTCAGGCTCCTTCCAGGTAGTTTTGGAGTTGGGACTGAAGCCGCAACCGTGCCCGTGCAATGCGAGATTTAACGGTTCCCAAAGACACCCCGGTGATTTCAGCAATTTCTTCGTAGGCCATGCCTTGAATTTCCCGCAATACAATGGTTGTCCGAAAGACTTCTGGCAAATCGGCGATCGCCTCACGCAATTGGTCATAAAACTCGCGCGTGGTGATATCCTCATCGGGGCCAGGTGTGGCAGAAGCAATTTCCCAATCCATTTCCCCATCTGCCATCGACAGCGGGGCATCCAATGAGAGAGGACTGGCATGGCGCTTCCGTTTCCGCAACTCGTCATAAAACAAGTTGGTCGCAATGCGACTGAGCCAGCCGCGAAACTTTCCAGGCTCGTTTAACCGCTTCAGGTTGCGGTACACTCGAATCCAGACCTCTTGGGCCAAATCAGCCCGGTCTTGCCAATCTGGGGCCAAATGATACAAAACCCGTTCGACATGGGACTGATAGCGACGCATCAACTCCCCAAACGCTGCTTTATCAGGGCGATGGCCAGCCTGACATTGCAAGATCAAATCGTAGTTAGATAGTTTTTCTGGTTGTACTGGCACTGGGGCAGCCGTTGCATCTACCGTTGACCAGGATAGCCGAAGAGAGTGAGTCATGGGCGGAATCTTGTTCTGTACATTCCACCCCCCATGACGGAGACGCACTGCGGGAGGTTCCCCAAATTCCTGCCTATCTCGTTTGCACCTGCATCTGGGCGGAGCCAGTTAAATTTTGTGTCTTTCTGAAAGCTTTTTATTTTGTTAGCAACTAATTTTAATAGTTATGGCTGCCCCTGAAAATTAGGGTTAGCCATCGCGATCGCGCCTTTGCCGACTGGCGATCGCGCAAAACTCCGTCGAGCAATCGGCCAAAAGTTTACGCCAAAAGCTTGTTTCGATTGGGAGTGTATTGATTTATTAGTGGTCTAGTCTGTCTGGGACTGGGTGGGGTGGGCTGGGTTATCCACAGTTCTGGCCACGGTGGTTTTGGGGCGTTGAGGGATGGAGACCGCTACAGAGTGGCTTGAACGATGGCGCAGCGATCGCTGCAAGATAGACGGTTTAGGCCGTGCCCCCGCCAACGTCAACGACAACCAGGAATTTGGCGAGGCCGTCCCCGTAAAAACGTGAACTGATAGGGTGAGGACAATGGCGATCGCGAGTTTCTCAAACATTCCCGGCACCTCTTGGGCAACACTGCAAACGCTCAGCCGCGCGACAGCACCCTACGGTTTACTGGCCGAGTCCCACCTTTGACCCTAGCCCCCACCGCCACAACCGACTTATGGGCGAACACGCTGCTTTGTCTCAGTTGTAGCGTGAAAGCGGTGGCCAACTCCTCAGGGGATGTACACAAATCGGCAGGCCCATGATTTGACCCTTGGCGTAATTTCCGCAAGCAAATCGCGATCGCTCCGATATCCGGATCGGCCCACCCACCCCAGCAGCTTTTCGCAAACCTGACAACCAACGCTCCATCCACCCTCACCGCAACAGCCTTGTTGCAGTCGTTCAGTGACTTGGCGGGTTCCAGTTTGGCCAAGACTGCACAGTCACCTCACGCATCAAACAACAGGAAAAATCCATAGCGCGCCAATTTTTTTGTGATTTCTGCCCCAATGCGCCAGATCCCGTCAAATTGTTACAGATTGCAACCTATAATATGAGAGCGAATTGTTGAAGAAAAAGTAAAGACACGATATGCGCGTTGCGATCGCCGGTGGTGGGTTAGCGGGTTTGGCCTGTGCCAAGTATCTCGTGGATGCAGGGCATACTCCTATCGTTTTGGAAAGCCGAGATGTGCTGGGTGGCCTAGTGGCAGCTTGGAAAGACCAAGACGGTGACTGGTACGAAACTGGTTTGCATGTCTTCTTTGGGGCCTATCCCAACATGCTGCAACTGTTCAAAGAACTGGGGATTGAAGATCGCCTCCAGTGGAAAGAACACACCCTCATTTTCAACCAACCCGAAAAGCCCGGAGTTCTCTCCCGGTTTGATGTCCCTGATATCCCCGCCCCCATCAACATCATCACTTCAATTCTTCGCAACAACGATATGTTGACCTGGGAGCAAAAACTGCGGTTCGCCCTGGGGCTACTCCCCGCGATCGTCCGAGGCCAAAAGTACGTCGAAAACATGGATCAATATTCCTTGTTGGAATGGCTCCGGTTGCGCGGGGTCGATGAGCGGGTCAACTCCGATATCTTTATCGCCGCCTCCAAGGCATTGACCTTCATCAACCCAGAAGACGTTTCTGCCACCGTGCCCCTAACAGCCCTCAACCGCTTTTTGCAAGAGCGCTACGGCTCGAAAATTGCCTTCCTAGACGGCTCCCCCACAGAACGACTTTGCCAACCGATGGTGGACTACATCTGCGATCGCGGCGGCACCGTTCAGCTTGAAAAACCCCTCAAGCAAATCGTCCTCAACCCAGACAACACCGTACAAGGCTTCCTCATTCGAGGCTTAAACGGCGCACCCGACGAACTGATCACCGCTGATGTTTACGTCTCCGCCATGCCCGTCGATGTGATGAAAGTCCTCATGCCAAAACCCTGGCAAGACATTCCCTTCTTCCAAAAAATGCAAGGACTCGAAGGCGTACCAGTCATTAATCTACATCTCTGGTTTGATCGTAAAATGACAGACATTGATCAGTTGTTGTTTTCCCGATCTGACTTGTTGAGCGTCTACGCTGACATGAGCAATACCTGCAAAGAGTACGCAAACCCCGACCGTTCCATGCTAGAGCTGGTTTTGGCCCCGGCCAAAGATTGGATTGACCAGTCCGAGGAGGCGATTCTAGCTGCCACCATGACAGAGCTAAAACGCCTGTTCCCACAGCATTTTGATACCGCCAGTCCGGCCAAACTGCTGAAATACAAAGTTGTCAAAACGCCTCGGTCAGTGTACACGGCTTCCCCCGGTCGGCAAGCCTGTCGGCCCAGCCAAGCTACCCCGATCGCCAACTTCTACCTGGCCGGTAGCTACACCATGCAGCGTTATTTGGGCAGTATGGAAGGAGCCGTCCTTTCTGGTAAGCTTGCATCGCAGGCTATCACCCAGGCGCACCCTTCGACCAACACGGTAGACTCGGCTCCCTCGGAGAAGCCTTTGGCCAAGGTTTGAGCCAAGACTCAGCCGTAGCAGCGAGGTCAAATACTTGCCCCAACTGCCACAGGCCCGCCAACGGAAGTTAGTCAATGGTTGGTTCTTTGCCAACGAAGCCATTGGGAAATGGTTTGATTCACTAAAACTGCCACGTTCGTCAAGCGTTCTCTGGGATATGCTGAAATTGCCCGAATACTCTCGCGTTAAGCCGTTGGCATCGATTGAGGAATCCTACGAGTTGTGCCGTCAAATCACAGCGAAATATTCCAAAACGTTTTATCTCGGAACGATGCTGATGCCGGAGGCCAAGCGGCGGGCAATTTGGGCAATTTATGTCTGGTGTCGGCGCACGGATGAACTTGTTGATGGGCCACGGGCAAGTTTTACCACCAATGAAACGTTGGACGAGTGGGAACAGCAGACCGAAGCCGTTTTTGCGGGCCACCCGGTGGAAGATCCTGATGTTGCCTTGGTGGATACTCTTGACCAGTTCCCGCTTGACATTCAGCCCTTTCGAGACATGATTGAAGGGCAACGGATGGACTTGTACCGCTCCCGGTATGAAACTTTTGAGGAGCTAAAGCTGTATTGCTACCGAGTGGCGGGCACCGTGGGGTTGATGACGACTCCGGTCATGGGGGTAGATACAGGGGCACGGACGGCCCCGTGGGATCTCTACCAACAGACTCAGCCCGATCCCACTGAACAGGCGATCGCCCTGGGGATTGCCAACCAATTAACAAATATTTTGCGCGACGTGGGTGAAGATGTGCATCGAGGCCGGATTTATCTGCCGCTTGAAGACTTGAAACGCTTTGACTATACCGAAGCCGAATTGTTTCAAGGGATTGTTGACGATCGCTGGCGATCGCTGATGCAGTTCCAGATTCAACGCGCCCGTGAATTTTACAACGCGGCCGAGGCTGGAATCAGTGCCCTCAGCCCAGATGCACGATTCCCGGTATGGGCCGCTTTGATGCTCTATCGCGGCATTCTGGATGTCATTGAACGCAATGATTACGACGTTTTTCGGAAACGTGCCTACGTGCCTGGGCCACAAAAATTAACCTACCTGCCGATCGCCCGATTAAGAGCAGCAGTCCTGTAGCGGATTCTGGCTGCTTGGGGAAGAATTTTGAGGCAATGCCAGGAGCCTCGGAAGCGCAAAACGCCTGCTTCCTGGTAACTGCTACAACCGTTACACTGATTCTATGAGCACCCCATAGGTTACGCCCAAGTCTCTCAGCCACTTGCGATAAGCCAAAGACGCGCGATCGCCAGGAACATGAAATTCCGCGTGTAAATCCAGTGGCAATTGTTTGATAACGTGGGTTTCTAGGTTCGCGATATCCTGCGACATCACCCGGTCTTGAAACGCGATCGCCGCTGGTAATGCTTCCGCCTTAATGAAATTCATCGCCATTAGCATCCAGCCCACAAACTCTGTTTCGTTCACTGGCGTGACGCAATACAGCAGCGAGAGACATTCCCCCGTTGGGTTCACCTTGCGGAGGTAGGCTGTCAGTGGACGCGAAACGTGGTAGGTGTAGTTGACATAATCCCCCTGGCCCGTGCCCAGTGGATCCGGTTGCCAGACCCGAAACTGCGGAATATGTACCCCCTCAGCATCCACCCGCACCTCATAATCCGCGATCGCCGCTTGGGCCGGATCACCCAAAATATCCCGATGCACAAACGGAAAATGGGCCACATCCAGAAAATTTTCGATCGCCCGATAGCCGCCAACTCGACCACCGTGCGGCCCAGAAATACCTTTAACAAAGCCATCGTCCTCCCACTCTGGAAACCTGGGCAGCAGTGCAGCGGGAGTGCCCAAACACACAAACACTAATCCATAGCGTTCTTGTACTTCATAGGCAAACGCACAAGCCTGGTTGGGCGGAGTGTAGGTGGGATGAGCGGGGACATGGATACAGCGACCATCGCCGCCAAAAACCATACCGTGATAGGCGCAGACGACAGTATTATCGACTACCGTGCCTGTGGACAACCGCACACTTCGATGGGGACAGCGATCGCGCCACCCCCGCACTACACCATCGGCCCCACGCCAAAGCGCCAGATCTTGCCCCAACAGCCGGACACCCTGCAACGCACCGGGAGGCAATCCCTGACTGGTCGCCACCACATGCCAATCGTGACTCAGCACTGGGGCGATCGCCTCAGATTGAGTGGAATTCTGGCGATCGTCTTGGTTCAGCATGGCTGCATCACTTGGCATTGGGGGCAGGAATGGTCACATCGATCGCCGTCACTTTGCCATCAGGACTCAGCGTTGTCAGCGCCGGTTGAATTTGCTTAGCATTTCCAACCACTAACGTGACTAAGTTTTCCGGTTTAAGATAGGTTTTTGCGACTCTCAACACATCGGCGATCGTGGTGTTTTCAACAGCCTTTCGGTATTGAAAAATAAAGTCTTTGGGATAGCCAAAATATTCATACCGCAAGAGGCGTGATAGCGTCTGGGCTGGGTCTTGAAAATTGAAGATAAATGAGTTGAGTACCGTATCCTTGGCATAGTTTAGTTCACCAGTAGTAATAGGTTGAGTCCGAATCTTATCGATCTCTGCCCAAATACTTTTCACAAAGTTCACCGTAGCATCAGAGCGAGTTTCACCACCGGCCATAAACCGTCCCGGATAGTCATACCCCGGTCGCCACACCGCATAGACAGAATAGGCCAACCCCTGCCGCGATCGCACTTCATTAAACAAACGGCCCCCAAATCCGTTTAACACCCCATTCATCACCGACAGCGCCGGATAATCGGGATTATCAAACTGTCCGCCCAAATGGCCAATCTGCACACTACTTTGGGTCAATTGGGGTTGTTCAACCTTGAAGATACCGCCCATTGTCGCCTGTTGTGCCGCTGGCGGAGTCGTGCTGGCGGGGGCTGTGGCTTGCCAATCGCCCAGAGTCGCCTCAACTAACTGGCGCATCCGCGCACTGTTAAAATCCCCCACAATCCCCAGCAACACATTTTGCGGGGCATAATACTGCTCATAAAACCGCACTAAATCGGCCCGCTGGATATTATCGAGAGTGCTGTATTCCACAGTGCGCGCATAGGGGCTGCTTTTGCCGTACAACAACTTTTCAAATTCGCGGCTGGCAATACTGCTGGGATTATCATTGCGCCGTGCAATGCCCCCCGCTTCCTGGGTTTTGGCCAGGGCAATTTTGTCCTCTGGGAACGCGGGCGATCGCAACACTTCGGCAAAGAGCTTAAACACAGGCTCCAGATCTTCCGACAAAGCACTAAACCCCGCACTGCCAGCATCCGTGCTCATCCCCGTTTCCACCGAAGCCGCCCGTTGCTCCAAAAATTGATTGATTTCGTCGCCGCTGCGTTGTTGGGTGCCGCCCGTCCGCATGACCGTCGCCATGATTCCGGCCAGTCCCGTTTTGTCCGCTGGTTCCAGGCGATCGCCCGTCCGAATTAGTGCCGTCCCGCCCACCAACGGCAACTCATGGTCTTCCATCAAATACACCACCATGCCGTTTTTCAGCTCAAACCGCTCATACTGAGGCACCGTAATCTCAGGCAACGGCGGAAACGTTAGATCGGTATAGTGCTTGGGGGTTTGGGCCAAACCGGGTTGGGCCAGCGCCAGCACCATCAGCACCACTGGCACAATCACAAAACAAAAAACGAGCGTTACCGTTTTGGCAACTTGCCGCTGCCCGCGACGGGGATGGGAAGACATAGACATAGCTGCAATCTAGACAAACACCAAACGACAAACAAGCGGAAACATCGGTTGAATTCCTTACTTAGCCTATCGCGAGAACTTCGATTTAAGGCGCAAATTCAAGCCAAATCCCAATCCCGACAAAAATAGTCGGGTATGTTTGACCCATGAATTTCCCCCGTGTTAGGATGCCGAACAATGAGAAAGCAATGAACCCAACCGCCAAAGAGAAGACCCATGACAGCAACCCAAGTGCAATCCACCCAATCCGCCGCTACCTTTCGCGCTCTGAAGTGTAAAGAGTGTGGGGAAGAGTACGAACCCAAGGCCATTCACGTCTGCGAATACTGTTTTGGGCCGCTGGAAGTCGCTTATGACTACGACCAACTGCGCCGCACCGTCACCCGCGAAAGCATTCAGGCTGGCCCCAACTCCATCTGGCGGTATCGGTCGTTTTTACCCGTTGCCACCGATGAGCCGATTGACGTGGGCACGGGGATGACTCCGTTGGTGCAGGCGAAGCGGTTGGCGCGGCGCTTGGGTTTGAAAAAGCTGTTCATCAAAAATGATGCGGTGAATATGCCCACCCTTAGTTTCAAGGATCGGGTGGTGTCAGTTGCGTTGACCCGCGCCCAAGAATTAGGCTTTTCAACGGTTTCCTGTGCCAGCACTGGGAATTTGGCCAACTCTACAGCGGCGATCGCGGCCCACGCAGGGTTAGACTGTTGCGTCTTCATTCCCGCCGACTTGGAAGCAGGGAAGGTCATGGGCACCTTGATTTACAGCCCGACCGTGATGGCGGTGCAAGGCAACTACGACCAGGTCAACCGTCTCTGCTCAGAAGTGGCAAATACTCACGGTTGGGGCTTTGTCAATATCAACCTGCGCCCCTATTACTCTGAAGGCTCAAAAACTTTGGGTTATGAAGTGGCCGAACAACTGGGCTGGCAACTGCCCGACCACATCGTTGCGCCCCTCGCTTCTGGGTCACTCTTCACCAAGATTTACAAAGGCTTCCGGGAATTTGTGGAAGTTGGGCTAGTGGAAGATAAAGCGGTGCGGTTCAGCGGTGCCCAGGCGGAAGGCTGTTCCCCCATTGCCAAAGCGTTCCAGGAAGGTCGCGATTTCATTTCCCCGGTGAAGCCCAGCACGATCGCCAAATCCATCGCGATCGGCAACCCGGCAGACGGCGTATACGCCATTGATATTGCAAAGAAAACCAACGGCAACATCGAATCTGTCACCGATGCCGAGATTGTTGATGGCATCAAACTCTTGGCCGAAACCGAAGGCATCTTCACTGAAACCGCTGGCGGCACGACGATCGCAGTGCTGAAAAAATTAGTCGAAGCGGGCAAAATTGACCCCGATGAAACCACAGTGGTTTACATCACTGGCAATGGCCTGAAAACCCAAGAAGCAGTGCAAGGGTACGTCGGCGAACCATTGACGATTGAGCCAAAATTGGATAGCTTTGAGCGAGCTTTGGAACGGTCGAGAACCCTGGATCGCCTGGAATGGCAACAAGTTTTGGTCTAGCGATCGCGGCCCCTCCGGATCATTTACTGTTTGGGGTTGGCTTTGATGGAGCAGCCTGGGAGCCAACCACCCTTCAAAGTGGTGCAAACCTAAAGCCAAATGTTAAGATGAGAGGCTATCTGCAAAGCGTAAGGCGTTGCTTCTATGGGGCAAACCTGGCAATGCAGAGACCTGTCTAGCTGGCTTCGGGGATTTTGCAGTGTCCTTATTTGGGTGACTGCAAACCTTGTCTACACCGATTAACTAATCAATTGAGTGAACGAGTCTTTATGGCAGTTAAAGTTTTAATTCCAACTCCCCTCCAAAAGTTAACGAATGATCAGGCGACGGTGGAATGCGATGGTACGACGATCGCAGACCTTTTGGAATCTTTAGAGAGTAGTTGTCCCGGCATCAAAGGGCGTTTGTGTGATGACCAGGGAGAACTCCGCCGATTCGTCAATTTCTACGTTAACAGTGAAGATATCCGCTTTCTCGACGGTATCAACACTAAACTCAGCGATGGCGATGAAGTGAGCATCATCCCCGCGATCGCAGGTGGTTGATTATCCTTAAAATTTATTGCAATTCTCATCTATAAAGGGGGCGATCGCTCCCTTTTTGCATTTAGTCGCGATCGCTTGCCCTCAGCAGAAAATCCGTACCATTTTTCCCCGGCTCAGCGCATCATTGGTAATACAAGAATTCAGAATACAGTATGCTTCCAGAGCGGAAGTTCAAACTAAGTCAAAAACAAGTCATTCGCAGCGCGATCGCGTTCCTTATTCTGCTCTCTTTAGGTTTGTTAATCCCTGCGATCGTCCGACTGGACAAAGACACCGCAACAGTTCACAAAACCCCCACAGAAGAGAACAAACGAGAATTTGATGTTTCTCTAGAACGAGTCAAAACAACTGTTGGCGGAATTGGCACCATTGCCACGATTGCAGGTGGCATCGTGTTGTTTTTGAATTTTAAGGTTGCTCAGGATAAACAAATCACAGAGCGGTTTAGCAAGGCCGTAGAACAGCTCGGTAGTGACAAAATTGAAGTGCGGTTGGGTGGCATCTATTCGCTAGAGCGCATTGCAAAAGATTCACCAGCAGACCATTGGACAATCATGGAAGTGCTATCTGCCTTCATCCGAGAGCAATTACCACTTACCCCAAAGAAGCAATCCCAGCCAAATTTTGCCGAGTCATTCTTGCAGTCGCAGAAAACTGAGGACAAATTGACTCAACTAGAATTTTCAACTGATATTCGAGCAGCTTTAACCGTAATTGAGCGTCGGGAATCGTCCCAAGATCCTGAAGATTCACGTATTGCATTGTTAAGAACAAACTTCAGTCAAACAAATCTCTGGGGAGTCAAGTTACAAGAAGTCGATCTTAGGAATGCTAATTTCGAAAAGACTCTTTTGCAAGAAACCTGTTTGCAAGGCGCAGATCTGAGCAATGCCAATTTTCAGGAGGCTTGGTTGGCATATGCTAATTTACAAGGCGCAAACCTTTGGCTTACTAACTTGCAAGAGGCTTTCTTAGCAGAAGCCAATTTACAGACCGCAAACCTCTGGAACGCTAATTTAAAGTGGTCTCACCTCATAAACGCCAATTTGCAGCAGGCAAACCTTATGAGCGCTAATTTGCAAGGGGCAGCCCTTCAGAACGCCAATCTCAATGACAGCATCTTGCTCGCAACGGATTTACGGAACACCAATAATTTGACGATTGATCAACTTATCGGAGACAATCCCCCACTTCTTTGCGGTGTCGCCCTTCCATCCCAAATCACAGATATTGATCCAAATCGAGATTGTGACCAGATGCCCCAACGTCTTGTAGAACGATTTGGATATTCTTTGGAAGAAGCGACCCAAATCGTGGATGAGGCGAGGCAAAAGCAATGGGATTGAGGTGCGGAGGAAGATAAATAGAAAAGGGCGCGTTGCTCATTCCCAGTATTCAGCTATTCGACAGGGGGCGGAATAATCTCAATGCCATATTTAGGAGCCGTGGTCAAAACTTTTTCGATGTCTGCTGGACTGAGGGGAGCCGCCGGGGACACTTCCCCATTCACCGCTTTACCAACTTCCGCCATAAACTTTTCAAATCCGGCGGGTGTCACCCAAATGAGCATCTTGGCATTGGTCGAAGTTTTGTTAGTAAAACAGTGGGTTTGGCCTTTGGGAGAATGCAGAAACGTTCCTGCGGTAGCGATCGCCGTAACGCCATCAAGCTGAAACTCAATCTCGCCTTCCTGGATGTAGAATGCCTCATCTTCTCGCTGGTGGCGATGCAACGGGGAACCACTCTGGGGCAGGGTTAATTCAATGTGGCGATAGAAAATGTAAGCTAATCGCTAGACGTGAT